>WNFK01067731.1_pt1 | contig 30762 bp, 36 predicted proteins | sample 5400281 | NCBI WGS metagenome assembly WNFK01 (sample SAMN13153350, study PRJNA577476) | soil metagenome | isolation source: 20 cm soil on Douglas fir-dominated hillslope | place: USA:California | collected 2013-09-17
ACTGGCAGTAGCTGCCGTAGTTGGTCTGGTAGCCCCAGATGCGGGTGGACTCGGCCAGCATCGGGTCCTTGCCGGAGAGCACCCACGGATCGTCGGGCCGCCACCAGCCGCTGTGCACGATGACCTCGTCGCCGACCTTGACGTTCTTCACGTCCTTGCCGGTCGCCCACACGATGCCGGAGCAGTCGCTGCCGCCCGCGTGGAAGTCCTCCGGCTCGCCCAGCTTCAGCCGCTCCGCGATGACGTCGAGGGGCTGGCCGAGCGCGGCCCAGACGTTGTTGTAGTTGATGCCCGAGGCCATCACGTACACCAGCACCTCGTCGGGGCCGATGGTGGGCGTGGGCAGCACCTCGCGCTTCCACGCATCGCGGGGCTGGCCGAAGCGGTTCTGCCGGACCGCGAACGCGTGCATCCGCTTCGGCACCTCGCCGAGCGGCGGCTTGTCACCCAGGTCGTAGAGATCTGCCATGAATGCCTCCGGGCCTACCGGCCCTTGAAGTTGGCGCGCTTCCGCTCGGCGGCGGCCTTGAGGCCGGCCTTGCGGTCCTCGGAGAGCAGCGGGCCCGAGCACTGCGCGGTCTCCCAGTCGAGCCACGCGCCGATGTCGCCGTAGTAGGTACCGTTGATCGCCCGCTTGGCGGCCTGCACCGCGAGCGGGGCGTTGGCCGCGATCTCGCCGGCCAGCTCGGCCACGCGCGCCTGCAGCTCGCCCGCGGGGTACACCGCCTGGACGAGGCCGATGCGGAGCGCCTCCGCGGCGTCGAAGCGCCGAGCGGAGTAGATCAGCTCCTTGGCTCGGCCGATGCCGACGGTGCGCGGCAGCCGCTGGGTGCCGCCCATGTCGGGCACGAGGCCGAGCTGCACCTCCGGGATCGAGAAGAGCGTGCCCTCGGCGGCCAGGCGCACGTCGCAGCAGAGCGACAGCTCGAGGCCCGCGCCCATGCAGGCGCGCTGGATGGCGCCGATGACCGGCACCCGCAACGCCTCGATCGCGGAGAAGGACGCCTGGTGCCCCGCCAGGTGCTGGCGGATGCGGTCGAGCGCCTGGCCGGGCGACATGTCTTCCAGCGCCGTGCTCAGCGTCGAGCCGGCCTTGACGTCGAGGCCGGCGCAGAAGCAGCCGCCCGCGCCCATCAGCACCGCCACGCGCACGTCGGGCGCGGCGTCCACGACCTTGCAGGCCTCGCCGATGCCGTGCCACATCTCGTTGTCGAGCGCGTTGAGGCGCTCGGGCTTGTTCAGCATGATCGTGGCGACGTCGCCCTTGATCTCCACCTGCACCTTGTCGGTCATGGCTGGCCTCTATTCCTGCTTCTATCCGTTGAACGCCCGCACCATCGCGGGCAGGCGCGGATCGTTCAGGTTCGGCTGGTAGGGCTGGTAGAGCCCGGTGCGATCCAGCAGCCCCCGGTAGCGCTCCTCGACCTTCGCGTGCAGGTTGTCGTAGGTCGCGGTCACCGCGTAGGTGTCGAGCATCTCGTCGGTGATGAGATCGGCCATGCCCTGCCAGTCGCCTTCCACCGACTTGCGATGGAGCTTGGCGGTGACGTCGTCCCATCCGTGGGCCGCGAGCACGGGCTGGTAGGTGCGAGTGGAGCCGTAGAAGGCGATCTGTTGCTTGACCGTCTGGGCCTGCGCGGCCCGCTCCTTCTCGGTCTCGCCCACCACCACGAAGGTGGCGGTCGCGTAGGTGAAGTCCTTGCGCGAGCGCCCGGACCGCGTGAGCCCTTCCTCGACCGCCGGGTGGACGATCTCCCGAAGGTACTTGGGGCTGTTGAACGGGTGCACGTGCATGCCGTCGCAGAGCTCGCCCGCGGTCCGGCACATGAGCGGATTCACCGCCGCGATGTAGATCGGGATCTTCGGGTGCTCGATCGGCCCCGGGTTGAAGAAGGGCGTCATGATGTCGAAGGTGTAGAACTGCCCCTTGAAGTTGAGCTTGGTGCCGTTCTGCCAGCAGTCCCAGATGGTGCGGATGGCGCGGATGGCCTCGGCCATCTTCGGCCCGGGCGACTCGAACTTGACCGAGAAGCGCCGCTCGTTGTGCGCCTTGACCTGGGTGCCCAGCCCCAGCGTGAAGCGCCCGGCCGAGGCCTTCTGCAGGTCCCACGCGATGTGCGCGGTGATCATGGGGCTGCGCGAGAACACCGTCGCGATGTTGGTACCGAGCTTGATGCGCGACGTCGAGGTCGCGGCGATCGCCACCGGCAGGTAGGGGTCGTGCTGGGTCTCAGACGACCAGAGGCAGTCGTAGCCCATGGCCTCGACCTTCCGGGCGTAGTCGGGAAGGGTCTTGAGATCGTGGGTCAGCATGGACACGTCGAGCTTCACGGGCGCTCTCCTTGCGCGGGGGTTCGGCCAGAAGCATACCTCACCTTCCACCCGTTTTGCCGCCCCGTCCCGTATAACCATACCGTGCCCTTCTACCGCGGCTGGTCCGTCGTCATCGCTTGCGGCATCATCGCGACCTTCTCGTGGGGTCTCGGCTTCTACGGTCTCGGTGTCTATCTGCACGCGCTGAGCCGCCTGCACGGGTGGTCCGCCGGGCTCATCTCGGTAGCGGTGACGGTTTACTACGCGGTCAGCGCCGTCGGCATCGTGCTGGTCGGCGGTCTCATCGACCGCCGTGGCCCTCGCGCGGTGCTCGGCTACGGCGTGGCCAGCATGGCGGCCGCGGTGGCCGCGCTCGGCCTGATCACCGCCCCGTGGCAGCTCTTCGCGGTCTACCTGGTGCTGGCGACGTCGTGGTCCTGCCTCAGCTTGACCGGTATCAGCAGCACGATCCTGCCCTGGTTCGGGCGTCGCCAGGGCCTCGCGATGACGCTGGCGCTCACCGGGGCCAGCGTCGGAGGCATGGTGCTCGTGCCGATCCTGGTTGCCCTGGTCCAGCATCGAGGCTTCCGGTTCGCCACGACGGCGGCTGGCGCGGCCGCACTCGTCGTGGGCCTGCCGCTGGTCCTGCTCGTGATCCGTGGCCGCCCGGCCGCGGATGAGGTCGCGATCGAGCTGCACCGCCACGGCGCGACGGGCCCGGCCGACGAGGGGATGCGGCAATCGCGCGTCTGGACACGACAGGAGGTGTTGCGGGTCCCGCTGCTCTGGACGCTGATGGTGCCCTTCGCCCTGGCGCTGGCCGCCCAGGTGGGGTTCATCGTCCACCAGATCAGCCTGCTGGAGCCCTCCCTCGGCGAAAGCCACGCGGCCCTGACGGTGAGCGCCACCACCGTGGCCGCCCTGCTCGGCCGCATCGCGCTCGGCCTCCTTTCCGATCGGGTGGATCTCCGCGACCTGTCCGCCGTCAATATCGGTGCGCAGGGCATGGCCCTCGCGATGATGGCGATGTGGCCCTCGCCCGCGGTCTTCGTGGCCGCGAGTCTCGTCTTCGGCCTGGGCGTCGGCAACCTGATCACCTTGCCACCCCTCCTGGCGCGCGAGGAGTTCGGCCAGCGCTCCTTCGGCACCGTGTTCGGGCTGGTCGCCGCGACCGCCCAGGTCGGGGTCGCGCTCGGCCCGGGCTTGATGGGGCTGCTGCACGACCTCCTCGGGAGCTATCAGCCCGCGCTGTGGTGTCTGGTGGCCCTGGAGGGCATTGCCGCGGTCTCCATCCTCGGGGGCCGGGCATTCCGCGATTCCACCGGATGACGGTGCCCCGCGATGCACCCGACTCGCTCTCTGTGATATACCCGTCGGCAAGGGAGGGCGACATGGCCAAGAAGGGTACCGGGCTCTTGATGGTGTGGGCGGACGTGCCGGCGGACAAGGAAGACGAGTTCAACCGCTGGTACAACGAGGGGCATCTGCCGGAGCGCATGGCCATTCCCGGCTTCCTGAGCGGGGCGCGCTACGAGGCCGTGAAGGGCGGGCCGAAGCACCTCGCGTACTACGAGCTCGAGAGCGCCGCGGTGCTGGAGACGCCGGCCTACAAGAAGGTCCAGGCCAATCCCACCGAGTGGACGAAGCGGTCCGGGCCCGGGACCATCGCGACCACGTTCATCCGGAACGTCTACAGCATGATTCATCCGCAGGCGGTGACGCCGGCGATCGCGGGCGCCCCGATGGCCCCGGTGCTGCAGATCGGCCGCATGAGCGTGCCGCCCGCCGCCGATCGCGAGTTCAACACCTGGTACAGCACGATCTACGTGCCGAACTACGAGAAGGTCCCCGGGGTGATCCGCGGCCGCCGCTACCGCGCGGTGGAGGGCACCCCGACTTACCTGACGCTGTACGAGTTCGAGCACCCCAAGGTGTCGGAGAGCTCCGCGTGGATGGCCCAGCGCGACGCGGTGCCGGCCAACGAGCAGATGCGGAAGACCATGACGCACGCATCCGGCTCGCCCGGGGTCTACGTCAAGACGGTCGAGCTGAGTTAGCGACGCCCTGCATCTTCGGGTCGAGCAGGTCGCGGAGCCCGTCGCCGAAGAGGTTCAGGCCGAGGATGCAGGCCATGATGGCGGCCCCGGGAAACAGGGTGAGCCAGGGCGCCTGCTGGAGGTAGAGCCGGCCCTCCGCCAGCACATTGCCCCAGGACGGGATCTGGGGTGGCACGCCGACGCCCAGGAACGATAGCGCGGCCTCGCCCAGGACCGCCGCCGCGAAGATGAACGTGCCCTGCACGATGACGGGCGAGAGGCAGTTCGGGAGCACGTGCCGCAGCAGCACGGTCACGTCGGGGACGCCCAGAGCGAGCGCGGCCTCCACGTACGGCGTCTCGCGGATCACCAGGACCGAGCCGCGGACGATGCGCGCCACCCGCGGTACGTACACGATTCCCAGCGCCACGATCACGTTCACCACGCTCGGCCCCAGCGACGCCATGAGCGCGATCGCCAGGATGATCGGGGGGAACGCCATGAAGCCATCCATGATCCGCATCAGCACATTGTCGAGCGGGCGGTAGTAGCCGCCGAGCAGGCCGAAGACGATGCCCCCCACGAACGAGAAGAGCATGACCACCCCGCCCACCAGCATGGAGAGCCGGGTTCCGTAGACCACGCGGCTCCAGACGTCCCGCCCCACGTCGTCGGTGCCCATCCAGTGGGTCGGGTTGGGCGGGGCCAGGCGCGCCTTGACGTCGAGGAGCTGCGGCTCCCAGCGTCCGATCACCGGCGCGAAGACGGCCACGAGCACGTTGATGGCCACCAGGATCGCGCCGATCATGGCGATCCGCCGCCGCCGCAGGAGCCGCAGCCACCGCCAGCGGGTCGCGGGATCGCTCACTGGTAGCGGATCCGCGGATCGAGCGTCAGGTAGACCAGATCCACCAGCAGGTTGATGAGGGTGTAGGTGAGCGCGATGATCAGCACCACGCCCTGGATCACCGGGTAGTCGCGCCGGAGCACCGCCGAGATGATGAGACGTCCCACCCCCGGGATGTTGAACACGGTCTCGATCACCACCGCGCCCCCGATCAGAATCGCGAAGGTGATGCCGATCACGGTGAGGGTCGGAATGATCGCGTTCTTGAGCGCGTGCTTGTAGACCACCGCCCGCTCGGCCAGGCCCTTGGCGCGGCTGGCCAGGATGTACTGCTCGCGCAGCACGTCGAGCATGCTCGAGCGGGTGATGCGGGCGATCAGCGCGGACTGCACGAGGCCGAGCGAGACCGCGGGCATGAGCAGCGAGCGCGCGTTCGGCCAGAGGCCCAGATCGAGCGACACGTAGCCCGCCACCGGGAGCCAGCGCAGCCAGACTCCGAAGACCAGGATCATCAGCAGGCCGAGCAGGAAGTTGGGGATGGAGAGCCCGATCAGGGCCAGGCCCATGAACGACTGGTCCAGCGCGGTGTTGTGGTAGCGGGCCGAGACGATGCCGGCGGGCACGCCGATGAGCACCGCGATCAGGGTGGCCCAGCTCGTCAGCAGCAGGGTCGGCTCGAGGCGCTCCAGGATCGCCTCGGTGACCGGCCGGCGAAGGAAGATGGAATCGCCGAGGTCGCCCCGCAGGAGGCGCCCGTACCAGTGCAGGAGCTGGGCGGGCAGGGGCTCGTCGAGCCCCAGGTGCGTCCGCAGGCGCGCGATGTTTTCCGGCGTCGCGTCCGGCCCCGCGATGATGCTGGCGGGATCCCCGGGGGCCAGGTGGATCAGCACGAACGTCACGGTGGCCACCACGAGCATCACCGGGATGACCGCCAGCACCCGGCGGAGCAGGTAGGTCTGCACGCCTCCCTACTTGGCCAGCCAGCTATTCCAGAAGTACAGCCTCGGCGCGGTGCGGAAATCGCCCCGCAGCTCCCGGCGCGCGGCGTCGAGCGTGAAGTAGTCCCCGAGCTTGACGCTGCCCACGTCCTCGTAGAACACGGTCTGGATGCGGTCGATGATGGCTTTCCGCTTCTTCAGGTCGTTCTCGCCCTGCAGCTCGGCGAGCAGGCGCTCCTTCTCCTCGTTGCACCACCAGCCGTTGAACGTGCAGCGGAGCGCCACGTGGTTGGCCGGATCGGCGGAGAACACGAAGCCGGTGGAGAAGACCTCCCAGAGCTCGGGTTTCTCCCCGCGGTTGTTCAGGGTGGCCCAGTCCACCACCTGGAGGTCCACCGTGATGCCGACCTCCTCGAGCTGCTGCTTGCCGACCAGCGCGTTCTTGTACATGAACTCGTACTCGCGCGTGGTGATCCAGCGCAGCGGCTGCCCGGCGTAGCCCGCGTCCTTGAGGAGTCGACGGGCCTTGTCCTTGTCTTTCTGGTTGTAGAGCTTGGCGCTGGCCGTCGAGTGCCAGGGCTGCTCGGGGAAGAACACGCTCGGGTCGAGCCGGTAGAACTCCTTGGAGCCGAAGCCCGCCACCAGGATCGGCTCCATGTCGAGCGCGGCCTGGAACGCCTGGCGGATCTTCTTCTGGCTCGTCAGCGGGGACTTGTGGTTCATGACCGCGACCGCCCATCCCCGCGGCTTGACGATGCGCGACTCCAGCGCGGGCAGGCTCTTGATGCGCTCGTAGGAGTCCTGCTTGATGAACATCGCGTGGTGGTACTCGCCGGTCTCGACCCCGGCCAGCCGCACCGCGGTCTCGGGCACGGTGAGGAAGAGGATCTCGTCGAAGTAGGCGGTGCGCTTGCCCCCGAAACCGCTCGGCGGATCGGTGCGGGCGCTGTAGTCCTTGAAGCGGGCCAGCTTGATGTGCCGGTCCGGCCGGTGCTCCACGAAGCGGAAGGGGCCGGTGCCGATGAATTCCTTCAGCTGGCCCTCGCCCGCCGCCTCGATGCTCTCCTTCGGGTAGATGGCGGCGTGCGGCTCCGAGAGCCCGTAGATGAGCGAGCTCGAGGCTTGCTTCATGCTGATCACGACGGTGTAGGGATCCTTGGCGTCCACGCTCTCCACATACTTCCAGAGCGCGCGGCCCACCGAGGCGACCCGGCCCCAGCGCCGGAGCGACGGCACCACGTCGGCCGAGGTCATCTCCTTGCCGTTGTGGAACTTGACCCCCTTCCGGAGGTTGATCGTGTACTTGAGGCCCTTGTCGGCGAGGGTCCACGACTCCGCGAGCATCGGGACCGGGTTGAAGTTCTTGTCGTAGGTGAGGAGCGACTCGTTGACGTGCCACATGATCTCGTACACGAGCGTGGCGGTGCTCATCGGGATGTCGAGCGTGGGCGGCTCGCCGATCGACGCGACCTTGAGCACGCCGCCCATGCGCGGGGTCTCCTGGGCGGCGGCCGGCGTCACGAAGAAGAGGCTCGCGGCGAGGACGATGAGCGGGAACCGTTTCATGGACGTCTCCTTGGAGAACGGGCGAAGGGAGCGGATACGGTCTACCGGCGTCCCTTCAGGAGCCAGTCGACCGCCGCGGAGCCATCCGTGCCGTCGGGTTCCTGGGGCCGCGCGGGTTCCTGGGCGCGAACGGGTGGCTCCGGCGCCGGCGGGGCCGGAGCCGGAGCCGGCGCGACCGGGACCGGCTCGGGCGCCGCGATGGCCGGCGCCGTCAGAGGCGGCGTCATGATCGCGGGCGGCGGTGGGGTCAGGGTCGGCGCGGCTGGCGCCGGTGCCGGCGTCGGCGCCGAGTCCTTGGGTTGAGCCAATCGCCGCGGCTCCGCCATCGGCCGCGGCACCGGAGTCTCGGGCTGCGGCAGTGCCGGCGCCCGCTCGGATTTCGCAGGTGGCGTCGGCTGGGGTGCGGTCGACCGGGCGAGCCTCTTGCCCTCGTACGGGTCGTAGGCGACCCTGATTTCGCCACCCGGGCCGACGATCTCGCGGTCCGGAGGGCGCGAGAGATCGACGGGATACTCGGTGGGCTGCGCCAGGCGCACGACGAGCATCACCGCGCCTGCCAGGAGCAGAAGGCTTCCGACCGCGGCACCGGTTACGACGAGGCGAGTAACGACGGGCTTCACTTCCTCACGTGCTGATGGCCCCTGATACAATGCCGGCGGCAGGCTGTCAAGCGCGCGTTCCCTGGCAGTCGGGAGGCCTCCCGTGTTCGACAAAGGCGGCGACGATGGTCTGGGCGGCTAGCCGGGCGCGATGCAGCGGGTGACGACGGTGTCCGCCGGGCAGTCTCCGCGCCGGCTCGACGTCTTCGTGAGCACCCAGACCGCGCACCTGTCGCGGGCGATCGTCCAGCGATGGATCGAGGGCGGGCTGATCACCGTCAACGGTCGGCCGACCAAGGCCGCCCAGCTGATCCGTCCGGGCGACGTGATCACGTGTCACGTGCCGGTGCGCGAGCCGCCGCCGGTCGAGCCGGAACCCCTCGCGCTCCGCGTGCTCCACGAGGACGCGCAGATCCTGGTGGTGGACAAGCCGCCCGGCCTCGTGATGCACCCGGGGCCCGGCCACTGGACGGGCACGCTGCTGAACGCGCTGGTGCACCACGTCGGCGTCGAGCCCGGCGAGCCGGACGACGGGCGGCGCGCCCGGCCCGGGCTGGTGCATCGCCTCGACAAGGGCACGAGCGGGGTCCTCGTCATCGCGAAGACCGACGCGGCCCACCGTGACCTCTCGCGCCAGTTCCGCGCCCACTCCGTGCACCGCGTGTACCTGGCCCTGGTGGCCGGCGCGGTCCGGCGGGGCGGGCTGATCGAGCGGGCGCTGGGACGGGACAGCCGCGACCGGCGCCGGGTCTCGACCCGCTCGGCGGCCACGCGACGGGCGGTGACGGAGTACCGCGTGGCCGAGCGGCTCGGGCCCGACGCGACCCTGGTCGAAGCGCGGCCGCGCACCGGGCGCATGCACCAGATCCGCGTGCACCTGGCCTCCATCGGCCACGCGGTCCTGGGCGACGCGAGCTATGGCGCGGCCGATTCCGCGCTGCCCCGTCCGATGCTCCACGCGGCCGTCCTCGGCTTCGCGCACCCGGCGACCGGCGAGTACACCGAGCTCCGTGCGCCGCTGCCCGCCGACATGGAGCACGCGGTGAATTGCCGGCGCGCGGACGCTTCGCGCGATGCCCTAACGTGAGCCCGGACGTCTAGCTCGCCACTCCGCGACGATACCCTCCACCTCGAGGGGCGCGAGGCGAGTGGGAGGGCCTTCCGTCGCGGTCCGGTTCACCTTGGCGATCTCCGCGTTGAGGGCGAGGATCCGCGATCTCACCTCGGATTCGGTGGGGAGCGCCTTTCGGATTGGATCCTCCCCGGCGGCGCCCATGGTAGTAGACCCCCGGCCCATCCGCCCGATGGGGGGCTACAGAGCGACCGACAGGCCCGCGTCCACGGTCAGGACCTGGCCCGTGATATAGGACGCGGCGTCGGAGGCGAGGAAGATGGCGGCCCCCACCAGCTCGTCGGGCCGGCCGAAGCGCTGCAGCGGGATGCGCCGCGCCAGCTCGACGACGCGCGTCTGGGAGAAGAAGGGGGCGTTCCCGTCGGTCAGGAAGAACCCGGGCGCGATGGCGTTGGCCGCGATGCCCTTCGGGCCCAGCTCGACCGCGAGCGCGCGCATCAAGGCCTCGAGCCCGCCCTTCGACGCGGTGTAGGCCGGGTCGCCCTGAAACGACCGCGGCCCCACCATCGAGGACACGAAGACGAGTCGTCCCTGGCCGCGCGCCGCCATGTGCCGCGCGGCCACGCGGGAGAGCTCGTACTGCGCCACCAGGTTGGTCTCGATCAGGCGCCGGAAGTCCTCGGCCGCGATGTCCTCCAGGGCGCGGCGGTCACGCACGGCCGCGTTGTTGACGAGGCAGTCGAGGTGGCCGTGCCGCGCCACGATCGCGGCCATCGCGGCGGCCCCCGCGCCGAGGTCGGTGATGTCGAAGGGGGCGGGGAAGGCGTCCGGAATGCGACTCGCGACCTCGGCGGCGCGCGCCGGGTCGCGGCCGTTGATCCCGACCGCGGCGCCCGCCGCCGCCATGCCCCGCGCGATCTCGAGGCCCAGCCCCCGGGTCGCGCCGGTGACCAGCACGACCCGACCGGACAGCGAGAACCGCTCGATCCCCGGCGTCTTGTTCATGCCCGAGCCGGATCATAGAATGCTCCGTCCGAGAGTGAAAGAGAGAGGAGGGCTCCCCCGTGGCCACCAGCGTGCGCAAGGACTTCCCGGTCTTCGACTGCGACAGTCACATCGTCGAGCCGCCCGCGATCTGGGACGAGTACGTCCCGGCCCGGAGCCGGGCCTGGGTGAAGACGCAATTCTGCTTCCACACCGATAGCGATCTGCTCTTCATCAATGGGCGCGTGGTTCCGGCCGCGCGCGAGCGCTCGAACGCCGCCGAGGTCGGCTGGGCGCGGTGGGACAAGAAAGAGGTGGGCAGGCTCACCCCCGGGACCGCGGCGTGGCAGAGGAAGTTCGGGCGCCTCCTGGGCTGCCGCGACCCGCAGGCGCGGCTCAAGGACATGGACGCGCTGGGCACCGACCAGGTGATGCTGTTCCCCACGTGGTTCGTGCGCCTGGCGCTGGTGCGGAGCGCCGAGGCGGCGACGGTGCTGGCCCAGGCCTACAACAACTGGGTGCTCGACTACTGCGCCGCCGACCGGCGGCGGCTGTTTCCCTGCGCGGTCCTGCCGCTGCAGAGCGTCGAGGCGTCGATCGGGGAGCTCCGGCGGGTCGCCAAGCTCGGCTTCAAGGCGGCGGCGGTGCGCCCCTGCTTCTGGAACGGGCGCTATCCCACCCTGGCCGAGTTCGACCCGCTGTGGCGCGAGTTCGAGGCCACCGGGGTGGTGCTGGCCATGCACACCTTCCCGTCGCGCGAGGCGCTGACGCCCGAGTGGGGCGAGCGCATGGCCAAGGCGCGCGGCCACTCGGGCCAGGGCCTGCTGTTCACCGACGAGTCGGTGGTCTATTCGCCCGGGCAGTTCGTCTCGAACATCACCGCGGCCATGGATCCGGCCATCGACGCGTCCGAGACGCTCGGGTTCCTGCTGGAGGCGATGACCTGGGTGACGGTGGTGGTGCAGACCGGCTGGCTGGAGAAGTTCCCGACGCTGAAGGCGGCGGTGCTGGAGTCGAATGCCTCGTGGCTTCCCCTGGTCCTGTCACGCTGCTCGAACTTCTCGAACCTGTTCGCCTTCCAGCGTGACAACCGGCTCATCCGCGATCCGGTCGACGTGTTCAACGACCGCTGCTTCATCGGCTTCGAGTCGGACGAGACGCTGGTCTACCGCCTGTGGGACGTGTTCCAGGACGTCGCGATCTGGTCGTCGGACTATCCACACCACGACGCGGAGGACGCGTGGGACGGCCTGCACCACATGGCCGAGTTCAAGGTGCCGCCCGCGGCCCAGAGGAAGCTGATGGGCGAGAACGCACGCGCGCTCTACGGCATCGAGCCGCTGATGGCGGTGGAGGAACGGATCGAGGAGTACGCGCCCGCGATCCTGCCCTGGTAGGCGGTCTATTCCCGGGCCCGGACGCTGAAGAGGCGGAGCGCCTCCGCCTTGCCGCGTAGCTCGCGCTCCCCCATGTCCTCGATCTCGAGATCGTCGGGCACCCGGCAGCGGCTCAACAGCGCCTCCGACACCAGCACGCGCCGCTCCAGCGGGCGGCACTGTGCCTCCACCCGGGCCGCGGTGTTGACCGTGTCGCCGCTGTGGACGATGTCCTTCTTGATGTCGCCGATCTCCGCGGTGACGACGGGGCCGCCGTGGAGACCGGCCTTGAACTCGGGCACGACGCCGTAGCGGGCGAGGTAGCGCTCCCTCTGCTCGTGGATGCGCTCGGTCACGAGGAAGATGCAGCGGAGACAGTTGCCTTGGTGGAGCCCTCGCTCGACCGTCCAGGTCACGACCGCCTCGTCCCCGACGTATTGATAGATCTGGCCGCGGGTCTTGAGGATCGGCTCGGCGATGTCGTGGAAGAAGTCGTTCTTGAAGTCGTTGAAGCGAAAGGGCCCCAGCGTCGCCGCGATCGCGGTGGAGTCGTTCAGGTCGAGGAACATGAAGATGCGCTCCTCGGCGACCGGCCGGTGATACCGGCCGAGCAGGAGGTTCACCAGCGTGCCGGGACCGAGCATCCGGTTGAGCTGCCGGACGAAATTGATGAGAAAGCTCGCGAGGGTGAGGATGGCCAGCGCGGCCAGGAACCGGCCGCCCAGGACGAAATCGCGGTATTGCTCGGACGTGTAGTACGCGAGCAGGCCCCCGTGCTCGGAGAGGCCCAGCATGCTCATCGTCACCGCGTGGATGACCGCCGCGCACAGGGTGACGTAGAAGAAGGTCCGGAGGAGGAGGAGACCCCCGACGGTCAGGGCCCGCACGTGGCGGGGAATCAGCCGCAGCTCGAACCACGCGCTGGCCAGCCCGATCACCGCGCCGGTCGCGATCGCGGTGAGCTCCCGGGCGAGATGGGTGGGCACCCGCCGCACGATCCAGTGGGCGAGCAGGGCCGCCCCGATCCAGCCGCACGTGATCCAGAGGGCGGTCCTGGCCGTGTGAAGCGTCCGGGGCGAGACCATGGCTCAGATCTCGATCTCGATCCAGGCCCGGCGCGCGCTCCGGCCGGTGAGGCGGGAGAACAGATCGCCGAGCCTCATCTGCACGCCGTACTTCGCGCGCAAGGCGGCGTGCGCCTTGTCGATCACCGCGGGTTCGGTGACGAGGCGCGCGGCCGCCTCCGACCACGCCCCGCGCACGTGCCCGCGCACGTCGGAAGGGGCGACCCGCGCGCGCGGGGAGTGACGCAGGCGCTTGACCTTGCCCGAGTCGCCCGCGGTGAACACGTAGAGCTTGCCGTCCACCGCGGCGAACCAGACCGGGGTCCTCACCTCGGCGCCGGAGCGACGGAAGGTTGCGAGGGCCAGGTAGCGATGCCGGTCGAGCGCCGCGGGATCCGTCATGATGGCCCTTCCGTTCCGACGATCAGGCGAGGCCGATCGCGCGCGCGACCGTCTCGAGGTGGAGCGCCGCGTCGCCCGCATCCTGGCCGGCCGCGAGGATGCGCTTATGGAAGAGATGGAGCGGGTGCTCCTCGCTGTAGCCGATGGCGCCCATGATCTGGTGGCCGCGGCGGGCCACGCGCAGGGCCGCCTCCGCGCAGTAGGCCTTGGCGGTCGAGACGGCGGCCGCGGCGCCCGGCCGGCTCGATTCGAGCGCCCACGCGGCTTCCCACGTGAGCCACCGCGCGCTCTCGACGTCGCGGAAGAGGTCGGCGCACGCGTGCTGGATGGCCTGGTAGCCGCCGATGGGCCGGCCGCCCTGCACGCGCCCGCGCGCGTGCTCCACGCATAGCTCCAGCACGCGCTGGGCGGCGCCGGCCATCTCGGCGCTCCGGGCGAGGGCGCCGGCGCGGAGCGCGGGGGCCAGCAGCGTCCACCCGTCTCCGGGCGCGCCGAGCACATCGTCGGGGCCGGTCTCCACGTCGGCCAGCTCGAGCTCGAAGAGCTTGTCGCCGGTCATGCTGTCGAGCGGGCGCGCGGTGATGCCGGGGCGGTTCATCGGGAGCAGCAGCGCGGTCGGCCCGGCCGCGGCCCGCCCGAGCACGATCACGTCGGTCGCGACGTGCGCGTCCGGGACGAAGAGCTTGCGTCCCGCGAGGCGCCCGGGGACGGCGACGGGCAGGGCCAGCGCGTCGGGATCGAGCCGTCCCGACTCCTCGAGCACCGCGAGCGTGCAGATCCGATCGCCCAGGGCCAGGGCGGGGAGGAGCGCCCGGGCCCGCCGCGCGCCGGCTTCGGTCAGCGCGCCCGCTTCGGTCAGCACAATTGTCGCGACGACCGCGCTCGTGATGAACGGACCCGGCACGCACGCGCGCCCCATCTCCTCGACGAGCGCCAGCGCGTCACCGATGGACCCGCCACTGCCGCCCAGCTCGATCGGCACGAGGAGGCCGGGCCAGCCGAGCGTGGCGACCTCCTTCCAGAGATCCGCCGCGAAGCCCCGCGGGTCGAGCGCGAGCTCCTGCACGCGCTCCGGCGGGCAGCGCTGCTGGAGCAGCGCGCGCGCCGACTGCTGGAGGAGCTGCTGCGACGGCGTGAACGAAAGATCCATCAGGCGCGGGCCCGCGGCTCCGCGGGCAGGCCGAGCGCGCGCACCGCGATGGTGGTGCGCTGGATCTCGGAGGTGCCGCCGGCCAGCGTGTGGCCCCAGCTCGTCTGGTACTGGTGCTCGATCTCGCCGCGCAGGCGAGCCCAGCGGGAGCCGGCGCGGAGCACGGCGAAGGGGCCGAGCAGCTCCATGCCCATCGAGAGCACGCGCTGCCCCAGCTCGTCGGCCATGACCTTCGCGGCGGAGACCTCGCCGGTGGCGGGCCGCCCGCGCTCGATGAGCCACGCGGCGCGGAGGAAGAGCGCGCGGAGGGCCGCGATCTCGGTGGCCGCGTGGGCGAGGCGCCGGCGCGCCACCGCGTCGCCGGGCATGACGCCGTTCACGTACTCGACCAGCAGTCCCAGGATGCGGCGGAGGAACGGCGCCTTGTAGAAGCGCCCCCAGAAACGGTCGGTGTCGAGGCCCTTCAGGAGCTGGGCGAAGCCCTCGCCCGGCTTGCCCAGGACCCAGTCGCGCGGCACCCGCACGCCGTCCATGAAGATCTCGTAGTGGTAGACGCGGCCGGTGAGGCTCTTGATCGGCCGCACGTCCATGCCGGGGAGCCGGTTGTCGACGACCAACATGCTGAGACCACGGTTCCGCGTCGACGCGGGATCCGTGCGCGCCAGGACCGTCCCGTGGGTCGCGATGCCGGCGTGGCTCGACCAGATCTTGCGGCCGTCCAGCACCCAGTGATCGCCCTCGAGGCGGGCCCGCGTCTTGAGCGCGAGCAGGTCCGAGCCGGCGTCGGGCTCGCTGTAGCCCTGCCAGAAGGTCGCCTGGCCGCGCGCCACGAGCGGCAGGATCTCGCGCTGGAGGGTCTCGGAGCCGTTGCGAATGATGGAGTCGGAGACCTGCAGGCAGCCGGAGAGCGGGCCGAACGGCGCGCCGGCCGCGGCCAGCTCTTCGAGCAGGATCAGGAGGTAGCCCATCGGCCGCGCCTGGCCCCCGTGCTCGCGCGGCCAGCCCATGCTGAGCCAGCCCCGCTCGCCGAGCGCGCGGGTGAAGGCACGCGAGTGCGCCCCGGAGCCGTACCCCGCGTCGGTGCCGTCCTCGGGGAACGTGTCGGGCGGGTGCGCGCGGAGGAACGCGCGGACTTCGTCGGCGAAGGCCTGCTCGGCGTCGGAGAGCCCGAAGTCCATGCGGGGCCGTGCTCAGGAAGGCAGCATTCTTGTATCCGCTCGGCTCGCCTGCGGCTGCACCTCACCCATCCTAACGCCTCCGCGCCAGCTCCGCGAAGGGGCCCGAGATCCGCACGATCTGATTGAGCTGGAATACCCCGGTGCGGATGACCGAGACGAGGAGATCGCCGGCGAGGCCGGCGGCGCGGGTCTCGGCGGTATCGGGCACGCAGACGAGCCCCCGCGGCGCGTCGCCGTCGGTGAAGCGCGCGAGGCTCAGCCGGTTGCCGTCGGCGCTGACGCCGAAGATCTCGTTGGCCTGGCGGTCGGTCACGAAGACGGAGCCGCCCGGGCCCGGGGTCAGGCCCTGCGACACCGGGCCCTCCAGCATGAGCCGCCGCTCTCCCCCCGGGGCCACCCGCCAGAGCTCTCCGGGGCCGGCCTGCCACGGCGCCTCCGCGCTCCCGTCGGCGCCGACCCAGAGGTGGTCGGCGTCGTCCACCGCGAGCGTGCGCGGCCGCAGGACGCGCAGGTAGCTCGGATCCAGCACGCGCCCGGTCGGATCGAAGCGCACGACCACCCCGCGCTCACGATCGGCCACGTAGACATTACCGGCCGAGTCCACGCCGACCCCCTCCGGCTGGACCAGGAGCGGCGGCGTGCCGGGATCCGGCGCCCCCCCGGCGAGGAAGGCGATCCGGCCGTCGATCAGGCGGTACAGCACGCCCACGCGGCGGTCGCGATCGAACGTGGTGACGAACAGCTCGCGCCCGCCCCGGCCGCCGCTCACCTGGGCGTTGTTCAGCGGCGGGCCGTGGAAGAAGCGCGGCTCGGTGCCGGTGGTGAGCTGCGCGCCGCCCGGCTTGATCCGGTAGATGGACGTGAGGTAGTCGAACTCGCCGCCGCTGTACCGCCGGCCGCTCCGCGCCAGATAGAGCGCGCCGCTGTGATCCACCGCCAGGGTGGGGGTGGTGGGGATTCCGCGGCCGCGAAACTCGGTGGAGCCCCCGAAGCCCTCCCCGGTGACGTAGATCCGGGCGGTGAAGCCGGGGGGCAGGACGATCTCGGCCCGGGCGGCCACGGGAAGGAGCGCGAGCGCCGCGAGGGGCAGCGCCGCTCCGAGATGTCGTCGTGCCCGCTTCGCGGTCATCGAGCCCGCATGATAGCCTCTCGCGAGCGTCCCCTTCAACCGTTTCAGGGTCGGGGCGTCCGCGCCTGCGCGAGCGCGGCGACGAACGCTAGGGCCGGACCTCGCGGGCGAGGTACTCGATCGCCGCCTGCACGCCCCCGGACCCATGCGGGATGCCGAGCGCCGCGAGCCCCATCTCGATGGCGCCCAGGACGCCGAACAGCATGGGCGCGTTGATGTGGCCCATGTGGGCGATGCGGAAGGCCTTGCCCGAGAGCTCGCCGATGCCCACGCCCACCACCACCCCGCAGTGCGCGCGGCAGTAGTCGAGCAGTGGCTTCGGCTCGCGGCCGGGCATGAGGACGGTGGTGACCGAGTTGCTGCGCTCCGCCGGCTCGGTGATGTTGAGGGCCAGCGCGCCGCCTTCCGCCCACTTGCCGACGGCCCGTCGCGTGGCTTCCGCGAGGAGCGCGTGGCGGTGGGCCGCCCGGTCCAGCCCCTCGGCGAGGAGCATGTCCATCGCCTTGCGCAGGGCGAAGAGCAGGTGCTGCGGCGGGGTGCCGCCGTACTTCTGGTAGTGCACCTCGCCCATGCGGAACGTCCAGTCCCAGTAGCGCGTGCGCAGGTCGGATTTCTGGTGCGTGGCCAGCGCCCGCTCGTTCGCCGCGACGAAGGCCAGGCCGGGCGGGGTCATCAGCCCCTTCTGGGAGCCCGACATGGCGACGTCCACCTTCCAGCCGTCCATGTCGAACGGCATGCACCCCAGCGCGGCGACGCAGTCGACCATCAACAGGGCCGGATGGCTGGCCGAGTCGATCGCCCGGCGGATGGCCGCGATGTCGTTGACGACCGACGAGGCGGTGTCGATCTGCACGACGAGGATCGCCTTGATCTCGTGGGCGGTGTCGGCGGCCAGACGCTGGGCCACCGCGGCCGGATCCACCGCGCGCCGCCAATCGCCCTTCAGCACCTCGACCTTGATGCCCATCATCCGCGCCATGTCGCCCCAGCCGACCGCGAACACGCCGGACTCGAGCACCAGCACCGTCTCTCCGCGCGACAGGACATTGCTGACCGCCGCCTCCCACCCGCCGTGGCCGTTGGCCGCGTAGATGAAGGTCCGCCCGGACGTGCGGAAGAGCTTGGGCAGGTCCTCGAGCAGGGTGCGGGTCAGCTCGACCATGTCGCCCGAGTAGATGTCGATCGCCGGGCGATGCATCGCCTGGAGCACGGCGTCCGGGATATTGGTGGGACCGGGGATGCTGAGGAACTGTCGACCGTTGGCGACTGTCATGGGGCCTCGCTGCCCGACGAGAGATGATCGAACGTACCTGTATCCTAACACGCGCGCTACACGCGCTCGATCCGGGCGCTCCCGAAGATCCCGTGGGGCCGGAGGAACAGCACCGCGAGCAGGAGGAGGTAGGGCAGCACGCTGCTGAAGCCCGCGCCCAGCAGGGGATCGAGGTAGCCGGCGGCCAGGCTCTCCAGCACGCCGATGAGCGCGGCGCCGACCATGGTGCCGGGCGCGCTGTCGAGGCCCCCGATCACGAGGATCGGGAACACCTTGAGCCCGACGATGAGCACGCTCGGGCCGCCTCCCGCGCTGAACGTCCACAGGACGCCGGTGACGACGGACAGGGCGCCGGCCATCGCCCACGTGATCGCGAGATGGCCGGGTACGTCGATCCCCACCGCGAGCGCGACCTGCTGGTCGTCCGCGATGGCCCGGAGGGCCAGTCCGGTTCGCGTGAATCGAAAGAACGCGCCGACGCCTGCCATGCACAGCACCGCGCCGACGGCCGCGAGCACCTTCTCGGCCGCGATCAGCACCCCGAGCACGTCGAACGGATCCGGCGGGAGCGGCAGCGGGATGCTTCCCGGGACCGCGCCGAGCACGAGCGGGACCGTCCCGCGGATCAGGGCTCCCAGCCCGAGGGTGACCATGATGGAGGCGATCAGCGGCCGGCCGAGCAGGTGTCGCAGGACCAGTCGGTTGAAGCCGACACCGATCGCGGCCATCGTCGCGCCCGCTCCCACGCCCGCCCCCGCGAGGCCGAGTCCCATCGCGTGGATCCCGGCCGCGACGAGCCGGGAGCCCAGCACCGCCAGCTCCCCCAGCGCGAAGTTGATCGTGCCGGACGCCTTGTACACCACGACGAAGGCGAGCGCGAGGAGAGCGTAGATGGCGCCCGCGAGCAGACCGTTCACGAGCAGGGCCGCGAAGAACCGCACGCGGTCAGGCGTCGCGGGCGGGCCCGGTCGCCCTCAGCGAGAACATGAGTGGCAGGCTGCCGCGGCCCTGCGGCAGGCGCGGGTCGTCCGGCAGGCGCCACCAGCCGTCGGCGCCCCGCTCCATCCACGGGAAGAACCGCCACGCGAGGAAGGGGTACTCCTCGAAGGCCTCGATGCGGAGCCCGGCGCGGGCGAGCGCGTTGATGAGATCCGAGACCGTGTGCAGCCAGATGTGCTCGACGCTCGTGATCGGCTCCTCCGGCGTGCTGTAGCAGCCCGGGTACTCCTCGCGGATGGGCTCCGGTCCGTGGAAGTACGGGTAGAGGAACCGCAGGGCCGGCTCGGTCACACGATCGTCGAAGATGTGGAGCAGGGGATGCGCCTCGACGATGTAGAAGACGCCGCCCGGCGCCAGGAAGTGGGCGATCACCTGGGCCCAGCGGTCCAGGTCGGGCAGCCACCCCAGCACGCCGTGCGAGGTGAAGACGACGTCGAAGCGGCCGGTGAGGTGCCGGGGCAGGTCGTAGACGTCGCTCTGCACGAAGGTGGCGGGCACCCCCATCCGGGCCGCGAGCGCCCGCGCGGCGGTCACCGCTTCCTCGGAGAAGTCCACGCCGGTGACCGTCGCGCCGTACCCGGCCCAGCGGATGGTGTCCATCCCGAAGTGGCACTGGAGATGGAGCAGCGACTTACCCCGGACGTCGCCCGGCCCGGCGCGGTCGATGGGGCGGAGGTCGCGATCGCGGCCCGCCGCGAACGCCTCGACGTCGTACATCTCGGACCGGAGGTTGATCCGCGTCCAGGCGTTCCAGAGCGCGCGGTTGGCCTCGCGGTACTCGTCCACGGCTCTACGGGTCCAGCCGGTAGACCCGGCGGGCGGTGCCGCTGAACATGGCCTGCTTCTCGGCCGCGGAGGCGGCGCCCGCGATCCGCTTGAGCGCGTTCCAGAGCCCCGCCCAGCCGATGCCCATCTTGTCCACCGGGAAATTGCTCTCGAAGAGACAGCGATTCGCGCCGAAGAGCTCGACGCACGTCTCCATGTACGGGCGCCACAGCGCGGCCAGCTCGGTGGACGTGGGCGGCTTCGGCTGGGTGCGGTAGTCGAAGGCGGCCAGGCGCATCATCATGCCGCCGAGCTTCACGATCACGTTGGGGCAGCGCGCGAGCTCGGTCACCTGGGGCTTCCACGCCGCGAACACTTCCTTCTGCTTGCCCGCGTAGGGGCCGTAGCCGAGCACGCCGCCCACGTGGCCGAGGATGATGGTGGTGTCCGGGAACGCGCGGGCCAGGTCCACCACGTCCGCGAGCTGCGGATGGAACACCCAGGCGTCGAGCGAGAGCCCGAGGCGGGTGAGCACGGCGAGGCCCGCGCGGAAGTCCGGTTGCCGGTAGACGTGCGGCCGGTTGGCCACCGCGCTGTTGCCGATGATGTCGCTCGCGTCCCACGCCGCCGAGTGCCGCACCCCGCGGAAGCGCCCGCCGCCGGCGCGCAGGTGCGCCTGCAGCACCGGCTCCACGCGGGCGCCGAGGGTGAGATCGGCGAAGCCCACGATGCCCGCCGCGACCCGGGTGTGGCCGTACATGCCGCTCGCGCTCATCGCGGCCTGTCCGGCCACGAACTCGGTCTCGCCCACCGGGCGCATCTCCGCGGGCCCGCTCGCGCGGTACATCGAGTGGCACTCGAGGAACACGGTCGCCACCAGGTTGTGGCCGGTCGCCGCGTCGGCGAGGAACTCGGGCAAGAGGTAGCGGTGGCCCTCGCGGTCCCACAGGTGGTGATGCGTGTCGACGATCGGCAGCTCGGGCTCGAGGATGGGCTCGGGCGGCTGCTTGGCCAGCCAGGCCTCGTCCGGATGGTGGATTCTCCCGAACTGGGTCGGACGCGCGGAGGCGCTCATGCGGAAGCTCCCAGGGAGCGCAGCAGGGTCTCGCTCTCCCGATCGGCGGGGAAGAAGCACTCCACGCGCAGCTCGTGCAGCGTGATGTCGTAGGGGACGCCGAGCGTGGTCAGGGTGGAGAAGAACGTGAGGTGCGTCTTGCCCCGACGCAGCTCCACGCCCAGGAACGGCACCGGGGCGGCGTCGAGGTCGAGCGTGCGCCACTTCCGCGGGACGTCCGGGTAGGAGAGCAGCTCCTCGAGCAGCCGGCTCGTCTCGGCGTCGCCGATGCCGCGAGCCAGGTCGCGATGCAGCCACTGGATGAGCCCGGCCGCGGTGGCTTCCCAGTTGACGATGAACGGGCGCATGCCGCGCGGATGGTAGAAGAGACGCATCGCATTCGGCGGGCCGCCGACCGCCGCCACCGCGTCGGGGTCGAGGATCAGGCTCATCAGGCGCCGGGCCCCCGCGTTCGTCATCAGGATGTTCCAGTGGCCGTCGATGACCAGGCCGGGGTAGGGCTCCTGCTGGCGCATCATGAAATCGAGCGCGCGGCGAACGTCGGCCATCTCGGGCGCCTCGAGGCCGGTTTCCCGGTAGACCGGCGCGTACCCGGCGGCGGTGAGCAGGTCGTTGCGGCCGCGCGGCGGGACCTCGAGCACGCGGCTCAGCAGCAGGACCATGTCGCGGCTCGGCTGGGCGCGGCCCGTCTCGATGAAGCTGAGATGGCGCGAGGAGATCTCCGCGTCGACCGCGAGGGCGAGCTGGCTCAGGCGCCGCCGCTCTCGCCACTGCTTGAGCAGGCGGCCGAACGTGCCGGACGTCCGGCCCGCGGCCGGGTGGGCTCTGGTGCGGATGTTGGACGTGGCCATGGCGGCAGTATACGCAGGCCGGGACCGAGCGCCATTACCTGCGAGGTAATTGAACTGGCTCTCGCTTTCGGTGACGATGACGGCCGGAGGGCACCCATGGACATCGATCCCACCCCGTTCAACGAGCGGATGGCCGGAACCCTGAGCACCCTGCTGGGGCTGCGCATCGTGGAGGCGAGCCCCGAGCGCGTGGTGGCGGAGCTGACGATCCGGGACGAGCTGCGCACGGTCGGAGGCGCGCTGCACGGCGGCACCCTGATGGCGCTGGCCGACACGGTCGGCGCGGCGGCCACGATCGTGAACCTGCCGCCGGGCGCGGGCACGACCACGCTCGAGTCGAAGACCAATTTCTTCGCGGCCGGGAGCGAAGGCGTGGTGCGCGCGGAGGCCACCCCGCTGCACCGGGGCAAGCGCACCCAGGTGTGGCAGACCCGCGTCACCGACGAATCCGGCCGGCTCCTCTCGCTCACTACCCAGACCCAGATGGTGCTGATGTGAAGATCGTCTTTGCGGGGGTCTTCGCGGGCCACGTGGCCGACCGGGTGCGGACGCGCCTGCGCATCCCGTGCGAGGTGACGCTGGCCGACGAGCGCGACATCGTCGCGCGGCTCGCCGACGTGGACGTGCTGGTGAGCATGGCCTTCACCCGCGAGATGGCCGCGGCCGCCCCACGCCTGCGTCTGGTGCAGGTGCCGGGCGCGGGCCTCGATCGCATCGACCGGAGCGCGCTCGCCCCGGGCACCGCGCTGGCCAACGCCTATGGCCACGACGTCGGCATCGCGGAGTACGTGATCGGCGCGATGCTCGCGATCAGCCGGAGCTTCTGCCGGATCGACGCCGACCTGCGCCGCGGCCGGTGGGACAGCGTGTGGTCGGGCGCGGCGGTGCCGCTCTGGCCGGAGCTGGCCGGCAAGACGCTGGGCATCCTCGGCTACGGTCGCATCGGGCAGGCGGTCGCGCGGCGGGCGCTCGCCTTCGACATGGAGGTGCTGGCGATCCGGCGCGACGCCACGCGGCCCGATCCCCACGGCCTCGCGTTCCTCCGCGGCCCGGCGGCGCTCGACGAGGTGCTCGCGCGCGCCGACTACGTGGCGATCACGCTCGCGCTCACCCCGGACACGCGCGGACTCATCGGGACGCGGGAGCTCGCGCGGATGAAGGCCACCGCGGTGCTGATCAACGTGGCGCGGGGCGAGGTGGTGGACGAGGACGCCCTCTACGACGCGCTCCATCGCGGCACCATCGCGGGGGCCGCGCTCGACGTCTGGTATAGCTACCCGACCGGCGACGCGCCGACCCATCCGGGCCACCGCCCGTTCCACGCGCTCCCCAACGTGCTGATGACCCCGCACGTGTCGGGATGGACAGAGGGCATGATGGACGCGCGGGCCGGCGTGATCGCCGAGAACATCCACCGCGCGGCACGCGGCGAGGCGCCTCTGAACCACATCCGGTAACCCGGACCCGGAACTTCTTGCCGCTCGATCCGCCCCACTCGTCGCGAACCACGGAGCCGCGCGCACTTGGCGGGCGGCATGCGCCTTGCGTCACTCGAAGGTCCGGAGGTCCTTTCATGACCGCGACGCGGAAGGTGCGAGTCAATCTCGCGAACGAGCAGGAGCTTCTCGAGCTGCCCGGACTGGGCGCGGCGGGGGCCGCGGCGATCGTGCGGTTCCGGTCCGAGCACGGCCCCATCACGGATGCCCGCCAGCTCAGCGCGATCCTGCGCGGCCACCCGAACGTGGACGCGGTGAAGGAGAGCGCCGACTTCGCGCCGGCGGAGGCCACCGCGCCCGAGGCGCCCGGCGCGTAAGCCCGGCTCAGGCTTCGCCGAGCAGGCGCGCGACCGCGCGCCGCAGCTCCGGCACGTCGAACGGCTTCGCGACCACCGGGGTGCCCGCCTCGCGCAGGAACGGCACGAACTCGGCCGCGTTGGTGAAGCCCGACATGAAGAGGAGGGCGGGCCGCGGGGCGGGCTGCTCCTGGATCGCCCGGTAGATCTGGACCCCGTCGACCTCGGGCATCCGGAGGTCGGACACGACCAGATCGTAGGAATGCGCGGCGAGACGATCGAGGGCCGCGCGCCCGCCATCGGCCCCGTCGATCTGTCGGTCGGGGGCCGCCAGCAGCACCTCGACCAGCTCGCGCACGTCGGGCTCGTCGTCCACGACGAGAATGCGGGCCATGGGAAGAGGATGCTACCATGACCGCCGGTGACGACCAGGATCAATCGTGCCGCGATCGAGCGAACGTATGGCTTGATCGCGCCCTACATCCGCGTGACGCCGGTGGTGGAGACGAGCGGGGCCGACTTCGGCCTGGCCGCCGTTCCGCTCGTCTTCAAGCTCGAGCTCTTCCAGCACGCGGGCTCCTTCAAGACCCGCGGCGCCTTCACCAACCTGCTCACCCGGACGATCCCGGCCGCCGGGGTGGTGGCGGCCTCCGGCGGCAATCACGGCGCCGCGGTGGCCTACGCGGCGATGCGTCTCGGCGTGAAGGCGCGCATCTTCGTGCCCACCGTGTCCTCGCCCGCCAAGATCGCGCGCATCCAGAGCTACGGGGCCGACCTCGTGGTGACCGGCGATCGCTATGCCGACGCGCTCGCGGCGAGCCAGGAGTGGACCGCCGGGTCGGGCGCGCTGCCCGTGCACGCCTTCGACCAGGAGGAGACCCTGCTCGGCCAGGGCACGCTCGCGCTGGAGCTCGATCGGCAGGTGCCGGGTCTCGACACCCTGCTGGTCGCGGTGGGCGGGGGCGGCCTCATCGGGGGGATCGCGGCGTGGTGCGGCGGGCGGCCGCGGGTGATCGGCGTCGAGCCCGCGGACGCGCCCACGCTCAGCCGGGCGCTCGAGGCGGGCAAGCCGGTGGACGCCCCCGCGGGCGGGATCGCGGCGGATTCGCTCGCGCCGCGCCGGGTCGGTGAGCTGATGTTCCCGATCGCGCGGGCCCATATTTCGCGCGTCCTCCTGGTGAGCGACGCGGCCATCCGCCTGGCGCAGGACGCGCTCTGGGACACGCTGCGGGTGGTGGCCGAGCCCGGCGGCGCCGCCGCCTTCTCGGCGCTCTCGAGCGGAGCCTACGCGCCCGAGCCGGGCGAACGGGTCGGGGTGGTGGTTAGCGGAGGCAACACCACTGCGGTAGACTTCGGCCGATGAGCGAGAAGACCCCGTCGCGGCAGGAGTCGCTCACCCGGGCCCTGGAGTTCCTGGCCGCGGGGGAGTGGCCGCGCGCCCACGAGATCGTGCAGGAGGACAAGTCGGAGCTGGCCGCGTGGCTGCACGGCATCGTGCACACGCTGGAGGGCGATCTCGACAACGCGCGCTACTGGTACCGCCGCACCACCCGCGAGTTCCCGGGCCCGGCCGCGGTGCAACGGGAGATCGCGGCCGCGCGCCTAGCGCTCGCCGAGGAACATCGCGCGTAGCCGCGCCTTCTGCACCTTGTCGCCGTGCGGGCCCGGGGTGCGGGGGACGTCGGCCACCACGCGCACGTGGCGCGGCACCTTGAACGAGGCGATGCGACCCCGGCAGTGGGCGATGACCTCCTCCTCGGTGACGTTCGCTCCGGGCCGCGGGATCACGTAGGCCACCGCCGCCTCGTTGGTGCGCGAGTCGGGCACCCCGATGACGAAGGCCTGCAGCACCTTCGGGTGCGTCTGCAGGTAGTCCTCGATCTCGCCGGGCGCCACCATGAAGTGGCTGATGCGCAGCACCTCGCGGAGCCGCCCGATGAAGACGACGCGCCCGGCCGCGTCGCGCACCGCCAGGTCGCCGGTCTTGAACCACCCGTCGGGAGTGAACGCCTTCGCGGTCTCTTCCGGCTTCTCGTAGTAGCCGCGCGTCACCAGCCGGCCGCGCAGCCACAGCTCGCCCTCGTGGTCCGCGGGCTGGTCCCGCCCGCTCTCCGGGTCCACCACGCGCGCCTGGATGCCGTCGGCGGGCCAGACGCCGGCGCGCGCACGGCTCTCGAGCGGCTCGTCGAGGTCGTGCACCAGGGCCATCGCGTTGACCTCGGTCATGCCGTAGGGCTGGAACGCCCGGCGCACGCCGAGCCGCTCCACCACCGCCTCGAAGAGGCCCTGCACGCCCCCGCCGGTGGCCGCGAAGCCGCCGGTGCGCAGGCGCGAGCGATCGCGCCGCGCGAGATCCGGGTGCTCGAGCATCGGGATCGCCATCGTGTCCACCCCGTTCCACACCGTCACGCGCTCGGTCTCCATGAGGCGGAGCGCCACCGCGGGCTCGAAGGTTTCCATCAGGATCAGGGCGGCACCGTGGCTGAGCGCGGCGAGCGGGACGCAGAGCCCGCCCCACGTGCCGGAGAGCGGCAGGGCGTGGAGCACCCGATCGTCCGGGGTCAGGCGCATGACCTCGCCGCACCACCAGCCGTGCGGCACGCAGTTGCGATGGCTGATCACCGCGCCTTTCGGGAACGAGGTCGTGCCCGACGTGTAGAGAATGGTGAACGGATCGTCGGGTCCGACCGGCTCGGCCGCGTCGCCGAGCGCGCCCGCCCACTCGGGCGCGTTTCCGTCGTCCTGCACGTCACGCAGGCGCAGGCACCCCGGGTAGGGATCGTCGGCGTCCACGATCACGCGACGGAGCCGCGGGAAGTCCTCCACCAGGAGCTCGCCGGGCACGGATTCGGCGAGGGCGGGGAGCACCTCGCCCAGCGTCTCCAGGTAGTCCACCGGTCCCGAGTGATCGGCGCAGAGGAGCGTGGTCGCGTCCGACTGGCGCAGGATGTAGCGAAGCTCGTGGGCCTTGTAGCGCGTGTTCAGCGCCACCACCACCGCGCCGATCATCGCGCAGGCGTACTGGGCGAAGAGCCACTCCGGCCGCGTGGGCAGCCAGAGCGCGACCTTGTCGTTCTTCTTGACCCCCAGGGCGAGCAGCCCGCGGGCGATCCGCTGCGCCTCGTGATGGAGCTGGGCGTACGTGATGCGCCGGTCCGGCGCGACGATGGCCTCGCGCTCGCCCGCGCGCGCGGCCATCGCCGCGAGCATGCCGCCCGCGGTCTCGTGCAGGAAGGGATTGCCGTCGCCGGGTGGCAGCATGGGCCACATGCTAGCGCTTTACTCCGGGCGCGAGATGTGGAAGATGGAGACTGATGAAATGCCAGGACGTGCGTCGTACGCTGCCCCTCTTCGTCGACGGGCAGCTCGCGCTCACCGAGTGGGCCATCATCCAGGGGCACCTGCCCGAGTGCGCCGAGTGCCGGAAGGAGGTCGACCGGCTGCGCGCGGTGGCGGGTATGCGAGCCCGGGCCACCGACCTCCGCGCGACCGTCATGACCGGGGCGGCGATGGCGGTGATCCTGGCGGTGGCGGTCGCGGGCGGGTACCTCGTCTATCGGGGAGGGTTCCCCGACGTCCCCTCGTGGAGCACGCCGGCCCCGCCGCGAGCCGCCGTGCCGGCCGCGCCGGCTCCCGAGCCGGTCGCTCCCGTCGCGCCGATCCCGGCCCCGCGGCCCTCGCCGCCGCCTCCCACCCGCGCCAAGGGGACCGCGCCGCTCGAGCCGGCCCCCCGCGCGGCGCGCCCGCCCGCGACCGCCGCGGCTCCAGCCGAGGACCGGATGCCCTCGCAGGCGCGCGCGGTGCCGGCGCCGAGCGCGCCGCCGGATGCGGAGGCGATGCCGACGCAGGGGCCCGCGCGCCGCCCCTGAGCCGGCACGCGAGAGCGGGCGGACCTCCGAGCTAGGTGCGCTCGGAGTGGGTCTTGAGGTACTTGCCGACGGCTTCCAGCAGCAGCCCGAGCGCTTCCTTCTCGGTGCGCCCGGTCACGCTCACGTCCGGGTAGGAGACCGCGGTGGCCCGGAAGATCCCGCCCTCTTCCTGGATCATCTCGACCTCGATCCTCATGCCGCGCCTCCCCGCGAGGTGCGCGCCCGCTCGGCCAGGAAGAGGTAACGGGAGAGGCTGAAGAAGTACTCGCCCCGCGCGGCCTGGCTGCGCACGTCGTCGGCCCAGCGGGCGGCTTCCTCCTCGCCGACCCCGCCCCGGCTAGCCACGAACCGCGCGACCACGTCGATCATGCCCGGGCTGTAGGTCTGCTCGCTCATCTCGACGTTGACGACCGGGATCATCGTCACGGTCCGGAGCGCGAAGCCGCTCCGCCGGAGCAGCTCGGGCAGGTGCGCGGGCAGGTGGGGGTGCGCGAACCGCTGCTCCCAGGCTTTCAGAATTCGAGCGGTGCGCTCGCGGTCGCCCGCGTGCCAGACGCAGGACTCCCAATCGGTGTCGAGCACGGCCAACCGGCCGCCGGGCTTGAGCACGCGGTAGGCCTCGGCGAGCCCGCGCTCCACATCGGTCATGTACTCGTAGACCTGCATGGCGGTCACGAAGTCGAAGCTGCCCGACGGGGCGGGCACCGCCTCGGGATCGGCCTGCCGGAACTCGGTGCGTCCGGTGACCGCGTCGTGCCGGGCCCGCTCCTCGCAGGCGATGATCATGTCCGGCACCGCGTCCACGCCCATGATCCGGCCGGTGGGGCCCACGTCGCGGGCTAGCTCGCAGGAGAGGAGGCCGAAGCCGCAGCCGACGTCGAGCCCGCGCTCGCCGGTGCGGGGCGCCACGATCGCGCGGATGCGCGCGCGCTGCTCCGACACGTCGGGGGTGGAGCGCGCGGGGTCCAGGAGGGCGGGGTTGGCGATCGTCACGCCGGAACGCTAACAGCGCCCGGCCCTCCCGTCAACCCACGCGGGGAGGCGGAGCCGGGCGGCGGGGGCCCTCCCGGGGACCGTGTCTTCTGCGGAGTGTCGAAGCCCCGATGGACCTGTCTCGTGGCTCGATCGAGACGGCGCAGAGCGCCCGCGACTCAGCGTGTCCCCGGGAGGGCCCCCGCCCCCCGGCTCCGCCGCGCTAGGCGCGGGGCTTTTGCGCGAGGACCTGGAGGACGACCTGGCGCATGTCGGCCAGGTTGAAGGGCTTCTCGAGCGCGGGCTCGCCGGTGTCGGAGAGGAAGGCGGCGTATTCCTCGATGCCGGTATTGGCGCTCATGAAGATGAAGCGGGGCGGGTCGTCGGGGTAGCGCCCGCGGATCGCGCGGTAGAGGTCGGGTCCCTCGAGGTTCGGCATGCGCAGATCCGTGACGACGAGGTCGTAGCGGTGCTCCTCGGCCCGCTGGAGGCCCTCGGCCCCGTCCACCGCGCTGTCCACCTCGTGGCCGTCGCGCTTCAGGACCTCCATCAGCACGTCACGGAGGTTGTCCTCGTCGTCCACGACGAGGATACGGCGCCGCGCCATGCTAGCTCCGCGCGTCGAGAATGGCCTGGGCGATCAGCCGCGCGCCTTCGTAGCAGCGCTCGGGGGACTCGAAGCTGAAGGCCAGCCGGATGTGGCGCTCGCCGCCCCCGTTGGGGAAGAAGGAGGTGCCCGCGGTGTACTGCACGCGGGCCTTGACCGCGCAGTCGAACAGCTTCGCGGTGTCGGTGCCGGTGGGCAGCTTGATCCAGATGAAGAACCCGCCCTCGGGCTTGCTGATCTCGACGTCGGTGTCGCGCAGCTTCTCCCACAGCCCGCGCAGCATCGCGTCGCGCTTGGCGCGGTACACGTTGACGAGCAGGGCCACGTGGGGGGCCAGGTTGTCGCGGAGGAAGTAGGTGGCCACGCGCGAGGCGAAGGGGTTGACGCCACCCCCGAACAGGAAGCCCTGGAAGGCGGGGATCATCTCCTTGGGCGCGCAGAGCCAGCCGAGACGGAACCCCGCGCCCAGGATCTTGGACACGGTGCCCGCGCGCATCACCCGGCCGCCGCCGTCGAGCGCGTAGAGCGAGGGCAGGTGCTCGCCCTCGAAGCGCAGCTCGCCGTAGGCGTCGTCCTCCAGGATGAGCGTGTCGTACTCGTGCGCGAGGTCGATCGTAGATGAGCTTGCACCGGCGGCCCTGCTTCCGGAGGGTGGCCAGGCGCTCCCGCGCCACGTCCACGACCAGCCCGTCCTGATCCACCGGCACGTCGAGCACCTGCGGGCCGTGGCGGCGAATGGTCAGGAGCGTGCCGGAGAACGTCGGGGCCTCGGACAGGATCACGTCGCCCGGATCCACGAGGGCGCTGAAGGCCAGGGAGAGCGCGTGGCCGGAGCCGTTCGAGATGATGATGTTGTCGGGGCCGACCTTGAGCCCCTCGAAGAGCCCGTACTTGTGGCACACCAGCTCGCGCAGGCCGCGGTACCCCTGCGCCTCGCCGTAGGTGAGCGCCTCCGCGCCCTCGGCCCGGATCATCCGAGCGGTGGCGTCGATGAGGCCGTCGTACGGGAAGGACGCGGGATCCGGTAAGCCGCCCCCGAACTCGTAGAGCGCGTTGGTCACCGGACGCGCGGCGGGCGGCGCGCCCCAGCCGATGCGGGCACGGGTGGACAGCAGGTCGGCGAAGGAGTCGGGCGCGGTGGTCATCGGATGGCTCTCAGCGCTTCCTGGGCGGTGGGGAATAGGTCGTGAGCACCTTGACGAACGATTGCGCGGCGGCCGGCACCGGGGTGTCCTCCTTGCCGGAGGCCGTCTCGCTGAGCACGGAGCTCGCCTTGCGTCTCATAACATGGCGATTTTAGCGCATTTCGGATCGGGCTGCCCAGTTCGCGGCCCATTTGTCCGCCGGCTTTGAGTTATCCTGTAAAGGCAGGGATTCCGGGAGGCCCCATGAGGCTATCGAGACGCGTATTCCTCAGATCGGGACTGGGCGGGGCGGGTGGCTGGCTCGCGGCCGCGAGCGCTCCGGGACGGGCGGCCGCGGCGGACGAGTCGCAGGCGCCGCTGGAGATCGCCAATCCCGAAGTACGCCAGCGCCTGGTGATCGTCAACGCCGATGACCTCGGCCTGTCCGACGAGATCGACCGCGGCATCTTCGAGGCCCACGATCGCGGCATCGTGACGAGCGCGAGCCTCCTGGTGGACGGCCCGCACGCGGGCGACGCCATCCGGCTCGCCCGGCAGCGCCCGAACCTCGGGCTGGGCATTCACGTGGCGTTCGACGACCGCGGGAAGTGGCTCATCAACGTGCAGGACGCGCGCGTCGTCCAGCGGGAGGTCGCGCGGCAGCTCGACGCCTTCACCCGGATGACCGGCGCTCCGCCCACCCACATCGACTCGCACCATCACGCCCACCGGCTCTTCAACGTGGCGCGCCACTTCATCGAGGCGGGCGAGCGTCTCGGGG
>WNFK01142125.1_pt2 | contig 30652 bp, 32 predicted proteins | sample 5400281 | NCBI WGS metagenome assembly WNFK01 (sample SAMN13153350, study PRJNA577476) | soil metagenome | isolation source: 20 cm soil on Douglas fir-dominated hillslope | place: USA:California | collected 2013-09-17
GCGGAGCCCCCCGAGACCGCGGCGGCGAGGCCGATCTTGATCGGCTCCTTCGGCTGGGCGCCGGCGGCGCCGGCGAGAAGCGTGAGGGTCAGGAGCGCGAGGAGCGGCAGGGTCAAACGTCGCATCGAAGCCTCCTTGAGGATGGATCGGCTGGCCTGACTGGCCGGCGACGGCGCTGGCGCGGCAGCGGCGAGACCTTTCGTATCACGAAACGCGGGCCCCCCGCTAGAGCAGCGCCCAGATGTCCGAGGGGGCGCGCGGGAACAGCGCATTGACAAGGGCGCGCGCCTCGCCCGTGCGGACGAGACAGTCGGGGAAGGCCGCCTGGAGCTGATCGAGATTGCGGTAGCCGAGGATGAGCTGGAGCCAGGTGAGGCCGGGGAACATGACCATGGGGCGGCGCGGATCCGACGAGGGCTGGCCGAACTCCTGGCCCACCACGTCGCGGGCCAGCGGCCAGGGCGCCGCCTCGGTGAGTCGCCCTTCCGCGAAGACCAGGCGCACACCCTCGCGGTAATTGCTCAGCGTCAACACGCCGCTGTGCCCCGCCAGTGGGGAGGCGGCGAGGCGGCGTTCCAGCGCGGGGCCGATTTTGCGGAGGAAGGCCGCCACGTCCGCGATGCGCGCATAGAGGGCGAAGGGACGCCAGCGGTCGGTGAAGCGAATGGCATCGTAGAGCGGGTGCTCGAGGCCCACATGCCAGAGCTGGATCTGCGTGAAGGCGCCGTCGCCGCGCGCGGCATAGCTCTCGCCGGTGGCGGTGAGATAGGCATGCACCGCCGGCCAGGGCCCGCGCCAGGAGAGACCGGGGCGGACCTCATAATGCGTCAGCGCGGCCGACGCCGCCCACAGCGCGGGAATGTGGCCGATGAAGCCCGCGCGCTCGCCGCCGTCGGTCTCGAGCATCCGCAGCTCGAGGCGGGTGCCGCTGCCCGGCGTATGCCCGTCCAGCTCGTAGCGCCAGAGCTTCTCGTCGCGGGGTACCGAGACGAGCAACCGCTGGCGCGAGCGGTCGTCCAGCGCCACCACGAAGGGAAGATCGTCAGCGCGCATGGGGCGCACGCGGAAGGGGAGCGGTGCCCCGGGCGCGGGCGGGACGAGATCGGTGCGCGCGAAGCGCGGCCCCCCGCCGCGCGGCAGCGCCATCTCGTACCCGAACTGGCGGTAGAACCACGGGATACCGGAGATGATCTGCAAGAGCTCGCCGCGCCGTGCGCTCCACTCGTGCAGCACCTCGAACTGCGCGCACACGAGGCCACGCCCGCGATACTCCGGCCGGGTGCCCACCAGCTCCGTCTGGCCCACGCGGATGGGCACCCCGCCGTACGCCCAGGTCTGCGACACCAGGAGCATGGAGGACACGATGGCGCCCGTCCGCACCTCCTCCACGATGAGGCCGTCGTCGGGGGTGAAGGTCGGGTGGCGGCCCTCGAGGAGATCGCGGGTCCAGACGCCCAGCGGGGCGACGGGCGCGGGCGCGTCCTGGAACCGGATCTGGTCGGCGTTGAAGGCGGCGAGCGGCTCGGCATCCGCCTTGGTGGCCCGCCTCAGGACCAGGCCGTCGCCGAGATCGCGCTGCACGGGCCCTAGCTCTTCGGCGGGGTGATGCCGTACCCCTTCAGCTTCCGGTAGAGGTGGCTCCGCTCGATGCCGAGCTTCTCGGCGGTGCGGGTGACATTGCCTTCGTGGGCGCGCAGCTCGGCGAGGATGAAGGCGCGCTCGAAGGCATCGCGCGCCTCCTTGAGCGTCTTCTCGCGCTGGACCTCGTCGGCGCCGGTGGGGGCCTCCTTGGGGCGGAGCGGGGGCGGGAGGTCCTCGGGCCCGATGACGTCGCGGGGGGCCATGATGACGAGCCGCTCCACCATGTTGCGCAGCTCGCGCACGTTGCCCGGCCAGTCGTAGGAGAGGAAGTAGGCGAGGGCCTCGACCGAGACCGTCTTGGGTCGCTTGCCGTTCTCGGCCGAGAACACGGTCACGAAGTGCGCGACGAGGGCCGGCAGGTCCTCCTTCCGCTGGCGGAGCGGCGGCACCTCGATCGGGATGACGTTGAGGCGGTAGTAGAGATCCTCGCGGAACCCGCCCGCCGCGATGCGCTCGGGCAGGTTCTGGTTCGAGGCGGCGAGCACCCGGACGTCGACCCGGATGGTGTCCTTGCCGCCCACCCGCTCGAAGGCCTGCTCCTCCAGGGCGCGCAGCACCTTGGCCTGGGTCTTCAGGCTCATGTCGCCGATCTCGTCGAGGAAGAGGGTGCCCTGGTCGGCCAGCTCGAACTTGCCCCGCCGCCGGGCCACCGCGCCGGTGAACGCGCCGCGCTCGTGCCCGAACAGCTCGGACTCGATCAGCTCCTCCGGGATCGCGGCGCAGTTGACCTCGACGAAGGGCCCGTCGCGCCGCGCGGAGAGCGCGTGGATCGCGCGGGCCACCAGCTCCTTGCCCGAGCCGTTCTCGCCCTGGATGAGCACGCGCCCGCTCGAGGGCGCCGCGATGGCGATCTGCTGGCGCAGGTGCTCGATGAGCGGGCTCTTGCCCACGATCTCCTGGCCGCGCTCGAGCTGGGCCCGCAGGTTGCGGTTCTCCCGCTCGAGCCGGGTGTGGTCGAGGGCCCGGCTGGCGATGAGGAGGGTCTTCTCGAGCGAGAGCGGCTTCTCGATGAAGTCGTAGGCGCCGAGCTTGGTGGCCTTGACCGCGGTCTCGATGGTGCCGTGGCCCGAGATCATGACCACCGCGGTCTCCGGCCGCACGCGCTTCATCTCGGCGAGGGTGTCGAGCCCGTCGATGCCCGGCATCCAGATGTCGAGGAAGATGATGTCGGGCGTCTCCTCCTGGATCCGGGCGATCGCCTCCTCGCCCGAGCCCACCGCGGTCACTCGATATCCTTCGTCTTCAAGAACACCCCTTAGAGTCGTGCGGATCGCCCGCTCGTCGTCAACGATCAGGATGTGCTCGCCCGGCATCGGATCCCTCGCCCTCAGGCCTGCACCGGCGCGGCCACCGGCCGCCCGGCGGGCAGCTCGATGACGAAGCGGCTGCCGTGCGGCGTGTTGTCCTCGACCCGGATGGTGCCGCCGTGGTCGGAGACGATCTGGTGGACGATCGGCAGCCCGAGCCCCATGCCGGTGGCCTTGGTGGAGAAGTAGGGCACGAAGAGGCGATCCCGGTCGTCCGCCGCGATGCCGGGCCCGTCGTCGGCCACCACGATGCGGGCCCGGTGGGCCTCGGGCAGCCACTCCGTCTGCACCACCACTTCCCCGGTGCCGCCCACCGCCTCCACCGCATTGTCCACCAGGTTGAGGACCGCGCGCTTGATCTGGTCGGGGTCCACCTCGATGGGGGGCAGGTCGGGGGAGTAGACCGCGCGGATCGCGAGGCTCGGATGCGACTCGCGGTAGAGCACCACCACGCCTTCGAGCAGCCGCGCGAGGTCGGTGGACTTCGGTGTCAGCGCGGGCATGCGCGCGAAGCGGGAGAACTCGTCGACCAGCTGCCGCAGCCCGTCCACCTCCTGGATGATCGTGCCGGTGGCCTCCTCGAGCAGCCGCTTCTCCTCCGGGCTCCGGTTGGAGGCGAGGCGGCGCCGCAGGCGCTCGGCCGAGAGCTGGATGGGGGTAAGCGGGTTCTTGATCTCGTGCGCGATGCGCTGGGCGACCTCGCGCCAGGCGGCCAGGCGCTGGGCCTTGAGGAGCTCGGTGAGGTCGTCGAAGGCCAGCACCATGCCCACGTATCCGCCGTCGGGCCCGCGCAGGGCGGTGGCGGAGGCGAGCAGCGCCACCGCCTGGCCGTCCCGCCGCAGGTGCACCTCGCGGTCGAGCATGCCCTCGCGCACCCGGCCCATGCGCTGGATCAGCGCGTCGATCTCCACGTACTCGGGAGAGCGGAACACCCGGGTGGCGGAGCGGCCCTGGACGGTCACCGCGTCGAGCCCGAGCAGCCGCTCGGCGGCCCCGTTGATGGTGGTCACGCGCCCGTCCGGGTCGAGCGAGACCACCCCGGTGGCGACCGCCTCCAGCACTGTCTCGGTGTAGCGGCGGCGCTCCTCCATCTCCCCGTGCTTGGCCTGGAGGTCGCGATAGGTCTCCTCGAGCTTCGACTTGGAGGCGGCCAGGTCCCCGGTCATCCGGTTGAACGAGTCGACCAGGATGCCGATCTCGTCGTCGGCCCGCACCTCCACCTTGTAGTCGAGGTTGCCCGCCGCGACCTCTCTCGTCCCTTCGGCCAGCATCTGGATCGGCTCCGTGATCCCCCGCGCCAGATAGAGGCCGAACCACGTGGCCGAGAAGACGATGATCAGGGTCATCAGGAGGAAGAGCAGGATGTAGATGCCCTTGATCGGGTTCTTGAGCAGGCGGAGCTGCTTGTACTCCTGGAAGGCCTGACTGATGTTGCGCAGGCGCGCCTCGAGACGCTGCGGGACGTGGATGGCCACCACCATCGCCCCGCTCACCGCCTGGTCGCCGTCGCGCATCGGCACCATCGCTTCACGTACTCGCTGTTGGTCTCCCGGGTCGGGACCTTGGCGAGCACCGGGTTCTTGACGTGGACCAGCTCCTGCCCGTCGCGGTTGAAGATGGTGATCGCGGCCACCCCGAGCCGCTCCTGCTGCTCGGTCAGGTAGCCCGCGAGGGCCTCGCGCTTGTTCTCGGCGAGCAGCCCGTCGCGCTCGACCACCTTGGCCATGTAGCGCCCGTGGCGGAGCGCGGTGGACTCGAGCCCCTGATAGTAGGTCTGGGCCACCTCCATGGCCTGGTCGAGGGGGCGCTCGACCTGGGGCTTGAACCACCCCTCGATGGAAGTGGTGATGAAGTTCGACGCGATCAGGAAGATCAGGATGCCCGGGACCAGGGACAGGGCCAGGAAGGTGAGGACCAGCTTGGCCTTGAAGCGGGAGCCGATGATCTTGTGGCGGCGCTCGAAGGAGAGCTTGACCAGGTTGCGGAACAGCAGAACCAGCAACAGCAGGAAGACGATCAGGTTCAGGTTGAAGAGGAAGAAGACGATGAGGTTCGAGGCGAACGGGATCTTGGGCGCGCGGATGCCCACCTCGAACACGGTGGCCACCACCAGCAGGATCAGGATGCCGCTGATGATGAGGAGGTTGCGCTTCCGCTTCTCCTGCTCGTCGAGCCGCTCGGGACGACGGGTGAGCGGCATCACTGGTTCCGTACCGGGGTGAGCAGGCTCGACTGCACCCACGGCGTCTCCTCGGCCTCGCCGGTCATGCGGGCGAACCAGGAGTTGACGCCGCCGAGCGACACGTCGGAGCGCACCCGCACGTAGTAGAGCTCCTGCTTGTCGAGCGCGGCCACCGGGGCCAACTGACCGACCCGCAGCTCGGAGATCACCCGCTGGGCCTCGCGCAGGTCCTTTGTGAGAAAGGGCTCGCGGGTCTCGCCCTTGAGGGGGGCGACCTTGTATTCCTTGGTCAGCACGTTGTAGGTGAGCTGCCGCTCCACCATGCGCGCCTGGAGCCGCCGGTCCACGCCCATGCGGGCGTATTGCCACAGCTCGACGTAGTAGCGCACGTGGGCCGCGATGCCGGTGTGGATGGATTCATGGAGCGAGTCGGGCACCGCCCCGAACAGGACGATCGTGACCGTGACGTCGTAGTCATTGAGAAAGACCGCCAGGTTGCTGATGCCCGGCAGAATGCGGCGGAGCGGACGACCGCGCGTTCCCATGGCCAAGACGGACCATTATAGCGTCGGGCCTGGCGGGGGCACTGGTTCGAGCCGGCCGGGGGCCGGGAGGGGGTGGGCAGGCTGGGAAGGGCGGCGCGACGCGGGCGGCCGGCCTAGAGGGCGGCCACACCCGGGAGGAAGCCGTCACCGGTGCTGGCCACCGGCACGGGAGCGGCCGACCGGATGACCCGGGCGACCGAGCGACGCCGGTCGGCGGCGACCGCCTTCTGGATCGCGCTCACCAGCTGATAGTTCAGGGCGTGGCCGGCATTGCGCCCGACCACCAGGGCCCGGAGCGGGCGGCCCAGGAGGAACAGGTCGCCGACCAGGTCGAGGATCTTGTGGCGAACGAACTCGTCGGGGTAGCGCAGGCTGTCGTTCAGCACGGATCGTTTGCCCACCACCACCGCGTTCTCCAGGGAGCCGCCGCGGGCCAGACCGTTCTGCCGCATCGCGGGGACGTCGCGGAGGAAGCCGTAGGTGCGGGCGGGGGCCAGCTCCTGGGCGAACACGTCCTCGGTGATCGCACCTCGAGCCAGCGGCTCTCGGTTCCCACGCGGATCGGCTCGCTCAGCACGATGGGCCGGCGCGGCGCGGGCAGGCTCGCGCGCCCGCCCGAGCGCAGCAGGTCCATGAAGGGCTTGGCGCTGCCGTCGGCCGCGGGCACTTCCGGTCCGTGGATGTCGACCACCGCATTGTCGACGCCGAGCGCCGCGGCCGCCGCCATGAGGTGCTCGATGGTCCGCACCCGCACCCCGAAGGCTCCGATCGTGGTCGCGGAATTCGTGTCCACGACGTGGTCGGCATTGGCGGGGATCAGCGTGCCGTCGGTGGCGCGGAAGAGGATGCCGGTGTCGGCGCCTGCCGGCGAGACGGTCATCTCGACCGGCTCTCCCGAGTGAAGTCCGATTCCCGCGAGCTTGACCGGCTGCCTCAGAGTCTGCTGGAGATCCATAGCCGTGGCTATAGCAGGCAAGCCAGATGCCACAGGCTAGTTTGCAACTTAAGTATATGTTTCAGCTAGTATTTACTGCTACAGAGCAAGCCGATCCCTATGTAATTGGTTGCAAGAAAGACACACCCCCGGACCCCCGCATGTGTCAGTTTCGCAACACTAGAGCTCCAGGGTCGCCTGCACGGAGCAGCCATTGGACCCGGACGCCACCGAGAGGCCGTCCCGGGAGACATTGCGGATGGCGGCCAGGATACGGTGTCGGGTGGGATCGATCTCCTCGCCCTGCAGGATGGCGTGCAGCCGGAACGCTTCGCCGCCGGCCGACGGGGCGGTCTCGAACAGCGCGAACGCGATCGTGCGGCAGGCGAAGCCCTCCACCTCGTGCACGTAGAGACATTCCTGGAGCCACGCGTGGAGCAGGGCGGACAGCCCGACGCCGTGGGCCCTGACTTCGCGCGTGTCGCCGTCGCCGACGGTGTCGGGATCCACCGCCGTCGCGAAGAGACCGAGGGCGATGCGCGCGAATGCCTCCGACAGGGTGGCGCCCGTCGCGGTCAGCTCCACGTCAGGCGCGGCCCAGGTCGCCGTAGCGGGACTGCAGGAGCGCCACCGCCACCGCGCCCGCGGTCTCGGTCCGGAGCACCCGCGGGCCTAGGCCGGCCACCAGCGCCCCGGCCTCGGCGAGGCCGCGCACCTCCTCGGCGGTGAGTCCGCCCTCCGGTCCCACGATCACCGTCGCTGCCGAGCACGGCCCGGCGGGAAGCCGCCCCTCGATCCCGCCGGGCTCTTCCTCCCAGAAGCAGATCAGGAGGCCGTCCGGCTCCGGATCGGGCCGCCAGGTCGAGAGCGTGCGCGGCGCCGTGATCTCGGGCACCGCGGCCCGCCCGCTCTGCTGGGCGGCCTCGCGCGCCACGCGCTGCCAGCGGGCGAGCCGGTCGGCCCAGCGGTCGGGCGGCAGGCGCACCACGGTGCGTTCGGTGAGCAGGGGAATCAGGCGGCTCACCCCGAGCTCGGTGGTCATGCGGACGATGCCCTCCATCTTGTCGCCCTTGGGAACGGCCTGGGCCAGCGTCAGGCGGAGCGGCGACTCGGTGTCGAGCCGGGCGCGGCCGACGACCTGACCCTCCGCGCGCCGGGGCGCGATGGCGGTGAGGCGCACCGAGAGGAGCGCCCCGTCCGCGGCCACCGCCTGCACGAGATCGCCCACCGTGGTGCGCAGCACCCGGCCCAGGTGGTGCGCGGCCGCGGCGGCGAAGGTCACCCGGTCGCCCTGCACCGCACCCGGATCCAGGTGGAAGCGGGTCACCGTGGGGGCGCGGCCAGGCGCAGCGAGGCCCAGCCCTCGAGAGCCAGGCGCGAGCGAGGCTCGAAGCCGGACGCGGCGAGTGCCCGGCCGACGCGGTCGTCCTCGTCCTCGAGCATGCCGCCCAGTACGAGCTGCCCGCCCGGCGCCACGAGGCGCGCATAGTGCGATGCGAGAGCCAGGTGGCTGTGGGTAAGCAGGTTCGCCACCACGATCGGCGCCGCCTCGTCGACCTCCTGCGGCTCGGCGAGCCGCACGGTGAGGCCGGCGCAGCGGTTCCGCTCCGCGTTGACCCGGCTCGCCGCCACCGCGTCGGGGTCGAGGTCGATGGCGAGCACGGCGCGCGCGCCGAGCCGGAGCGCGGCGATGGCCAGGATGCCGGTGCCGGTGCCGATGTCGAGCACCGCGGCGCCGGGCGCGGCGGCGAGAGCTTCCTCGAGGAGCACGAGGCAGCCCTCGGTGGTGCCGTGGTGGCCGGTCCCGAACGCGCGTCCCGGCTCGATCACCACCGTGATCCGGTCGTCCGCGCTCGGCGCTGGTCCGGAGGCCGCGGCGTCGAGCCAGGGCGGCAGCACGCGCAGCCGACGGCCGACCTCGCGGGCGGGGAAGGACTGCTGCCAGGCGGTCGCCCACGCCTCGTCGAGCAGCGGCGCGATTTCGGCGTCACCGGCCAGGGAGAAGCCGAGCGCGCGCAGCGAGGCGCAGTAGCCGTTCACCGCGGCCAGGAGTCCGGTGGACGACATCGACTCGGCGAAGAAGGCCCGCAGCCAGGGGGGAACGCCGGGAGCCTCCTCCTCGACGACGCCCAGGGCGCCCTGCTCCCACAGGAAGTTGGTCAGGCCGTCGGAGGTCTCGGCGGAGGAGGGAACCGTGAGCTGCCAGAACGCCATCAACTGCCGAACAGCTGCTTCATCCGCTCGAGGAACTTGGAGACCCGCGGGCTCGAGTCGCCCTCGTGAGCGCCCCGGAACTCCTCCAGCAGCTCGCGCTGCCGCGCGGTCAGGTGGGTCGGCACCTCGACGATGACCTCGTAGATCGCGTCGCCCCGACCCCGGCCGCGGAGGTGCGGCATGCCCTTGCCCTTGAGCACGAGCCGCTGGCCCGGCTGGGTTCCGGCCGGGATCTTGAGCCGGGCGGCGCCGTCCAGCACCGGCACCTCGATCTCGTCGCCGAGCGCGACCTGGGCAAAGGTGAGCGGCAGCTCGCAGACCAGGTGCGCGCCGTCGCGCACGAAGATCTCGTGCGCGCGGACGTGGAGCACCACGTAGAGATCGCCGGGGGGCCCGCCGAGGAGCCCGCTCTCGCCCTCGCCGCTGAGCCGCATCTGGTTGCCGTGCTCGACCCCGGCCGGGATGGTGACCTTGAGCAGGCGCTCGCGGGAGATGCGGCCCTGGCCCCGGCAGGCGGTGCAGGGATTCCGGATGATCCGCCCCTCGCCGCGGCACTGGGGGCACGGACGGGCCACCGTGAGGAAGCCCTGCGAGAAGCGCACCTGGCCCTGACCGCGGCAGGTGGCGCAGGTTTCCGGGTGACTGCCCGGCTCGACACCCGAGCCGCGGCAGGGCTCGCAGGCCTCGAGCCGCGGCACCTGGAGCTTGGTCTCGATTCCCTGCGCCGCCTCCTCGAGGGAGATCTCGAGATCGTAGCGAAGGTCGTCGCCCCGCCGCGCGCGGGTGCGCGAGCGCCCGCGGTCCCCACTGCCGAAGAAGCCCTCGAACAGGTCCTCGAAGATGGTCCCAAACCCGGGTTCGCCCATCCCGCCTCCGACCGTCCCGAAGCGGTCGTACTGGGCGCGCTTCTCCGGATCCGAGAGGACGCCGTAGGCCTCGCTGATCTCCTTGAAGCGGTCCTCGGACTTCTGGTCGCCGGGATTGCGGTCGGGGTGGTAGGCGCGGGCGAGGTTTCGGTAGGCCTTCTTCAGCGCCGCGTCGTCGGCGTTGCGCGGGACCCCGAGGATCCCGTAGTAGTCCTTGGCCGCCACGCTACGAGTCGGCCGGATGGTCCTGGTCTTCGGGGGCCATCGCCACCGTGACCATCGCGGGCCGCAGCACCCGCCCGTTCAGCAGGTAGCCGCGCCCGGTCTCGTCCGCGACCGTCATCTCGGGCAGGTCCGAGCGTTGCACGCGCGCCACCGCCTCGTGGCGGCCCGGATCGAACGGCTGGCCCACCGAGGTGAACGGGGTCAGGCCGAACTTCTCGAGCACGCGCAGCAGCTCCCGCTGGATCAGCTCCACGCCGGTCGTGACCGCGGCGGCCGGCTCCGAGCGGGCGGCCAGCAGCGCCCGGTCGAGATTGTCCAGCACCGGCAGCAGGTCGCGCAGCACCGACTCGTTCGCGTAGCGGGTGTACTCCTCCCGCTCGCGGGCCGCGCGCTTGCGCACGTTGTCGAACTCGGCGACCGTGCGCAGGTAGCGGTCCTGCTGGGCCTCGAGCTCGCGGTTCTTGGCCTCGAGCGCCTCGCGGAGGCGCTGGATCTCCTCTGCCCTGTCGTCCGCGATCGGTCCGTCGAAGAAGGAATCAGCCATGGCAGAAGGTAATTATAGCAGACGGATCGCCCGGGTCCCCGGCGGGCCTCCCGGGTGACCCGGGAGAGCGGGGGCTAGGGCAGGTACAGCTGCTGCCGCACCCGGGAGAGCGAGCTCGAGACGATCCGCGCCGTCTCGTCGACCACCGCCATGACCTCCGAGTAGGGCATGCGGCGGGGCCCCACCACCCCCAGCACGCCCAGCACCTGGTCGCGGTAGGTGTAGGTGGAGGTGATCAGGCTGCAGCCCCGCATGTCCTCCACCGGGTTCTCGCTGCCGATCACCACGTGCAGCCCGCGCTCCTCGGCCATGCGGGAGAGCAGGTCGACGAGGCGGACCTTGTCCTCGAAGGCGCGCAGCATCGAGCGCAGGGTGGCGGTGTCCGAAAGATCCGGGTGGTCGAGCATGTTGGTGGCGCCGCTCACGTAGAGGGTCCGGTCGCGCAGCAGCGAGACGACCTCCTCGATCACCGCCCGGCTCCGCGTCCACAGCGGATCGAGCGGATCGGCGGGCGCGGCCAGCTCGTCCAGGATCTCCTGGAAGGTCTTGCCGCGGAACCGGCGGGTGAGCGCGCGGCCGGTCTCGCGCAGCTCCTCGCCGCCGCCCCGGGGCGACGCGGTCAGCGGGCGCGCGGTGACCCAGCCGGTCTCGGTCACGAGCACCGCGAGGGCCCGCTCCTCGTCGAGGGCCACCAGCTCGATGCGGTCGAGCGCGGTGTGCTTGAGCGGGGGCGCGAGCAGCACGCCCATCATGTGGGTGTCGGCGGAGAGCCGCGACGGCGTCTCCGCCATCAGCCGCTCCACCGCGTCGGCGTGGGGGGCCACGGGCGCGCCCACCGCAGGGGCCTTGCCCGCGGCCCACGGGACGCGCTGGAGATGGTCGACGTAGAAGCGGTAGGCGGCGTCGGTGGGCACGCGGCCGGCCGAGGTGTGCGGCTGGACCAGGTAGCCCAGCTCCTCGAGGTCCGCCATCGCGTTGCGGATGGTGGCCGGCGAGAGACCCTGGATGTGGCGGCGCGCGACCGCCCGCGAGCCGACCGGCTCCCCGGTCTCGACGTACTCCGCGATGACTGCGAGCAGCACCTGCCGGTTCCGTTGATCGAACGCCGCGCCGGTCATGGGGTGCGTCGATCTTACCGCTAGAGCAGCTCGGTGAACAGGGCGTCGGAGAGCAGGAAGCCGGCCTCGGTGAGCCGGACGCGGCCCTCGGGATCGGCCAGCAGGCCGCGCTCCCGCCAGGCGTCGAGCACCTCGGGCAGCCGGCCGCGCTCGAGATCGCAGCGCTCCGCGAGCCGCGCCGCTTCGATCCCGTCGCTCGTGCGAAGGCCCAGAATGAGCTGCTCGGCCACGGCCTGGCGCGGGGTCAGCACCTCGTGAGTGGCGAGGGGGAGCTGCCCCGCCTCGACGAGCGTCGTGTAGCGCTCCACCGGCTTGACGTTGGCGTAGCGCACGTGGCCGAGGAAGCCGCACGCGCCCGGTCCGAGCCCGAGATACTCCTCCCAGCGCCAGTAGCGCTGGTTGTGGCGCGAGCGGAAGCCGGGCCGCGCGTAGTTGGAGACTTCATAGTGCTCGAAGCCGGCCTCCGCGGCCGCCTCCGCGAGGGCCCAGTACTGCGCGGTGACCGCCTCCTCGGGCGGGAGTCCCGCCACGCCGCGCGCGTGCCAGAGGCTGCCCTCGTCCAGGGTGAGGCCGTAGGCGGACAGGTGGTCCGGGCCCCACGCGATCACCTCGCGCACGGTGGCGGTCCACGTCGCGAGGTCGAGGCCGGGCAGGCCGTAGATCAGGTCCACGCTGATGTTGTCCGCCCCCGCCTCCCGCGCGGCGGCGAAGGCGGCGCGCGCCTGGCGGGCGGAGTGGCGCCGGTCCAGGATCGGCAGGATCGCGTCGTCCAGGCTCTGCACGCCGAGGCTCACCCGGGTGACCCCGGCCCCGCGGTAGCCGGCCACGCGCTCCCGGGTCACGTCGTCCGGGTTGCACTCGACGGTCACCTCGGCGCCCGGCTCCACTGCGAAGCGCGCGCCGATCCGGCCCAGCAGGGCCGCCATCTGGTCAACGGTGAGGAGCGAGGGGGTGCCGCCGCCGAGGAACAGGGTGTCGAGCTGGACCCTGCCCGCCCAGGGGGCGGCGTGGAACAGGTCCCACTCGCGGAGGAGCGCGGCGAGGAAGCGATCCTGCCCCCCCGGGGTGTACGGCGCAGTGTTGAACGAGCAGTACCCGCAGCGCTCGACGCAGAACGGCAGGTGCACGTAGGCCCCGAGCCGGGCGGCCCGGGGCCGGAGCGACGCTACGGCAGGTACTGACCCAGCCGGCGCCAGCGTAGCCAGTGCCCGTCCCCGTTCCACGACCAGTAGATCAGGAAAGCCTTCCCGCGGATCTTGTCCCGCCGGACGAAGCCCCAGTAGCGGCTGTCCTGCGAGTTGTCGCGGTTGTCCCCCATGACGAAGTAGGAGCCGTCGGGCACCTTGAGGGGCTCACAGGCGTAGGCGTAGCCGCAGGCGGTCGACGGCGGTCCGGCGAACGAGCCCGGTCGCACGTACGGCTCGTCGATCAGGTGGCCGTTCAGGGTCACCCGGTTGTCGCGCACCTGGACGGTGTCGCCGCCCACCGCGATGATGCGCTTGATGAAGTCGCGCGTCTCGTCGTTGGGGTACTTGAAGACGATGATGTCGCCGCGGTGGGGATCGCGCACTCCGGGCAGGTGCAGGTCGGTGAGCGGGATCTCGGCCCCGAAGAGGAACTTGTTCACCAGGATGTAGTCGCCGATCAGCAGCGTGTCCATCATGGAGCCGGACGGGATCGTGAAGGCCTGCACCGCGAACTGGCGGATGAAGAGGGCGAGCAGCACCGCGATGATGATCGCTTCGGAATACTCGCGGAAGAGAGACTTCCGGCGCACCTTGACCGCGGGCGCCGCCGGCACCGCGTCACGCTCGGGACGGACCTGGAGATCGTTCATGCCCGCGCTCAGCTCTTCAGGACCGACAGGAACGCCTCCTGCGGGACCTCGACTCGACCAACCTGTTTCATGCGTTTCTTGCCTTCCTTCTGCTTCTCGAGCAGCTTGCGCTTCCGTGTGATGTCGCCGCCGTAGCACTTGGCGGTGACGTTCTTGCCCATGGCCTTGACCGTCTCGCGCGCGATGACCCGGCTGCCGATGGCGGCCTGGATCGCGACCTCGTAGAGCTGGCGCGGGATCACCGCGCGCAGCTTCTCGGCGAGCGCCTTGCCCTTCTCGTAGGCCTTCTCGCGGTGGACGATGATCGAGAGCGCGTCCACCGGGTCGCCGTTGAGGAGGATGTCGAGCTTGACCATGTCCGAGGCCCGGAACTCCAGGAACTCGTAGTCGAAGGACGCGTAGCCCTTCGAGATGGACTTGAGACGGTCGTAGAAGTCCACCACGATCTCGCTCAGGGGGAAGTCGAGCTGGATGTGCACCCGCTTGCCCACGTACTCGAGCGACTTGTGCTCGCCCCGCTTCTCCTGGGCGAGCTTGTAGATCTCGCTCATGAACTCGGTGGGCACGAAGACCGAGCCGCGCACGTAGGGCTCCTCGATGCGCTCGATGCGGTCGACGGGCGGCAGCTTGGAGGGGTTCTCCACCTCCAGGGTCTCGCCCGCCAGCGTGATCACCTTGAAGCGCACGCTCGGAGCGGTGACGATCAGCGAGAGATTGAACTCCCGCTCGAGCCGTTCCTGCACGATCTCGAGGTGCAGCATGCCGAGGAACCCGCAGCGGAACCCGTAACCAAGCGCGAGTGAAGTCTCCGGTTCAAAATTGAACGCGGAGTCGTTCAGGCGCAGCTTCTCCAGGGCGTCGCGCAGGCCCTCGTAGTCGGTGTCCTCGATCGGGTAGAGGCCCGCGAAGACCATGGGCTTCGCGTCGCGGTAGCCGGGACAGGGCGCAGCAGTCGGGTGCAGGACGTCGGTGATGGTCTCGCCCATCTTGGCGTCGGCCACCCGCTTGATGGAGGCGGTGAGGTAGCCGACCTGCCCCGCCGACAACTCCTCGACCGGCCGCATGTCCGGCGAGAACACCCCGACCTGCTGGACCTCGTAGTTCTTACCGTTGGACATCAGGAGGATCTTGGCTCCGGCGCGCACCCGCCCGTCGAGGAGCCGGATGTAGACGACCACCCCCTGGTAGGAGTCGTAGAAGGAATCGAAGACGAGGGCCTTGAGCGGACCCTCCGGGTCGCCCTTGGGAGGCGGCACCCGGGCCACGATCGCCTCCAGGACCTCCGGGACGCCGGTGCCGTGCTTGGCCGAGATGGCCAGGGCCTCGTCGCCGTCCAGGGTGAGGATCTCGGTGATCTGCTTGCGCGTGCCCTCCAGATCGGCGGCGGGCAGGTCGATCTTGTTGATGACCGGGATGATCTCGAGGCCGCCGTCCAGCGCCAGGTAGAAGTTGGCCAGGGTCTGGGCCTCGACGCCCTGGGCCGCGTCGACGATCAGGAGAGCCCCCTCGCAGGCGGCCAGCGAGCGCGAGACCTCGTAGGAGAAGTCCACGTGGCCGGGGGTGTCGATGAGGTTGAGGGTGTACTCTCGCCCGTCCCGCGCCTTGTAGAGCAGGCGAACGGTGTGGGCCTTGATCGTGATGCCGCGCTCCTTCTCCAGATCCATCGAGTCCAGCACCTGGTCCACCGCCTTCTTGGCGTCCATTGTCCCGGTGAGCGACAGCAGGCGGTCCGCCAGGGTGGACTTGCCGTGGTCGATGTGGGCGACGATGGAGAAATTGCGGATCAGGTCGATGGCCATCCGGCTAAGAATACCACGGCGTTCGGCCCCCCTGCGGCCGGGCGGCGGCGGGCGGCCATCCCGTCTGCGCGGAACGAACGGGTCGTGTGCGGCGGAGGCCGCCGGCGGGCCCTAGAGGCGGGCCCGATCGGGCACGGACGCGCCCGCGCCGAGGACCGCGGCAGGCCCGAGGTCGGCCCCGGCGCCGATCCGTGCCCCCGAGGCCACGATGCAGTCGCGCAGGACCGCGCCCGGCCCGACGGTCACGTCGTCCCACAGGATGGCGCCCTCGACGCGCGCCCCGGCTCCGACCACACAGTTCGGCCCGAGGACCGCGTTCGGGCCCACCCGGGCTCCCGGCTCGAGGCGCGAGCCGGGCCCGATCACGCAGGGCGCGGCGATCGCCGCGTCGGGTGAGACGTGTACCCCGGGGGCGACGAAGCGACGCGCCCGGGCGTCGCCGGGCGGGGCCACGTCGGTCGCGACCTTGCCGGCCAGCAGGTCGAGCTGGCCCTGCCGGTACTTGGCGGGGCTGCCGATGTCGAGCCAGTAGCTCCCCGACACCCAGCCGAAGAAGGGCACCCGGTCGCGCAAGAGGCCGGGGAAGGTCTCGCGCTCGATCGAGACCGCGCGACCGGTGGGGATCGCGGTCACCACCGAGCGGTCGAGCGCGTAGACCCCCGCGTTGACGGTGTCGGTGGTCACCCGGTCCGGCTCCGGCTTCTCCACGAAGGCGCGGATCGCCCCGTTGGACTCGAGCTCGACGAGCCCGTACTGGGTGGGGTCGGACACGCGCGTCAGGTAGAGGGTCGCGCGCGCGCCGCGCTCCCGGTGGAAACGCAGCATCGCGGACAGGTCGAGATCGGCCAGGACGTCGCCGTTCAGCACCACCACGAGCCCGCGTACCAGGTCCACCGCGTTGCGGACGCCGCCGGCGGTCCCGAGGGGATCGGTCTCGACCGCGTAGGAGAGTCGCACCCCGTGAGCGGCGCCGTCGCCCATGGTCCGGCGCACCTCGTCCACCAGGTACGAGCACGAGAGCACCACGTCGTGGATGCCGTGACGCCGCAGCAGCGCGAGCTGGTAGGCGAGGAAGGGGACGTTGAGGAGTGGGACGATCGGCTTGGGGGTGCCGAGGGTCAGCGGGCGCAGGCGCGTGCCCTGCCCGCCGGCCAAGATGACCGCGGTTATCTCGTCGGGGCCCAGGGCTCCGCCTCGCCGATCAGCATCACGGGAATGCCGTCCCGGATGGGGTACGCCTTCCGGCAGGCCGGGCAGATGATGCGCGTCTCCTCGAAGATCAGCTCGCCCTTGCACGCCGGGCAGGCCAGGATCGCCCGCAGCTCCTCGTCGATCATGCCGAGACCTCCTTCTGGAAGAAGTGGAAGGTGCGGCCGAGGCCTTCCGCGAGCGACACGGAGGGCTTCCAGCCGAGGACCTGCTCGGCCCGCCCCGGGCTCAGGCAGCTGCGCCGCTGCTCGCCGGGCCGCGCGGGGGCGTGCTGGGCCGGGACCTTGGCGCCGGAGGCGGCAACCAGGGCGGTGTAGAGCTGGTTCACGGTGGTCTCGACGCCGGTGCACACGTTGACCGCGCCGGTCACGTCGGGCCGCTCGAGCGCGCGCAGATTCGCGGCGGCCACGTCCTCCACGTAGGTGTAGTCGCGGGTCTGGTCGCCGTCGCCGTTGATGATCGGCGACTGGCCGGTGAGCAGCCGGTGGCAGAAGATCGCGATGACGCCGGCCTCGCCCTGCGGGTTCTGCCGCGGCCCGTAGATGTTGGCGTAGCGCAGCGAGATGCCGCTGATCCCGAAGATGCCGCTCCAGGCGTTGACGTAGTACTCCATCGCGACCTTGGTGATCCCGTACGGCGAGATCGGCACCGTCGGGTGCGTCTCCGGGGTCGGGATCACGTCGGTGTCGCCGTAGCCGGCGCCTCCGCTCGACGAGTAGATGATCCGGCGCACCCCGAAGCGGCGGCAGCACTCGAGCAGGCCCAGGCCCCCCACCACGTTCACGCTCGCGTCGAAGATGGGATCGGTGACCGAGCGGCCCACCGAGGCCTGGGCGGCCAGGTGCGCGACCACCTCGGGCCGCTCCTTCTCGAACACCTCCGCGAGCCGAGCGTTCCGGAGGTCGACCACGTGCATGCGGGCGCGCGGATTGATCCAGCGCACGTCGCCGGTGGTGAGGTTGTCGACCACGCAGACGTCGTGCCCCGCCTCGACGAAGCGGTCCACCACGTGGGAGCCGATGAAGCCGGCGCCGCCCGTGACGAGGATCTTCATGGCTGGGTCACCAGTTTTCGGCACCAGTCGATGGTGCGGCGCAGACCGTCCTCGACCTCGACCTTGGGCTCCCACCCCAGCACGCGCCGCGCCTTGGTGATGTCGGGCTGGCGCACCTTCGGGTCGTCGGTGGGGAGCGGGCGGAACACGACCTCGCTGCGGGAGCCGCTCATCTGGGTGATCTGGCGCGCGAGCTGGAGCAGGGTCATCTCCCGCGGGTTCCCGATGTTGACCGGCTCGTTGACCTTGGCCTGCATGAGGGCCCAGATGCCCTCCACCAGGTCGGACACGTAGGTGAACGAGCGGGTCTGGGAGCCGTCGCCGAAGACGGTGATCGGCTCGTTCCGCAGCGCCTGGCGGACGAAGGTGGGGATCGCCCGGCCGTCGGTGAGCCGCATGCGCGGGCCGTAGGTGTTGAAGATGCGCACGATGCGGGCGTCCAGGCCGTGCACGCGGTGGTAGGCCATGGTCATGGCCTCCGCGAACCGCTTGGCCTCATCGTAGACCCCGCGCGGGCCCACCGGGTTGACGTTGCCCCAGTAGTCCTCGCGCTGCGGGTGCACGAGCGGATCGCCGTAGACCTCGGAGGTCGACGCGAGCAGGAACTTGGCCCGGCGCTCCTTGGCCAGCCCGAGCGCCTTGTGGGTCCCGAGGGCGCCGACCTTGAGGGTCTGGATCGGCAGCTCCAGGTAGTCGATCGGGGACGCGGGGCTCGCGAAGTGCAGGACGTAGTCGAGCGGTCCGCCCACCACGATGTAGTTGGTCACGTCGTGCTTGACGAAGAGGAACCGCGGGTCGCTGATGTGGGCGATGTTGTCGGTCGACCCGGTCAGGAGGTTGTCCATGCAGACCACCTCGCAGCCGCGCGCCAGGAGGAAGTCGCACAGGTGGGAGCCGATGAAGCCGGCCCCGCCCGTCACCAGCACTCGCACCGGGCTCGGCTCCTCAGCCGGCCAGGACGGGCTTGCGCCCGATGGAGTAGTACTCGAAGCCGAGCCGCCGCATGCGCTCGGGCTCGTAGAGGTTGCGGGCGTCGAAGATCAGGCGGCGGCGCAGCAGGCCCCGGAGCCGGTCCAGGTTCAGGTACTTGAACTCGTTCCACTCGGTGAGCAGGGTCACCCCGTCGGCCCCCGCGGCCGCCTCGTAGGCCGACTCGCAGAAGACCACGCCCTCCGGCATGAGGGCCCGCGCGTTCTCCATCGCCACCGGATCGTAGGCGCGGACCTGAGCCCCCGCCGCGTGCAGCGCCCGCACCACCTCGAGGCTCTTGGCCTCGCGCATGTCGTCGGTGTTGGGCTTGAAGGCGAGCCCCAGGACCGCGATCGTCTTGTCCTCGAGCGGCCCCATCGCCTTGCGCATCATCTCCACCAGGTGCGCGGCGCGCTCCTTGTTGATCTCCACCACCGAGCGCAGCAGCTTGAAGTCGTAGCCGAGCTGCGACGCGGTGTGGATGAGCGAGTCCACGTCCTTGGGGAAGCAGGAGCCGCCGTAGCCGAGGCCGGCCTGGAGGAACTGCATGCCGATGCGGGAGTCGAGCCCCATGCCCTTCATCACCTGGCTGACGTCGGCGCCCGCCGCCTCGCAGATGTTGGCGATCGCGTTGATGAACGAGATCTTGGCGGCCAGGAACGAGTTGGAGGCGTACTTGATCACCTCCGCCGAGGGCAGGTCGGTGATGATCATCGGCCGCTCGAGCGGGGCGTACAGCTCGACGAGGGTCATGGCCACCTGCTGGTTGGGGGCGCCGATCACGATGCGATCGGGCCGGAGCGTGTCCTCGATCGCCGAGCCCTCGCGCAGGAACTCGGGGTTGGACACCACGTCGAAGTCGAGGGGGCGCGGCTGGTGGCGCGTGATGACCTCGCGGACGAACTCGCCCGTCCCGACCGGCACCGTCGACTTGTTGACCACCACCTTGTAGCGGTCCATGGAGCGGCCGATCTCGGCCGCGACCGCCTCCACTTGCGAGAGGTCGGTCTCGCCCGTCTCCTTGGGTGGCGTGCCGACCGCGATGAAGATCACGTCCGCCTGGCGGACCCCCGCGGAAAGGTCGGTGGAGAAGGTGAGCCGGCCGTCGTCCTTGTTCCGGACCACCATCTCCTCGAGGCCCGGCTCGTAGATCGGCATCTGGCCCGCCCGAAGCGCTTCGATCTTCTTGAGCGCGTTGTCCACGCAGACCACGTCGTTGCCGAGATCGGCGAAGACGGCGCCGGTCACGAGCCCAACGTAACCCGTTCCCACCACACAGATGTTCATCGGTCACGCCCCTCCAGACGGAAACTCAGGATAGCAGACGACCCTCCCACCGCGCCAACCCCGGGGGCCGGCCTCCTCAGAACAGGGTGTGGCGGATCAGGCGCTCGCCCACCATGACCAGGAACAGCAGGAGCAGGTAGAAATTCGAGAAGAGGAAGAGCGAGAGCCACCCCCGCGGATCGTCCGGCTGGCGCGCGAACTTCTCGGCCAGCCAGATCAGGCGCCCGCCGAGCGCTCCCGCCGCCACGAAGGCAGCCGCGCCGCCGACCCCGAACGTGGGGGCGGCCAGCGACCAGGCGGTGAGGCCGAGGGCGTAGAGCAGGATGAGGCGGGCGGTGCCCTCCACCCCGACCCGCTCGGACACCATCGGGAACCCGCCCGCCGCGTAGTCGCCGCGGTAGCGGAGGGCGAGGGCCCAGAAGTGCGGCATCTGCCAGAGGAACAGGATGCCGAAGAGGATCACCGCGCCCGTCTCGGTGACCGAGCCGCCGCCCGCCACCCACCCGATGACGGGGGGGATCGCGCCCGGCACCGCGCCGGGCACCGCCGCGAACGGCGAGTGCGTCTTGAGCCACGGGGTGTAGACCCCGTTGTAGAAGCCGCTCGCGATCAGGCCCAGCACCCCGGCGGTGCGTCCCACCCCGAGCCACAGTAGAGCCGCGCCGGCCGCGATGCCGAGGACGGCGAAGGCCAGGCACTGGGCGTGGGTGAGCCGGCCGGAGGGCAACGGGCGGCCCGCGGTGCGCGCCATGAGCGCGTCGCGCGAGCGCTCCTGGACCTGGTTCAGCGCGGAGGCGCCGCAGGAGAGGAGCATCACGCCGGCCAGCACCAGCAGGCCCTGCGCCCAGGGGAACTCGGGGCCGAGCGGCGCGCGAAGCATGAAGCCCGCGCCCGCCGAGACCAGCACCAGCAGCACGATGCCGAACTTGGAGAGCTCCGCGTAGGCGCCGAGGCGCGCGGCCACCCCGAGCGCGGGGAGCCCGCGCGAGGACGCCGCGGCGGCCCTAGGCATGGGCCACCTTCCTCGTGGCGGCCGGGGGCGACGTCGGGGCGGTGGGCGGCCGCCAGCAGCCGGCCTCGACGCTGGCCCACACCAGCGTGGCCCAGAGCGCGTAGCCGACCGCCGCGTGCGCGGCCCGGACGGGCGGGGCCAGCTGCAGCAGCACGGTCGCGACGCCGAGCGAGACCTGCAGCACCGCGAGCGCGGCGACGAGGCGCGTCGCGGTCGTGCGCCCGGCGACCGCCAGGTGGACGAAGACACCCAGGAGCAGCACGCCGAGCCAGCGGTGGACCCAGTGCACCGAGGCCAGCCATCCGCCCGGCAGCAGGTCTCCGCTGCAGAGCGGGAAGTCCGGGCACGCGAGCCCCGCGCCCGCGTGGCGCACGTAGCCGCCGAGGGCCAGCTGGACCAGGAGCATCGCGAGGCCGACCCGGGCCAGGCGGCGCGTCCGCTCGGCGCCGGCCGCGGGCGGCCGCGCGGGCCGGCGCAGCCCGAGGGCGAGCACGATGAGGCCGCCCAGGATCAGCAGGGCGTTCACCAGGTGCGTGGTGCTGACCAGGTCGGGGAGCTTCAGCAGCACCGTGATCGCGCCGAGGGCGATCTGGACCACGAGCAGGATCGGGAGGAGCCACGCGAGCCGCCGCAGCCCGGCCGGCGCGGGCCCCCGCAGCGTCACCACGCTCGTGGCCAGGATCAGCACGGTCGCGGCCAGCGCGGAGAGGCGGTGGCTGTACTCGATGAGCACGTCGGCCCGGAGCGGTGGGATCACCGAGCCGTGGCAGAGCGGCCAGTCCGGGCACGCGAGCCCCGAGCCGGTCGCGCTGACCACGTTGCCGAGGGTCATGAGCACGAAGACCGCGGCCACCGCGGCGAGGGCGATCTTAGCCGACACGGGTCGCGGTCCGGGTGGGGTGCACCGCGCCGTCGTCGCCTCCCGCGGCCTGCCAGCGGAAGAAGACGACGGAGAGCGCGGCGAGGAAGATCATGCCGCCCGGGATCCACATGATGAGCCCGCCCAGGTGCTGATCGGCCTGCGGGGTCAGCCGCTCCCAGATGCGGGGGGCCGCCGCGTAGTACGGGTAGAGCAGGCTATCCGCCATCGAGATGAAGATGGCCACCATCACCATCGGCAGCCCGACCACGAAGAGGTACAGCATCTGCACCGGGTAGGGGGCGCGCGGCAGCTCGTCGAGCGGCGACAGCATCGGCCACCACAGGATCACCGAGGCGACCATGATCATGAGGTGCTCGACGATGTGCACCGGATGCTGCTCCATGGCCAGGTTGTACAGCGGCGGCAGGTGCCACGCCACCAGGACCACGTTGAAGGTGGCGAACGCGCCCACCGGCCGGGTCAGCGCGCGGCCCAGCTGGAGCAGGCGCGCGTCGCGCAGGAGCGGCCGCGCCATCCAGCCCGGCGTGCCGTAGAGCAGGAGCGGGGGCATCGCGAAGACCAGCAGCATGTGCTGGATCATGTGCGCGCTGAACAGGTAGTAGTCCGAGAGGTCGTGCACCGGGCCGGTGAGGGCGCCGAGCAGGACCGCCAGCGCGCCCGCGAACGAGGCCACCTTGGCGGGCTCCACGCGGGCCTCGGGGTCCAGCCGGTGGCGCCAGAGGGTGGCCGCCCCGTACGCGACGCCCAGCACGATCAGGCCGCCGACGACGGTGGGATCGGGGGACCAGGCGGTCCAGTCGAAGCCGTCGGGCCCGAGGGGCGGTGGCCCCGCGGGCCCGGGTACTACGTGCGCCATGTCAGAGAACGACGCGCGGCAGCAGCACGAAGGCGCTGAAGAGCGCCATGACGGCCAGGATGATCACGATGGCGATGATCAGCGGTCCCACGAACAGCGCGCGCATGATCGGGTGGTCGTAGCGGAGGTGCATGAAGAAGCCCACCACCAGGAAGAACTTCACCGCCGACATCGCGAGCAGGCTGATCACGAGCAGCGGGCCCGGGATGCCCGGGATGTAGAGGGAGGCCACCTCCACTGCGGTGATGATCGCGAGCACGATGGCCACGTTGATGTAGGTCTTGACGGTGGCGTGGCCACCTCCTCCTCCGTGCGTCGCGGCGGCAACGGCGTGCTGATCGGCCATGTCGCGGCTCCTAGGGGATGAGGTAGATGACGGTGAAGATGGCGATCCACACGATGTCGACGAAGTGCCAGTAGAGGCCGGCGATCTCGACCTTCGTGTAGTCGCGGGCGTCGAGCTTGCCCCGCATGCCCAGCATGACGAGGATGAGCAGCCAGATCACCCCACCGGTGACGTGGGCCCCGTGGAAGCCGGTGAGCACGAAGAAGCTCGACCCGAAGAGGCTCGTGGAGAGCGTGAGGTTGTGGTGCAGCACGAAGGTGGTGAACTCGTAGACCTGGTTCAGCACGAAGTGCAGCCCCAGCATCGCGGTCACGAAGAGCCAGCGGGTCGCGGGCTTGATCCGGTTCTGCTGCAGGGCGGCGAGCGCGAGCACCATGGTGAGGGACGACGCGAGCAGCAGCGCCGCGCTGTACGAGGTGAGCGGGATGTCGAAGACCTCGTGGGGCAGCGGTCCGGAGATGGACTTGCCCTTGTAGGCCAGGTACGTCCCGATCAGGGAGCCGAAGAACATGCAGTCGGAGCCGAGGAACGCCCACATCCCCACCTTCCGGTTGTCGAGACCGGTGTTGCCGATGTTGGGGTCGTGGACGGCGTGCGCGGCGGCGTGATCGGCCACGGGCGCTCTCCTAGTGTCCGTGCCCGGTGGGGGGCCGGTGCAGCTCCATGGCGAACCGGTACATCAGGTAGAGCGTGAGCAGACCGCCGATGGCGACCTGGTACATGCTGATCATCAGCCCGGAGATCATCACCGCGAGCGCGAGCCCGAGGAGCAGCGGCCAGTAGGACGTCGGCGGCATGTGGATCGCTGCGATCTCCGCCGCGGTCACCGGGGCCGGCTTGGGACGCGGAGCGCCCCCGTGCCCGTCGCCGTGCTTCTGGAGCCAGAAGTCGTCGCGGTCCTGCACCTGGGGCACGCGCGCGAAGTTGTAGACGGGGGGCGGGGAGGGGATCGCCCACTCGAGCGTCCGCGCGTCCCACGGGTCGTTGCCGGCCACCTGGCCGCCCCGCATCGTCCGGATCACGTTCGCGATGAAGAAGAGCAGGGACACCGCGATCAGGAAGGCCCCGATCGTCGAGACCAGGTTCCAGAAGTTCCAGCCGAGGTCGGGGGCGTAGGTGTAGATCCGCCGCGGCATCCCGATGAGCCCGAGGTAGTGCTGGGGGAAGAAGGTCATATTGAAGCCCAGCATCATGAGCCAGAAGTGCCACAGCCCGAGGCGCTCGTCGAGGAGCTTGCCGGTGATCTTCGGCCACCAGTAGTAGATGCCGGAGAAGAGCCCGAAGATCGAGCCGCCGAAGAGCACGTAGTGGAAGTGGGCCACCACGAAGTAGGTGTCGCGATGAAGCCGAGCGAGAAGTAGAGCGGGGTGCGGAAGCGGATGGATCCGCCCCAGAGGGTGCCGATCCAGTTGAGGATCTTCACCCCGGTCGGCACCGCGATCAGCATGGTGGAGATCGAGAACGCGGCGTCGGCCACCGGGCCCATGCCCACCGAGAACATGTGGTGGCTCCACACCCCGAAGCCGAAGAAGCCGATCATGATGCCGGAGTAGATCACCACCGGGGCGCCGAAGAGCGGCTTGCGCGAGAAGGTGGGCAGCACCTCCGACACGATGCCCATCGCGGGCAGGATCAGGATGTAGACCTCGGGGTGGCCGAAGATCCAGAAGAGATGCTGCCAGAGCAGCGGGTCGGCCCCCGCGGCGGGGGCGTAGAAGAGCGTGCCGAAGAACCGGTCGAACATCAGGAGGATGAGCGCGACGGTGATCGCGGGGAAGGCGAGCACGAGCAGGAACTGGGTCACGAAGCTCATCCAGATGAACACCGGCATCCGCATGAGGGTCATGCCCGGCGCGCGCATGTTGATGATCGTCACCAGGAAGTTGAAGCCGGCCAGCATTGACGAGAGGCCGAGGATCTGCAGGCCGAGCATCCAGAAGTCAATGGTGTGCTTCGGGGAGAACTGGATCGAGGTCAGGTTGGCGTAGCCGAACCAGCCCCCGTCCGGGGCGAGCCCGAAGAGCCAGCTCGAGTTCAGCAACAGCGCCCCCGAGAGGAAGATCCAGTAGGAGAGCGCGTTCAGCCGCGGGAACGCCACGTCCCGGGCCCCGATCATGAGGGGGATCATGTAATTGAAGAAGGCCGAGCTCAGCGGCATCACGGCCAGGAAGATCATGGTGGTGCCGTGCATCGTGAACAACTCGTTGAAGCGCTCGGGGCCGACCAGGGTGTTGTCGGGCCGGGCGAGCTGCAGCCGCATGATCAGAGCCTCGATGCCCCCGATCAGGAAGAAGATGAAGGCGGAGGTGCCGTAGAGGATCCCGATCCGCTTGTGGTCGACGGTGGTGAGCCAGGACCAGACGATGCCCCAGAAGGTCTCCGTCTCGACCTTCGAGCCGTGCATGAACGCGGCCTGAGTGGCCATGGAGTCCCCTTATTTCAGGCTGAGCAGGTAGGCGGCCAGCGCCTTGCTCTGCTCGCCGGTCATTCCCAGGTTCGGCATGAGGGCGCCGGGCTTCATGTGGTCGGGGTTCTCGATCCACTTGGTGAGGTTGTCCGGCGTCGACTCCATGAGCGAGCCGGCGAACCGCTTGCGGCTCGCGAAGTGGGTCAGGTCCGGGCCGATGTGCCCGGCCGAGACCCCGGCGATGCTGTGGCATCCCACGCAGGTGGACGAGGTGAAGATCGACTTCCCCTGCTGGGCGAGCGCGTCGGTGGACTCGACCGGCGGAGCCTGCTGGGCCTTGACCCACTTCTCGAACTCGGCCGGCTCGTGCACGATCACCCGGAAGCGCATGTTGGCGTGCGAGATGCCGCAGTACTCCGCGCACTGGCCCGGGTAGTCGCCCGCCACCTCGGGGGTGAGCGTGATGTGGTTGATGCGGTGCGGGACCACGTCGCGCTTGCCGCCGAGCTGCGGCATCCAGAACGAGTGGATGACGTCCGGCCCGTTGAGGAGGAAGACCGCGGTCTGCCCCACCGGGAGGTGAAGCTCGTTGGCGGTGGTGATCTTGAACTGCGGGTAGCGGAACTCCCACCACCACTGCTTGCCGAAGACCTCTACCCGCAGGGCGGTGGCCGCGGGGGCCTCCTGGGTCTTGAAGATCACCCGGATGGTCGGGATCGCGAACACGAGCAGAACCACCGCGAAGGCGATGGTCCAGCCGACCTCGAGAACGGTGTGCCCGTGCACCTGCTTCGGGATCGGCGCGCCCGCGCGATCGCGGAAGCGCCAGCAGACGTAGGCGAGGCCGACCTCCACCACGATGAAGATGCCGAGCGTCCACCACGAGATCAGCATGAAGATCTCGTGGGTCATCTTCCCGAAGTCGGACTTCGGCATGACCGTGCTCATCGGGGTGTCCCAGTTCCAGCCCACCGCGCTGCAGGAGCTGGCGAGGAGCAGGACCGCGCCGAGCAGGCAGGCCGGCGTCCAGTCGAAGCGCCTCCGGGGGCGGGGGATCGTCGCGGGGGGCTCGATCATGGCGTGGTGTGGGTCCTCTAGCGGGGGGTCGCCGGCGACTCGGCCGGCGCGCCGGTGGCCGCGACCGCGGGCCGGTGAACGTCGACCACGGCCACCCAGCTCCGGGCGGCCAGGAAGAGCACGAGGAGCACCGGGATGCAGGTCCACAGGAGATCGGTTCCACGACGGGCGCTGCGCGAGGACACCGCCCGGCGCGATCTCAGCACGAAAGCCAGAGACTTGGCCTGGGCGACCAGGAACACGGTCAGGACCAGGGCCAGCAGCAGGTGCACTATCGTGGGCACAACATCCTCATTGAGGTAATGGCGCCGGAATCACGCGGAAGTGTACTTGATCCCGCGCACCCTTGCCAAGTGGAAACTTTCACATGCAGGCGCCGCGCTCGCGTCCCGGCGCGGGTCACCCGGCCAGGCGCAGGAGCGTCTGGAGCAGCGCGTTGGTGCCCCGCCCGATCGCCTTCCAGTCGCTCATCTCGTCGGGGCGATGGCTGCGTCCGCCGCGGGACGGGATGAAGAGCATGCCGGAGGCGGTGACCCCGGCGAGGTTCTGCGCGTCGTGGCCGGCGCCCGACGGCATCCGCCGGGTGCGAAGCCGCAGCGCGTCGCAGGCCGCCTGCACCGCGTCCATGACCCGCGGGGCGCAGCGGGCCGGGTCGGTGCGCGAGAGCGTGTCGACGACCACGCGCAGGCCCCGGCGCCGCGCCACCGTGCGGGCCAGGGTCACGCACTCGCGGTCGAGCCGGGCGAGGATCCGCGCGTCGAGCTCCCGCATCTCCTGCATCAGCACCGCCCGGGCCGGGACGATGTTGGAGACGCCCGGGGCCAGCTCGATCCGCCCGAAGTTGGTGACGCTCCGGCCGCTGCCCTTCCGGACGATGTGCTCGCGCGCCTTGAGGGCGTACTCGCAGGCGGCCAGGAAGGCGTCCTTGCGCCGCGCCATCGGCGTGGTGCCCGCGTGGTCCGGCTCGCCGATGAAGGTGAGGCGGTTCCGGCGGATGCCCACGATGCCTTCCACGAGGCCGATTGGGATGCGTGCCTGCTCGAGGTGCGGGCCCTGCTCGATGTGCAGCTCCACGTAGGCGTGCAGGGTGCGCGGATCGCAGCGGGCCTCCGCGACGCGGCTCGCGTCGTATCCCGCCCGCGCCATCGCCTCCACCAGCGATTCCCCGTCGAGCGAGCGCAGGGTGGAGACCTGGGCGAGGTCGAGGCGGCCGGTGAACGCCCGCGAGCCGAAGAGGCTGCCGTAGCGTCCTTCCTCGTCGCTCCACGCCACCACCGCGAGCGGCCGCCGCACCGGCAGGCGCGCCTCCTTGACGGTCTGCAGGCACTCGAGGCCGGCGAGGACGCCGAGGGCGCCGTCCAGCGGGCCGCCCTCGGGGACGGTGTCGATGTGCGAGCCGGTGAGGACCGCCGCGCCCTCGCCGGGCAGCATGCCGAAAGTGTTGCCGGCCGAGTCGACCCGCGTCTCGAGGCCCGCCGCCTTCATCCGGGCCAGCAGCCACGCGCGCGCCTGCTCGTGAACCGGGCTCCAGCAGGACCGGGTGATGCCGTGGCCGTCGGCGTTGCGACCGTAGGTGGAGAGCGTCTCGATGTGGTCCTTCAGGCGCGCCAGGGTGATCGCGGAGGTGGCCATGGACGCCGCGAGTATACCGCACACTTTCGACCGGCCGGGCGGGGCGGCGAAGACCTTGACACTTTCTCGCGCGGACTCGTATCATGAGGCACTGAACCTTCGTTCAGCCTCATCTCGGTCAACCTCGGTGAGCCGCCCCCGCGCGCGGGAGGGAGTATGGATTTCACGCTGACCCCTGAGCAGGAGTCCTTCCGCGGCGAGGTCCGCGCCTGGCTGTCGAAGCAGATGCGGCAGGAGTGGGTGGCGCGTCTCTCCAAGGGCTCGGACATTCCGCGCCCCGAGGCCTACGAGCTGCTCCGGCGCTGGCAGGGGCAGCTCCACGAAGCCGGCTTCGTCGGCCTCACCTGGCCCAAGGAAGCGGGCGGGCGGGGGCTCACGTTCATGGAGGAGATGATCCTCCAGCAGGAGATGGCGCTCTCCAAGGCCCCGCCGGTGCTCAACATCCTGGCCATCGGCATGGCGGGTCCCACCATCATCGCCTACGGCACCGACGAGCAGAAGCGGCGGTACCCGCCCAAGATGCTCTCGTGCGAGGAGATCTGGTGCCAGGGCTACTCCGAGCCCAACGCTGGCTCCGACCTGGCGTCGCTCCAGACCCGCGCGGTGAAGGACGGCGACCACTACGTCGTCAACGGCCAGAAGGTGTGGACGTCGCTCGCCCACATCGCGGACTACATGATGCTGCTGGCCCGCACCGATCCGAGCGCGCCCAAGCACAAGGGCATCACCTACTTCCTGCTCGACATGAAGAGCCCCGGCGTCACCGTGAAGCCGCTCAAGCAGATGACCGGCGATGCGGAGTTCAACGAGGTCTACTTCGACAACGTCCGCGTGCACGAATCGCAGATCCTGGGTGGTCTCGACAACGGCTGGGCGGTCGGCCTCACCACCCTGATGTACGAGCGGCTCGCGCTCGGCTTCGGCCTGCAGGTCCGCCTGCGCATCGCGCTCGACGGACTGGTCGACATGGCGCGCGCCACCAAGAAGAACGGGGTCCCGGTCACCCAGGACCCGGTGATGCGCCAGAAGCTCGCCCAGATGTGGATCGACACCGAGGTGTTCAAGTACACCGGGGCGCGCGCGATCACCAAGCTGCTCAAGGGCGAGCTGCCCGGCCCCGAGGCCTCCGCGGGCAAGATGATGTGGGTGGAGGGCCACCAGCGGGTGCAGGAGCTCGCGATGGAGATCCAGGGCGCGTTCAGCCAGCTCACCCACGGCAGCGCGTGGGCGGTGGCCGACGGCCTCTGGCAGCACACCTTCCTGCGCTCGCGGGCCAACTCGATCGAAGGCGGCACCACCGAGATCCAGCGCAACATCATCGGCGAGCGCGTGCTCGGCCTCCCGAAAGGCTAAGCCATGAACTTCGGCTTCAACGAGGAGCAGGAGCTGCTGCGGAGCACCGCGCGGAAGTTCTTCGAGAACGAGTGCGGGTCGGACACGGTGCGGCGCCTCATGGAGACGCCGGAGGGCATCAGCCCCGATCTCTGGACGAAGCTCGCCGAGCAGGGCTGGCTCGGCCTCGTCTACCCCGAGGCCTACGACGGCATGGGGCTGGGTCTCGTCGATCTGGTGGTGCTGATGGAGGAGATGGGCCGCGCGGTGGTGCCCGGTCCCTACTTCTCCGCGGTGCTCCTGGGCGGGCTCGCCATCGCCGAGGCGGGCAGCGAGGCGCAGAAGAAGGAGTGGCTGCCGAAGATCGCGGCGGGGGACCGGCGGGTGGCGCTCGCGTGGATGGAGCCGAGCGCGCAGCTCGGCCCCGCCGGGGTCACCCTGACCGCGGTCGAGAAGGGCGGCACGTACACGCTCTCCGGCACCAAGCTCTTCGTGCACGACGCCCACACCGCGGATGCCCTCGTGGTCGCGGCGCGGACGCGGCCGGGGGCGGGCGCCGACGGGGTGTCGCTCTTCCTCCTGCCGAAGGGCACCAAGGGGCTCGAAGTCACGCTGCTCCCGACCATGGACCAGACCCGCAAGCTCTGCGAGGTCGCCCTCTCCGACGTGACGATCGGCCCCGACGCGCTGCTCGGGGCGGCCGGAGCCGGCTGGGCGCCGCTCGCCCGCGTGCTCGATCGGGCCACCGTCGCGCTGTGCGCCGAGATGTGCGGGGGCGCCCAGAAGGTCCTCGACATGACGGTGGAGTACGCCAAGATCCGCCAGGCCTTCGGCCGGCCGATCGGCTCCTACCAGGGCGTCAAGCACCGCGCGGCCGACATGCTGGTGGACGTGGAGAACAGCAAGTCCATCACCTACTACGCGGCGTGGGCGCTCGACGAGGGCGCCGCGGAGGCGCCGCTCGCGGTGAGCATGGCCAAGGCCTACGTCTCCGACGCCTACCGGCGCGTGGCCGCGGCGGGCATCCAGCTCCACGGGGGCATCGGCTTCACGTGGGAGCACGACCTCCACCTCTACTTCAAGCGCGCCAAGGGCTCGGAGTTCACCTTCGGGGATGCCACCCATCACCGCGAGCGCGTCGCTCAGCTCGTGAACCTGTAGCGCGTCCTCGCTTCCATGATCAAGCGGGTCCGGGAGCACATGGGCCGGTGGATCCGGCGCGACCCACGCGAGCTGCCGCCGGAAGCCCTCCTCTTCGCCGATCACGAGGAGATCCAGGACATCGCGCGCCAGATCCGCCGCACCAAGGTGGAGATGGACCGCGCGGTCCTCGCGATGCGCAGCTGGGCGCGCGACCTCGGGCGCCGCCTGGCCGA
>WNFK01165771.1_pt2 | contig 30643 bp, 30 predicted proteins | sample 5400281 | NCBI WGS metagenome assembly WNFK01 (sample SAMN13153350, study PRJNA577476) | soil metagenome | isolation source: 20 cm soil on Douglas fir-dominated hillslope | place: USA:California | collected 2013-09-17
CCGGCTCGAGAACGCGACCCACATTCCGATCGAGGAGATCGAGTTCCGCACCACCGAGCTCGATCCCGCCGACGAGATCGTGGTGTACTGCCACCACGGCGTGCGCAGCGCCGCGGTCGCCAACTTCCTCCGCCAGCAGGGGTTCAAGGCGGTGAACCTCGCGGGCGGTCTGGACTCCTGGGCGCGCGCGATCGACCCGAAGATGAAGCGGTACTAGCTTGGCGAGGTGAGCCGCAGGCGAGCCGAGCGAATACGAGAGAGAAGCAAGGGAGATATGGCCACCAACGGAGGATTCGTCCGCCTCGACCGCGACGGTGGCGTCGCCTGGGTCACCCTCGACCGGCCGCCGCTGAACCTGATCGTGCCCGAGATGGTCGAGGGGATCCGCGCCACGTTCGACGCGCTCCGGCGCGACGCGACGGTGCGGGCCGCGGTCATCACCGGCGCGGGGCGCGCCACCACCGGGGGCATGCAGCTCCAGGTCCTGCGCGAGCTCGACCCGGGCACCGCCCGCGCGTTCATCGCGAGCCTCCACGAGGCGATCAACTTGGTGCACGAGGCGCCCTTTCCCACCGTGTGCATGATCAACGGGGCGTGCCTGGGGGCGGGCTTCGAGCTGGCGATGGCCTGCGACCTGCGCACCGCGGCCGCGGGCGCCCTGCTGGGCCTGCCCGAGATCCGGGTGGGCATTCCGTCGGTGATCGAGGCGGCGCTCCTGCCCGGCATGGTCGGGCCGGGGCGGGCCGCGGAAATCTTGCTGACCGGCGATCCGATCACCGCGGAGCAGGCGCTCGCGTGGGGGCTCGTGAACCGGGTCGCGCCGCCCGCCGGGCTGCGCGCGGTGACCGCGGAGCTGGTCGGGCGCATCGTCGAGTGCGCGCCCACCGCGGTGCGCCTGCAGAAGGAGCTGATCGTGCGCTGGCGCAACACCGATCAGCGGACCGCGGTCGAGTACGGGATCAACGCGTTCGGCCAGTCCTTCACCACCGGCGAGCCCCGCGAGGCCATGGACGCGTACCTCGGCAAGCGCAAGCCCCGCTTCGCTTCGTGATTCGCCTCGTCACGTTCGACTTCTGGGACACCCTCGTCACCGATTCCCCCGAGAACCTCCGGGCCCAGCGCGCCCTGCGCGTGGCCGCGATCCGGCGCGCGCTGGACGACGCGGGCGCCCCGGTGAGCGAGACGGAGGCGGAGGACATCCACGAGCGCTCGGGCATGGCCCTGACCGAGCGCTTCTGGAGCCGGAACCGCGACCCGAGCCCCGAGGAGCAGCTCCGGATCGTGCTGGATGTCGGGCGGGCCGGCGTGGCGGCGCGGCTCGATCCGGACGCGTTCGCGGCGGCGCTCCACCGCTACATCAGCCCGGTGCTGGCGTATCCCCCCGACCTCTGCCCGGGCGTGGAGCGCGCGGTGCGGGAGCTGGCCGCGCGGGGCGTGAGCCTCGGCATCGTGTCGAACACCGGGCGCACCCCCGGGCTGATCCTGCGCCGGGTGCTCGAGCGACACGGGGTGCTGGGCTACTTCGGAGCCATCTCCTACTCCGACGAGGTCGGCTACCGCAAGCCGGAGGCGAAGATCTTCCACGTCACGCTGGAACGGGCCGGCGTGCGGCCGGACGAGGCGCTACACATCGGCGACAACCCGGACGCCGACGTGGTCGGGGCCCACGGGGTCGGCATGCTCGCCGCACACTACACGGCGGGCTTCCGCCGGCCGTCGGCCGAGGCCGATCTCCGGATCCCGGACCTCGCGATGCTCTCCGACGAGGTTTTTCGGATTGCGCCTCGGAAGCTCGGCGAGTAACATGCCAGCCGCCATGGACGTCGATGAGCTCCGCGCAAAGATCCGCGACATCAAGGATTTCCCGACCGAGGGCATCCTCTTCAAGGACATCACCACGCTGCTCAAGGACGGGCCGGCCTGGGCGTCCGTGATCGACCACCTGGCGGCCCGCTACCACACCGCGCGGGTGGATCTCGTGGTGGGGGTGGAGTCGCGAGGCTTCATCTTCGGGGGCGCGCTCGCGCACCAGCTCAAGGCCGGGTTCGTGCCGGTGCGCAAACGGGGCAAGCTGCCCGCGCCCACGATCGAGGAGGAGTACGAGCTCGAGTACGGGCGCGACGTCCTGGCCATCCACCAGGACGCGGTCAGGAAGGGCCAGCGCGTGCTGGTGGTGGACGACCTGCTCGCCACCGGGGGGACCATGGCCGCGACGTTCAAGCTGCTGACCCGTCTCGAGGCGACCGTGATCGGCGCTGCGTTCCTGATCGAGCTGGCCTTCCTCAAGGGACGGGCGCGGCTCGCCAGCGCCGGCCACCGGATCGACTCCTTGATCGTCTACGACTAGGCGGCCGCAAGTGGTTGTATGATGGGGCCCGGAGGCGATCCATGACCGAGCGCACGTGGCTGGGAGCGATGGTGATGGTGGTGGCGGGCCTGGCGGTTCCCGCGGGTCTGGGGGCGGCCGAGCCCGAGCAGAAGGCGGCGGCGCCCCTCATCCTGAACCTGATGAACCGCCCCGTGGAGTCCCGCGAGCGGGCCTACACCGAGGACATCAAGCGTGACGCGCTGGCGCCCCGTCCGTCGGGCGTCGACGAGTGGGAGCCGCAGCCGGACGGCTCGATGCGCAACAAGAAGACCGGGATCAGCGTGAGGGTCATGAACCCGTGCCCGGCCGGCGACATCGACCACGAGTTCGCGCTGGCCGCGTACAACCGGTCGCGCTCCCGCCGCTGATCGTCGAGCAGATCCCTACCATTCGAGGCTGACCCCGTCTCCGGGCGACCGGAGACGGCCGTGATCGGGAGACACCAGGCATGGCCATACGGAACGTCGGGGTGCTGGGCTGTGGTCTGATGGGATCGGGCATCGTCCAGGTGGCCGCGCAGGCCGGCTTCCCGACGGTGGTGGCGGAGGCGACCCAGGAGCTGCTCGACCGCGGGCTCGGCGGACTCCGTAAGAATCTCGACGCGCTGGTGGCCAAGGCGCGCATGGACGAGAAGACCCGCGATGAGGTCCTCGGCCGGATCAAAGGCGTGGTGGGGCTCGAGGGCTTCCGCGACTGCGATCTCGTGATCGAGGCGATCACCGAGAACCAGCCGCTCAAGAACGAGACCTTCGCCAAGCTCGACCGCATCTGCCCGCCGCACGCGCTGCTGGCGTCCAACACGTCGTCCTGCAACATCACCGCGATGGCCGCGGCGACGAAGCGGCCCGGCCAGGTGCTGGGCCTGCACTTCTTCAACCCGGTCCCGCTCATGAAGCTGGTGGAGGTCGTCCAGACGATCCTCACCGACGAGAAGAGCGTGCTCGCGGCCTACGAGTGGGTGCAGGGGGTCGGCAAGGTCGCGGTGCGGGCCAAGGACTCGACCGCCTTCATCGTGAACCGCCTGCTCGTGCCCTACCTGCTCGACGCCATCCGCGTCTACGAGGGCGGCCTGGCCTCGCTGGAAGACATCGACCAGGCCATGAAGCTCGGCTGCGGCTACCCGATGGGCCCATTCACCCTGCTCGACCTGGTGGGCCTCGACACGACCATGTACGTGGCCGAGGTCATGTTCGACGAGTACCGGGAGCCCCGCTACGCGCCCCCACCGCTGCTGAAGCGGATGGTCATGGCCGGCCAGCTCGGGCGGAAATCCGGCAAGGGGTTCTACAGCTACTCGAAATGAGCCAGCTCTACTACCTGACCGACGAGCAGCGGGCCGTCCGCGACCTCGCCCGGGAGATCGCGCGCGAGCGCATCGCCCCGCTCGCGGCCCACGTGGACGAGACCGGCGAGTACCCGCACGAGCAGCTCAAGCTCCTGGGCCAGCAGGGCTTGATGGGGCTGCACATCCCGGAGGCCTACGGCGGCACCGCGTCGGGCTCGCTCGCCTTCTGCCTGGCCGCCGAGGAGGTGGCCTGGGCCTGTGCGTCCACCGCCACCATCTTCCTGGTCCAGAACCTCGGCGGCTACCCGATCATCTTCGCGGGCAGCGAGGAGCAGAAGCGGCGCTACCTGCCGAAGCTGGCCAGCGGCGAGATGACCGCGGCCTTCTCGCTCTCGGAGCCCGGCGCGGGCTCCGACGCGGCGGCGATGACCTGCCGGGCCGTCCGCAAGGGCGACCGCTACGTGCTGAACGGCGCCAAGATGTGGGTGACCAACGGCTCGCACGCCGGCGTCATCACCGTGTTCGTCACCACCGAGCCCGGCAAGCGGGCCAAGGGGGTGACCGCGCTGCTGATCGAGCCCGGCCTCAAGGGCTTCACGGTGGGCAAGCCTGAGCGCAAGCTCGGCATCCACGGCTCGCCCACGGTGGCGCTCCACTTCACCGACTGCGAGGTCCCGGTGGAGAACCGCCTCGGGGCGGAAGGCGAGGGCTTCAAGGTCGCGATGAAGACCCTCGAGCAGTCGCGGCCCACCATCGGGGCGCAGGCGGTCGGCATCGCCCAGGCCGCGCTCGACGCCTCGGTGGCCTACGCCAAGGAGCGGCGCGCCTTCGATCGGCCGATCGCCGCGTTCCAGGGCATCCAGTTCATGCTCGCCGACATGGCGATCGCGGTGCACGCCTCGCGCCTCGTGGTCCACCACGCGGCCGCGCTGATCGATCACGGGATCACCGGCGCCGCGCTCGAGTCCTCGGCGGCCAAGTGCCTGGCCTCGGACACCGCGATGAAGGCGGCCACCGACGCGGTGCAGATCCTGGGCGGCTACGGCTACACCCGGGAATTTCCGGTGGAGCGCTTCATGCGCGACGCCAAGATCACCCAGATCTACGAGGGCACGAACCAGATCCAGCGGGTGGTCATCGCCCAGCAGCTCCTGGGCAAGTCCTGAGACGTCAATTCGGCCCTCGGGGCCAATCCAACGGGGGATCTCGATGAGCGACCGTCGCCAGCCACGCGTGCATCGCCGCACCTTTCTCAAGGCCGCCGGGACCGCCGCGGGCGCCGCCGCGCTCGGCTTCCCCGCCGTGCTGCGCGCCCAGGCCCCGACGCTGAAGGTGGGCGTCGTGCACCCGATCACGGGCCCGCTCGCCGAGCCCGGCCAGGCGTGCCGGCTCGGGGCGCAGATGGCCGCCGACGCCATCAACGCGGCGGGCGGCATCAAGTCGCTCAACGGCGCGAAGCTCGAGCTGGTCCTGGGGGACACCCAGACCAAGCCCGAGCTCGGGCGGACCGAGGCGGAGCGGGTGATCAACCAGGGCGCCCAGATGCTGATGGGTTCCTTCGACTCCGGCTCGACCGCATCGATGGTGCCGGTGGTCCAGCAGCGCCGGATCCCGTTCCTGGTGGACATCGCGGCCGCCGACCCGATCACCGCCAACGTGGCCAAGGCGGTGAAGGACGGGCAGCAGAAGACCCAGTGGGTGTACCGCAACTTCCCCACCGGCTCCTCGTTCGGGCGCAAGGCGGTGCAGTACTTCACCGAGGTCTTCCAGGAAGCGAAGGTGTCACCCAAGCGGGTGGTGCTGATGTACTGCAACGACCTCTTCGGCCAGAACAACGCCAAGGGGTTCCAGGCCGCGCACGCGGCGGCCAAGCCCTCGTGGGATATCGTGGACGTCATCCCGTGGCCCGAGCCCCCGCAGGATCTCTCCACCGAGGTTTCCCGCGCCAAGGCGGCCAAGCCCGACATCATCGCGCCGATCACGCGGCCGGCCAGCGCCCAGCTCCTCCTGCCCGAGATCCGCAAGCAGAGGGTGGAGGTGATGGGCATCGTCGGCCCGGGCAGCCCGGGGCTTTACGAGGCGGGGCAGCTCGCGGTCCTCAAGGAGGATCTCGACTACGTGATGAGCAGCCTGCCGTGGGCGAACTTCAAGAACCCGCGCACGCAGGCGGTCGCCGCGGACTACCTGAAGCGGTCGAACGGCAAGACCTTCGACACCAACTCGGGCTACTCCTACGACGGCATGATGCTGATCGCGGACGTCCTCGAGCGCGCCAAGTCCACCGATCCCGACGCGATCGTGGAGGCCCTCCGCACGTCGAACTGGTCGGGCGGGCTCATGCAGTACGCGGGGCCGGTGGTGTTCAACGAGATCGGGGACAATCCGAACGCGGTCACCACCATGATCCAGATCCTCGCGGGCAAGCCGGTGGCGGTCTGGCCGCGGGAGGCCGCGGTCTCGAAGTTCGTCTTCCCGCGCCCCAAGGCATAGCGGCCCCTGGATCCGGCGCTCGTCGCCCAGGGCCTGCTGAGCGGCCTGCTGTTCGGAGGCGTCTACAGCCTCATGGCGGTGGGACTCACCCTGATCTTCGGGGTGATGCGCGTGGTCAACTTCGCCCACGGCGACATGATGGTCTGGGGCATGTACCTGGCCTGGATCCTCTCCACCCGGGCCGGGATCGATCCCTACGTGGGTTTCGTCGCCTGCGCGGGCGCGCTCTTCCTGATGGGCTGGGTCACCCAGCGCCTGCTCGTGGACCGCATCGTGGACGCGCCCCACGAGATGCAGATCTTGTTGATGCTGGGCGTCGCCCTCGTGCTCGAGAACGCGGCCCTGATGGCCTTCGGGCCGGATCCCCAGCGGGTGCGCTCGCCGCTGCGGGCGGCCACCATCTGGCTCGGCCCGGTCTTCGTGGACGTGGCCCGGCTGGTGACCTTCGCGCTGGCCATGGTGCTCACCCTCGCGCTCTATCTCTTCCTCACCCGCACCGATCTCGGCCGCACCATGCGCGCGGCCGCCGACAATGCCTACGGCGCGCTCGTGATCGGCACCGACGTGCGGCGGGTCTACGCGGCCGCCTTCGGTATCGGGGCCGCATGCGTGGGCGCGGCGGGCGCGCTCGTCTCGCCGATCCTGCCCTTCCAGCCCGCGGGCGGGCTCTCGCTGTCGGTGGCCTCGTTCAATATCGTGATCATCGGCGGCATGGGGAGCCTGCCCGGCGCGTTCCTCGGCGGCCTGCTGGTGTCGGTGGCCGAATCGCTGGGCGCGGTGTTCCTGAGCCCGTCCATGAAGGAGCTGGTGAGCTTCTCGCTGCTGATCGTGATCCTCCTCTTCCGTCCGGCGGGGCTCTTCGGGAAGACCGCCGCGTGAAGTGGCTCGCCGCCGCGGCGCTGCTCGTCCTCCTGCTGCTGCCCGCGGGGCTCAACTCCTACGCGGTCACCGTGTTCATCTTCATCTTCTTCTACGCGTTCCTGGGCCAGGCGTGGAACATCGTCGGCGGCTATGCGGGGCAGCTCTCGGCCGGCCACGCCGCCTTCGTGGGGATCGGGGCCTACGCCTCCGCGCTCCTGTCGGTGCAGGCCGGGCTCACCCCGTGGATCGGCATGCTGGTGGGGGGCCTCCTCTCGGCCGTCCTCGGCACCGTGGTCGGCTACCTGGGTTTCCGCTTCGGCCTGCGCGGCTTCTACTTCGTGCTGCTCACGGTGGCCTTCGCGGAGGTCTGCCGCATCGTGGCCCTCAACACCGACGCGGTGGGCGGGGCGCTCGGCTACTACATCACCTTCACGGGGGATCCGTGGCAGTTCCAGTTCCAGGACAACCGCGTCTATTACTATGTCGCGCTCGGGCTGATGCTGATCGCCACCGGGATCGTGGCCGGCATCGAGCGGCGCCGCTTCGGCGCCTACCTGATCGCGATCCGCGAGGACGAGAGCGCCTGCGAGGCGCTCGGGGTGAACACGTTTCGCTACAAGATGCTGGCGATGATCGTCTCGTCGTTCCTCACCGGGGTGGGCGGGACGTTCTACGCGTTCTACCTCTTCTCGCTGCAGCCCGGCGCGGTCTTCGGGATCCCGCTGTCGGTCGAGATCATCATCCGGCCCATCGTGGGCGGCGCGGGCACCGTGATGGGGCCGATCCTCGGCTCCTTCATCCTGAGCCCGCTCGCCGAGGCCTCGCGCGTCTACTTCGGGCAGGGAGGCTGGACCGGCGCGCACCTGATCGCCTACGGCCTCCTGCTGATCGCGGTGGTGCTCTTCCTCCCGCAGGGCGCCTACCCGGCCCTCCGCCGCCTCTGGGCCCGCGCGGCCCGATAGCCCCCCATGCCGCCCTTGCTCCACGTCTCGCGCATATCCAAGCGCTTCGGCGGGCTGGTGGCGGTGCGCGATCTCTCGCTCGAGATGGCGCGGGGCGATGTGCTCGGTCTCATCGGCCCCAACGGCGCCGGCAAGACCACCGCGTTCAACCTGCTCTCGGGCTTCCTCCGGCCCGACCAGGGCGAGATCACCTTCGACGGCCATCCGCTCGCCGGCCTCAAGCCTCATGCGATCTGCCGCCTCGGCCTGGCCCGCACGTTCCAGATCGTCCGGCCGTTCCCCCATCTCTCCGTGCTCGACAATGTGCGGGTGGGTGCGCTGGCGCGGCATCCCCGCATGGTGGAGGCCCGGGAGAAGGCGCGGGCGGTGATCGAGCGGGTCGGGCTGGGCGGCAAGGCCGATCACGCGGCGTCCGGGCTCACCCTGGCCGAGCGGAAGCGGCTCGAGCTCGCCCGGGCGCTGGCCACCGAGCCGACCCTCCTGTTGCTCGACGAGGTGATGGCCGGGCTCAACGCGACCGAGATCGCGGCCATCGTGAGCCTCGTCCAGCGCATCAACGAGGACGGCGTATCCATCCTGCTGATCGAGCACAACATGCGGGCGGTGATGACCCTCTCTCACCGCATCGCGGTCCTGAGCTTCGGGGAGAAGATCGTGGAGGGCCCGCCCGCCACGGTTGCCAATCACCCGCGCGTGATCGAGGCCTACCTGGGCGAGGAGTATGTCCACACTCCTGCGCGTTGACGGCATCGAGGTCGGCTACGGCGACCTGACCGCGGTCGGCGACGTCTCGCTCGAGGTGCGCGAGGGCGAGGCGGTGGCGCTGATCGGCGCCAACGGCGCGGGCAAGACCACCACGCTGCGCGCGGTCTCCGGCCTGCTGCCCCTCCGCCGGGGGCGCATCGAGTTCGAGGGCCAGCGGCTCGATGGGCTCACCTCCGCCCAGATCGTGGCCCGCGGCATCGCCCACGTGCCGGAGGGCCGCCAGCTCTTCCCGACGATGACCGTCCTGGAGAACCTCGAGCTGGGGGCCCGGACTCGGGCCTCGCGGTCGCGACGGGACGAGAGCCTCGGGCGGGTCTTCGACCTGTTTCCCCGGCTCCGGGAGCGGTCCGAGCAGCTGGCCGGGACCCTCTCGGGTGGCGAGCAGCAGATGTGCGCGATCGGCCGGGGGCTCATGGCCTGCCCGCGGCTACTGATGCTGGACGAGCCGAGCCTCGGCCTGGCCCCGGTCATGGTGAAGGCGATCTTTGAGGACCTCGGTCGTATTAACGTACAAGGACTGACTATTCTGCTGGTCGAGCAGAACGTCCTGCGATCCCTGCAGCTGGCCCACCGGGGCTACGTGCTCGAGAACGGCCGGGTGACCCGGTCGGGGACCGGGCCGGAGCTGCTCGCCAGCGGGCACATCAAGCAGGCGTACCTGGGGCTCTGAGAGCGAAAACCCGTATAATTCGTTCCGCTGCGGGCCGAGAATAGGATCGTGCGCCGCTTCATCAGGACCTTCCTCGCCCCCTTCCTGCTGCTGGCGATCCCGCTGGGGATTCTGGCCGGGCTCGGATTCGTCGCCGCCCACCGCCAGCTCGTCCGGACCCGCGAAGCCGCGGTCGGCCGGACCGTGGACGCGGTGACCGCGCTCGTCGCCGACTACCAGGAGTCATTGCGTCGCGAGACGATCCTCCTGGCCAGCGATCCCGCGGTGGTCGAGGGAACCGCGAGAGGGGACTGGGCGATCCTGGCGCGCGGCGCCTCCCCGCGGGTGCTGGCCGTCACGCGCGACGGGCTGGCCGACTTCATCACGATCCGCGACGCGCGCGGCACGCCGCTGGTGCAGGTGCCGGCGAGCCCGCCCCCGAGCCTCCCCGGGACGCCGGCGGTCAGCGAGCCGGTCCTGACCCTTCGGCTGGCGGGCGGTCAGCCGTACTTCCTGGTCACGGCGCCGGTGCAGAGCCCGGCCGGACGGGAGCCGGCCGGCGGCCCCGGCACGGTGGTGGCGGGCCGGCGCCTCGAGGGGCTCGGCGCTCTGCTGGACCGGCTCCCCGCCCGCCCGGCGGTCGTGTTCGTCGCGGGGGACCGGGCGCTCGCGGCCAGCCGGAGCGACCTGCCGGCGAGCGGCTGGTCCCGCGCGGCCATCGTCGGCGCCACCGAGGTGGGCGGCGAGCCCTTCGCGGTTCGCCGCCTGGCGGATCCCGTGGTGACGTCGCCCGACGGCGGCCTCTGGGTGACGCTGCCGGTCCTGGAGTTCGTGCGGGCCGAGCGCCGGCTCCTGCTCGAGTTCTTCGCCCTGCTCGGAGCCGGCGCCGTGGTGCTGGCGGGCGTGGTGCTGGCATTCCTGCCGGTGGCCCGCCGTCGACCGCGGCCGCCGGCCGGATCGGCGCCGCCCCCGGACGGCGCCCGGGTAGCGCTCGAGCGGCGCAACCGCGAGCTGGAAGCGCTGAACGCGGTGTTCTCGACGATGAGCGGCGGCGGCGACCTCGCGGCCACCGCCAGCGAGACGCTCGAGGTCGTGCGCGGCCTCGCGCGCATGGACGTCGGTGCGATCTTCCGGCTGGACCACGACGGCGGCCGGCTCGTCCTGGAAGGTCAGAGCGGTCTCGATCCCCGCTACCTCGATCGCTCGCGCACCCGCCCGGTCGAGGGCTCCCACATGGGCGACGCCGTGCGCAGCGGCCAGATCCTGGTCACTCACCTGGACGCCTCGCCGCCCTCGGAAGCCCAGATCCGGGAGATGGCGGCCGAGCGGGCCCACCGGACGCAGCTCGCGCTGCCGATCCCGGTCGAGAACCGGACCTGGGGCGTGATGGCGCTCGTGTCCAAGGAGGAGCGCGAGTTCGCGCCGGAGGAGATGGCGGTCCTCTCGGGCGTGGCCCAGCAGGTGGGCCTGGCGGTCGAGCGGGCCCAGCTCCGCGACACCGCGGCGGCGCGTCTGAACCGGCTCGAAGCCCAGCGCACCATCGAGCGGCACATCTCCGAGCAGCTCGAGACCGAGGAGCTCCTCGTGGTCATCGCGCGCTCCGCCCAGCGGCTGATCGGGGGGACGTTCTCGGCGCTGTACCTGCTGGAAGGCGACACCCTGCATCCGCGGGCCTGGTCGGATGTCCCGGACTGGATCCGGGACGTTCGATTCAAGATCGGCACCGGCGTGGCGGGCAGCGCGCTGGCCGCGGGCCGGGGGGCGCTCGTCAACGACTATGCGAGCGCGCCCGGCGCGCTGGCCGAGTTCATCCCGTTCACGAGCCGGCTGCTGGCCGCGCCCCTCATGGCGGGCGACCGTCCGCTGGGCGTGATGACCGCGGGGCGCGGGCCCGGCGCGCCCGCGTTCACCGAGGACGATCTCTCCATCCTGGCCGACTTCGCCACGCAGGCCGCGGTGGCGATCGAGGTGAGCGGTGCGGTCAGCTCGACCCTCGACGTGGAGCGGGTCCTGGACCTGGTGCTGGATCGGTGCCGGGCGCTGCTGGGGGTGGCCGCGGTCGGCGTCATGCGGGTGGACCGGGAAACCGGGGTGGTGGCCTTCGAGCGCGGACGCGGTCTGTCGCCCGGGTTCATCGCCTCGCTGCGCATGCGTCTGGGCGAGGGCACCGCCGGCCGATCGATCGAGCAGCGCGTGCCGGTGTGGAGCGAGGACGTGCTGAACGACCCGGCGCTGGCGATCAGCCCGGAGACGCGCGAGCTGATCCGGCACGAGGGATACCGCGCGGTCCTCTCGGTGCCCCTGCTCACCAAGGGCGACTCGCAGGGGGCGGTCGCCGCGTACTGGTGGGAGCCGCACACGCCGTCGGCTGAAGAGATCTCGATCATGACCGCGCTCGCCGGACAGGCGGCCACCGCGCTCGACAACGCGCGCCTCTTCGCGCAGGAGCGTGACCGGAAGGCCTCGCTCTCGTCGCTGCTCGAGATCAACAAGAAGATCGGGGCGCTCGCGGCGCCCGAGAGCCTGCTGACCTCCATCGCGGAAGAGGCGGCGCGGCTGCTCGGCGTCGACAACGCGGGCTTCCGGCTGCTCGAGGGCGAGGACCTGGTGGTGGCGGGCCTCGCGGGCACCGCGGCCCAGAGTATGCTGCGGCAGCGGATCAAGGTGGGCGAGAGCCTGACCGGCAAGGTGCTCGCCACCGGTCAGGCGCTCATGTGCGAGCTTGCGACCAGCGGCATGCTGCCCGAGCACCTGGCCGCGGACCAGCAGCTCGGCTACACGCACTACCTCGGGGTGCCGCTCCTGGTCGGCGAGCGGGCCATCGGGGTGCTGACCTTCCGTGGGCGCCGGGCCTTCACCGCACGGGAGCAGGAGCTGGGGGAGACCTTCGCGGGCCAGGCCGCCATCGCAATCGATCACGCGCGTCTCTATCGCGAGGCCTCCGAGCAGGCGGATCGGATGCGCGTCGTGGCCGAGATGGGGCGCGTGCTGGTGTCCACGGTCGACGAAGCCCGGGTGCTCGAGATCGTCGCCACGCAGGCCCACGAATCACTCGGGAAGCTCGACATCGCCATCTGGCTGCAGGAGGAGGCCGACGGGCCGCTGCATATGGTGGCCGGCCAGGGGCCGTTCTCCGGCGCGCTCACCGGGCGCGCCCAGCCGCTCAACGCCCACGAGGGCGTGGTCGGCCGGGCCCTCGAGGAGCGCGCCCCGGTGTGGACGACCGACGTGCTGCACGATCCCCGGATTCAGCTCCGCCCCGAGTCGCGGCGCTGGAACGAGGAGGTCGGCGCCCGGTCCATCCTCGCGGTGCCCCTCATCCGGGAGCACCTCCGGGGCGCCCTCGTCGTGTATCGGCCCGCCGGCCAGTCATTCCTCAGCCGCGAGATCGAGTACCTCTCGGCGTTCACGAACCAGGTCGCGGTCGCGCTGGAGAACGCCCGGCTCTACCAGACCCTCGACATCAGGGTGCGGGAGCTCTCCGTCCTCCACGAGCTGTCCCGCGCGGTCACCGGCCAGCTCGACCAGGCCGGGATCCTGGACACCCTGCATCAGCAGGTGCCTCGCGTCCTGGACGTCCGGCACATGTCGGCCGTGCTGCTGGACGAGGAGCACGATCGGCTGAACGTGGTGCTGCGCGTGCGGGACGGGCGCCGGTGCGACGAGGAGGAGCCCCACTCCTACTCCCTCGACCAGGCCGGCCTCACCACGATCGTGCTCAAGAGCGGCCGGCCGATCCGGAGCTCGGACTACCTCGCCGAGTGCCGGCGACACGGGGTGGCGCCGGTCGCGAACGCGATGGACATGCCGCACGTCCTCATCGTTCCGATGACCGCGGGTGACCGCGCGATCGGGCTGATACTGCTGCGCAGCCAGGACCGCGCGTTCACCGAGGCGGACGAGCGGCTGCTCGTCAACATCGCCCAGCTCGTCGCCCTCATGCTGCGGAGCGCCCGCCTGTACGAGGAGCGCACGCGGGCCCTCGGCGAGCTCGGCGCGGCCCAGGACCAGCTCGTGCGCACCGAGAAGCTGCGCGCCCTCGGCGAGATGGCCTCGGGGGTGGCCCACGACTTCAACAACCTGCTCGCCTCCATCCTGGGCCGCTCGCAGCTCCTGCTCGAGCGCGTCCAGGACGTCAAGCTGCGCCAGTGGCTCAAGGTCATCGAGCGGGCGGCGCTGGACGGCGCCCGCACCGTGCGCCGACTGCAGGACTTCACCGGGATCCGGCGCGACCAGCCGGCGGTCGAGGTGGACCTCAACCAGGTCGTCCAGCAGGTCCTCGAGACCACCGAGTCGATCTGGCGGCAGGACCGCCGCCGGACCGGGGGTGAGATCCAGGTGGAGACCGATCTGGCCGAGGGGCTGCCGCCGGTGGCGGGCGACCCGGCCGAGCTGCGCGAGGCCTTCACCAATCTCGTGCTCAATGCGGTCGACGCGATGCCGAAGGGCGGGACGCTGACCCTGCGGACCGAGATCACCGACGGGCAGGTGCAGGTCGAGGTGCGGGACACCGGGATGGGCATTCCCGAGCACATTCGCGAGAAGATCTTCGACCCGTTCTTCACCACCAAGGGGCCGAAGGGGACCGGTCTCGGCCTCTCGATGGCCTATGGTATTCTCCAGCGCCACAACGGGCGGATCACGGTCGAGAGCGAAGAGGGCCATGGCACGATCTTCCGCCTGCTGTTCCCGGTGGCGGTCTCGGGCTCGGTGAGCGAATCGGCCCCGCCGGTCGCGGCCGTCGCCGCCGCGCTGGTCTCGCGGCACTGCCTGGTCGTGGACGACGAGCAGGAGGTGGGCGAGGTGGTGGCGGACATCCTGACCACCGCCGGCCACACCGCGGTGACGGTGCAGAGCGGGCAGGAGGCGGTGGGCCGGATCGAGGCCGAACGGTTCGACGTGGTCTTCACGGACCTGGCGATGCCCGGCATGACGGGCTGGCAGGTGGCGCGCGCGGTCAAGGACCGGGCGCCGGGAGTGCCGGTGGTGATGATGAGCGGATTCGGGGTGGAGGTGGCGCCGGGGGATCTGTCCACGCGCGGCGTGGACCTGGTCCTGGCCAAGCCGCTCCAGATCCAGGACGTCCTGCGCGCGCTGACCGCGCTCCAGCCGGGGCTCGGCCGGTCGTGACCAGCCCCATCATCACGGAGGCGGTGCGCGCGCTCGTCGATCGGCGCGATCTGAGCCGCCTCGAAGCCGCCGCCGCGATGGAGGCGATCATGTCGGGCGCAGCCACCAACGCCCAGATCGCCGCGTTCCTCACCGGGCTGCGCATGAAGGGCGAGACGGTCGAGGAGCTGATCGGCTTCGCCCAGGTGATGCGCCAGAAGGTGGTCAAGGTCCGGGCGAGCGGCGCGGATCTCGCCCAGACCGGCACGGACCGGGAGATGCTGATCGACACCTGCGGGACCGGGGGTGACGCGTCCGGCACGTTCAACGTCTCGACCGCGACCGCGTTCGTGGCCGCGGGCGCGGGGGTAAAGGTGGCCAAGCACGGCAACCGCTCGGTGTCCTCGCTCTGCGGGTCCGCCGACGTGGTGGAGGCCCTCGGGATCAACATCGAGCTGAGCCCCCCCAGGGTGGCGCGCTGCGTGGACGAGGTAGGCATCGGCTTCCTCTACGCGCCGCTGCTGCACACCGCGATGAAGCACGTGATGCCCGCGCGCCGCGAGATGGGGGTGCGCACCGTCTTCAACATGCTGGGGCCGCTCACCAATCCCGCGGGGGCCAACGCGCAGGTGATCGGGGTCTACGCGGCCGCGCTCACCGAGTTGCTCGCCCACGCGCTCGCCGAGCTGGGCACCATCCGCGCTTTCGTGGTCCACGGCGCCGACGGGCTCGACGAGATCTCGAACACCGGCGAGAGCACCATCGCCGAGGTGCACGAGGGGGTGGTGCGGACCACCCGCGTGCGCCCGGAGGACTTCGGCATGCCGCGGGCCGCCATCGGCGATCTGCAGGGCGGCGACCGGCAGGAGAACGCCGATATCATCCGGCGCCTGCTCGGAGGAGAGCCGGGGCCGCGCCGCGACATCGTGCTGATGAACGCGGCAGCGGCGCTGGTCGCGGGTAGCAAGGCGCGCGACTTCAAGGAGGGGGTGGGGCTGGCCGCCCGGTCGATCGATTCGGGAGCCGCCGCCGGGAAGCTGGACGCGCTGATGACGCTCTCGCAGCGCCTGAGCGCCGAGGCTCCCGTCTAGCCTCCCCGGAGGCGCCGTTTGGGCCCCATTGACCCCATGAGGGCCGCCCGGGTACAATGGGCCCGGTCGCAGTAACTACCTGTCGCGCCTGAATGAATCCCGATTCGATGCTCGACGAGGACGTTGAGCGGCCACAGGAGTTCTAGAACACTGAGCGTGGGGGCTCACTTTGGCCAGTCGCGTGCCGCGGTATCACCAGATCGCTCAGGCGCTTCGCGAGCGAATCGCCACGTCGGGCCAGGGGCCCGGTGAGCGCCTGGACAATCAGCGCAGCCTCGCGCGGGAGTTCGGTGTCACCCTGATGACGCTCCGCCATGCGCTCGACCTGCTCGAGCGCGACGGCCTCATCGCCCGCCGGCACGGCCTCGGGACCTTCGTCGCGCGCCCCGCCATCGACTACGACATCCTGCAGCGCCGCGCGCTCGCCGGAGATCTCTCGGCCCTGGGCGAGGACGTGGCGACGCGGTTCCTCCGGAGCCACTTCGCGGCCGCCGACCGGCGCGTGGCCGAGGCGCTGGGACTGGCGGAGCACGCGGACGTGTTCGTGCTCGAGCGGCTCCGGCTCGTGGACGGCGAGCCGGTGAGCTTCCAGACGTCGTACCTGCCCGCCGCGCTCGGCCGGGAAGTCTCCCGCGCCGACCTCGCGGTGACGCCGCTCCGCCAGGTGCTGACCTTCAAGCTCGGCCTCGAGATCACCGCCGCCCGCGAGACCGTCTCCGCGGTGCCGCTCGATCGTCGCGCCGCCCACGAGCTGGGCTGCCGTCCCGGCGTCGCCGCCTTCCGCTCCGACCGCGTCTCGGTGGGCCCGGACGGCACCCCGATCGTCTACGACCGCGTCTTCATCCCGGGCGACCGCTTCCGCATCACCCGTAATATCAGATACGAGACTGAACTTTTCCAAGCTCAACCGCTATGAAAGGCCAAGCATGAAGATCCTCGTCATGATCAAGCAGGTTCCCGACACGGCGACGCAGGTGAAGATCGGCGGGGACGGGCGCGCCATCGACACCACCGGCATCACCTGGATCGTCTCCCCGTACGACGAGTTCGCGGTGGAGGAGGCGCTCCGGATCAAGGAGAAGCGCGGGCAGGGCGAGGTGGTCGCGGTCTCGCTCGGGCCCGACCGCGGCAAGGAGGCGCTGCGCTCGTGCCTGGCCATGGGCGCCGACCGGGCCATCCACCTGAACGATCCGGCCTGGGCCGAGGCCGATACGCTGGCGACCGCGCGCGCGCTCGCGGGCGTGATCAAGCAGGAAGCACCCGCGCTGGCCCTCTTCGGCCGGCAGGCCATCGACGACGATATGGGCGCGGTGGCCGCGCAGGTCGCCGAGGTGCTGGGCTGGCCGTGTGCCTCCTGGATCATGGAAGAGGCGGTGGACGAGAGCGGCAAGACGATCCGGGTGGGACGCCAGGTGGAGGGCGGGCTCGAGATCTTCGATCTGCCTCTGCCCGCGGTGGCCTCCGCGCAGAAGGGGCTCAACGAGCCGCGCTATCCCACGCTGAAGGGGATCATGGGCGCCAAGAAGAAGGAGATCAAGGACGTGAAGGCCGCCGATCTCGGCCTCGCGGCCGAGCCGCCCGCGCTGAGCGTCGTCAAGCTCGAGAGCCTGCCGCCCCGCCCGCCCGGTCGCATCATCCAGGGTGAGCCCGCGGCCGCCGCCAAGGAATTGGTCCGCGCCCTTCGAGAAGACTCCAAAGCCATCTAACGTCGCACAACGATAAAGGGGATCGAGATGCCCGGCGCGTACTGGAGCATGGTGGAGGACGATCGGCAGGGCGCACCCAAGAAGGTGATGGCCGAGGTGCTGGGCGAGGCCTCGCGCCTGGCCGGCGCCGCGGGGGCGCAGGCCGAGGCGGTGTGGGTGACCGACAAGGCCACGCCGGAGGGCTTGAAGCAGCTCGGGGAGTGGGGCGCCAGGCGCGTGTGGCTGTTCGAGAACGCGGCGTTCGCGCCGTACCGGGCTGAGGTCTGGACGCCGGTGGTGGCGGACCTGGTTGGCAAGGAGACGCCGCAGGCCATCTTCGCGCCGGTAACCACGCGGCAGCGCGAGTTCATGGCCCGGCTGGCCGCGCGCCTGGGCGCGGGGCTCGCCGCCGACTCCACCGTTCTGACCGCCGAGGGCGGCAAGCTGGTGGCGACCCGGCCGGTCTACGCGGGCAAGCTGCTCGCCAAGATGACGTGGGCCAAGACGCCGTGGATGGCGACGCTGCGGCCCAACGTGTTCCGCCCCGGCGACGGGGCGGGTGCCGCGGCGACGGTGGAGAAGCCCACCGCCAGCATCCCGACCGAGAGCATGAAGCTGGTCGAGCGCAAGCAGGAGGCGAACACCGGCCTGCCCGAGCTGACCGAGGCGGAGATCGTCGTCTCGGGCGGTCGTGGCCTCAAGGGTCCCGAGAACTTCGTCATCCTGGAAGAGCTCGCCAAGGTCATGGGCGCGGCGGTCGGCGCCTCCCGCGCCGCGGTGGACGCGGGCTGGCGACCGCATCGCTTCCAGATCGGCCAGACCGGCCGCACGATCTCGCCCAAGCTCTACCTGGGCTTCGGCATCTCGGGGGCCATCCAGCACCTGGCCGGCATGCGGACGTCGAAGGTGATCTGCGCGATCAACAAGGATCCGGAAGCCCCGATCTTCAAGATCGCGGACTACGGCATCGTCGGCGATCTCTTCGAGGTCGCCCCCCTGCTGACCAAGGAGTTCAAACAGCTCCTGGAGAAATAGAACGGAACCGGAGCGAACCACGGAGCGAAGCCATAAACGGTTGTCCGCGGACTGGGGGAGTACGGGGGCCATTTCTGGGCCCCCGCATATGGAGAGCTTAAAAGGCAGTAAACGGAAAGGAAGCCGGTGAACCTCGACCTCACGGAAGAGCAGGCCATGATCCGGGACCTCACCCGCGATTTCGCGGAGAAAGAGGTGCGCCCGATCGCGGAGGCCATCGACCGTGAGGCGCGCTTCCCCCGGGAGACGGTGTCCCGCATGGCCGAGCTGGGCCTGATGGGCGTCGCGGTGCCGGAAGCCCACGGCGGCGCCGGGGGCGACACGGTGGGCTACGCGCTCGCCGTCGAGGAGCTGGCCCGGGCCTGCGCCTCCCACGCGGTCATCATGTCGGTCAACAACTCGCTCTACTGCGACCCGGTGTGCAAGCACGGCACCGAGGAGCAGAAGGCGCGCTTCCTGACCCCCTTCGCGTCCGGGCGAAAGATCGGCTGCTTCGCCCTCACCGAGCCGGAGGCGGGGTCGGACGCGAGCAACCAGAGCACGCTCGCGGCGCGGGACGGCGACGGCTACGTGCTCGACGGGCGGAAGATCTTCGTGACCAACGGGCGCGAGGCGGCCGCCGCTCTCGTCTTCGCGCAGACCGATCGCGCGGCCGGGCATCGCGGCATCAGCGCCTTCCTGGTCGAGAAGGGCACGCCGGGCTTCACCGTGGTCAAGACCGAGGACAAGCTCGGCATCCGGGCCTCGGACACCGCCGAGCTCCTCTTCGAGCGCTGCCGGGTGCCCGCGGCCCAGCGGCTGGGCGAGGTGGGGCAGGGGTTCAAGATCGCGCTCGGGACGCTGGACGCCGGGCGCATCGGCATCGCGGCCCAGGCGGTGGGCATCGCGGTGGCCGCCTACGAGGCGGCGGTGGTCTACGCGCGCGAGCGCAAGAGCTTCGGCGTGCCCATCGGCCAGCACCAGATGGTGCAGTGGATGCTGGCCGATATGGCGACCGCGATCGAGGCGGCGCGCCTGCTCACGCTGCGCGCGGCGTGGCGCAAGGACGCGGGCGCCCCCTACGGGCCGGAGGCGGCGATGGCCAAGCTCTTCGCGGCGGAGACCGCGATGCGCGTGACCACCGACGCGATCCAGGTGCACGGTGGCTACGGCTTCATCAAGGAGTACCAGGTCGAGCGGTACTTCCGCGACGCCAAGATCACCCAGATCTACGAGGGCACGTCCCAGATCCAGAAGCTGGTCATCGCCCGTCACCTGCTCGCCGGCCTCGCCCGGGTGGCCTGAGGGGAGCCCCGGCATGAGCGAGGGCAGGGAGCGGTGGGAAGAGGAGAGCTACGGGCCGTTCGTCGAGCGCACCCCCGAGCGCGACGTGCCCTACGAGACCCTCTCCGGCATCCCAGTACAGCCGCTCTACACCCCGGAGGATCTGGTGGGCTGGCGCTACGAGGACAAGCTCGGCTACCCGGGCGAGTTCCCGTACACGCGCGGGCCGTATCCGTCGATGTACCGCGGGCGGCTCTGGACGATGCGGATGTTCGCCGGATTCGGCCGTCCCGAGGACACCAACGCCCGCTTCAAGTATCTCCTCGAGCAGGGGCAGACCGGGCTCTCGACCGCCTTCGACATGCCCGCGCTGATGGGCTACGACGCCGATCACCCGCGGGCGCGCGGCGAGGTCGGCCGCGAGGGCGTGTCCATCTCGACGCTCGCCGACTTCGAGATCCTGTTCCGCGATATCCCGCTCGACAAGGTCACGACGTCGATGACCATCAACTGCACCGCGTCGGTGGCCCTCGCGATGTACCTGGCCCTGGCCGACAAGCAGGGGGTGAGCTGGGACAAGCTGGGCGGCACCATGCAGAACGACATGCTGAAGGAGTTCATCGCCCAGAAGGAGTGGATCTCGCCGCCCGAGTCCGCGGTGCGGGTGGTGGTGGACACCATCGAGTTCTGCGAGCTCGCGTTCACCCTCGCCGACGGGTTCGGGTACGTCCAGGCCGGGGTCGAGCGCGGGCTCGACGTGGACGACTTCGCGCCGCGCCTGTCGTTCTTCTTCGACATCCACAACGACTTCTTCGAGGAGATCGCCAAGCTGCGGGCGGCCCGGCGCATCTGGGCCACCGTGATGCGCGACCGGTTCCGGGCGAGCAAGCCCGAGTCGATGCGCCTGCGCACCCATACCCAGACCGCGGGAGTCTCCGCGACCGCCCAGCAGCCGCTGAACAACGTGGCGCGGGTGGCGCTCCAGGCCCTCGCCGCGGTGCTGGGCGGGGCCCAGTCGCTCCACACCAATTCCTACGACGAGGTGTTGGCCCTGCCCACCGAGGAAGCGGTGACGGTCGCGCTGCGCACCCAGCAGATCATCGCCGAGGAGACCGGGGTGGCGCTCACCGCGGACCCGCTGGGCGGCTCCTACTTCCTGGAGCGGCTCACCGACCAGATGGAAGCCCAGGCGATGGACTACATCCGCAAGATCGACGAGCTGGGCGGCATCGTGCGGGCCATCGACATCGGCTATCCCCAGCAGGAGATCGCCGACGCGGCCTATCGCTACCAGCTCATGGACGACCGGGGCCGGAAGGCGGTGGTGGGCGTCAACAAGTACGTGATGCCCGACGAGAAGGCGGTCGAGTACCTGCGCATCGATCCCGCGATCGAGCGCGAGCAGATCGAGCGGCTGGGCCGGGTCAAGGCCTCCCGGGACGGGGCGCGGGTCGCCCGGCGCCTCGAGCAGCTCACCGCCGCCTGTCGCGAGAACCGGAACGTGATGCCGGTGCTGGTGGACGCGGTGAAGGACTACGTCTCGCTCGGCGAGATCGCCGACGTGTATCGACGGGTGTTCGGCCTCTACCGAGAGCCGATCATCTTCTGATGAGGGGGAGCCAACCATGACCGAGCCGATCCGGATCAACCGAGCCACGACCCGCAAGCCCAAGCCGAAGGACGTCGACCTGGGATTCGGGCAGATCTTCACCGACCACATGTTCCTGGCCGACTTCCAGGAAGAGAAGGGCTGGTACGACCCGCGCGTCGAGCCGTACGGGCCGCTCTCGCTCGACCCGGCCACCGCGGTGCTGCACTACGCCCAGGCCATCTTCGACGGCCTCAAGGCCTTCCGCGGCGTGGACGGCAAGATCCGGCTCTTCCGGCCGCAGAAGCACGTGGAGCGGATGAACAAGTCGGCGCAGCGCCTCTGCATCCCGCCGCTCGACGCGGACATGGCGCTGCAGTCCCTGGTGCGGCTCGTGGACGTCGATCGCGACTGGGTGCCCAGCACGGTGGGGACCTCGCTCTACATCCGGCCCACCGTCATCGCCAGCGAGCCCTTCCTGGGCGTGCGGCCGGCCAAGTCGTACATCTACTTCGTCATCCTGTCCCCGGTGGGCGCCTACTACCCCGAGGGCATGGCCCCCGTGAAGATCCTGGTGGTCGACAAGTACGTCCGCGCGGTCGATGGCGGCCTGGGCGGGGCGAAGACCTCCGGCAACTACGCGGCCAGCCTCTACGCGAGCGACGAGGCGAAGCACGAAGGCTTCACCCAGGTGCTGTGGCTCGACGGCGTCCACCGGAAGTACCTCGACGAGGTGGGCACCATGAACATCATGGTGAAGATCGGCGACGAGATCATCACCCCGCCGCTGACCGGGACCATCCTGCCCGGGGTGACGCGCGATTCGACCCTGGCCCTGCTGCGCAAGTGGGGGCTCAAGGTGAGCGAGCGGCAGGTCTCGATCGACGAGGTGGTGGAGGCCCACGGGCGCGGCAAGCTCGAGGAGGTGTGGGGCACCGGCACCGCGGCGGTCATCTCCCCGGTGGGCGAGCTCGCCTACAAGGGCAAGAAGATGGTGATCAACGGCGGCAAGATCGGGCCGCTGACCCAGCGGCTCTACGACGCCATCGTGGCGATCCAGTACGGGCAGGCTCCCGATCCGGACGGCTGGACGCTGACGATCTGAGGAGGGCCGCATGACCGACTGCGTCTTCTGCAAGATCCGGGACGGCGAGATCCCCTCGATGAAGATCTTCGAGGACGACAAGACGCTGGTCTTCATGGACATCAACCCGCTCAACTCGGGTCACTGCCTGGTGATCACCAAGGCCCACGCCCCGAATCTCTTCGAGGCGGAGGTCGAGGATCTGCAGGCCGCCATCGCCACCGCCCAGCGGGTGGCCCTGGCGATCCGGGAGGCGCTCAAGCCCGACGGGCTCAACATGGTGCAGGCCAACGGGGCGGCCGCCTTCCAGTCCGTCCTGCACTACCATCTGCACCTGATCCCGCGCTGGGCCAACGACGGCAAGGGCTTCGACTGGCGGCTCGTGGCGGGCAACCGCGAACAGATCATGAAGGCGGGAGAGCGCCTCCGGGCGCTCCTGCACTGATCATGGCCGAGCGGAAGGTGCGGGTGCTGGTGGCCAAGCCGGGTCTCGACGGGCACGACCGCGGCGCGAAGATCGTGGCGCGCGCGCTGCGGGACGCGGGTTTCGAGGTCATCTACACCGGGCTGCACCAAACCCCGGAGCAGATCGTGGCCACCGCGGTGCAGGAGGACGTGGACGCGGTGGGGCTGTCGGTGCTCTCGGGCGCCCACAACTACCTGTTCGGGCGCGTGCTCGACCTGCTCAAGGAGAAGGGCGCGGACGACATCGCGGTCTTCGGCGGCGGCATCATCCCGCAGGAGGACATCCAGGCCCTCAAGGCGCTGGGGGTCAAGGAGCTGTTCACCCCCGGCACCTCGACCCAGGACATCATCCGCTTCGTGAGAGAAAACATCAGAGCGGTCGCGTAGCACCACCGCATGAACTTCCAGTTGACGCCGGAGCAGCAGGAGGTGAGGGCCCTCGCCCGGGATTTCGCCGAGCGCGAGGTCGCGCCGGTGATCCACCACTTCGACGAGGCGCAGGAGTTCCCGCACGAGATCCTGGCCAAGCTGGCGGGCACCGGGCTCATGGGCGCGCTGGTGCCCGAGGAATACGGCGGGGCGGGGCTCGACTACGTCTCGTACGCCCTCGCGGTGGAGGAGCTGAACCGGGTGGACGCCTCCGTCGGCATCACGATGTGGGCGCACAACTCGCTCTGCACGAACCACATCGCGCTCTTCGGCTCGCCCGAGCAGAAGGCGGCCTACCTGCCGCGGCTGGCCCGCGGCGAGGCGCTCGGCGCGTGGGGGCTCACCGAGCCCGGCTCCGGCTCCGACGCGGCCGCGATGCGCTCGCGGGCGGTGCCGGCGGGCGACGGCTTCGTGCTCAACGGGAGCAAGGCCTTCATCACCAACGCGGGGGTGGCGGAGATCACGGTGGTGATGGCGGTGACCGACCCGGCCCGAGGCAACAGGGGCGTCTCCGCCTTCATCCTTGAGCGGGGCACGCCCGGGTTCACGGCCGGGAAGCCCTATCGCAAGCTCGGGCTGCACGCCTCCAACACCGCCGAGCTCCACCTCGACAACGTGCGGCTGCCCGCGACCGCCCTGTGCGGCGAGCGCGACATGGGCTTCGTCAACACCATGCAGGTGCTGGAGGGCGGCCGGATCGCGATGGCCGCCATGGCGGTGGGGATCGCCCAGGGCGCCCTCGACGAGGCGCTCAAGTACATGAAGCAGCGCTCCGCTTTCGGCAAGACCCTGGCCGAGTTCAACGGTCTGCAGGGGATGATCGCGGACATCGGCACCGAGGTGGAGGCGGCGCGGCTGCTGACCCTCCGGGCCGCGGTGCTCAAGGACGCCGGTCGCCCCGCCAAGGTCGCGGCGTCGATGGCCAAGGTCTTCGCCTCCGAGGTAGCCATGAAGGCCGCGACCAAGGCGCTCCAGATTCACGGCGGGGCCGGCTACATCAGCGAGTTCCCCATCGAGCGGATCTTCCGCGACGCCAAGCTCACCGAGATCGGCGAGGGCACCTCCGAGATCCAGCGGATGGTCATCGCGCGCGACATCCTCGGCGCGCGGAGCTGAGGGTGGCCGAGCCGAGCGTACTCTACGCGGCGCGGGAGGGCGTCGCCACCATCACCCTGAATCGGCCGCGCGTGCTCAACGCGCTGGACCGCACGCTGTCCGCGGAGCTGGCCGACGCGGCGGAGACGGCCGCCCGCGACGCGGACGTGTGGGTGGTGGTGGTGCGGGGCGCGGGCCGGGCGTTCTGCTCGGGCATGGACCGCACGGTGCTGTCGGCGGGCGGGATCGACGAGGCGTTCTACCGGAACTGGGTCCGCGCGCTGAACTGCCTCGAGGACATGGACAAGGTCGTGGTCTCGGTGCTGCACGGCTACTCCATCGGCGGCGGCCTCCAGCTCGGGGTCGCCTGCGACCTGCGTCTGGCCACCACCGACGCGATCCTCGGCCTGGGCGCGACGCGGCACGGCCTCATCCCGGACGGCTCGATCCTCCGCCTGGCCCGGATCATCGGGCTCGGCCGGGCCAAGGAGCTGACCCTGCTCAACGATCACGTGACGCCGGAGACGGCGCTCGCGATGGGCCTGGTCAACTGGGTGGTGGAGCCGGCGGGAGTGGACGCGGCGCTCGCGGGCATCGTGGAGAAGACGTTTCACTCCTCGCGCACCGCGACCGGCCACGCCAAGCGGCTGCTGCACGCCTCCTTCCACCGGGACCCGCGCGCGATGATCGAGGAGATGATGGAGGCCCAGCGGGAGTGCATGACCTCCTGGGAGATGGAGGAGGCCAACCGGGCCTGGGACGAGCGGCGAGAGCCGCGCTTCTACCCGCCGCCGCCCGGCTCGGCGCCCGGCGGCCCGGCCACCAGCGGCTCGGCCAGATGACCGACGACGTCATCCTGGAGACGCGCGGGCTCACCAAGGAGTTCCGCGGGTTCTTCGCGGTGAAGGATGTGGACCTGCGCGTGCGGCGCGGGACCATCCACGCTCTCATCGGGCCCAACGGGGCGGGCAAGACCACCTGCTTCAACCTGCTGACTCACTTCCTGGCCCCCACGCGCGGGCGGATCACCTTCAACGGCCGCGACATCACGGGCCGGGGGCCCGCGGACATCGCGCGGCTCGGGCTCGTGCGCTCATTCCAGATCTCCGCGGTGTTCCCCCACCTCACGGTGCTGGAGAACGTGCGCATCGCGCTCCAGCGCGGGCGCGGCCGATCCTTCGACTTCTGGCGCTCGGAGCGCACGCTCGACGCCTTCCACGAGCGGGCCCGGGACCTCCTGGCCGCGGTCGGGCTCGGCGCCTTCGAGGCCACCCCCGCGGTCGAGCTGCCCTACGGGCGGAAGCGCGCGCTCGAGATCGCCACCACGCTCGCCCTCGAGCCCGAGATGATGCTGCTCGACGAGCCCACCGCGGGCATGGCCCACGAGGACGTGGAGCGCATCTCGTCCCTGATCCAGCAGGTGGCCCGCAACCGCACCGTGCTCATGGTCGAGCACAACCTGAGCGTGGTGGAGCACCTCTCCCACACCATCACGGTGCTGGCCCGCGGGGAGGTGCTGGCGGAGGGCGACTACGCGGCGGTGTCGCGCCACCCGGACGTGGTCCAGGCCTACCTGGGGGCGGGCCATGAGTGAGGAGCTCCTGCGGGTCGCCGACCTGCACGCCTGGTACGGCGAGTCCCACGTACTCCACGGGGTGGACTTCGAGGTGCGGGCGGGCGAGGTGGTGACCCTCCTCGGCCGCAACGGGGCGGGCAAGACCTCCACCCTCAAGTCGGTCATGGGCATGGTGCCGCGGCGGCGCGGCTCGGTGCGCTTCCGCGACGCCGAGCTGATCGCGCGGCCGTCCAACGCGATCGCCCGGCTCGGCCTCGCCTTCTGCCCGGAGGAGCGGGGGATCTTCGCGAGCCTGACCGTGGAGGAGAACCTGCTGCTGCCTCCGGTGGTGCAGCCGGGCGGGCTCGGGACCGACGCGATCTACGAGCTGTTCCCCAACCTGCGCGAGCGGGGCCGGAGCCAGGGCACCAAGCTCTCGGGCGGCGAGCAGCAGATGCTCGCCATCGGGCGGATCCTCCGGACCGGCGCGCGGCTCCTGCTGCTGGACGAGCCGACCGAGGGGCTGGCCCCGGTGATCGTGCGCCAGATCGGGGCGACCATCCGGCGCCTCAAGGCCGAGGGCTTCACGATCCTGCTGGTCGAGCAGAACTTCCGCTTCGCGGCCACGGTGGCCGATCGGCACTACGTGATGGAGCGCGGACGGGTGGTGGACATGATCCGCAACGTGGAGCTCGAGCGCCACACCGCGAAGCTCCACGAGTACCTCGGGGTATAATCGCCCGTCCCACGTCTCACTCAGATCGAACGAAAGGATCAACGCATGCTCACATACCGGCTCTTCCTCATCGTGGTCGCGATCGGGCTCATCGCCGCGCCCGCGGCCCCGGCCCAGGTCTCCGACGGGGTCATCAAGATCGGCGTGCTCACCGACATGTCGAGCCTCTACGCCGATCTCTCCGGCCAGGGCTCGGTGGTCGCGGCCCGGATGGCGGTGGAGGACTTCGGGGCCGCCAAGAAGGGGATGAAGGTCGAGATCGTCTCGGCCGATCACCAGAACAAGCCCGACGTCGGGTCGGGCATCGCCCGCCAGTGGCTCGACACCGACAAGGTGGACGTGATCGTGGACACGCCGAACTCCGGGGTCGCGCTCGCGGTGACCCAGATCGTCAAGGAGAAGGGCAAGGCGTTTCTCGTCTCGGGGGCGGCCTCGTCGGACCTGACCGGCAAGGCGTGCTCGCCCAATACCATCCACTGGACCTACGACACCTGGGCCCTCGCCAACGGCACCGGCAGCGCGATCGTGAAGACGGGCGGGGACTCGTGGTTCTTCCTCACCGCCGACTACGCGTTCGGCCACGCGCTCGAGCGGGACACCGAGGCGGTCGTGCTCAAGAACGGCGGCAAGGTGCTGGGCAAGGTACGGCATCCGCTCAACACCGCCGACTTCTCCTCGTTCCTGCTGCAGGCGCAAGCCTCGAAGGCCAAGATCGTCGGTCTCGCGAACGCGGGGGGCGACACCACCAACGCGATCAAGCAGGCCGCCGAGTTCGGGATCGTCAAGGGCGGGCAGAGCCTGGCCGGCCTGCTCGTGTTCATCACGGACGTCCACGCGCTCGGGCTGCCGACCGCCCAGGGGCTGATCTTCACCGAGGCCTTCTACTGGGACATGAACGACAAGACGCGGGCCTTCGCCAAGCGCTTCGCAGAGCTGGACCGCGGCATCCACCCCACCATGATCCACGCCGGGGTGTACTCCGCGACGCTGCACTATCTCAAGGCGGTGGAGGCGCTCAAGGGCGACGACGGGACCAAGGTCATCGCCAAGATGAAGGAGACCCCCACCGACGATCCGCTGTTCGGCAAGGGCACGATCCGCGCCGACGGCCGCAAGCTGCACCCCATGTACCTGTTCGAGGTCAAGAAGCCGTCCGAGTCCAAGGGGCCGTGGGACTACTACAAGACGCGCGCGACCACCCCCGCCGAGCAGGCGTTCCGGCCCATCGACCAGGGCGACTGCCCCCTGGTGAAGAAGTAACCGACATTCCCCCTCACCCTGCCCTCTCCCCGCGACGGGGAGAGGGAAGTCGAAGCACCCTCTCCCCTTTGGGGAGAGGGCGGGGTGAGGGGACGGCGACTCGCCAATGATCTTCGGCATCCCCCCGCAGGCCCTGTTCGGCCAGCTCCTGATCGGGCTCATCAACGGCTCGTTCTACGCCATGCTGAGCCTCGGCCTGTCCGTCATCTTCGGCCTGCTCAACATCATCAACTTCACGCACGGCGCCCAGTACATGATGGGCGCGTTCGTCGCGTACTTCCTCCTGCAGTACGCCGGCGTCGGCTACTGGTGGGCCCTGCTGCTGGCCCCGGTGGTGGTCGGGGCGGTGGGCGTGGTGCTCGAGCGCTTCCTGCTCAAGCGCCTGTACGCCCTCGATCACCTCTACGGGCTCCTCCTCACCTTCGGCCTGGGGCTGATCATCCAGGGGCTCTTCCGCAACAACTTCGGCTCGTCGGGCCTGCCCTACGCGATTCCCGCCGAGCTCACCGGCGGTCGAAATCTCGGCTTCATGGTGCTGCCGAACTACCGGGCGTGGGTCATCGTGTTCTCGCTCGGCGTGTGCCTGGCCACCTGGTTCGTGATCGAGCGCACCAAGCTCGGCTCCTACCTGCGCGCGGCGACCGAGAACCCGGCGCTCGTGCAAGCCTTCGGCATCAACGTGCCGCGGATGATCACGCTCACCTACGGCTTCGGGGTCGCCCTGGCCGCGCTGGCCGGCGTGCTCGCCGCGCCGATCTACCAGGTGAACCCCCTGATGGGCGCGGACCTGATCATCGTGGTGTTCGCGGTGGTGGTGATCGGCGGCATGGGCTCGATCATGGGCTCGATCGTCACCGGATTCGGGCTGGGGCTGGTCGAGGGGCTGACCAAGGTGTTCTACCCGGAGGCGTCCAACACGGTCATCTTCGTCATCATGGCCCTCGTCCTGCTCGTGAAGCCGGCCGGTCTCTTTGGACGCGCGCAGTAGCACGGCCGCCGCGGCGGGCCTGCGCCATCAGGCGGTGGTGTTCGCGCTGATGGTGGCCGCCTTCGCGGTGGGCCCGTTCGTGGTCTACCCGGTCTTCCTGATGAAGGCGCTCTGCTTCGCCCTCTTCGCCTGCGCGTTCAACCTGCTGATCGGATACGCGGGCCTCCTCTCCTTCGGCCACGCCGCCTACCTGGGCTCGGCCGGCTACGTCACCGCGCACGCGGCCAAGGTGTGGGGCTGGCCGCCGGAGCTGGCCATCCTGCTCGGCGTGGCGACCGCCGCCCTGCTCGGGCTCGCGATCGGCGCGCTCGCCATCCGGCGGCAGGGCATCTACTTCGCGATGATCACGCTCGCCCTGGCCCAGATGCTCTTCTTCTTCTGTTTGCAGGCCCCGTTCACCCACGGCGAGGACGGCATCCAGGCGGTCCCGCGCGGCACGCTGTTCGGGCTCCTCGACCTCCGCGACACGCTCGTCATGTACTACGTCGTGCTCGCGGTGTTCCTGGCCGGGTTCCTGCTCATCTACCGGACCATCCACTCGCCGTTCGGCCAGGTGCTGAAGGCGGTGCGGGAGAACGAGCCGCGCGCGCTCTCGCTGGGCTACCAGGCCGACCGCTACAAGCTCATCGCCTTCGTGCTCTCCGCCGCGCTCTCGGGCCTGGCCGGCGGCACCAAGGCGCTCGTCTTTCAGCTCGCCTCGCTCACCGACGTCCACTGGACGATGTCGGGAGAGGTGGTGCTCATGACCCTGCTGGGCGGGCTCGGCACGGTCTTCGGCCCGGTGGTGGGCGCGGTCATCGTGATCGGGCTCGAGACCTACCTGGCCCAGCTCGGGGCCTGGGTAACCGTGGTGCAGGGAATCATCTTCGTGCTCTGCGTGCTGGCCTTCCGGCGCGGGGTGGTGGGCGAGCTGGCCCGGGTGATCAGGAAGCCGCTCTGAGCGCTCCCCGGGCGAGCCGGGTGATGATGGCCCGGCACCGCCGCTCGAAATCGCTCAGGGCCGCCCGGTACTTCGCGTCGATCTGGGCCTGCTTGCCTTCCCACTCCGTCTCGAAGCGCCGCTGCTCGGCGGTCCGGCACGGGCCGCCCGCGGCGCCCTCGGGGCAGCGGCCGAAGGCCTCCCACATCGCGGCCCGGTGGATGTCCTCGGCGCCCTCGATCTCCGCCAGCCGCAGCCGGGCGATGAAGTCGCGTCCCTGAGTCGGCTGGGCGCAGTCGGGCTCGGACTGGGCCTGACCGGGCGGGGCGGTCCAGAGGGCCCCGACCAGGCAGGCGGCGGCCACGGCGACGGCTCCCGGGAGACCCCCTGAGGAGCCGTAAACCCTTGTCTTGGTGGGCAAAGTCCTTGACACCCCCACGGGCCTTAGGCTAGACTTTCGCCACTTTATCACCGCCAGCGCAGGTGCTCCTCATGAGCGTGAAGACTCTCTCCAACGGTGCAAGAGAACCTCGCCCCGCGCGACCGCGCGCGTCCCGCACCCGCATGCCCGCCTGATGCTCGATCCGGGTCTCGACACGTTCCCGAAGCTGGCCCTCCGCAACGCGCAGCGCCTCTCACGGAAAGTTGCCATCCGGGAGAAGGACCTGGGCATCTGGCAATCGCACACGTGGAGCCAGTACGTCGAGCAGGCCCGCCTCATCGCGTTGGGACTGGCGGCGCTCGGCTTTGCCCGGCGTGACAAGACGGCGGTGGTCGGCGACAACCGGCCCCAGCTCTACTGGGCCATGCTGGCCACGCAGGCCCTGGGCGGGATCCCGGTGCCGCTGTACCAGGACTCGATCGAGAAGGAGATGCAGTACATCGTCGGCCACGCGGAGGTGCGCTTCGCGGTGGTCGAGGACCAGGAGCAGGTGGACAAGCTGCTCCACGTCCGCTCGCA
>WNFK01022205.1_pt2 | contig 30624 bp, 32 predicted proteins | sample 5400281 | NCBI WGS metagenome assembly WNFK01 (sample SAMN13153350, study PRJNA577476) | soil metagenome | isolation source: 20 cm soil on Douglas fir-dominated hillslope | place: USA:California | collected 2013-09-17
CGACCCGCCTGCGATTCAGCATCCCATCGGTTTCTCAGAAACGTCGAATATATCGGCCTCCCGATCCAATTCGGCGTGACGATGTTTGGCTGCACAATTGCGCTATTGAGTATCGTTTGCATTTCGGAAATGCGGCGATCGACGCAAGGACGGGTTTGTATCCGCAATTGGACGCGGCCGATATTGGCTGCGATCTCTCCGCGAATAACCTCCTCCGCTTCCTTTGCTTCATGCTTCTCTTGCGCTGTTTCGACGAATTGCTGGGATCCAAGGGCGATGAGCACGCCGATCCCGATGATGCCCACTTCGCCGGCGAGTTCGCGCCAGCCATGCAGTGCCTCGTCGGGTCTACCCAGGTGATGCAGACTCACGGTTCACCGAAGCGATATACGCTGGCACGATTGGCCGCTTCCCTGGTCGTCGTAATCGGCAGGCACACGGCGCGTGAAGCCGGGTAACTCTTGAAATTTGCAAACTCCAGCTTCTTCGCGAGTTCAAACAATCTGGTTGCCAGCAGCGTAATTCGCCAGGTGCGATAGCGGGCGTCCTGCAACGTCACGGTCGGTTTGTTCGGCCATCATCTCATTTTCGAGGTCGCGCATCTGCGCATACATGACGGCGTAGCCGGACAGACTTTCGGGGTTGATAAGCGCCACTCGACCCGCCTGCGATTCAGCATCCCATCGGTTTCTCAGAAACGTCGAATATATCGGCCTCCCGATCCAATTCGGCGTGACGATGTTTGGCTGGGCGTCTGCATCATCGAGGATCGCTTGAATCTCGGATATGCGGCGATCGACGCAGGGGCGGGTCTGCATCCGCAATTGGAGGCGACCGATATTGGATCCGATCTCTCCGCGAATAACCTCCTCCGCTTCCTTTGCTTTTTGCCTCTCTTGCGCTGTTTCGACGAATTGCTCTGCTCCAAGGGCGATGAGCACGCCGATCGAGATGATACCCACTTCACCGACGAACTCGCGCCAGCCCTCCGGTAGTCTGGGAAGATGGACGTGAATGGCTATGTGGGCGACCTCCCGTCACGAGGGCATGAAACCTTCCGAAAAACCGGCGACGATTCATTCGCGCTGCCTGATTAAGGCTCATTGACGCCCAACGGCTGCGTTCCGCCATGACCCCTATGAGGCTCTGGCGATACGGCATCCGTGAGCAAGGTCGGGACCACGGCCAGCGCAAGCATCACCACTGCCGCGGGAAACAGGGCCAGCTCCTGGAAATATAAGGTGATCAGGCTGGAAAGCATCGCGCCGCCGGCAAACGAGCTCCAGAGCTGGAAATCAATGCGCGCGCGCCGCCAGTAATTGTCCCAGGAGCCTTCGGCCTTCGCGATCGCGTGACCGCGCACCGCCAGAGCGACATTCTTGCCAAGGCGGTTCAGCGTTCCGGTCACGAAGGTCACGCCGCCCGACTCCGTCCCGACGCGCGCATGGACAGGGTTCACCAAGCCCATCCCGAAGGAGAGGACGGCGATCTCGAGGAGCTTCGAGCCGTCAGCCGTCCCGATTGCCATGGCAGCGAAAAGGCAGGCGCTGACCACGGCGATGAGCACGCGGCGTAAGTCGAAGGCAACGGGGGCAATGGCGGCGCTGAGATGCGCCTTCCCGACATTCATCCCGAAGCTGGTGGTGTTGCCGCTCATGAAGGACACATAGAGGCCTAGCCAGATCAGAGAGTAAGCGTCGATATATCCCGCAACGGCGGCGAGCAGCGACGAAACGTGAAGTTGCTTGCGGTCGCGTGCACGGGCTCGGTCAAACATTCAGCATCGACCAGTAATCGCTCGAAGATCGAGCCGAATTAAAGCAGTATAGTGACCGTTCCGGCTTCCCCGCTCTAGGCTGCGACTGGCACTGAAATCGTGTCGAGGAGCGCGATGGCGAACTCGAAATCCCCTCGCCCGGCGGACCATCACGAATTGCCGACCTTCGGCGATCCGGACCTTCCGCCCGAGGGTGGAATCAACCTCGCGCGCAGCGACGTCGAAAGCGGCAAAATGATCGGCCCGCAAAATCGGGCGATCGAGCGCCAGTTCCCGTCACAAATGAACGAGCCGGCGACCGACATTAGCACGCAGCCCTTCTTCTGGTCGTCGTTCAACATCTCGCCCCGCCGCGTGCAGCAGGGCGGCTGGGCGCGCGAGCTGACTCAGTCCGACTTCGCGATCTCGAAGGAGATTGCGGGCGTCAACATGCACCTCGCGCCCGGCGGAATCCGGGAGCTTCACTGGCATCAGACCGCGGAATGGGGGATCATGACGCGCGGCGATTGCCGGGTGACTACGCTCGACCGGAGCGGGCGCCCGACCGTCGACGACGTCGAGGCTGGCGACATTTGGTATTTCCCGGCCGGCCGGCCACACTCGCTTCAGGGCCTCGGGCCCAACGGCGCCGAGTTCGTGCTCGCCTTCGACGACGGCACGCAGTCCGAAAGCAACACGCTGCTGGTCACCGACTGGTTCGCGCACACGCCGCCCGATATCCTCGCCAAGAATTTTGGTGTCGCCGTCGAAGCGTTCAAAGACATCCCGCTGCACAATCTGTGGATCTTCCAAGGCACCGAGCCGGGAGACCTCGAAGGTGATCGCAGGGCAGCGCGGGTCGAGGATGGGACGGAACCGGCGACCTTCCGTCTGTCGCGCTCGCCGGCAGAGATTAGCAACAGCGGCGGCACCATCCAGATCGCCGACAGCACCAACTTTCCGATCAGCAAAACCGTGGCGGCGGCGCTCGTGACGATCGAACCGGGCGGCATGCGCGAAATGCATTGGCACCCCAATGCCGACGAATGGCAATATTATCTGCGCGGCAAGGCGCGGATGACGGTGTTCAACACCGGTCCCAAGGCGACAACGACGGATTTCCGCGCGGGTGACGTCGGCGTCGTCCGGCGCAATCTCGGCCATTACGTCGAGAATACCGGTGGCGACGTGCTTCAGTTCGTCGAGCTGTTCCGGTCCGATCACTACGAGGAGGTATCACTCACCAACTGGCTCTCACACGTGCCGCCGGACCTGGTGATGCAGCATTTGAATATCGATGCTGAAACCCTCGCCCGCTTCCCGCGCGAAAGGCAGGGGGTCGTTCCAATTCAACAGGCGCGCCCTGACGCAATGCCCATGTGAAGCCCATTCCCGGCCCGGCCGCGGGCGCGCCGCGCGCCGCCGAGATACCGCTCGACATCGCAGCGTCGAGGTTGGCGCCCAGTCTTCCGGAGGCTTATCGCTCGATCGGTGTTCCGACGGGCTTCGGCCAGTTCTGGCGCAAGCTCGCTGCCTTCGCCGGACCGGGCTATCTCGTTGCAGTCGGCTACATGGATCCCGGCAACTGGGCGACCGATATCGCCGGCGGTTCGGCGTTCGGCTACACACTTCTCTCGGTCATTCTCTTCTCGAACCTGTTCGCGATGCTGCTGCAATCGCTGGCGGCCAAGCTCGGGATCGTCGCGGGGCTCGATCTCGCCCAGGCGTGCCGCGCCGAATACCGACGCTCGACGCGTATCGGGCTCTGGTTGCTCTGCGAAGTCGCGATCGCGGCTTGCGACCTCGCCGAAGTGATCGGTACCGCTATTGCGTTGCAATTGCTTTTCGGCATTCCGCTCGCAATCGGAGTCTGCCTCACCGCCTTCGACGTTCTGCTGATCCTGATTCTGCACCAGCACGGCTTCCGTCAGCTCGAGGCCTTCGTGATTGCTCTTGTGATCGTCGTCGCCGGTTGTTTCGCCGTCGAATTGTTCCTGGCGAAGCCCGATCTCGCTGCCGTCGCGAAGAGCTTCCTGCCGTCGGCTGAGATCGCGACCAACCCCTCCATGCTCTACGTCGCGATCGGCATCCTCGGCGCAACCGTTATGCCGCATAATCTCTATTTGCATTCGTCCATCGTTCAGACGCGCGGGTTCGAGCGGACCCGGAGCGGGATGCGCGAGGCGCTGGGCTTTGCGACGCTCGACAGCACGATCGCATTGTTCTTCGCCTTCCTCATCAACGCCTCGATCCTCATCCTCTCCGCTGCCGCGTTCCAATCCCGCGGCCACCTCGACGTGACGGACATCCATCGGGCTTACGAGTTGCTCTCGCCGACCTTGGGCGCGGCAGCGGCGAGCCTGTTGTTCGCGATCGCGCTGCTCGCTTCCGGCCAGAACTCGACAATCACCGCGACGCTCGCGGGACAAATTGTCATGGAGGGATTCGTCGACATCAAATTGGCGCCTTGGGCCCGCCGGATAGTGACGCGCCTCATCGCGATCGTGCCGGCCGTCATTGTTGCGCTCGTCTACGGCGATCGCGCCATCGACCGGCTGCTGATCTTGAGCCAGGTCGTCCTCAGTCTGCAGCTCCCCTTCGCGGTTGTGCCCCTCGTCAAATTCACCAGCGACCGAAAACTCATGGGCGATTTCGCCAACGGCGAAGTGCTCAAGATTGTCGCCTGGTGCATCTCAATCGTCATTATCGGCGTGAACCTGAGGCTGCTGAGCAGCGTGCTGATATCCTGAGAGCGCGTCGGACAATATGAAGGGCGAGACGGTTTCCCGCCTCGCCCTTCACGCCGGGGACCCTGACCGCTGCCGATTAGAAGCCGCGCTCCGGTGCGGGGGCTGGCGGCGGAGGCGGAGGCGGCGGTGCCGGACAAGTGTCCGTCGCAAGGATCACCGATCCATCCATGCACGTCTGCGTCGCCGGTGGAGGCGGTGGTGGCGGCGGCGGAGGCGGAGGTGGCGGCGGAGGCGGCGGTGGTGGCGCGCCAAAGTTAAAGACCAGGCTTGCGAGCAGGCTCCATGTCTGGAACCTGGTATGGGAGGTAGTGCCGATGACCGCGTTGGTAGTCTGGGCGATGGTTGCAACATCGACGACACCGTCACCATTGGCGTCGCACTCATCGTCATCGTCGTCGTCACAGACGCCGTCGCCGTTGGTGTCACCGACAACTACGTCGAGCAGACGCGGGTTGCCCGGAACCGCAAAGCTATCAGAGCTGCTGATCTTGGCGGTTCTGAAATAACGGCCCTTGAGGCCGATTTCGACATTGTCGCCGACCGGGACATAGACACCGGCGATCGCTTGCCAGGCGAGCTTGCCCTTACTCCTGTGAGCGAAGTGGACGTCGCCATAGCCGATGCCGCCTCCAACATATGCACCAATGCCGTGGTTGCCGCCAACGTCGAGAAGACCGTTGACCATCGCCGACCAGACGCGGAGGTTGCTGTCGAGGCGGAAATCATTGGCGACCAAGGGCGGCAGATCACCGGGATCCGGTGAATCCAGATCCAGGTCGGCGTTCAACTGGCTGAGCAAGGCCGGGCGGGTGCGCGCGCGCACCTTCGCTCGCTTGTAACCGAGTTCGCCTTCGAGCCGGAACAGGCCGAAGTCGTAGCCACCGATAATATCGCCATCCCAGCCGCGTTTAACCTTGAAGGCGATTGGATTTACGGACGTGAAGTCTACCGGCCCCGCCGGAATGCTTGGCGGCAGGGTGCCCCCTTCATCGGGGAAAGTGTCGTTCGTTGTTGTGTAGTCGACGAAGACCTCACTGGTGGGTTTCTTCGGGAATGTGAGGCCGAACTCAAGTCCGGTGTAAAACGAACCATCCTTGGCTGCGGCCGGCTCGGCGATCACCAGCACCGCGCTAGTTACAAGTAGGTATTTTCGCATTTGCGGCCTCCTACCCAACACTGTTTGCTGACTTGGCGACTGGGTTCGGTGCGTCCGGAATGCTCGCGCCGAAATTGTCGGCCGAGAAATCCAACCCATCGCCGTTGCCGAAGTCGATCAATCCGTTGACCATCGCCGACTGGCCAGTCGCGCGACCGCGCGAGCTGACCCCGATGACGTCGCTGTCGAACAAGCGGCGATCGCGGCTCGCATGCTTGTCCCGCAACTCGGCTTCAAGCCGGAACATGCCGAGGTCGTGGCGCCTGACGCCGTCGGCATCGACCGCGGTGCTGTAACGGGCCTGAGATCGAATGCCGCAGCTGCTGAAGGAAAGGTCAGTGGCGTCGAAAGCCAGGGGACTCCCCGGGAACAGCGCGCCGACATCTATGCCTGGGTTGCCACTGTGATCTCGTACGACTGCTGACCGCGCAAGCGCCGCCCCCGCGGCCGCCGTAGAGAAGGTTTTTCCCACGATCTTTCCCCTGTCTGGTTCGCCGTCCCGAATGACCCAGGGGATTATCACCCAACCAATGTTGGAGAATTATCATGTGATTAGGGCTGGCGGAAAGATGCGTGGCGGATGAGCGGGCTTTCCGAATCCTATCGGAACGCCACGAAAATCGGCGCTGCCAGCTCCAAAATATACATAGGTGATTTCGGAGCGGCGGCCCCCCCTGCAGAACAGGCGGGAATTCTCTTTTGCCGGGGGAGCGAGCCGTGCGGAGCTATCACCTCTATTGCATGAACGAGTGTGGCGGCATCAGCTACGCCGAGGACATTGATGCCAGCGATGACCGGACCGCCTTGGAGCGTGTTCGGGAAATGAAGCCCAACGCGCGGATTTGGGAAATCTGGGACGATCGCCGCCTGGTGGCATGCATCAAGGCCAGGAATCTGGTCGTCGATGGGGCGTAACGATTCAGGGGATCTCAGCCGCCAGCGCCTTTAATCTGAATCACGCGAGCGTGCGCACGCTCGCTTCGCGGTCCCAATAGCGTCGCTTGGCGGCCTCGACGAAGCCGGCGAGATCGGTAACGCCCTCGTCCGGCTCGACCCCCGCCTTGTCGAGCAACGGCTTGGCCTCGGCATTGTGGCCAATTGCCTTCAAATGCCCAAACGCATCCATCACCCACTGAATCGCCGCGCTCTCGTGTAGCAGCTTTTGGCATGCGTCCGCGGAGAGGACGAGCGCGCAGGCATCGACCGTTACCGACGGCTGACCGAACAGCTGGGCATCGGCCTTCACTTCCGATCCATCGGAAAGCAGGACCCGCCCAATGTTGGGCGCGATCAGGAGCGCTCTGCCACCGGCGGCCGTGACGGCCTCCTCCAGTGTGTTGAGCGCGGTGGCGTCGCTGCCATCGGCGAAGAGGATGCCGACCGTCCGGCCCGACAGCGTATGTTTCTCGCGCGGACCGCGGATGATGCGCAGGGCTGGAGAAGGCTCCATATCGACGATCGGGACTCTAAGCGGCGACGCCTCCGGCAAGTCCATGGCGAGCCCGTCGGCAACGCGCTGCGCGAGCTCTTCGTCGACGTTGCGCAGGTTCGCCATCAGCTGCCTGCGTACATGTTCGAGGCTGACTTTCGAGAGCTCGAACACGAACCCCGAGGCGATATGCGCTTGTTCGGCCGGGTCCATCGACTTCCAGAAAAGCCGCGCCTGGCTATAATGATCGGCGAAACTCTCGGCGCGGATGCGAAGCTTATCGCCGCCGACCGTCTCGGGAAAACTCTTGAAGCCGAGCTCTGGATTCTCCCGCGGGCCGCCGGCTTCACCAGCCAGGTGAAGGCTATTGGGATCGTAGTTCGCGCGGCCCCTGGGCACTTGCATCTGCATGTGGCCGTCGCGCTGCAGGTTTATGAAGGGGCAGCCGCCCTCCCGTCCTTTTGCCTGGTTGATCGGAATCTCATGCCAGTTGATTGACCCCAGGCGCTTGATCTGGGTGTCCTGGTAAGAGAACAGCCGGCCCTGCAGCAGCGGATCACTCGAGTGGTCGATGCCGGGCACGATGTGACTCGGACAGAAAGCGACCTGCTCGGTCTCGGCGAAGAAATTATCCGGGTACCGGTCGAGCACCATCTTGCCGACGGTCCGGACCGGCAGAACTTCTTCGGGGATCAATTTGGTCGCATCGAGCACATCGTAGGGCTGGGCGTTCGCGAAATCCTCGTCGAACAGCTGAACGCCGAACTCCCATTCGGGAAAATCGCCGCGGCCGATCCGTTCGAACAGGTCGCGCCGGTGGAAGTCGGGATCGGCGCCCGAAATCTTCACCGTTTCATCCCAGATTGTCGAGGCAAGCCCCGCTTTGGGCTTCCAGTGAAACTTGACGAACGTGCTCTTACCTTCCTTGGTGACAAAGCGGAACGTGTGGATGCCGAAGCCCTCCATCATCGCGAAGCTTCTGGGCAGCGTGCGGTCCGACATGATCCACACTGCCATGTGGGTCGCCTCGGGCATCAGGCTCATGAAATCCCAGAAGGTGTCGTGCGCGGTGGCGGCCTGCGGATAGCCGCGATCGGCCTCCATTTTCACTGCATGAGCCAGGTCCGGGAACTTGATCGCATCCTGGATGAAGAAAACCGGGATGTTATTGCCGACGAGATCCCAGTTTCCTTCGCGCGTGTAGAATTTGACCGCGAACCCACGCACATCGCGTGGCGTGTCGATCGAGCCAGAGCCGCCGATAACTGCCGAGAAGCGGGCGAAAACCTCGGTCCGCTGACCTCGCTTTTGAAACAGGTCCGCACAGGTGATGTCGGAGAGGCTGTCGGTGCATTCGAAATAGCCATGCGCCCCCGTCCCGCGCGCGTGCACGATCCGCTCCGGAATGCGCTCGTGATCGAAATGATTGATAGTCTCGCGAAAGATCTCGTCTTCCAGCAGGACAGGCCCACGCTCGCCCGCCTTCAACTGGTTCTGGTTATCGGCGATCGCCAGCCCGTGGTTGGTCGTCAACGTCGGATGATCGGCATCTGCGACCTGGTGCGTTTCGCCGGCGTTGCCGGCCTTCTGGAATGATTGATCAGCCATGAACTCATTCACCATCGGCATGCGAGTCCGCGCCGAACGCCCGACGCGGAATTTGCCATGCCAAGCGGCTAGCCGTCTCTCCAAGTCTCCGCATTAAACGGAGTTTATGCGGCGCCGAGCGTCACTCGGGGACCCGGCCGCACGGCGTGCATGTTGACACCCGGGAGGGCGAGCCGCTGCCACCAATTATACTGCTATAGTTCCGATCGATCGTCGAAGGATTAGGCGGGGAGGAGAACGCCTGACCACCTTGCATGCGAGCACTGCTCGCCGCGGTTGCGGAAAGGCTTCTTGTGACAGTTGCAGACCTGAATGTCTCAGGTGGTGCGAAAGGCAGGAAACGATGCAACGCCTTCTTTGCGCAGTCTCAGGAATTGTGCTGCTTCTTCCCGGCGTCGCTGCGGCGCAGCAGCCGGCCCATCAAGGCGGATCCTCTCACAACCAGCAAACTCATCCAAGTCGGCCGACCAGGCCACCCACGAACCGCCCGCCCCGCCAGCGAGCTCAACCGAGTCGGCCAACCAGGCCAGTCGCGACCCGGCCATCCGGGCAGCATGCCAATCAGGGCCGGCCGAACCGGCCACCGGCGGTCCGGCCACAGCCGCCGACGTTCCGCATCGGTGCGCGGCCATCGACGTTCCACCGGTACCGCGCGCCTCGCTACAATTATCCGCGCGGCTGGGGATATCGGCGCTGGCAAACAGGGCGGATCCTTCCGCGCATCTTCCTGTCGAGCGCTTATTATTGGTCGAATTGGTCGGCGCTGGGTCTTGGCGCGCCCCCTCCAGGCTACGTCTGGGTGCGGTATGGGCCGGATCTGCTGCTGGTGAATCGGCGGACCGGACGGATTGCCGACGTGATCTACGGCGCCTTCTATTGAACGGTCCTACGCAGGTCGTCGCACAGGTCGCGCGCATTTTCATTTGATGCCGCTCGCCCGTGGATGGCTTAGGGATGTCGCGTCAGGTCCGTGAGAAACTCGCAAGTCTGTTTGATCTCGGCGTGGAGCTGACGCTGCTCCTCATCGCTAAGGATGACTCCACGCTCCCGCCACGCGGTCACAATCTGGTCGCGGAGCGAACGAAGGTTTTCGAGGATAGGGGCTACGCCCGCCGGGCGGATCCTGGAGAGTTTGCTAGAGGTCTCGTCTTGGTGAGAACCAGGCATAATTAGTCGACTACCAGCAAGCGCTAAGCGGGAACCTTGTGATCAATTCCGGGCGCTTCGAAGCGCAGGGTGAGACGTTCACGGTCGCGGGTCAGAGCCGCGTACCGCTCCGCAAGTTCGGTGTGAACAGCGCGTGCCAGATCGCTCGTTGCCCGCTCGGCCGCCGCGCGCTCGTTACGTTCGCGAGTCAGATAATATTCGTGCATTGCCCTCGTCATATGAACCCCAAGACACTGGTTTTGTTGGAAGTTCATTCCATGCTCGCGAGCGTGGCGATTCGAAATAAAATGAGTTTAGTTCGGCCATGGCTTTCGGATGAAAGCCGTTTGCCGCGCCGTCCGCTGAGCGACGCGATCGATGCAGAAATTCTCGTTCGGGACAGTATTTCGGGACAGTATAATGTATCCGGTATCGCCCCGCTGGGATGTTCGGTGAAGCGCTTGTCCCACTTGCGTCATTGACCGGGCCGGCTGGGCAGCGGCAGGTGGTGCCGCGGAAGGAGACGAAATGCCTGTTCAAGTCCTCGCCGGTTATTGGGATCTCGACCTCGAAAGCCGCGAACTCATTCTATGTCCTCGTAGCCGCCAGATGTTCGGAATTGGGGGAAACTCGCCGAAGAAACTTGCGAAGCACGACTGGCTGCCGAGGGTCCATCCGGAGGACATGCCGGTGATAGAAGGCGAACTGGCGGCGGCGGGAGTTGGCGACGAGATCTATACCGCGCGGTTTCGTGCCGTCCGGCCGGATGGGTCCCTGCTCCACATACTCGGCGTTGGTCGACCCGCGGCCAAGAACCCGACGCGGTTCGTCGGACTGAATTTCGATCTTGCCGCAACGGCTGCGACCGCGGACCTTGAATCCCGACGGGCATTTGGAACGATGGCAAGATTGGCGAACTTTCTTACGGTTCGTTCAAGACCCGCGAATGAGAACGAAACACCGCAACTGCGCCCGCCGCCGTCCCTGCGAGAAAAGCCGTCGCGGGCGGGCAAGACCACGCGGGAAGATTCGAGACGCGAGATGCTACTGGGCCGGGCGCTCGCCACAATGGAGATGCGGAAGCTCCGGCGCGAATTCCTCAACCCCGCGATGTTCGGCGAGCCCGCATTCGACATGCTCCTCGCGCTTTATGCGACGAACGCTTCGCCAGCGATCCTGTCGCTGCGGATATTGAGCCCGCTCATCGGCGTTTCGGAATCCTGTGCGGCCCGCTGGTTAGCGCTTCTCGTCAAGGATGGGCTCGCCCTGAGCGTTGGCGGCGAGGGCGAACCCGGCGGGATTCACGCGGCCCTTACGGACAAGGGCAAGGGCGTCCTGGATGAGTATCTCAAGGCAGTCGGCGAAATACAGTGACGGCCATCAACCCGGACCGCCGAGGAGAACGCGCCTTCTTGCGGGGTGATCGCCGCAGCTAAGACGCTCTACTCTTCAGAGCGCGTTGACAGGCGAAACCCGCGCCGCCACATGGCGCGCCTGCCGAGCACCTGGAGAGGTGGCCGAGTGGTTAAAGGCAGCAGACTGTAAATCTGCCCGCGCAAGCGTACGCTGGTTCGAATCCAGCCCTCTCCACCAACCCGGCCCCCACCGTCGACCATTCACCGACGTGCCTGATTGGGAATCCGTGCCCAGTCACCTATCGTCACATTCATTGGAAGCGCTTCCAGTTTTCATCAGCCATCGGCGCAACCCGCCTGAGCGTGCTCATGTTCTCCGTGGCAGTCTTGTTGCGGGGCGATGGGCCTGCTCCACAGGACGGCCGCGCGAGACCGCTCGCGCGCCCGCACCGCAGGGACTCGCGAAATCGTTGAATTTCTGGCAAATCGCACCATTATGAAATAGGTTAAGTTCTGGACTCGGTATATCGGCCGAGGTCATGGCTCTCGGGGTGGGGGTTAAGGTGAAAGAGAGGCCGGGCGTGGCTGAGACCACGAATGGGCCTGACGGTCCGGGGGAGGCCGACATGGTAGCGCGGGTTCAACGATTGAGCGTGGGGCAGCTCGACTGCCTGCGACTCGTCAACGAGCATCTGTCGTCGAAAGAGATCGCGACGGAGCTCGATATCTCGCCACACACCGTGGATCAGCGGATCCGCGGGGCGCTTCATATCCTCGGCGTCGAGCGCCGCAGCCAGGCCGCGCGCGTCGTCGCGCACTACGGCGGCGAATATCAACGTTTGATACATCAACCACCGCACATTGAGCCCCACGCATTGTCCGGCCACCCAGACGCTGCGGTCAGAACTCAGATTCGGCACGCTGACCGCGCAGGGGAGGCCGCAAGGGCCGGTTTCCGGACCGAGCAACGGGCCGTCACTTTCGGACCTTCCCTGCCTTTGCCGTTCGCAACGAGGAGCAACCCCCGGAATGAGATGACCGTCGGCCAGAGGCTGTTCTGGATCGCAATGATCGCGATCGGATCAGCGTTTTCGGCGGGCATGTATCTCGCTGGACTCGAAAGCCTCGCTAGGTTGTTGAAGAGCTAGACTACCCGCCTTAACACCGCCGATCAAGGAGCAGTCATGCGCAAACAAATGATCGAGAATGCCGCCTACGAAGTCGCCACCCAGGTCCGCGCGGTCGAGGAAAGCATCGAGTCCGCAATGATCGAACTCGCCGAACTCCAAACCCGGATGATTCACGCCAGATCGGCCACGAATGCCGGATTCGTCGCCAGTCACGCTGCCTTCGAGCAGCTTGGGACGACGACCAGCGGATTGATCGCAGCGCGCGGCGGAATTGCCAATTGCCACGCGGCGCTCGCCGAGACTCGCAAGACCATTCCAGGCCTGCGCACCGTCGGCTTCGGCGACGTCGGGGATTGCCCGCCACCGTCAGCCGTCAACGAACTTCGCGTCGTCGCGTAAGGGTTTTGACCGGACCGCAGCAATGTGGTCCGGTCCCACACCATGCTGCCCCGCTACTTCTATTGGTCGTTGCTGGTCCTGATCTGCGTCTTTGCACTGTGGCGCGGTCGAAGGGATGAGCGGATCGTCGCCCTTGCCTGCATTTGCGCAAGCGTGGCTTCGCTGCTCGTCCTGTCCACCCAGACCGCCCGCTATTCGCGGGTCGAGTTCGGCCTGCTGTTCGTCGACCTCACGACGCTCGCGGTCTTCGTAGCGGTCGCATTGCGCTCGCATCGCTTCTGGCCCCTGTGGATTGCGGGCCTGCAGCTGACCACCAGCATGGCCCATATCCTCAAGGCCCTGGACCTCGATCTGCTGCCCTATGCTTATGGCGCGGCGGCACGGTTCTGGAGCTATCCGATCCTGGTCATCCTGTTCGTCGGCGCATGGCGCGCTCATCGTCGCCCACCAACCGACCTCGAGGGGCCGCTCCGGGCCTAGACCCGCAAATCGAGGGCTGCCACGCAACGGTTGCGCCGGCACAGCGTCGCCGCCATGGAACTGCCATGTCGCGACGCAAGAAATCGCATCAGAGCCATGGGACTTCGAACCGCCCGCGCCTGTGGGGCAAGCACGCCGTCGCGGCCGCGCTCGACAATCCCGCGCGCAAGGTGCTTCGCGCATGGGCGACGCGCGAAGGCGCGGACGCGATGCAGTTTCCCAAGGATGTCCCGGTGACGCTTGCCGAAGCGCCGGACCTGGGCAGGCTGGTTCCGAGCGACGCGCCGCACCAGGGTTTGGTGATCGAGGTCGAGCCGCTCGATGACGTGTGGCTCGACGACCTTTTGGTCGCGGCTCCCGACCGCGCGATTCTCCTCGTCCTCGATCAGGTCACCGACCCGCACAACGTCGGGGCGATCCTCCGCTCGGCGGCGGCTTTCGGGGCGATCGGGCTGGTCACCCAGGATCGCCATTCGCCACCCGAAAGCGGGGTTGTCGCCAAGGCCGCGTCGGGCGCGCTCGAACGCGTGGCTTGGGCCAGGGTGGTCAATCTTGCCCGCGCACTCGAAGATATTGCGAGCGCGGGCTTCTGGCGGATCGGGCTGACCGGCGACGCCGACACCGATTTGAAGGACGCGCTCGGACCGGCGCGCGTCGCTCTGGTGCTCGGTGCGGAAGGTCCGGGACTGCGCCACAACACGCGCGAGCATTGCGATGCGCTGGCACGGCTGCCGATCGGCGAGGCGGTCGAAAGCCTCAACGTTTCGAACGCCGCCGCCGTCGCGCTCTACGCCGCGAGCACCCGCTGATGGTCCGGAGCAAGAAGAGTATCAAAACGGCCGTCGAGGCGCTCGCGACACGTGAACCGGCCTTCGCGCGCGTCATCGATAGATCCGGAGTCCCCGAGCCGCGCAGTAGCGAACCGGGCGCGACCACCTTGTTGCGGACCATCGTCGGACAGCAGGTCAGCGTCGCCGCCGCGCGCTCGATGTGGGCCAAACTTGAGGCGGCGTTCGGCTCGCCGCCCGACCTCCACCGCCTGTTGGCTGCGAGCGACGAGGAATTGCGCGCGGCCGGCATGTCGCGGCAAAAGTCGGGCTATATCCGGAGCCTTGCCGACCTGGTGATTTCCGGCGAACTCGATCTGGGATGCCTGCCAGAAGATGACGAGGAAGCCATCGCCTTGCTCACGAAAATCAAGGGCATCGGACGCTGGTCGGCGGAGATTTATTTGCTGTTCGCGGAAGGCCGGCCCGACGTTTTTCCGGCCGGGGATCTCGCCGTCATGATCGAGCTCGGGCGCCTACTGGGCCTTCCCGACAAGCCGAGCGAAAAAGCGTTGCGCGAACTTGCCGAGCCGTGGCGGCCCTATCGCGGCGCTGCCGCCGTGCTCGCCTGGCACAGCTATAATTCGGCGGTCCTCTAGCCGGACCTTATTTGCGGACGCCGGTCGGCAACGCCCTAATGCCAAGCTTGGTGAACGCGCGCGGCCCAAGGTCGAGGCGGAGCGGACCCAGTTTCTCGCTTTTAGTCTCGCGCCCGAGCAGATAGCCAAGCGAGGTCTGGCCGTGTCCGCCACTCCACCGATAGAGCGCGTTGAACGCGACCAGCGGGACGAAGACCTGCCGCCCGCCGAGCTCGAACAGCTGAATATTGGCCCGCGGCGCGACCAGCGTCGTCCGGATGGTCATGGTCTGCAGCGGCGGCAATGCTTCGATTCGATCGCCCTGCCCGACCGGTTCGGCAAAGAAGCGGCCAATGTCCTGCTCCTGCGTCGGCCCGGCGTTGAACAGGCTCGCTTCGACCAGGATGTCGCGGGCGAGCGCGCTGCCGCTGTTTCGCAGCTGGATTTCGAACTCGATCGTCACCCGCTCGTCTTCGACGATGCAGCCGAGCGGAGCGAAGGCGATTTCGACCCACGGACGAAGCCGCGTCGAAACGATTCCCGCCGGCGCGGCCGGCTTCGGAGCAGGGGCGGGAGCCGGTGCCGGAGCAGGGGCGGAAGCTGGTCGCGGGACCGGTGCCGGTTCGGGCGCAACATAATTATCGACTAGCGGTCCACTCGCCAGCGCTTCGCGTGAATTGCGGCGCCACAGAAAGACCGCCGCGGCGGCCACGACAAAGCCAGCGAGCAGCAACCAAGGCCATAGCAAGAGTTGATCGGTCGCGGGCGGCGGCGGAGCCGCTGCGGCGGACAGAGGGTCAGGCTGCGGCACACTCGGCAGCGCGGCCGCCGTCGTGCCGGTGGCTGGGAGGTCGGGCGCCAGCGATTGCCCGGCGCTCGCTGCTCGCCGATTATTTCCTGCGGGCGCAGGCTGCTGAACCGTCGGCCGCCGCGGCGGAGCGGCTTCGGCGTTGCCCGCGACCGTGCTGGTCTCAGTCGCGGTCGCAGGGTGACGAGCCGGTGCCCGCGTGGTCGCCGCTGGCGGCGTTTCGGCCGGGCGGGTCACCGTGCCGCTGAGGTTGAAATTCTGCAACTCGCGCGGTCCGACCGTGTCGGGCGCTGGCGTGTTGGTCGCGGGCGCGTTGGTCGTAGGCGTGTTAGGAGGCTGGGCCGTGCTTTGCGCAAGCACCATCGACGGCCCGAGCAAGAGCCCGCCCGCGAATAGTGCAATAGTCAAGCGTAGGACCGCCCTCATCGTCTCCCGCATGCCGTGGATCGCGCCGTCCCGCGGCGCGCTGCCGGTCCATGCCCAGCAATCCGTCGCACTTCAAGCACAGGCTCGATGAACGAGGTCGGACTCAGGGCCGCCCCTGCCCTAGCGAGCGTCGACCAGCACCAGCTCGCTATCGTCCTCGGCGCGGATTTCGACACGCTCCTCGCCGGTGATCGCGATGCCGTCGCGCGGACCGGCTTCGACGCCGTTGACTGTCACCCGTCCGCTCGGAACGAGATAAAGGTGGCGCGCCGGATCGGCGTCGATGGCGATGCGCTCACCCGCCTTGATTGTCGCGCCGAGCACTTTGGCATCGGCGTTGACGGTCAGCACGCCGTCACCGGCGTCACCGCTGGCGAGCAGTTGAAACGCGCCCTCGCGGCTGTCCTTGGGAAACGGCATCGCGCCCCACGACGGCTCGGCCGCCAGCTTGTTAGTCTCGATCCAGATCTGGAACAAAGTCGTCGCTTCGTCCTCGAGATTATATTCGGCGTGAGTGACGCCGCGCCCGGCGCTCATCACCTGGACATCGCCGGCGCCGGTCCGGCCCTTGTTGCCGAGCGAATCCTGGTGGGTGATCGCGCCGGTGCGAACGTATGTCACGATTTCCATGTCGCGGTGCGGATGTGGCGGAAAGCCGGTCTTGGCGGCGATCTTGTCGTCGTTCCACACGCGGATGGAGCCCCAGCCCATCCGAGCGGGGTCGTAATAATCGGCGAAGGAGAAATGGTGGCGGGCGTCGAGCCAGCCGTGGTCGGCGTGGCCGAGACTGTCGAATTTGCGGATGTCGATCATGCCGCTGAAATGGCGAGCCGCGCCAAGGCTTCAAGTGTCAGCGATGTGCCCATTTCCAAAGCGCGATCCTGACGTTGGCTCCGGTTTCCGGATCGAGCGCGCGATCAGGCATCATCTTCAAAAGGCCCTGTCGATCCCCACCCGGACGGTTCGCGGCCGCAACGGCGTGATCTGATTGCCCTGGGTGACCGAGAACGGGTTGCCGAGTGAGAATTGGTTGCCACGGACGTTCCCGATATTCCTGACATCGAGCGAGATGCCGGTGCGGCCGAAGGCGAGGCGCAGCCCGGCATCGCCGACCGAATAGCCGCCTTGGTGGAGGTTGAGCGGAGGCCCCAGGCCGAGCCGGGACTTGCCGACATAGCGGAGCGAGGAAGAGAGGCCGAGCGTTAGGCTCGGGCCCAATCGCTTCTCAAACCGGATCGCCCCTCGAGCTCCGGTGTCCGCGACATTCGGGAAATCTCCCCGGGCCCCCGCCGGCGCCGCAGAATCGAATTGATTCAGGTCTGAATCATTGAAGAAAGCCGCAGCTTCGAGTGTCAGTTCGCGTATGGGTCGCCAACGTCCCTCAATCTCGAGGCCGGTGATCCGGCCATCACCGAGGTTAGTCGTAAACGGCAGACCATTCGCATCGATCAAGTCGGCCTGAACGTCGTCCCACCGCGCGCGCGATGCCGAGGCCGCGAACTCGAACCGATCTCTGGCTAACTGGCCCACGCGAATCCCTGCTTCGAACGAAGCGAGCGAGTCCGTTTTGAACCGGTGGACGGGCTGGCTGGGATCGCTTCCCGAAACAGCGAGCCCGCCGGCGCGATGGGCCCGCTCGTAGCGAAGGTATGCGACCGCATACTCACCAATTGGAAACGTCACTCGCGCGCCGGGCGAGAATCGAATCATTTGCCGTCGGGGTTCTTCGAAATCCGTCGGAACCTGCCCGCCGCTGCCTTCCTCCGTACTGTATGTAATGCGACTACCAACAGAGAGAATTGCCCACGGAGCCAGCGCAAATCCGAATTGGCCGAACAGCGCGGCTTCGCTCGCCTCATTTCGTAGGCGGGAGATCGGAGCGAGCTGGCCAGCTGGACCAAGCCTGCGTGAAATTTCATCGACATCATGAACCAGGCTCAGCCCGGCGACCCACCCGGCGCCGCGCGAGTCCGAATGCGACAGGCGAGTCTCATGGGAGATCATCGATATATCTATGTCTTCGACGAAGAGCTGCGGCCCATTCGTGCCGGGAAAGCCGGTAGCATCGAATTGAGACTCGAGCTGGTGCCGGACGACCCCCGTGGACGAGACCAGGTCGAAGCCTGAGAACAGTTTACGGACAGTAATCGAGCCCAAGCGGTAATCATTGTCGAACGGCTGACGGAAGTTGGCCGCTCGGGTCAGCGGCGGGAGCGTCGACAAGGCATATTGCCCGTCTTTCCCGGTAATGTCCTGGCCCAGCCCCCCAAATTCGACGTCCCAGCCGTTTCCGGCATTAACTCGGAGAGTCGCGCGCCAGCCGCTGATCTTGGTGCGATTGATACCGCGAAGGTCGAGCTGTGTATCGTCGATATATCCTGGCGAGTCCGAGCCATAGGCAAGAGCCCGCAGGGCAATGCGGCCGTTCACCAGCGGAATGTTGATCATTCCGCTCGCGTCCCCGCCCGATCCGCCGTGGGCCGTATCCATCGCGCCCGCCGAAACGAGACCAGAGAGGTGGCTGAGATTCGGGCGGTTTGGAACGAGCCTCAGGATTCCGCCGAGAGACCCCGTTCCGTAGAGCGTACCCTGCGGACCTTCGAGCAGTTCGACGCGCTCCATGTCATACAGCGCGAGGTCAGGGTCGGGGGCATTGTAGGTCAGGCGCACGTCGCCAAGATAAAGCCCGACGACGGACTGGCTTGGCCCGTTGAAACTGCTGTCTGCGACACCCCGGACATAAATCTTGTCGCGACCGGGGCCCAGGTGGGTGGATGAGAGCGCGGGTAGCAGGTCGAGGACCGCTTCGGTTCCCTCACTGCCCCGACGTCCAAGCTCGGACGTGCTGAGATCGATGAGTTGAACCGTTCCGCCAAACCGGGACAGGCGCACATCCTGCTTGCTGGCGGTGATTACGATGTCGGCCGACCGAACGGATGGCGTGGGAACCGCCGGCCGTTCTGCAGGCACCCTTCGGGAGCCGAGGTCGGGCACGCGTGTGATGCGAACGGTATTCGCGTCGATGTTCACGTAGCGCGCGCCAGTACCAGCCAGGATGCGCTGGAGCGCCTGATAACGCGAGAACCGGCCCCGTGCGCCCGAAGAGCGGCGAACCGCCAGAATCGGATCGTTAAGCCCGACAGTCATGTGGGCCTGCTCGCCAAACGCCACCAGCACGCCTCCGAGCTGGCCCGGCGCGATGTTGAACATGCGCGTTTCTGCCGCGCTTGCGGGAGTAGCCGGCCAGGACAGTATGGCCAGCGCCGCGACGAGCTTAGCGCGCCGCCTTCCTCGCCGGGCCGAGCGTCCACCCGTCGTCACTGCGGCGTGCCTCGACGTCGAGCAGTTGAGCCAGGCGGGGAAACATTCGATTCTCATCCCGGTCAATCTCGATCGTGCCGGTGAAAGATCGGCTGGCGATCGCCGGCTGCACGGAAACGGTCGTTCCGAGATACCGCGAGAGGTCGGCGGCAACGTCGGAGAGCGGCGCAGACCTATAGGACAAGTGGCCACGCTGCCAGCCCCCGACTTCGGCCGGCGGCTTGTGCGACAGAATGATCCGGTGATCGCGGACCTTGTTGGTCAGGGTCTGGCCGGCGGCAAGCGCAAGCCGTTCCCCATCCGGATTGTAAAGGACCGAGCCTTCCGCGACTTCAATGGTGTGGCCCGCGGGACTGACAATGACGTTGAAAGCGGTGCCGACGTCGACCAGCCGGTCGTCGCCCACCTGGATCGTGAACGGTGACTGGGGGTCGTGGACGACTTGGAACGATGCTTCCCCATAAGCCAGCGACGCGAAGCGCGCATTCGCCCGGTCGAGGTGGATTCGGGTCCCGCCGTTCAATGCGATGCGGTCGCGTCCGCCGAGCATGATGACCCGCTGCTCACCGGGCGCGGTCGCTACGTCATAGGCAGTGGTGGGTGGTCGGACGATGGGTGGGAGCAGCACCAGGGCCGCGGCTGCGGCCGCCACGGATATTCCGCCGACGATCCAGCCGCGGCGCGTGATCGACCGCTCGACGGGCCCGGGCCAGTTATCGTTCGTCAGCGCGGTCCGCGAGTTCGCCCAGCCGGCCAAGACCGGGTCGATCTCGCGGTCGCCCAAGGCGACCTCGTCATACGCAATCGAATGTTGAGGATCGAGCGCCAACCACTCGGCAAATTCTTCCCATTCCTCGGCGCCTCCGTCACGAAGCCGGATATGCCAGGAAATCGCACGAGCGCGGACGGTGGCGAAGTCAGGTGTCATCGGACTCGCTTTCCCTTCCTAGACGACGCGGCGGACCATTTTCCTCATCTGCTTGGGCCTTGACGGCGAGCACAACCCCATAGGCGCGCTGAAGATGCTTTTCGACGGCGCTGACGCTGATGCCGAGATCGGCCGCGATGTGCTTTTGCCGTTCCCCTTCAATTCGAAATCGGCGGAAAATCTCTACGGTGCGCTCGGGCAAGCTGGCGAGCGCGGTTTCGACGATATGGAGCTGCCGCCGGGAAATCAGCACGTCATCCGCTACGATCAGCGGATCGCTGGGCGACGTCTCCGAACCCGGACCGTCTTGCGACCATAGGTCTTCGCGCCGGGCCCTTCGGATCGCCGCGCGCCGCTGATCGAGCAAAAGATTGTCGGCCATGCGATAAAGGTAGGCACGGGGCTCAGCGATCGGACCGACCGTCAGACGCTCGATCTTCACGTACAGGTCCTGAACCAGATCCTCGGCCTCATCAGCGGAAGCCCCGCGCAGCCGCAAGAAGCGGAGTAACTCCGGACGGCTTGCTATGAACAGGGTTTGCAGCGATTGCGGCGGCATGGACGCCCTTGGAACGAGGTGACATCCGAGTGCCTAGAGCAAGCGGTATGGCCGGACAACGCGGGCGCGCGATGTTCGGGCCGGTTGGTCCGTCAGGCAGCCGCCGCATCTGCCATCGGAAGGGTCGCGGCCCGCGCAACAGCCGCGCGTGCCTGGACGTCGGGAATCTGCAGGAACTGCCGGATCGCCCGCGCGGCGCGTTCGGATGATGAAGTCCGGGTCAGCTTGATGCTGCGCGCGAACAGCTCACGTTGGATGCCAAGATATTTGGGAAGCTCGGCGGGCGCCCGATCCAGCGCGGATTGCAGGTGCGATGGATCACCGATGACCTCGCCAGCCGCCCAGTGAGCGAAATTGGGATCCGCCGCGTAATCGAAGCCGTGCGAGTTGAGGAAGATGCACGGCCGCGGCCGGATGAGGAATTCATAGATCTGGCTGCTGACGTCGCCGAGGTAGATGTCGGCGGCCTCGGTATAGCTCATGTCGGTTGATGCGGAGCTGCCCAGGTCGATGTGAATATTAGGCGCATCGCGATATTTGGGATCGAGTCGTCCCGGCCAATCGAGCCTCAGCTTGTCAATCGAGATCACCACCCGACGTTCGAACAGCATCACGTGGGGCGCGAAGATCAGGTTGTATTCGGGGTTGCCGGCGAAGAGATCGAGCACCGCCCGGCCGTGCTTGTACCAGGACGACAGATGCGGCGAGACGTGCGGGTTATACAGCACCGTCGGCTTGCCGTTGCCTCGAAGCTTTGACGGAAGCGAGCCGGTCCGGGGAAGGTCGAACTTCGGATAGCCGACGATCGCCAGTCTCTCCGGTGGAATTCCGGCTTCGGCAATCAGGCGGTCGCGGATCTTGGGACCAGCAACCAGCACGAAATCGAACTGGGCACTGGCCTTGTTGAAGCCAATCGCCCGATCCCCAGCGCCATGACGGGTATGAATCAGCCGAAGGTTATCGAGGCCATAGCGCGTCTTGAGAATCGTCGAGGTCTTTTCCGCAACCACCAACGCGTCGAGCGAGCGAAAGAATTCGAGATTGTCACGATACACCGCGAGTTTGGCGGCGGGAATCACCCCGTTCAGCACTTTGATCGCACCGCGAAGGATCGGATTCTTCTGACGGAGGCGCACCAGTCGCGGGCCCGGCCCGCCGTGCAGGGCGGCGATCCGGACCACTTCGCGGCGCAAAACCTCGTTGGTGGTCGCGACGACGATGTCCAACTCCGGATCACCTTCGGCAAGTGCGAGGGCGATCGGCAGACTGTGGGCGATCTGATGGATTTGATCGTGGTTGAACAGGAAGCCGATCCGCATATCGACAAGACGGTACGGCCACTGAAAACCCGCACAACGAAACAGATCATTCCGATGCCATCATCCGCTTGGCGCAACCTGAACTTCGGTGAATAAGCGGCCATGCCTTCCAATACCCTCCTCAAGGCATCCGGCGTGAAGCGGGTGTTCGGCAATCTGGGCCTGCTGCTCAGCGGCAAGGCTGGAGCCGGCCTCATCAGCCTCGTTTATCTCGTGATCGTCGCCCGAACGCTCGGGGCCAGCGATTATGGCGTGCTCATCCTGATACATGCCTATGTCACGTTGATCGGCGGGATCGTGGCCTTCTCGGGCTGGCACGGGCTTGTGCGGTTCGGAACGATCGCGCTCGAGACCGGCGATCATGAGCGATTGCTCAAGGTCGGACGGTTTTTGAGCCTGGTCGAGGGCGCCTTCGGACTTGCCGCGATTGTGGTGGCGATCATCCTCGTGCCGATCGTCGGTCCGCACATGGACTGGCCGCCCGATGCGATGCGGTTTGCCACGGTCTACAGCCTTGCCACTCTCGCCAACGTCCGGTCGACGCCGCTCGGCTTGCTCCAGCTGGCCGGCCGCTTCGACCTCATTGCCGCGCACCATTTGGTCATGCCGATAGTCCGCCTGGTCGGCAGCGTCCTGGTCTGGTGGCTGGGAGGTGGCCTCCTCGGTTTTCTCGCGGTCTGGCTGGTCGCGGCGATCGCCGAATGGGCCGGCATGTGGGCGCTGGGCCTGTGGGTGCTTCACCGGATGCGGCTCGATGCGAGGTTGTTCGGTTCGGTCCGCGGAGCGATCGCCGAGAACGACGGCCTCCTGCCGTTTATCACCACCACCAACGTCGACATTACCCTGCGCGAGCTCGCGCCGCGCCTCATCCCGTTGGCGATTGGCTGGGTGCTTTCGCCGGCCGCGACCGGCCTGTTCTCACTGGCGCAGCGCGCAAGCACGGTACTCGAGCAGCCCGCGCTTTTGCTCGGCCAGGCAAGCTACGTGGTCATTGCGAAATTGGTTGCGGCGCGCGACCAGGCCCGAATCTCGCGGGTGGTCTGGCAAAGCGCCGGAACCGCGCTGTTGCTGTCGCTCCCGGTGCTCGTTGTGCTCGCCTTTTTCAGCACACCGCTGCTCGGTCTTGTCGGCGGCAAGAGCTTTCGTGGCGGGGCGACCCTGCTGCTGCTCCTGGCCGTTGCCCGCGTGATTGCGATCAGCGCTCCGCCGTTCACGTCGGCACTGATTGCGATGGGATTTCCGTCGCGATCGATCATGGTCAACCTGCTCGCCAACCTGCTGTTGCTGCCGTTACTGCCGCTGTTCCTGTTGCGGCTCGGCGTGAATGGTGCGGGATGGCATGCGATTCTTCAGTCGGCGATTGCCACGCTTGCGCTAGCCTGGTGGTTCCGCTCGTCGGTCAGGCAAATGGTCTGATGGAGATTGAGAAAAGTTGCGGATACGACCGTAAATCTCGACCGCGATCTCGTGGAATCGGCCAGGGCCAAACTGCGCCAGCAATCGCTCGCGGCCCGCTGAGCCCATCGAATACAACTCCGCCGGACTGGCGAGGCAGTCCGCGAGTGCCGTGGCCAGGGCTTCCGCATCTCCCGGCGGGACCAGCGCACCGGTAACCCCGGGCAGGATCGAATTAGCCATCTCGCCGACCCGGGAGGCGAGCACCGGCAAACCCGCCTGCATCGCCTCGTGCGCGGCGACGCAAAAACCTTCCGAACGCGACGGCTGGAGGTAGAGGTGCTGGCGCGCCAGGAACGATCGCGTGTCTTCGACAAAGCCGATGAACGATAGGTTTGTAAGCCCCGCCGCGGCTGCCCTGGCGAGCAGTTCCTCGCGATCGTCGCCCGCCCCGGCAATCGTGACTTCGAATGGCGGAAGCGGGTCGGCGGCCGATCGCAAGCGCGCCAACGCCGCAATCAGGACGTCATAGCCCTTATGTTCGTGAAGCCGGCCCAGACTGGCGATGCGGAGCACCTCTCCCGGCTGCCACGGCTGGCCCCGGGGTGCAGATGCCTCGGCCGCGAAAATGGGCCAGGTCACCAGTCTTGTCGGCGGCACCAGAAGCTCTCTCGTCGTGAAGGTGGCGACCGAGGAGCTGTCGGCGACCCACAGGGCGGATAATCGGCGCATGCTTCGCAGCAGGAAGCGATTTGCCGGGCGCAGGTACGCCTTATGTTGCCAACTCACGACCGGGATGCGCCGGCGCAGGCCGACCAATTGGCCGAGCAGGGTCGCCCGCGTTAGCGATGTCCAGATGATGTCGGGCTGAAATTCGGCAACCGTCCGATCGAGCCAGGCGAGGGCGCGAAGATGGTCCGTTTCTCCGCCGTCGCGCACGCCGGGGTTCAGACCCGAGGCAATCATCGCCGGCAAGGCGCGACCGTCGCGGCGGGTCAGCGCGAACACTTCGATACTGGCGCCGCAGTCGCGCAGCGCCTGCGCAATTGACGGGACCGGAAACGCAGCACCGCCTCCCTCGGTCGAATTGATAATATAGGCGATTTTCACCTTGCGCCTGTCGGTCGCCGCGGCCGTCGTGGTCAATGCCATGGCCTTCGTCGTCCCTGGTTCGCCCTGACCAATTGAGTGAATAACTCGAGATACGCAGCGGCTGTCCGATCGAGCCGATAACCCTCGACGCTTGCCGCCAGGCGCCGGCGATCGGGTCGCGGCCGATCCAGGCTTTCGTCGATCGCATGTGCCAGGGCAGCGGGATCCCCGACCGGGACGAGGATTCCGTCGCCCATCGCGACAATCCCGGCGATGGCCGGCGAGCAATCCGTGGCAACGATCGGTACTCCGGCCGCCAGGGCTTCGATGAGGACCGCCGGAAAGCCCTCATAATCTGACGACAGGACGAACAGCCGGGCGTCGCATAGTGCCGGCCACAGGTCGTCGACATAACCCGGGAGCACGGTTCGGTCCGCCAAGCCGCGCGCCGCGATATCTTTTTCCAGCTGAGCCCGTTGCAGGCCCTCACCGTAGATGACGAGTCGAAATGGCCGATCCAGCCGGGCGGCGGCATCGAGCAATAGACCGAAGTTCTTTTGACGAACCAACCGCCCCGCGGCGACGAGCAGCGGAGGCTCATCTCCGGCCAGCTCCGATTGCTCCGGGACCTTCGCCGGGCCCGCGTCCAACACCGGCTCGGCGATCACGCTGAGCCGCGCGGGGCGGCACCGCAAACTCCGCCGCGCCTCCTCCAGCAACTCGGGCGACATCGTCACAATGTGATCGGCAAAGGCGGACTTGATTGCCAGGCCCACCAGATAGGCGGCTCCGCGCGCCGGCGAGCGCCGCGGCCGCCGCAGCACATTGCTGAGCCTGACGACGATGGCCGGACCGCGGCGCCCCAGCCTAAGCTTAAGCGTGACGGCCATCCCAGTGTAGAAATTGCCGGGCAAGAAGATGATATCCGGCGCGAATTCGCGAGCGGCGCGAACGGCAAAAGCGGCGACCGCGATGCGAGAGAAGCGCGATCGCTTCAGGGGCTTTGCCGGCGTGAACAGCTGGACCTCGTCGCTTGCCAGGGACCTGAGCGCGCCCTCGGAGTCTCCGCAGGCGATCGCGACTTGCGCTCCATCAGCCGCCCATTGCGCCGCCAACCGCAATGAAATGCGTTCCACTCCACCGGGCTGGAAATCATGGACGACCACCAGAATTCGCAATGGCGCGCCGTCTTGCTTCAAGGGACTGGCTTCGATGTCACGCACCATCCAAATAAGATCAAATAAGACGTCGATGAACGTAATAGCCGCAAAAGCCCATTTCAGAAGTTCAGACCGAGGGCCGCATAAAAATGGTAGCCTGTCCGGTGATCGACCCACGTCGGCCCGCCCGAGATGAGCAGGGCATGGTGATCGGAAAGCTTCAGGATTGAGCCGACGCCCGCGCGGGTCTGGGCCGTGCCGCCGATGACGTCCGGCCCCTGGCGCGAGAGTTCGGCGCCGGCGGAGACTTGCTTGCTAAGGTCATGGGTAAGCGCGACCGCGGCCTGCCAGAAGTCGCGGTTTCCGGCGCCGGGATTGATCGTGTAGCCGCCGCCTCCGAACAGGCTCGTCCCGCCGGCGAAATCCTTGCCGACCCACAGCGGGAGAAGGAAGCGGGTCTTCTCGCCAGGCGAGTGGCCGGCGGTCGGAAGAATAGCGCGTGGAAAAATCGCCGCCGAGAGCCCGTGGCTCTCGTCCTCAAAGAAGCGATATTTCACGCCGACCTCGAGGTCGCCGGTACCGCTGCGCCAGCCCTCGACCGGCGCATGAGAGAAACTGAGCGGCAGCGTTGCAGTCAGTTGGACGCCCTTCACGGGACCGTAATTGAGATCGAACCCGGCATCCGCGTCGAGCGTCGCGTGACGGCCCTCGCCGGCGGCAAAGCCGTAGATTTCCCAATGTCCCGAGTCCGTCGGCACGGGATCGTCCGTGAGGTAGGGCGGGCCGGCGAATGCCGGCGCCGCCGCCCCGGCCAGGGTCAGGGCGACCAGTCCGCGCCTCAATTTCACGCGCGTTCTTCCGCCTTTCCGGGGTGACTTCCCGGCCGCTGCCGGAGGATCATGATCAGCGCGATAATCACGACAGCGAGGACCGCCGATGCAATCGGTCGGCTCATTGCCAGCCCACCCTTGGCGAGCGGCTTGTCGAGGAAATCGCCGACCGTCGCGCCGAGCGGGCGAGTCAGGATAAAGGCGGCCCAGAACAACAGGACGCGGCTCACGTTCGTCGTGAAATAGAGGATCGCCACTACAGCGAGAGCGGCGCCGAACACCAGCGCGCCGCCGGAATAGCCGAGCCCGGCGTCTGCGATCCAGTCGCCGAGCGCAGTGCCGAGAGTCTGCGAGAAAGTGATGGTGATCCAATAGAAGGTTTCTTCGCGCGGACCCGACACCGTGTTCACGTCGACCGTCCCGAGGGTCCGATACCAGGCGAACAGTGAGGCGAGCACGCAAGCGAGGAGCAGGAGCGAGCCGCCGGGATAGCCGATACCGAGCGAGCGATCGGCGAAATCGGCCAGCGTCGTGCCGCAGGTGGTCGAAGCGACGATCGTCGCCCAATAGAGCCAGGGGCTGAAGGCGCGTGCCCTGATCTGCACCCAAACCAGGCCAACCAGGAGAAGCCCGAAAATGGCGGTGCCGATCAGATAGCCGTTTGGCACGGGGTTCGCGGTCGTCTCGCCGAGCCAGGTCATGGTCACGGTATCGCCGCCGGTCTCGCCGAGCGTGGTTGCGAGAATCTTGATGATCCAGAATCCCAGCGTGACCGCGGGCACCTTGGTCAACACGTCGTGCCGGAGTTCCCGGTCGGTCATTCTGCTGGCTCCTTGATCGCTGTCTGGTTGGTTTAGCGATTCGACGTTTGCGGCAGCTCAATCGTCGCCGATAGCCCGGGTTCCGCATTCTTGAGGACGAGACGGCCGCCATGCAACTTCGCGACAGCGTCAACAAGGCTGAGGCCGAGACCGTAGCCTTCAGTGTTGCGGGCGCTTTCGAGCCTCGCGAACCGCTTGGTGACCCGGCCAAGATCGGCCTTTGGAACGCCCGGTCCATTGTCCAGGATGTGAACGTAGATCAGACCGCCTGCCGAGATGAGGGTCAGGCGGATTATGCTGCCGGCGGGCGTGTGGCGCTCAGCATTCTCGAGCAGATTGATGAATGCCTGGGCCAGTAGCTCGCGATCGCCCTCGAGATGAATGCCGCTTTCGACAGACGAGAGTAGGGTCCGGCCCTCGTCCTCGAATGGAGGCGCGAAGCTTTCGGCGAGCTCGCTGACGAGCGCGCTGAGATCGACCGGCGCAAAGAAGCGCCGGGTCTCTCCGCCCTCCACTTCGGCAATTCGCAGGATGGCGGCGAACAGCGACAAGACCTCGTCGATCCGCTCGATCGCGTCTTCAAGCAGGCCGTCGCCGGCGTCGGCATTGCGATCGAGAGCACCCTGTTCGAGCCGCGCGCGGAGGCGCGCAAGCGGCGTGCGAAGATCGTGGGCGATGTCGCTCGAGACCTGTCGGAGATTCTCGAGCAGGCCTTCGATCCGGTCGAGCATGCGATTGAGCGTTGCTGCGAGCTGGTCGAATTCGTCGCGGCGCGGGCCGACCGGCATGCGCTGGCGGATATCGCCGCCGATGATCGCCTCGGCCGAGCGGCTGATCGAACGCAGCCGGCGCTCCAGATACTCGCCGAGAATGATTGCGCCGCCGAAACCGAGCAGGCACGCTCCCAGGAATCCGGCGCCGAATACGATCAGCACCGTCTCCTCGATGCGCTCGATCCAGTCGCTGTCGACGGCCACGACGAGGCGCTCGGTCGGAGAAAGGTCGACCGCCGTCCCGCGGGCCATGTCGGGTCCTTCACGGGGATCGTTGAACGGCATTCCCTGCAAGCCCTGATTTGCCGGTCGTTGGCCCGTGAAGGAGCCGTAGATCCGCCGGCCGTCGGGCGCGAACACGGCGTAAAGCATCCGCGTAGCCGACCCCGACGATTCGCGCTCGGCGATGGCTTCGTCGAGTTCACGGTTGTTCCCGGAGCGATACTCGCTAGCCAAGGTCGCGGCTTCATCCGAAAGCATGGAATCGAGCTGGCGGGTGAGCGAAATGTGCGTGAGCGCGAAGATGATCGCGCCAAGCAAAGCAAGCCCGATCGCATAGGCACCGAAGTTGGCAAAGGCGATCCGGTAGGCCGCGCTCGACCGCCAGCTACGCATCGCCCGCCATCCGGTAACCGGAACCGCGCACGGTCTCGATCGCGTCTGGCTTGCCGCCCTCGTTGAGCTTGGCGCGGAGGCGACTGATGTGCGTGTCGACGATATTGGTGTGCGGGTCGAAGTGATAGTTCCAGACGCGTTCAAGAAGCATTGTTCGGGTGACGACCCTTCCTTCCTCGCACATCAGCTCTTCGAGGACCTGAAACTCACGCGGCTGGAGGGTGATGGGTTTGCCGTCGCGAAGGGCCTGGCGCTTGAGAAGGTCGAGCACGATCCCGCGATGTTCAAGCAAAGTGATCTGGCGCTGCAGCGGTCTCCGACGCGCCAGTGCATTGACGCGCGCAGCGAGCTCAGAGAACGCAAATGGCTTGACCAGGTAATCGTCAGCGCCCGAATCCAGGCCGACGACGCGATCTTCAATTCGCCCCAGCGCCGTCAGCAAGAGTACGGGCACTTCGATTTCGGCGGAGCGAATGCGCCGAAGGACAGAAAGTCCATCGAGGCGCGGCAGCATGCGATCGAGGATCGCCAGGTCGAACCTGTCGGTTGAGAGAAGGTGCAGGGCATCAATCCCGTTGTCCGCGACGACCGGATTGTGGCCGAGTTCACCCAACCCTCGTCGGATGAACTCGGCTGTTTCGCTATCGTCTTCGGCGACGAGGATCCTCACTCGCGAAACTCCGTCGTTCAGTCGTGGTCGACCTTGCCTTCGGACTTGTTCTCGACGATCTTACCACTCCGGCCGTCGATCCCGATTTCCTGAACGTTGCCGCGCTGCTGAATGTCGAACGAATAGCGCCAGATGCCGCCCTCCTTCTCATACTCGCTCGAGATGATCTTTCCCGGCGCAAGCTTGAGCGCCATCGCGCGTGCCTGGGCCATCGAGATTTTTGGCGTTGGCCCTTTCGCGGCGATCGCGCCGCTGCCGATTCCGATCGCGGCAATAACTGCCAGGGTTTGATACCGTTTACGCATGTTCAACTCCTTCCGTGGGGAAGGTGTGTCGTAGGATGGCGCTCGTTGGCGCGCTATTTCCAGAACCATACATTATCCCAATGTTCCACCTCGGCGGCATCGAGAAGCAAATGGATAATTGGCCCTCACCCGGCGCTCAGCTGGGTCGGACCGCCGGCCGCCACCGCCGATACGGGCCGCGGTCCGACCTTAGTCGCCCCAACCACCGCGACCGCCAGCACAGTGCATACGATCGGCCAGACTGGAACGAGGTAACGGAAGAACCCGATCTCGACGATGGCTGTAATCGCCAGCGTGCCGTGAAAGGCGATGCCCATTGCCGCGGTCGCGGGAATGATTCTGCCGAAACCGCGGCGCCAACCGCTTTCGAAACGGCAGCGCGAGCAGCGACACCAGGCCAACCAGCGCCGCGCCGCCAAACCCACGCCAGGACCCTGTGATCAGTCGGATTAGCGCCGCCAGCAGGACGACCGCCGTCATGACCGCCAGGCCCAGCGTGACTTGCTGATCACTTAGTCGCTTCGGTGGCTTAGCTGCGCGCTCGCCTTCCATCAAAAGGCGCTCCCCGGCGCTGGATTGAAGTAGCCGGTCCAGATTTGATCCAATGGTGCCCAGGAGAGGACTTTCACAGCCCGAACCTTAAGCGTTGGAAAATATAGTCTTTTCTAAAAGCGACTGTTGCCGGTGTGGCATCCCTTTGTAGCAGTCGGAGATGCGAGAGCAAGCGAGTTGCTCACCTAGCGCGGGTAGATATTACCCACAGATACCCAGTCGGCGTGGTGAAGCCGACTACGGCTGTCCGGATTTACGACTGACATCGTAATCGTCATTCCGCGCCCGAACTGAGCGATGGCGGCAAAGAGGTCCGGGTCAGCTTTCTTGTTGCAGCGGTACCCAAAACGGTCCCCAAAATCTAAGTTGGTCCGCCCGCCCTTCGTGATTAGCGGCGTCATTTCAACGAACTTCCGCAAAGCCTCCATGTGTGCGC
>WNFK01183962.1_pt1 | contig 30583 bp, 28 predicted proteins | sample 5400281 | NCBI WGS metagenome assembly WNFK01 (sample SAMN13153350, study PRJNA577476) | soil metagenome | isolation source: 20 cm soil on Douglas fir-dominated hillslope | place: USA:California | collected 2013-09-17
CATCTCCCACGTCGACGGCCCGAACTTCACCGCTCTTGTGCAGTGCCAGGCCAAGGCCCGGGAGATCCGTCAGGCGGCCCAGGACCCCAGAGCGTTCGACGGCGAGAACGCCCCGGCGTTTCTCGAGAGCACGCCGTCGTTCGCCGCCCTACTCACGATGATCGAGAATCGCGACGCGCTCGACGACGACAGGTTCGCGGCCATCGAGGACGCCGTCACCCAGTCGTTTGGCAAGACGCTCGCGGTCGCGGCGACCCGCGGCAAGCTTGTGGTCGGGGCTGTGCCCGCGTCGGCCGCCGAGCGACCGGCTCCCGCGGCGCCGCGCGGCCTGGAACCGTCGCCCCGCATCGCGACACCCGCGCCGGCCGCACAGCCGCAACCGTCGCCCCGAGTCGCAGCACCCGCCGCTTCCGCGGCACCGGCCCAGCCCGCGGCGCCGCCGCCCGTGATCCTCGGAGGCCTGTCGGGCGGCTCGCCCGCGGCGCGAGCGGGATCAGGGGCCGAGCAGGGCGAAGCCACGCAGGCGGGCGAGCACGCCGCGCAGGACGAGGCGGCGCAGTGGTGGGTGTCGGCCTGGGCCCGCTGGACGAGCTGGAAGGGCACGCTCTCGTTTGCCGACGCGGTCAAAGAAGAGCTGGGGAAGTACAGCTACGTGCTGAGCGTTCCCATTCAGAAGAGCACGGACTACGAGGAAGGGCTCCTCGCGTACGGCTATTCGATTCTGCTCGACCATATCGAGCACCGTCACGCCGGATTCGTGAACAAGGCCCTGAACAGCCTCAAGACCTTCCAGCCCGGCGCCCCCGGCCAGCCCAAGAGTGTCGGCGCGCACCTCTACAACGTCCTGGTGACCGAGGGGCTGCTCACCGAGCATTACCCGGAGTTCGTCAAGGACGTCATGCTCGCCGCCGTGCCGGAGCCGGGGCTGTGGACGCACGCGCGGATCCTCGAGTCGACCACCGAGACGCGAATCTTCACGCACCCGAGCAACCGGATCGGCGATCCCGAGCACAACTCGCAGCGGCTGACGCAGGAGCGCCAGCGCTTCGCCGATCACCGGTTCCCCATCGTGGTGTCGCCGTTGACGACGCGATTCTTCGCGATCGCCGCCGACCTTCGAGAGCCGCGATCGATCGACGTGAAGCTTCTCGACGGCCGGAACGACTCCGATCAGGCGTGGCTCATGACCATGCCGCCGGTCGGACGGGCCGAGCTCAAGGCGGAGGTGCTCCGGCTCTTCCCGGAAGGCACGTCGGTGCCGGGGCTGGGTCGCGACTACGCGACGCTGTGGATCGCGGTGTTCAATTCGGATCCTCAGGCGGAGAAGAAGTACGACCTGACGCTGAGCCTCAAGCAGTCCTCCAAGCAGTCGGCCGGAACCTTCCGCTCGGTCAGAAGCGCCTAGGACTCAGGACTTCGCGGGGTCGGGCGCCTTCGGCTGCTCGACAGGCCGCAGGGGCGCGTCGGGCGGCCTCTGATGGTCGGCGGCCTTCGCCGGCTCCCCGGCCCGCTCGAACGGACTCCGGCGCGGAGTGATCCCGAGCTTGGAGGCGATCTGGCTCATCGCCTGGGCGATTTCGTCCTTCTCGAGCCGGAGAAGGTGGTTCTCCCGCTTCAGGTCCTCGACTTCCTTGTGGAGCTTTTCTGCTTCCTTCTGTGCGGCGCTGGCCCGCTCACCCGCCTGATGGTCGCCCGCCATCAGTTCCGGCAGGAGGGCAAAGATCTGGCGCGCCTCTTCGATCCACTTCGTGACGCGGGCTCGCGCTTCAGCAGCGGATGTTGGGTCCATGACCTCCTCACCTGCTCCCTGGCGCGCCCCGTCTCCGACGTCGTGGCCGGCGGGGCGACGGTTGCCTGCCGGCGAGTGAGTGCGACAACTTGTAGAGTATCAGCGTAGCATCGGCTCTCGGAAATTCGCAATCCGGCCCTGGCGGGGGCTGATCAGCCCCCGAAGGCCCCCAAAACCCGCGTTTCGACAGGTCTCAGGGCGTCGCGAGCAGCGCCTCGATGAAGCGGCGGCCGGCCGGGCTGTCCCACGGCCTGGGTCCGGTCGCCCGTCCAACGAGCCGGCCCTGCCGGTCGATGATGTAGAGCGTCGGCGGGCCCCACACGCCGTAGACCTTGCCGGTCACATCACCGCTCCGGTCGATCAGTACGGGCGCCGTATAGCCGCGATCCTTCACCGTCTGCCGGACACGCTCGGGGTCCTCCTGGAAATCGATGAGGAGGACCTCAAACCCCTTGCCGCGATAATCCTGGTAGAGCTTCTGGACGGGAGGCAACTCCTCCCGGCAGGTCGGTCACCACGTGGCCCAGAAGAACAGCATCACGACCTTGCCCCGAAGCTCGGCCAACGTGACGGTCTTCCCGGCAAGATCCGGCAGCGCGAAGGCCGGCGCCGCCTTGGGCGGTTCGTAGGGTTGCACCTGAACGCTGGCGAAGTCGGGCAGGGCAGCCGCCAGCGGAGCGAGCGCGGTCGAGGCGACCAGTGCCACAGCGGTGAGGGCGATCTTGAGTGACGGGCTCATGGGGGCAGCGTACCTCACCCACCAAGGGACGCGCTATGTGCTCCGCCGAAGCGCCTGGATCACCCGCTCCGGTGTGATCGGCTGGTCCGTGAGCATCACGCCCAGCGGGGCCAGCGCGTCGTTGACCGCGTTGAGAATCGCCGCGGGCGCGCCCGTCGCGCCCGCTTCGCCGGCGCCCTTGAAGCCGCCCGCGATGCCGGGGGCGGGCGTTTCGATGTGGTGCGTCTCGATCGGCGGGACGTCGTCGGCGGTCGGCACCGCGTAGTCCATCAGCGTGACCGAGAGAAGCTGACCGGCCTCGTCGTAAACGCAGTGCTCGCAGAGCGCGCCGCCGAGGCCCTGGGCGACCCCGCCCGCGATCTGGCCCTCCACGAGCGCCGGATTGACGATCCGCCCGCAGTCGTCGACGGCGACGTAGCGCAGCACCCGCACCTTCCCGGTCTCGATGTCGACGTCGACGACCGCGAGGTGCGCTCCGTTGGCGAAGGTCCACGCCGCGGGATTCGTGTAGTGCACGGTCGCCTCGAGGCTCGGCTCGACGCCGCGCAGCTCGTTCGACCGGAAGTGAACCGCGCGGGCCAGGTCGCCGAAGCTCAGACCTCGCTCGGGACTCCCGCGGATCAGCGCGCGGCCCTCGAGGAGCTCGACGTCGGCGGGGTGCGCCTCGAGGAGCGCCGCCGCGATCGTCCGGATCCGGTCGCCCAGCGCCCGCGCCGCGAGCAGGGTGGCGCTGCCGCCGATCGGCATCCCTCGACTCGCCCACGTGCCGCCGCCGTACGGCACCATGGCCGTGTCGCCCGAGTGCACGGCGACGCGATCGAGCGACACGTCGAGCTCGGTCGCGATGATCTGCGCCAGCGCGGTGTGCGTGCCCTGTCCCTGGTCGGTGACGCCGACCAGCGCGGTGACGGCGCCGCCGGGCTCGAGGCGAACCGTCGTGCCCTCCTGGCCGGAGATCGGCGCGCCGCCGACCCCGTAGAACTGAGCGCCCGGGCCCGTCAATTCGACGAAGCACGCGAGCCCGATCCCGACGTGCCGTCCCTCGCGGCGGGCCGCCGCCTGCTCGCGCCGGAGGCGGTCGTACGCCGCGACCTCCAGGAGTCGGGCGAGCGCGGCGTGATAGCTGCCGCTGTCGTAGACGTTGCCGGACGCGGTCGTGTACGGGAAGTCCTCGGGGCGCACGAGATTGCGGCGGCGTAGCTCGGCGGGATCGATCCCGAGATCGCGGGCGATGAGCTCGACCATGCTCTCGGTGACCGCGGCGGCGATCGGATGCCCCACGGCGCGGTACTGCGAGGTGACGACCTTGTTCTGCGCGACGACGCGCAAGGCGCCGTCGTAGTGCCGCACGCGATACGGACCCGGCAGGAGGCGGAGCACCTGGCCGCCTTCCACCACGCTCGAGCGCGGATAGGCCGAATAGGGACCGACCGGCGCCTCGATCGAGGCGCGCATCGCCGTCAGGACGCCGTCGCGGTCCGCCGCCACCTCGACGCGTATGGTCTGCTCGCGGGCGTGGATGTCGGACAGGAAGGACTCGCGCCGGTCGGCGACGAACTTCACGGGACGGCCCAGCGTCAGCGCCATCGCGCACGCGGCCATGTCGTCCTGGTAGACGTGGATCTTGATCCCGAAGCTGCCGCCGACGTCGGGCGCGATGACGCGCAGGCGGTGCTCGGGAAGGCCGAAGAGCTCGGCGAGCACCGCCTGCATCATGTGCGGCACCTGGGTGGAGATCCACACCGTGAGCGCGCGTGTCGCCGGCTCGTAGTCGGCGACGAGGCCGCGGGGCTCGAGCGGCACGCCGGTGTGCCGTCCGGTCGTGAACGTGCGCGTCCAGACGCGATGGGCGGCGGCGAAGGCGCCGTCGGGATCGCCCGCGGCGAGCCGCGTTTCGTAGAGCAGGTTGTCGCCGAGCTCCGGGTGGATGAGGGGCGCGCCAGGGGCGAGCGCCGCGGCCGGCGTGAGCACCGGCGCAAGCGGCTCGCACTCGACGTCGACGAGCGCGGCGGCGTCCTCGGCGGCGGCGCGGCTCTCGGCGGCGAGCGCCACGATCGGCTCGCCGACGTAGCGCACGCGCCCCACCGCGAGCGGCAGCATGGCGCCGGTCTTCATGCCCTTGTAGTGGAGGAGCACGCCGCGGTAGGGCTGGCAGAGCCGCGCGACATCTTCCCCGGTGAGCACGCCGACGACGCCGGGCGCGCGCCGGGCCCCGTCGAGCGCGACGCGCGCCAGGCGCGCGTGAGCGTGCACGCTGCGCACGAACGCGACGTGGACCATGCGCGGCAGCGTCAGGTCGTCCACGTAGCGGCCGCGGCCGGTGAGCAGGCGCGGGTCGTCGCCGCGTTTGACGCGCGCTCCGATGTGGCCCGCCGGCGCCGGCACGGGCGGGACTCTATCACGCCCATCGCGATTGTTGACACTCGCCGACCGGCCCCCTATCATCGGCGCCACCCGAACGCGTTCGCACTTCATCATGTCCAGACGGAGGTGGCCATGCATCGACGCGAGTTCCTGACCACCGCGGCAACCGGCACGAGCATCCTCGCCTTTCCCGCCGTGCTGCGCGCGCAGAGCAAGGATCCGATCCGGATCGGCTTCCCCCTTCCGCTGACCGGAACCTTCGCCGCCATCGCCGCCGACATGAAGCGCGGCGCCGAGCTCGCGTGGGACGAGATCAACGCAAAGGGCGGCATCATGGGCCGGAAGCTCGAGGTCCTGTTCCGCGACGACGAGCTCAAGCCGGCCGTCGGGGCGCAGCGCACCAAGGAGCTGATCGAGAACCAGAAGGTGGACTTCGTGGTGGGCGGGCTGGCCGCGCACGTGCAGATGGCGATCAACGAGCAGACCAAGGCGGCCAAGAAGCTCTACATCTCGGTGAGCCAGTCCGACGAGATCAGCGCCAAGCCCGACACGAGCCCGGTGACCTTCCACGAGGCGCTGAACCCGACGATCACCAGCCGGGCCATCGCCACCTTCGGCATCAAGGAGCTCGGCAAGAAGTGGTGGATCGTCTACGCCGACTACGCGTTCGGCAAGCAGAACACCGCTGTGTTCACCGCGGCGGCGCCCAAGCTGGGCGGCACGCTCCTCGGGAGCACGCCATATCCCCTGGGCAAGCCCGAGTTCTCGGCGCACCTGCCGAAGATCCAGGCCGCCAAGCCCGACGTCATCTACGCCATCACCCCGGGAGCCGACGCGGTTCCCTTCCTGAAGCAGGCGATCAGCTTCGGCCTGAAGAAGGACGCGAAGATCGTCGTGCCGCTGCACTTCCTCGACTACACGAAGGAGGGCGGCGCCGAAGTGTGGCAGGACATCTACGGGGCGACCCACTTCTGCCACGAGCTGGCCGATACCCTGCCCCAGGCCAAGCGCTACGTCGATGCCTACGTGAAGAAGTTCAACCGGCCGCCCGACTCGTACTCCGGCTACGGCTACAGCGGCATCATGGAGGTCGCCCGGGGGGCCGAGCTGTCGAAGTCGACCGACTCCGAAGCGGTGGCGAACGCGCTCCGGAAGAACCCCGTCTACGATCACTACAAGGGCAAGCAGTGGTGGCGGGCGTGCGACGATAAGTCCTTCCAGGACCTCTGGATCATGAAGGTCCGGTCGCCGCAGCAGGTGAAGGGCGAGTGGGGCTTCTTCGACATCATCGGCCGAGTGCCGGCCAACGAGGAGCTCGACCGGACCTGCGCCGAGAAGGGGCTCGCGTAGCGGCGTGTTCGACGTCCCGCTGTCTGCGCTCACCGCCCAGGTCTTCACCGGGCTCGTCCTGGGCGGCATCTACGTCCTGATGGCCATCGGGCTCAGCCTCATCTTCGGGCTGATGACGGTGGTGAACTTCGCCCACGGATCGTTCTACATGCTGGGCGCCTACGTCGCCTTCTCCGTGATCGGGGTGACGAAAAGCTTCTGGGCGGCGCTGATCCTGGCGCCGCTCGTGGTGGGCGCGCTGGGCTTCCTGGTCGAGCGATTCCTCATCCGGCGGCTGTATGGCCGCAGCCCGGACGATCCGCTGCTGCTGACGTTCGGGCTGTCCCTGGCCATGGTCGAGGGCGCGAAGCTCGTGTGGGGGAAGATCGGCCTCACCGTCGACCCGCCCAAGCAGCTGGCCGCGCCCGTCGATCTGGGCTTCATGAACTTCCCGATCTACCGGCTGTTCGTCATCGCGGTGACCGCCGCGGTCCTGCTGGCGCTCTGGCTGTTCCTCGAGAAGACCAACGTCGGGCTCATCATCCGGGCCGGCTCGCGCGACGCTCTGATGGTGCGCGCCCTCGGTCTCGACCTCAACCGCGTCTGGCTCCTCGTGTTCGGCATCGGGATCGGCATGGCCGGGCTCGCCGGCGTCCTGGCCGGCCCGATGCGCGGGGTCTACGCCGAGATGGGCGTCGAGATCATCATCGATTCCTTCGTGGTCGTGGTCGTCGGGGGCATGGGGAGCCTGGCCGGGGCGATCGTCGCCGGGCTGATCCTGGGCGAGATCGTCAGCCTCACCACGTTCTTCGCGCCCAAGCTCGCCGAGCTGGTCATCTTCGTGGTGATGGCCATCGTGCTGCTCGTCAGGCCGAGCGGACTCTTCGGCGAGGCGGGCCTCGCGGAGTGATCCGGGCGGCGCTCCAGAAGGTGACGGCGTGGGTCACGGCCTACCCGGTCACCTCGTTCATCGTCTTCTTCGCCGTCTTCCCGTTTCTCGTCCCGTACCAGTCGCTGGCGACGCAGGTGCTGATCTTCGGCCTCTTCGCCCTGGGCTTCAATCTCCTCTACGGCTACACCGGCCTGCTCTCGTTCGGTCACGCGGCCTACTATGGGCTCGGCGCCTACGGCACCGGCATCGCCCTGGCCAAGCTCAAGGTGACGTCGCTGTGGCCCGCGCTCGGCGTGGGTCTGGTGGCGGCGGTGGTGGGCGGCGCGCTGATCGGGTTCTTCTGCCTGCGGCGGCGCGGCATCTACTTCGCCATGCTCACGCTGGCCTTCGCGCAGATGCTCTACTTCGTCGCCTTCCACGCCGCCGACCTGACCGGCGGCGACGACGGGCTGCGGGGCATTCCGCTGCACCCGCTAACGCTGCCGGGCCTGTCGATGCCGCTGCGCCATCCGCTGGCCTTCTACTTCTTCGCGTACGGGCTGGTCGTGCTCGCGGTGGCGGGTCTCCGGCGCATTCTCGACTCGCCGTTCGGCGCCGTGCTGCAGGCGATCCGCGAGAACAGCGACCGGGCCGTGGCCTGCGGCTACGACATCAACCGGATCAAGCTGCTGTCGTTCGTCTTCTCCGCCCTGTTCGCCGGCCTCGCCGGATCGCTCGACGCGCTCCGCCTCACCGTCGTGCCGGTCGACTCGCTCTACTGGACCACCTCGGGCCAGGTCGTGATCATGACGCTGCTGGGCGGCGCCGGGACGTTCTTCGGCCCCTTCGTCGGCGCGGCGACCTTCCTGATCCTGGCCGATCGCCTGAGCCTGGTCATCGAGGCCTGGCCGATCGTGATCGGCGTGATCTTCATGGCCTTCGTCCTGTTTCTTCCCCGCGGCATCTGGGGCACACTGACCACGCCCGGGGTTCAGCGGTAGCGTGATGACGGCAGGGCGAGCCGCAGGACGTCGCGGGGCTGGGGCCCCGCCGTCCGAGGCGAGCGAATGAAGAAATCGGCAGGGCGAGCCGCAGGACGTCGCGGGGCTGGGGCCCCGCCGTCCGAGGCGAGCTTATGAACAAAACTATTCTCGAGCGCGCGGAGCGGGTGACCCGCGAGACGATCGCCCCGCGGGCGAGCCAGTACGACGTCGCCGGCGCCAACCCGATCGAGAGCTGGCGGGCCCTCTGGCGCGAGGGCCTGCTCGCCGGCACCGTGCCGACCGCGCACGGCGGGCTCGGGCTCGACATGCCCACGTACATCGCCCTCATTCGCGCCGTGGCCCGCGGCTGCGCCAATACCGGCATGACCCTTCACATGCATTCCACGGTCATGCGGTTCATCGACGCCCTTGGAACGGCCGCGCAGAAGCGGCGCTACTTCGACGAGGTCGTGCGACACGGCAAGCTCTTCGGGAGCTGGGGGAGCGAGCCCGCCGTGAGCCTCTCGCGCACCCTCTTGATGGAGACGGCGATCCACCGGGACGCCACCGGCTACGTGATCGACGGCGTCAAGCACTTCTGCACGATGGCCCTCGGCGCCGCGCACTACATGATCTGGTGCGCCCTCGACGGCGGCACCGACATGGCGAAGTCGCTCCAGCTGGCGCTGGTGGCGGCCGAGACGCCCGGCATCAGCACCGACGGCAAGTGGGACACGCTCGGGATGCGCGCCACGTTCAGCCCGTCGGTCACGTTCACCGGCGTGCGGGTTCCCGACGACGGAATGCTGGGCGATCCCGGCGCCGCGCTCCGCGCCGGCGTCATCGAGAGCTTCGCGCTCGGGTACGCGGCGATCTACATCGGCATCGCCGAGTCGGCGCTGGCCTTCGCGATGGACTACGCCAAGAAGCGCGTCGTCAGACCGGAGAACGTCGCCGTCGCGATGGACCCGACCGTCCAGCGCCACATCGGCGAGCTGGCCGCCCATCTGGAGGCGGCCGGGCTCGTGCTGGACGACTCCGCCGCGCGCTGGGACGCGGCCGATCCGGCCGAGCTCGGGCCGCTGGCCAACCGCGCCAAGTACCTGGCGACGGAGGTCGGCCTGCAGGTGACGTCGAAGGTCATCCAGGTCGTGGGCGGCCGCGGCTCCTACAAGGACTTTCCGGCCGAGCGCGCGTTCCGCGATCTCCGTACCTGCACCCTGATGCCGCCCACGGTCGATCGCATGCTGGAGGCCATCGGCAGGAACGCGCTGGGACTCGACGCGGCGATGTTCAACGTCTCCGGGACGCCGCCTCGCCCCGACCGCGCCTAGATCTCGAGGAACCGCTGCTGGATGGTCGGGTCCCGGCGAAGCGCGTCGGGCGTGCCCTCGAACTGGATCCGCCCCTGGTCCATGACGTAGAGGCGGTGGGAGAGCGCCATCGCAACCTCGAGCGTCTGCTCCACGAGCAGGATCGTGGTGCCCCGGCGGTTGATGGCCCCGAGGATGTCGGTGAGGTTCTGGACGAGGAGGGGCGCCAGTCCCTCGGTGGGCTCGTCGACGAGCATGACCGACGGGCGGCTCACCAGGCCGCGGGCGATGGCGAGCATCTGCTGCTCGCCGCCGGAGAGAAACCGACCGCGGTGATCGATGCGCTCGCGAAGGCGGGGAAAGTACGCGAACACCTCGTCCAGGGCGTCGCTGCCGCCGTTGTGCCCCCTGGTGCCGAGCATGCCCAGCCGCAAGTTCTCCAGCACCGTGAGGTTGGGGAGCACCCGGCGCTCCTCGGGGATCCACGCGATCCCTCGCCGCGCGATCTCGTGGGTGCCCAGCAGGGTCACGTCGTCGCCGCGCAGGATCACGCGGCCCTGCCGGGGCCGCGCGATTCCCATGATCGACCGGAGCGTCGTCGTCTTGCCGGCACCGTTGCGGCCGATGAGCGTGACCACCTCGCCCTCGGCGACCGTCAGCGACACGCCCTGGAGAATGTGCGCCTCACCGTAGTAGGTGTGGATCTCCTCGACGGCGAGCAGGCTCACCGGCCGGCTCCCAGGTAGGTCTGCTGTACCCGCTCGTTGGCGCGGATCTCCTCGGGCGTGCCCTCGGCGAGCACCTGGCCCTGGTGGAACACCGTGATGCGATCGGAGATGCGCATGACGACCTTCATCTTGTGCTCGACCAGAACCACCGTGCGTCCGGCGGCGAGCTCGCGGATGAGCCCCATCGTGCTGTCGGTCTCCTCGGGGCTCATGCCGGCCGTGGGCTCGTCGAGGAGCAGGAGCGTGGGGTCGGACGCGAGCGCGATGCCGAGCTCGAGATGGCGCTTCTCGCCGTGCGAGAGATGCGCTGCCAGCATCTCGAGCTTGCCGCCGAGCCCGACCGACCGGACGATCGCGGCGGCGCGCTCGCGGACGTCGGTGAGCCGGTCGGCGCGCGACCAGAAGTTGAAGGACCGCGCGTAGCCCTGCACGGCCACCCGCACGTTCTCGAGCACGCTGAGGTGCGGGAACACGTTGGTGATCTGGTACGACTTCGCGATGCCGAGCCGCGCGGTGGCGTGCTGGGGCATCCCGGTGATGTCGGCGCCGTCGAACCAGATGCGGCCGGAGGTCGGCGCCGTCTCGCCGGAGATCAGGCGGAAGAACGTGGTCTTGCCGGCGCCGTTGGGGCCGATGATCGATCGCAGCTCGCCCCGCCGCACGCTCACGTCGACGCCGGACACCGCGATGAGGCTGCCGTACGCCCGCGTGAGGCGCTCGGTGCGCAGCAGAACGGCGTCGGACATGTCGGGAGAGTGCACGGGGGCTCGCGCGGTGTCAAGGCACGGCGGTGTGCTATGGTGCACGCCGATGGCCCGCCACGTCGTGCCGGCGCGCTGGAAAAGCGGCATGATCGAAGTCGGCGCCCGAATCTTCGCCTACGTCCAGGCGTCAGAGATCGATCCGACCGGCGACACCGGCGTCGCGAACTCCGGGCTGATCGTCGGCTCCGCCGGCGCGGTGGCGGTGGACGCCCTGATGGTGCCCACGATGACCCGCAAGCTGGTGGCCGCCATCAAGAAGACGACGAAGAAGCCGGTCGCCCAGCTCATCAACACCCACCATCATCTCGACCACACCGGCGGCAACCGCTTCTTCGCCGGCGCGACGATCGTGGCCAGTGCCCCGTGTCGCGCCGCGCTCGCGCCCGGCTTCCCGCCGGTGCCCCTATTAAAGACGTTCATGCCGCGCTTCGCCGCGGAGTTCCCCAGGCTGAAGGTGGTCCTGCCGACGGTGACGTTCGAGGACCGCATGGTCCTCCACGACGGCGACCACGAGATCCAGCTCTGGCACCCGGGATTCGCCGCCCACACCGTCGGCGACGCGGTCGTCTTTCTTCCGAAGGAGCGCGTGCTCTTCGCGGGCGACATCGCGTTCCACTACGTCACGCCGCTCGCGTTTCAGGGCCACGTCGGCAACTGGATCAAGGCCGCCGACCGGCTGCTCCGCTACGACGCGGACGTCATCGTTCCGGGCCACGGGCCCATCGGCACCCGGACCGATCTCAAGCGCATGCGCGACTACCTGGCGCTCGTGCGACGCGAGGCGAAGCGCCGCTTCGACGCCGGGATGCCGGCGGAGGCGGCGGCCGCCGACATCAAGCTCGGCGTCTATGCGTCCTGGAGCGACGCCGAACGCATCCTGCCGAACGTCATGCGGTGCTACCAGGAATTCCGCAACGCGCTGGACCAGCCGATGGACTTGCCGCGCATGCTGGCGGGGATGGAGCGCCTGCGCGGCGCGCGCGCCGATCACGCCTGTCTCTGACGCGCCGCCGGAAGGCGCTGCGCGGGGGCGTCAGCGCGGCGGGAGCACGATCACGGCGGCGGGGTTCGTCTCGGCGATCGTGGCGGAGAGGCGCCAGGGCGCGGGCCCGATCTGGTCGAGCGCGAAGTAGAGCACGGTGACGCCCTGGACCCGGGTGCCGGTACCCATGGGAATCTCCATGCCCACACCGGTTCCAACGCCGACGCCGCCGCCCCGCCCCACGTTGGACCCGCCCACCCCGAACCCGAACCCGACGCTCGAGCCGCTGCCCGCGGGTGGCTGCTCGATGGTCTGCGGGCGAACGGTGGCGCCGTCCCCCTTCACGATCTGCGCGTCCAGGAGCCGGTAGCCCCCGGTGTCGATCTCGACCCGCAGCCGATCGGTCAGGACCATGTAGTCGGCGGAGATCCAGCTGTTCGAAAGCGGCGGCTCGGGCCGGTAGCGGAACGTCGGGTTCGCGCACGCGCTGAGGCCGAGCGCCAGGATCAGGAGTGCACGCATGGTGCTCATCGCGTCCCCCACAGCTCCTTGCGGACGAGGGCGGCGCCGGCGGCCAGGGCTGTGAGCTTCTGGTTGCACATGTAGCGCGGCGACCAGCCGAAGCCGCAATCGGGATTCACGGTCAGCCTCTCGGCCGGGCACACCTGAAGGACGCGACGGATGCGCGCGGCCACGTCCTCCGCGGAGTCCTGGTTGAAGCCCTTCACGTCGATGACGCCCGCGCCGAGCTCGCGCCCTTCGCCGTACTGTTTCCAGAGGTCGACCTCGCTGAGCTCGCGGCCCGCGAACTCGAGGACCAGCTGCTCGGCGTGCGTCTTGAGGAGGCCGGGGAAGTATGGCGCGTAGGAGCGGCTGAAGCGCGAGCGGCCGAACCGGTTGCCGAAGCAGATGTGGAAGGCGAGCTTCGCTTTGACGCCGGCGGTGGCCAGGTTGAAAAGCCGGGCCATCTCCTCGCCGGAGACGTTGCCGCGGGCCGGCTCGTCGAGCTGGATGAAGTCGGCGCCGGCGGCCACGAGCCCGCGAAGCTCCTCGTTGATGACCTCGGCGAAGCGCTCGGCGACGTCGACCACGCCCTTGTAGAGCTTGCCCGGATGGATCCGCGAGCCGAACGTGAGCGGCCCGGCGCAGGTCGCCTTGATGTGGCGCGTCGTGCGGGCGCGGAGGTACTCGAACTCCTTGACGATCCCGAGCCCGCCCGGGGGTGTCTCGATGCGGCCGACCGCCTCGTAGCGCGTCTGCTGGTCGTATCCCCACGGGCCGGCCTTGCGGCGGATGGGCAGGGGCTCGATGCCCTTGATGATCGCGTAATAGGAGTCGACGTACCCGTCGAGACGCCGCACCTCGCCGTCGGTGATGATGTCGACCCCCGCGGTCTCCATGTCGCGGATGGCCGCGTTCGCGGCGTCGTCGAACATCTCCTCCAGGTCCGCGGGTCCGAAGTCGCCGTGCTCGATCGCTTTCACCGAAGCGAACCACCAGCCGGGCTTGCCGTGCGAGCCGACGACGGCGGTCGGGATCAGCGGCAGCGTCGCGTGTCGGGTCATCGAGAGAGCCTCCAGTCGTTCCCGGGGCGCGGGTCGCACCCCCTCGTGGAGCTATTGTAGCGGGCTCCGCGAGGGCGGAGTAGGTCGAGGCGCGCCGCCGATGATCCGCGTCACGGTCGCGTCCCGCCAGGCGTCGTCCGGCGGGCCGCCAAAGACGATCTCGCCGCGCTCGATGACGTAGAGCCGCGTCGTGTACTCCGGCACGTGGTGGATGTTGGACTCGGCGATCAGGATGGCGCGGCCGAGCTTCGTGATCGCCGCGACGCCGGCGCTGACGGCGGGAATGATGGCGGGCGCGAGCCCTTCGAACGGCTCGTCGAGCAGCAGCATCTCAGGGTCGAGCGCCAGCGTGCGCGCGATCGAGAGCATCTTGCGCTCGCCGCCGCTCATCTCCGGGCCCTTGCGGGCGCGATACCGGTGAAGGACCGGGAACACGCTGTAGGCGAGGTCGATGCGCTCGGCCGCGGGCCGCCCCCCGGGCCGCGTCCAGGTCGCGATCTCGATGTTCTCCGCGACGGTGAGATCCGGGAAGATCCCCGAGTCCTCCGGCGCCCAGCCGAGTCCGAGGCGGGCGATCTCGTGGGTGCGGCGGCCGTGAATGGGCTCTCCCCGGAACTCGACGCGGCCGGCGGCCGGACGAAGCAAGCCCATGATCGTCCGGAGGGTCGTGGTCTTGCCCGATCCGTTGCGGCCCACCAGGCAGACGACTTCGCGGGCGCCGACCTCGAGCGACACACGACGGAGGATGTGGCTCGTGTGAATGAACACGTCGAGGTCGGCGAGGGTGAGCATCGGGCGCTCAGCCGGTCGCGGCCCGGCGGCCGATCACCGTGTCGATCACCCGCTGGTTGGACAGGATCGCGGCCGGCGCCGCGTCGGCCAGCACCTTGCCCTGGTGGAGGGCGATGATGCGGTCCGAGTACGCGAAGACGATGTCCATGTCGTGCTCGACCTGGATGATGGCCCGGAGCCCGATCCGCCTCGACGCCGCCACCAGGGTCTCCATGATCGCGGTCTTGTCCGCCGTGCTCACGCCCGACGTCGGCTCGTCGAGCAGGATGATCTCCGGCCTCAGCGCGAAGGCCGAGGCCACGTCGAGGAGCTTCTTGTCTCCCTGCGGCAGCTGGCGCGCCGGCACGTGGCGCCGCTCGGCGAGGCCGAACAGCTCGGCGACCTCCAGCGCGCCCGCCTGCACCTCGCGGTCGCGCGCCAGGGACGTGAAGAGTCGGGTCCCGCGTCCGAGGCGCGAGACGACCGCCGCCTGCAGCGTCTCCAGTACCGTGAGGTCGGGAAAGATCTGGACGAGCTGGAACGAGCGGGCCATGCCCAGGCGCGCCAGGCGTACGGACCCGATGCCGGCGACCTCGCGATCCTTGAAGCGGACGCTGCCGGAGCTCGGCGGGGTCATGCCGGTGAGGATGTTGATCAGCGTCGACTTGCCGGCGCCGTTGGGGCCGATGATCGAGACGAACTCGCCCTGGTCGACGGTGAGGCTCACGCCGTCGAGGGCGCAGAATTCGCCGTAGAGCTTTCGCAGACCGTCGGCGCGCAGGATCATGCGCGGACGGCCGGCGCCGGCCGGCGGCGAGTCACGAGCCCCGCCAGCCCTTCCGGCGCGAAGATGACGATGAGCGCGAGGATCGCGCCGAAGACCAGACGCCAGTAGGGGACGACCGACATCACCCAATTCTGCAGATAGATGAACACGAACGCGCCGACCACGGGACCGAAGAAGCTCGCGAACCCGCCGAGTAGCGTCATGAACACGAGGCTCCCGGAGTGCGTCCAGTAGGCGAGGGTCGGGTCGACGTTGCCGGTGGGCGGACCGAGCAGCGCGCCGCCGACCGCGGCGTAGACCGCCGAGATGACGAAGGCGAGGAAGCGATAGCGGGTGACGCCGATGCCGAGCGTCTCGGCCTTGGCGGGATTGTCGCGGATCGTCTTGAGGCACAGGCCGAACGGTGAGCAGACGATGCGCCACATGACGAGCGTGGCCAGCCCGAGGACCGCCATCGAGTAGTAGTAGTAGGGGCCCGTGAGGTAGTCGATCTTCGGCATCGCGTCCAAGGCGTGCCCCAGGAGCGATGGGCGCAGGAACGGGGTGCCCTCGTCGCCGCCGGTCAGCCGGTAGAACTTCAGCACGAACGTGTAGAACACCATCCCGAAGGCGAGCGTGAGCATCCCGAAGTAGATCTTCACGTAGCGGACGCAGAGCGCGGCCACCGGCGCCGCCACCAGCGCGCCGAGCACCGCGGCCGACAACAAGATAACCTCCAGCGAGCGGATCGTCGTGCGGCTGGTGATGAACGCACCGGTGTAGGCGCCGATGCCGACGAACAGCGCGTGGCCGAACGACACCAGGCCCGTGTAGCCGAACAGGAGGTTCAGGCCGAGCAGGACGACCGCGTAGGCCATGAAGGGCAGCATGAGCAGGACGTGATAGGTGCCGCCGACGAGCGGTGCCACCGCCATCGCCGCCGTCGCCGCGGCCAGGACGAGCCCCCGCTTCACGCCGCCGCCCCGCCGAAGAGGCCGCGAGGCCGCAGGACGAGGACCACGATCACGATGAGGTAGATCAGCAGCATCTCGAGCTCGGGATAGACCGAGATGGCGATCGAGCGGAGGACGCCGACGGCGAGCGCGCCCACGAAGGCGCCGCGCATGGAGCCGAGGCCGCCGATCACGACCACCGCAAAGGCCTCGACGATCAGCTCGATCCCCATCTCGCTCATCGCCGCGGTGGCGGGAATCACGAGCGCCCCGCCCAGGGTGCCGAGCGCGGTCCCGAGGGTGAAGACCTTCGCGTACACGCGCCGCATGTCGACGCCGAGCGCCTCGGCCATCTCGCGGTTGTCGGCGGCGGCCCGCACGATGCGGCCGAACGCGGTACGGGTGAGCAGCCAGCCGATCGCGAGGGCGATGACGAGGCTCGCCGCGATGACGATCAGGTTGTAGACCGGCACGGGGGCCCCGAGCAGCTGGAGCTGGCCGTACGTCAGGTAGAGTCCGGCGGTGGAGCGGGGCGAGGTGCCCCAGATCATCCGGATCGCGTCCTCCATCATGAGGACGACGGCGAAGGTCAGCAGCAGCTGGAACGTCTCGTCGCGATCGTAGACGAAGCGGAGGAGACCGCGCTCGACGACCACGCCGACCGCGCCCACGGCCAGGCCCGCGAGCGCCAGCGGCACGACGAACAGCGCGGGCGGTCCGCCGGCGCTCGCGTACCAGCCGACCGCGGAGACGCCGGCGTACGCCCCCAGCGCGTAGAACGAGCCGCACGCGAGGTTGAAGATCTTCTGCACGCCGAAGACCACCTGCAGACCGGCGGCCACCAGGAACAGGATGCTCGCGTGGAAGACGCCGCTCGCCAGGACGCTGACGACGTGCGCGGTCAGGCTAGATCTTCCAGCCGCTGATCCAGTCGAACAGCTTCGCCCCGGCCGGCTTCATCGCCTGCCGCGTGGACACGACCTCGACCGGGCTGATGGTCACGAAGTCGTAGCTGTTCTTGTGCGTCGTCATGCCCTGATAGAAGCTGCACATCTGGACGTGGTCCTCGCGCCAGCTCCGCCGGCCGGAGAGCGACTCGATCTCGATCCCCTCGAGCGCCTTGACGACCTGCGCCTTCTCGGGCCAGCGCTTGGCGGCGCCGGCGGCCTTCTCGACCGCGGCCTTGTAGGACTCGGCGTTGAAGTACGCGTGGTCGCACTCGTAGGGCGGGTACTCGTTGTACTTCGCCTTGTATTCGCGGACGAATTGCTTGAGCAGCGCGCTGCCCTTGGGATCGTCGAAGTACATCGTGTTGTAGCCGAGGAGCAGCCCCTCCGGCGTGAACTCCTTCTTCAGCGAATCGTGCACGCCGCCCGCCGTCGTGAAGACGCCCTTCATGGTCTTGAACAGGCCGACCGCCGCGGCCTGCTTCATGATGATCGTCGCGTCGCCGGACCAGAACGAGCACATCAAGAGGTCGGCCTTCGACTGCTGGATGGCCGCGATGTGCGAGGTGAAATCGGTCACGCCGAGCTTGGGGAAGAGCTCGAGCACGAATTTCACGTCCGGCAGATAGCGCTTGAGGACCGCCTGGTAGGACTCCCAGCAGTCGTGACCGTACGAGTAGTCGTTGCCGATGCCCGCCACCGTCTTGATGCCCTTGAAGTACTTCGGCGTGAGGATGCCCGCGACGATCGCCTCGACCTCGTTGTCGACGCTCTTGAAGGCCCACCTGGGGTTCGGCATCGTCTCTTCGACGCCCTTCTGGGTCGTGCCGTCCCACGAGAGCCAGGGGGTGGCGAGATCCTCGGCCACCGGACCGAGGGCGAGGGTGACGCCGGTGGAGATGCCGCCCAGCACCACCTCGACCTGATCTTGCAGCACGAGCTTGCGATAGCGCTCCACGGTGTCCTTCGGGTTCGACTCCTCCTCGACGACGAGCTGCACGGGCCGCCCGAGGATGCCGCCGGCCTTGTTGACGCGCTCCGCCCACCATTCGGTGGCGCGGAGCCCCGCGGCGCCCACCGGCGCCGCGATACCGGCCCGGATCGCGAGGACGCCGATCTTCACCGGCGCGCCGCCCTGCGCGAACGCGGGCCCGGCGCCGAGGCGCGCCGCCGCGGCGCCGACCCCGGCGCCCACGAGCGTGAGGAACTGTCGTCGCGAGGGCTGGGTGTCCTGGTCGAGAAGCGTCATCGTGAGGCTCCTGGTGTCATGGCGATGGGGACAGGGTACGTCTAGGCCAGTCCGAGCTGTCGGCGCGCGAGCCGGGTGCCGGCGACGAGCCGCTTGAGCTTCTCGGATGCGACCCAGCGCGGTACCGGGAAGAAGCCGCAGTCGGGCACGGCCGAGAGGCGCTCGACGGGAATGAACTTCGCGCAGAGCGCGAGCCGCTCGGCCACGTCTTCCGGGCTTTCCATGTAGAACGACTTGACGTCGACGACGCCGCAGGCCACGTCGCGGTCGACGCCGATCTCCTTCCAGTGCTCGATCTCCGCCATCTCGCGGTTGGCGTACTCGAACACGAACTGCTGACACCGGGCGTCGAGCAGGGCAGGGAACAGCCAGCGGTACGATCGCTTGCCGCGCGGGCGCGACAGAAGGTTGCCGAAGCACACGTGGTAGGCGATCCGCGCGCGCACGCCGTCGACGCAGGCGTTGAACATCTTCACGTACTCGTCGATCTGCCCCGGCACGATCGCCGCCGACGGCTCGTCGAGCTGGATGTAGTCCGCGCCGGCGGCCACGAGCGCCTTCAGCTCGGCGTTGATGGCGGGAACGAAGTCCCAGCAGAGCGCGAGCCGGTCGTTGCCGTACACGTCGCCGGGCCGGAGCTGAACGTGGATCGAGAGCGTGACGGGGCCGGGGCAGGTCGCCTTGACCGGCCGGTCGGTCTGGGTCTTCAGATACCGGAACTCCTCGACGACGCCGAGCCCGTTCGGCACCTTGATGCGCTGGCGCGGCCGGTAGCGCGGCGTCGAATCGTAGGCGTAGAGCCCGGTCTTGCGGAGCGGCTCGACCGGGTCGAGGCCGTCCATCTTCTCGTAGAACGTCTGCACGAAGAAGAAGCGGCGCATCTCGCCGTCGCAGACGATGTCGACCCCCGCGCGCTCCTGGTCGCGGATGGCGAGCTGCGTGGCGTCGTCGAACGTCTCCTTCACGTCGGTCTGGCCGTACTCGCCCGCCTTGATCTTGTCGAGGGCGGTCCAGAACCAGCCGGGGAAGCCGTGGCTTCCCATGACGTGCGTCGGGATCGGCGGAAGTGCTCCGGTCACGCGCCGTTCTTATCAGAGGGACCGGCGCTTGGCAATGGCGGGGGCCGCCCGGGGCGCGCGTTATGATAGGAATAACCGCTATGCACATTCGTTTCTGGGGCACGCGTGGCTCGATCGCCGCGCCCGGGCCGGCGACCGCCCGCTACGGCGGCAACACGTCCTGCGTCGAGGTCCGGGCCTCCGACGGCACGGTGATCATCCTCGACTGCGGCACCGGTGCGCGCGAGCTCGGGCTGCATCTCGCGCAGACGATGCCGCGGCCCATGCGCCTGCACCTCTTCATCGGCCACACCCACTGGGACCACATCCAGGGCTTCCCCTTCTTCGTCCCGGCTTTCCTGCCGGGCTCGGAGCTGAACATCTACGCGCCGTTCGGCTTCCAGCGCGGCCTCGAGGAAGCGATGGCGGGACAGATGGAGTACTCGTACTTCCCGGTGAAGATGCGCGACCTGCGCTCGCGGATCCACTTCACCGAGCTGGACGAGGGCTTCTTCCGCGTGGGCAACGTGCTGGTCGAGACGCAGTTCATGAATCACACCGCGCCCACCGTCGCGTACCGCATGACCGGTGACGGCGCCACCGTCGTGTACGCGACCGACCATGAGCCGTTCTGGAACGCCACGGGCCGGGTGTCCCAGCATCCGGGCGACGAGCGCCACATCACCTTTCTGCGCGGCGCTAATCTAGTGGTCCACGACGCGCAGTACACCGGCGACGAGTACCGCGACAAGGTCGGCTGGGGCCACAGCAGCATCGAGTACGCCGTCGACGTCGCGCTCGCCGCCGGCGTGGAGCGCCTCGTGCTGTTCCATCACGACCCGGGGCACGACGACGACATGATGGAAACGATGGAGGCGATGGCGCGCGCGCACGTCGGCCGCCGGGGACAGGCGCTCGACGTCCTCGCCGCCCGCGAGGGGATGGAGCTCTCGGTCGTGGGCAGCGGCATCGCCCCCGCCGTCGGCGAGACCTCCGCCCTCCAGCATCGCCAGATCGTCGGCGGCCGCGTGCTGGTGGTCAGCGCGAACGAGGCCGAGTGCGCCGAGATCGAGGAGATCCTCAGCGACGACGGGCTTATCTTGTTGAGGCATTCCGACATGCGCGCGGTGCTGGCCCGCGGCCACGATCTCATGCCCGACATCGCGATCGTCGATCGCGAGCTTCTGGACGGCGACGCCGATCCCGCGCTGGTGACGCTGCGAGAGCATCTCGGCCGGCGGAATTTCCCGATCATCGTCCTGGCCGACAGCTCGATTCCCTCCGACGCGGTGTCCCGGGGCGAGGCGCTCTCGACCGACTACCTCGCCAAGCCGTTCAGCCCGCCCATGCTGCGCGCGCGGGTCCGGGCCTGGCTGGCCCGCACGCTCATGGTGCTCGACCCGGTCGACCGCGGCCTGGCCGGCATCGATCGCGTCGGCGGGACCGTCGCCGACCGCCGCGCCCGCTGCGCGAGCCTCCTCGCCTCCGTCCCGCTCTTCCGGCAGCTCACCGCCGAGCAGCACGATCTGCTGCTGACCGGCGCCGCCGAGCGGACCTTCGCGCCGGGCCACGTGCTCATCCGCGAGAGCGACCCGCCCGAGCGGCTCTACGTGATCCTCTCGGGGCGTGTGCGCGTGCTCGAAGTGGCGCCCGATTCGCCCGTGGAGCTCATCGTGGGCGAGCTGGGGGAGGGCGAGATCATCGGCGAGCTGAGCATGCTCCGGAACCTGACGCGGTCGGCGACCGTCGTGGCGATGGAGCGGACGCACTGCCTGGTGCTCCCGCAGACCGAGTTCCTCAAGGTGCTTCAGAGCTCGACGGAGCTGGCCCTGGCTTTGCTGAGAACGCTGGCCGGGCGTCTCTACGAGACCGACCGCCGCCTGTCCCGCTACGCGCCCGACCCGGTCACCGGGCTGGCCGGTCGCCGCGCCTTCCACGATCAGTACCGGCGTCTGGCCGCCGTCGCGCGCCGCCGCAAGACGGGCGCGCTCCTGCTCGTCGCCGACGTCTTCCAGCTGAAGGCGGTCAACGACCGCTGGGGCTACGGGATCGGCGACGACGTCCTGCGAATCGTCGCGGACGCGCTCGTCGAGGGCACGCGGACCACCGATCTGATCGTCCGCCACGGCGGCGACGAGTTCGTCATCTTCTTCCCGGACGCCGGCCCCGGCGACGCCGACACCGTCATCGCCCGGGTGCGTGAGAAGATCAAGACGCTGGCCGGCAAGCGCGGAGTTCCGGTGGCCGTGCGCTGCAATTTCGGCGTCGCGTACGCCCAGGCGCCACCCGACAGCGCCGAGGAGCTCCTGCGCGAGGCCGACCAGGACATGCTGCGCCGCAAGCGGTAGGCGGCTAGCGCTTCTTCCGGCTCGCGAACTCCCGGATCCGCTCCCGCGCCGCGGCGCTCGTCCTGAGCGCGGCGCCGTATCCCTCGGCCTCGCGTCCCCGCGCGCCGGCGCGGATCGCCGCGACGATCTCCTTGGTTGCGGCCAGGCCGCCGCGCGGCGAGCGCGCGATGTCCGCCGCGAGGGTCGCGACGCTGGCCTCGAGCGTCGGCGGGGCCACGACACGGTTGACCAGCCCCATCCGGAGCGCCTCGCTCGCGTGGATCGTGCGGCCGGTGAGGAGCAGATCGCGGGCGTGACCGCCGGCGACGATATCGAGGAGGCGGGCGATGCCGTAGCCCGGGTTGAAGCCCAGCGTGACCTCGGGAAGCCCGAAACGCGCGCGGTCGGAGGCGACTCGCAGATCTTGCGCGACAGCGAGCATGAGCCCGCCCCCGAGGGCGTGGCCGTCGACGGCGGCGATCGTCACCTGCGGCAGCGCGGCGAATCGCGCCATGAGCGCCGCGTGGCGTCGCGCGAGCGCTTCGGCCTCGTCACCCGTGACCGCCTCCATTTCCTTGATGTCGTTGCCGGCGCAGAACGCGCGGCCGCGGCCGGCGACGACCACGACGCGCGTGTCGTCCATCGCGGCGACGCGCTCGAGCGCGTCCTCGAGCGCGCCGGTCAGCCGGCGGTTGAGCGCGTTGAGGGCCTCCGGCCGGTTCAGCCGCAGCCAGACGACGCCGGCCTCGGCCTCAACCTCGACGATCGGCGCTTCGACCATCGGTCTTCTTCCGGCCCAGGGCGCCGAGGATGAGGTACGCCGCGGCGCCGATCGCGAGGCCCAGGGTGGCCGCGACCGTCACCGGCCAGAACTCGGTTCGAAAGAACGGAAGGGCGAAGAACGGCGAGCGCCCGGCGCTGGGCGCGACGGTTCCGTCGAGGACTCCGTCGACCAGCGCCATCGTTTCCTCCATGAGCACCTCGATCGCCGCCTTGGCGAATGCCGGATCGGCGAGCGCGGGATGGCCCACGTACCCCTGGCCGCCGTTTCGCAGCGGGAAGTTCGGCACCGCGCGCTCGACGAGCGAGTAGCGCGCGGGCGGCAGCGTGCAGTAGGACGGGTCGACGAGGTCGGGGCGGAGGAGCAGCATCAGCGACGTCTCCCACCAGCCGCCGTGAGCGTCGTCGGCGAAGGCCCGTCGCTCTTCGTCGGACAGCGGGCGCCCGAGCGCCGCCACGATCTTGTCGAGGTACCGGCCGCGAAGGAACTGCCAGGCCAGGTGGCCCGACAGCGACGCCATCGTGACGCGGTGCCGCCGCGAGACGATCGCGGCGGCCTCCTCGAGCGCCGTGAGATGCCCGGGCCCGCCGTGGCCGTTGGCCACCAGGATGTGGCGGAAGCCGCTGCGCGCCAGCGAGCCGCCGTAGTCGACGAGCGCGTCGCGGACGACGCGCTGGCGCACGCTCACGGTTCCCACGGCGTCGAAGGTGAAGGAGCCGAGGTGGAGCGTGGGGGCCAGCAGCACGGTCCAGCCCGGCCGCCCGGCGGCCAGGCGCTCGGCGATCGTCTCGGCGAAGTAGCGGGCGGCGATCGCGTCGACGCCGACCGGCAGGTGCGGCCCGTGCTCTTCGAGCGGGCTCACGGTCAGGACGACCACTGTGCGCGCGCGGTCGAGCGCGTCGAGGGCCGGGGTCGACATCTCTTCCAGGAGTCGGACGCTCAAAAGGAGCTCCCCTTCGTTGCGGCGAGGTATTCGTTCTTGGCTTGCTCCAGCTCCTCGATGATCGCCTGGCGCTCGGTCGTGAGCCGCCGCGCCGCGTGCGCGCGGACCAGCGCGAGGGCGCCGAAGCGCAGCCGGCTCCGGAGGCGGCCGGCGCCGACCCAGTAGCGGTACGCGAGGACCCCGGAGATCGGCAGCGAGAGGGCGAAGACTGCCGCGGCCGCCGCGCCCGCGAGCCGCCCCACGACGAGAACCTCGAGCCCCCAGAAAAGCGGCAGCGCGAGCATCGCCGTCAGGAACCGCCACGTCGCGTAGTCCGTCTCCTTGCGGGACATGCGCCGCGCCACCCATCGCGGGATCCAGTACGGAAGGAAGTTCACCACCGCGCCGTACACGAAGACCGGAAGGCCGACGATCGCTTCCCACGTCAGCCGAAGGCGCCGTCGCGGCCGGCCCCGCTCCAGCCGCGCGCGCACCGCCTCGTCCTTGACGTGATACTCGGCGAGGAGGGCCCGGTAGCTCTGGATGCGCTGCCAGATCCGCTCGACCCGCTCCGGCTCGTGATCCTTGAAGTAGTTGATCGAATCCGCAATCGCCCGCGACAGGCGAACAAGGTCGATCTGCCGCTCGGCGAGCCCGCGCTCGGACACGAGCTCGCGTACGAGCTCGCCCCGGTAGAGCTCCTGAACGGCGTTCACCAGGCGGCCTTCGTCGATGCGCGCGACGTGAACGACCTCGGCCTCCATGCCCCACTGGATCGCGTCGGTCAGCGCCTCGACCGCCTTGACGGGATCCGCGCGGTAGGCGTCGAGGTACGGGTTGACCGCGACGGGCGAGCCGAACGAGACGAGGACGCGCCCGCGGAACGACTTGCGCGCGTCGAAGTTGAGCCCGACGGGAATGACCAGGAGCTCCCGCGGCCGCGCGGCCTCGTAGCCGAGCGCCAGGCGCGCGGCGCCGGTCTTGATGCGCTGCACGCGCGCCTCGGCGTGGGTGGTGCCCTCGGGATAGATGGCGACCAGCCGTCCCTCGCGGAACGCCCGGAAGCACGCCTCGAATGCGTCGAGGTTCCGGTCCATCTTGTCCGGGTCGTCCTGGCGCCGGTAGACCGGGATCGCCCCGCACGCCCGGAGAAAGCGCCCGACGAGGGGATTGCGAAAGAGCGCGGCGGTCGCGAGGTAATGGACCTTACGCCCGACGGCGCCGCCGACCAGCAGGGAGTCGATGAAGTTGTTCGGATGGTTGATGCAGAGAAGCACGGCGCCGGCGGGCGGCACGCGCTCGGGGTGGCGCACGTCGACCGACTTGAAGAAGAACCAGAGCCAGAAGCGGCCGACGGCGCGCACCGCGCGATAGAGGCTGTCCATGGTGTCGCGACGTGCTCCCAGATCGAGGGTGGCGCTCATGGCCCCTCGCGGCGCGCGAAGCGCGTCACCAGATCTTCGAAGTCGCTCACCGCGAGCGCCCCGGCCCAGTCGGCGCCCTCGGAGTCGGCCCCGTGGGACTCGCGCATGTAGACGACCGCCTCCTGCCGCGTCCGGAAGAGCCGCCAGAGGTGACCCGCGCCGCCGCCCACGCGGCGCAGATGGAAGACGGGATCGGCGGGGGACGCCGGCTCGTAGGATGCGCGCTGGCCAAAGCGATCGAGCGTGATCCACGCGACGGCGATGCCGTGGGCGGACAGGACGCGCGCCCGCAGTGATTCCTCGCGGGGCATCGATTCGAGATCAGAGACCTGGGGGCCGTAGTAGATCGCGATCCGGTCGGCCGGGAGCGAGAGCCCGATCTTGATCGGGCCGCCGGCCTCGTCGAGGGCCGTCTTGGTGTCCTCGCCGATCCACAGCGCGGCGCCGTCGTGATGATCGGGCCACGCCTCGACGATCCTTCCCTTGGAAACGAGCGCGCGGCGACGCGACAGCTCGTCCTTCTCGCTCGTCAGGTACAGCCGGCTCACGGAATGCGCGCGAAGCCTTCCATGATCCGGCGCGCCGTCCGGTAGACGGTCACGCGCTCCGCCCACGGGCCGCCGCCCTGCAGCCGCACCGCCGCATCGATCGGCAGCACGCCCGAAGGATGGCCCAGGCGGATGTCGCCCGCGACCTTCCCGGCGTATTCGCGGACGAGCGTGCCGTCGACGCGCGCCGCCACCGCCAGACACATCGCCGCGGTGAGGGCGAACGCGCGGTGACAGGCGCCCATCGAGATCACGCGCGCCACGACGTCGACCCGATCGCTCTCGTAGCGGGTGCCGTCGAGCGCCGTGAAGCCAGCCGGCGCGGTGACCATCGCGATCTTGGGAACGGCGGCGCTGCCCGAGATGCCCATGCGGGCGGCGGCCTCGATCCGGATCGCCTCCAGCCTGGCCGCGAGGCCACGGTCGGCGTCGATCGCCTGCGGGCTCTCGGTGCCGACGAGCCCGAGGTCCTTCGCGCGGACGAAGACCATCGGGTTGGTGGCGTCCACCAGCGACGCCTCGGCGCCGGCGATCCACTCGCGCGGCCGGCCGGTGGGCAGGAGTCGGCCCGTCCCGGCGCCGCCCGGGTCCGTGAAGTCGAGCGTGATCCGGGCGCCGCGCCCGGCCACGCCGGCCAGCTCGAAGTCGCCCTCGACCGCGGCCTCGCCGTCCTTCACGGGGACGTGGGACACGATGATCTTTCGCGTGTTCGTGTTGTGGATGCGCACGAGCGTCTCGCCGTCGGCCGCCTTCACCAGGCGCTCGTCGATCGCGAACGGCCCCACCGCGGACGAGCAGTTGCCGCAGTTACCGCTGTAGTCCACCACGGGCGACTTCACGTCGACCTGCGCGAACGTGTAATCGACGTCGGCGTCGGGGTGTGTGGGGGGACCGATGATGCACGCCTTCGACAAGGACGAGATGCCGCCGCCGAGGCCGTCGAGCTGGCGGCCGTACGGATCGGGGCTGCCGAGGGCCATCAGCAAGATATGGTCGCGCGCCGGGCCCGGAACCGGCAGATCTCCGTGGTGGAAGACGAGGCAGCGGCTGGTGCCGCCGCGCATGTAGACGGCGCGAATCTTCTTCTGGCTCACTGACGCCTCCCCGTCACGCTCGTCCCGCCCGCGTGTGGGCGAGAATGCCGCCGGCCAGCAGTATCTCGCGCTCGCGCGGCGTGAGCGCGGAGGTGGCGGTGAACGTGGCGCCGGTGCGCGCATTGACGATCGTGATCCGCTCGCCCGCTGCCAGCTGGGCGCGCAGCCCGGGCAGGCGCAGGCGATCGTCGCGCTCGATGCCGGCGAAGGCCGCCCCGTCGTCGAAGACGAGCGGCACCACGCCCCAGTTGATCAGGTTCGTCCGGTGGATCCGGGCGAAGGACTTCGCGATCACGGCGCGTACGCCGAGGTACATGGGCCCGGTCGCCGCCGCCTCGCGCGACGAGCCCTGACCGTACGTCTCGCCGCCCACGATGATGCCGCGCCCCGCCGCCTTCGCGCGCCCCACGAACTCCGCGTCGACGTACTTGAAGCAGAACTCGGCGATCGCCGGAACGTTCGAGCGGAAGACGAGCACTGCGCTGCCGGCGGGCGAGATGTCGTCGGTGGAGACCTTGTCGCCGAGCTTCAGGAGCACCGGCGCCTCCAGGCTCTCGGCCACCGGCTCGCCGAGCGGCACCGGCTTGATGTTCGGCCCGCGCAGGATCTCGCCGCCGCCATCGGGCTGGACGAAGCCGACGGTCGAGGACGCGAAGCGGGGCGGCATCGTTGCCGCCGGCTGCGCACCGAGCGTGCGCGGATCGGTGATGACGCCGGTGAGCGCGGAGGCGGCGGCCACCACCGACGAGCAGAGGTAGACCTGATCGTCCTTCACGCCGCTTCGGCCGGAGAAGTTCCGGTTGAAGGCGCGCAGGCTCTTGGCGCCGGCGGCCGGCACGTGGCCGATGCCCGCGCACGCGCCGCAGCTCGACTCGGAGACGGTGGCGCCGGCGGCGATCAGATCGGTGAGAAGCCCCTCGCGGGCCATCGTCTCGAGAATCTTGTGGCTGCCGGGGAAGAGGACGAACGAGACCGAGGGATGGACATGGCGTCCGCGGATCACGTCGGTGACCGACGCCATGTCGTGCCACGAGCCGTTCGTGCACGAGCCCACCATGACCTGCTCGACCGCGGTCCCCGCGACTTCCTCGATCGGCACCACGCGGTCGGGCGAGCCCGGCAGCGCCACCAGGGGCGTGAGCGAGGACAGATCGAGGTCGATCTGATCGTCGTACGTCGCGTCGTCGTCGGGCGCGGCCGGGCGCCAGTCTTCGCCACGGCCCAGGCGCGTCAGGAACGAGCGCGTCACCTCGTCCGACGGGAACACGCTCGTGGTCAGCCCGAGCTCGGCGCCCATGTTGGCGATGGTCATGCGCTGGGCGCCCACCAGGCTCTGAAGCCCCGGGCCGCCATACTCGAAGATCTTGCCCGTCCCGCCGCGCACCGTGAGGCGCCGGAGGAGCGCGAGAATCACGTCCTTGGCGGTCACCCAGGGCCCGAGCTCGCCGGTGAGATGCACGCGCACGACCTGCGGCATCTGGAAGAAGTACGGGCCGCCGCCCAGCGCCACCGCGACGTCGAGCCCGCCCGCGCCGATCGCGAGCATGCCGGCCGCGCCGCAGAGCGGCGTGTGGCTGTCGGTGCCGAGGAGCGTCTGGCCGGGGATGGCGAAGCTCTCCATGTGCACCTGGTGACAGATGCCGTTGCCCGGCTTGGAGAAGACCGCGCCGAACTTGCGCGAGACGGCCTGCATGTAGCGGTGGTCGTCGGAGTTCCGCGAATCCACCTGGTAGACGTTGTGGTCGGCGTAACTCACGATGCGGCCGGGCACGGCGCGCGGGAAGCCCATCGCCTCGAACTGCAGCCACGCCATCGTGCCGTTGGTGTCGGTCAGGAGCACCTGGTCGACCGAGATGCCGATCTCCTCGCCGGCCTCGGCCTTGCCGGCGACGAGATGACTCTCGATGAGCTTGCGCGTGAGGCTCCTAGGCACGGGTCATCGCTTGTCGAGCGGCGTGAAGGCGCGGCGGCCGGCGCCGATGTAGTCGCCGCGGGGCCGGATCAGCCGGTTGTCGTCGTGCTGCTCGATGATGTTGGCCGACCAGCCCGCGATGCGCCCGGCGGCGATGACCGGCGTGAAGAGGTCGACCGGGATGCCGAGCGAGTAGAAGAGCGGCGCCGAGTAGAAGTCGACGTTGGGGATGAGCTTCTTCGCCTCGTTGACGCGGGCGTGGAGCTTCACCGCCATCTCGTACCACTTGAACTGGCCGGACTGGCGGCATGCTTCCTCGGCCATCCCCTTGAGGATCGCGGCGCGCGGGTCGCCCGCCTTGTAGACGCGGTGACCCATGCCCATGAGCCGCCGCTTCTCGCCGAGCGCCTTCGCCGCGAACGCGTCCACGCGGGCGACCTCGCCGATCTCCATGAGCGTCCGCATCACCGCTTCGCCCGCGCCGCCGTGGAGCGGCCCCTTGAGCGCACCGACGCCGCCGGCGACCGCGGAGTGCAGGTCGGACTGCGTCGAGACGATCACGCGCGTCGTGAAGGTGGAGGCGTTCAGCTCGTGCTCGGCGTAGAGGGTGAGGCTCGCGTCGAACGCCTTGGCAACGACCCCGCTCGGCCGCTTGCCGGTGAGCATGTAGAGGAAGTTGGCGGCGTGCGAGAGGTCCGAGGCCGGGCGGATCGGCTCCTGACCACTCCGGACCCGATGATGGGCGCAGATCGCGGTCGCCATCTGGCTGGTGAGCCGCAGCGCCTTGCGGAGATTCGCGGCGTGGGAGTTGTCGGTGGTGTCCGGGTCGCTCATCCCGAGTACCGCCACCGCGGCCTGCAGCACGCGCATCGGGTCCGTCGCCTTGGGCATGAGCTTGAAGGCCTGGACCAGGTCGGTCGGAATCTCGCGCGCCGCGATGAGCGCCAGCGTGGTCTTGTCGAGCTGCGCCGCGTTCGGGAGATCGCCGTACCAGAGGAGGTGACAGACCTCCTCGAAGCTCGCGCGTTGGGCCAGGTCCTCGATGTCGTAGCCAGCGTAGGCGAGGCGGCCGTGGCCGCCGTCGAGATCGCAGAGCTTCGTCTCGGCGGCGACGACCCCCTCGAGTCCCCGGATGAGCTGACTGCTTTCCTTGTTCATGGCGGCCCTCTGGAGCCTAGGTACGTGGATGGTAACAGGAATCTTCCGCGCGTCGTACCTGCTCGTCCGGCCGCGCCGCCCCCAGACATCGCGTCAGGGGCGCCCGCAGCCGCCGCGGCGTGACGCGACCGATCGACACCTCGTCCGCTCCCACGAAGACGCCGAGCGAACCCATCGCTCCAGCCACGCCGGCGAGCGCCGCGTCCCGATCCACCGGCCCTCGCCCGGCCGGGGACGCGCCGGCCGCGGCGAACCACGGCTCGAAGTGCACGTGGCGGACCTCGAGCCGGCGCTCGGCGCGATGGGTCTTGGCGTCGACACGCCCGATGAGGTGGCCATGATGGAGGATCGGCAGCGTGTAGTAGCCGTGCACGCGCTTGGGCCCGGGCGTGTAGACCTCGATGCGGTAATCGAAGCCGAACAGGCGCGCCGCCCGGTCGCGGTGCCAGAGCAGCGAATCGAACGGCGAGAGAAACGTCGTCCCCTCGGACGGCGACGACGCCCGCTCGGCGCGCGCGAGCGCGGGAAGATCGCGCGTGAGCGCGAGCCAGCGCCCCGGCGCTCCCTCGACCTCGATCTCCGTGACCTCGCCCCGCTCGAGCATGGCGCGAAGCGCCCGGCGCCGGGTGCCCGGCGCGAAGCGCGGAAACGTGAGGTAGCGCGCCAGGTCGAGCTCGGTCGCCGCGCCCATGGCGTGGAGCGAGCGCTCGAGGTGCCAGTGCCGGAACTCCTCGGACGAGACCGGCTCCACGCCGAGGGCGTCGGGCAGCGCGCGCTCCAGGAGGTCGTAGCGCTTCTGAAAGTGCTGGCGCGAATGGATCGCGAGCGCGCCGGTCATCCACAGATGATGGAGCGCGTGCTGGGCCGGGCGCCACGACCACCAGCCCCCGCCGGCCGGTCGGCGCCCCTCGAAATCGGCGTTAGCCATCGGTCCGTTCGCGCGGACTGCGGCCTGCACCGCGCTCAACACCTTCGCGTTCCGGCGCAGCCACCCCGACCAGCCGGTGTGGCGTGAGCGATAGTCGAGCATGGCGCGCCGCCACCACGGCAGGGTCGACGTCGGCACGAGGCACGCGGCGTGCGCCCAGTACTCGAAGAGGAGTCGGCGCCGGTAGACGAGCCGGTCGAGTCGCGCGCGGTCGTACGGGCCAAAGCGGCTCCACACCGTCAGATAGTGCGCGCGGTCGAGCACGTTGATCGAGTCGAGCTGGATCCCGCCGACGTCCTCGACGAAGCGCGTGAGGCG
>WNFK01200563.1_pt1 | contig 30576 bp, 32 predicted proteins | sample 5400281 | NCBI WGS metagenome assembly WNFK01 (sample SAMN13153350, study PRJNA577476) | soil metagenome | isolation source: 20 cm soil on Douglas fir-dominated hillslope | place: USA:California | collected 2013-09-17
CTTCAGCATCTCGTCGCTCACCGGCCCCACCTGCTTGAAGCGCACGCGGCCCTTCTTGTCGATGAAGTAGGTCTCGGGCACGCCGTAGACGCCGTAGTCCACCGAGACGCGGCTGCCCGGGTCCGGCGCGTTCGGGAAGGTGTGGCCGAACTGGGCGAGGAAGCGCCTGGCCGGCTCGTCCTTGTCCTGGTAGTTCACGCCGACCATCACGAGGCCGCGGTCCTTGTAGGCCTTCCAGGCGCGCTCGAGGCTGGGGGCCTCCTCGTAGCAGGCGGGGTAGCACCACGAGGCCCAGAAGTTCACGACCACCACCTGGCCGCGGAGCGACTCGAGGGCCACCGGCTTGCCGTCGAACGCGGTCAGCTTGAACGGAGACGCGGGCCTGCCGAGGAGCGGCGAAGGGATGTCCCGCGGGTCGGTGCGGAAGCCGTAGGCCAGCAGCACCAGCACCGGGACCACCGCCAGCGGGATCGCCCAGCGCAGGATGCGAGAGCGGCCGCTCATGCCGCCGCGGTCTGGCCCGCGCGCGCCACGGCCGGGGTGCGCCGCGGCTCCGGCACGATGGCCAGGGCCGCGCCCAGCGTCAGCAGGAAGCCGCCGATCCAGAGCCACGAGACCATGCGGTTGACCTGGATCTTGATGGTGGCGTGGGAGCCGTCGCGGGCGAACTCGCCCAGGACCAGGTAGAGGTCCTCCATGAAGCCCAGGCGATAGTCCACCGCCGCGATCGGGGTCTGCTCCTGCGGGTAGAACTTCTTGGCCGGCGTGAGGACGGTGTAGGGCCCCTTGCGGTCAGAGACCGTGAAGGTGCCGACCACCTTGGCGTGGTTCGACTCCTCGACGCCCTGCAGGCCGTCGAAGCGGATGGTGTAGCCGGCCAGCTCCATCGACTCGCCGCGGTTCAGCGTGGCCTCGGTCTGGGTGGACCAGGCCTGCGAGCCGGCGACGCCGAGCGCGACGACCAGGATGCCGAGATGCACCACGAAGCCGCCGTAGCGCCGGTTCTGCCGGAGCGCCAGGCCCCAGGTGGCGTCGAGCCAGCCGTCGCCGGTGCGGCGGCGCGCGCGGGCGGCGCGGGCGAAGTCGAGCGCGATGGTGGCGGCCACGAACACCACCAGGGCCAGGCAGAGCAGCACCAGCGCGTTGGCGACGCCGGCGACACGACAGACCGCGGCGGCCGCGATGCCGATCGCCACCGGCGTGAGGAAATTGCGCCGCAGGTTCTCCGCCGAGGCGCGGCGCCAGGCGATCAGCGGGCCCACGCCCATCAGGAAGATCAGGGCGAGGAAGATCGGGATGTTGACCAGGTTGAAGAACGGCGCACCCACGCTCACCTTCTGGCCCTTCACCGCCTCCGAGAGCAGCGGGAACACGGTGCCGAAGAACACCGTGAAGGCGGCGGCCACCAGGAAGAGGTTGTTCAGCAGGAAGGCCGACTCGCGCGAGACGATCGAGTCGAGCTCGCCCTGCGCGTGCAGGCGCTCGAGCCGCCAGGCCAGCAGCGAGAAAGCGCCCAGGACGATCAGGGCCAGGAAGCCGAGGAAGAACTGGCCGACCGAGCCCTGGCTGAAGGCGTGGACCGAGCCGATGATGCCGGAGCGGGTGAGGAAGGTCCCGAACAGGGTGAGGCTGAAGGTCAGGATGATCAGGGTCAGGTTCCAGAGCTTCAGCATGCGCCGGCGCTCCTGGATCATCACCGAGTGCAGGAACGCCGTCCCGGTGAGCCACGGCATGAAGGCCGCGTTCTCCACCGGGTCCCACGCCCAGTAGCCGCCCCAGCCCAGCACGTGATAGCTCCACCAGCCGCCGATCAGCAGGCCGAGGGAGAGGAAGTACCAGGCCACGATGGTCCAGCGCCGGGTGATCGTGATCCACTCGTCGCCCGTGCGCCCGATGATCAGCGCGGCCATCGCGAAGGCGAACGGCACCGTGAAGCCGGTGAAGCCCAGGTAGAGCGCCACCGGGTGGGTGATCATGCCGGAGTCCTCGAGCAGCGGGTTGAGGCCGCGGCCGTCGGCGGGAATGGGCGAGAGGCGCTCGAAGGGCGGGGCAGGGAGCCAGCACCCACGGGTAGAGCTGGGGCTGGGTGCGGCGATAGCGCGCCATCACGATCAGGGTGTAGATCGAGAGCATGAAGGCCCACAGGATGATCGAGCCCTCGAGCGCGCCCCAGACCGCGGTGATGCGGTAGTAGAACGGCGTGCCCAGGTTGGTGTTGCCGGCGACGTAGCGCACCGAGAAGTCGAAGGTGAGGAAGGCGTAGATCAGCAGCGCCATGCACGTCATGACGAGCAGCCAGACGCCGACGGCCGCGCGCTCGGAGGAGCGGCGAAGGTCCGCGCGCCCCTTGACCGCGCTCAGGGCCGCCGCGCCGGATCCGTAGACCGCGAGGATCAGGGCTGCGACGGTCGCGGCGTAGCCCACTTCAGGAGTCATGGTCTGCCCTCCGAGCCTTTCAACGTCTTCAACAGTTCCTTGTAGCCCGCCTGATTCTGGTCGTGCGGCGCCTTGTACTCCTCCGAGTGCTTGGCCAGGATCGTCGTCGCCTGGAAGTAGCCGTCGTGGCTCCAGGTGCCCTCCACGACGGCGCCTCGGCTCTCCGCGAAGAGGTCGGGCGGCGTGCCCCGGTGGCGCACCGGCACGGAGGCCTGGCCGTCGGAGAGCGTGAAGCGCAGGTCGAGGCTCTTGGCATCCCACTTGAGCGTGCCCGGCATGACCATGCCGCCGAGGCGGTACGACTTCCCCGCGACCGGCGCGGCGCCCAGCTCCGATGGGGTGACGAAGTAGACCACCGACTGGCTCACGCCCGCGTAGATCAGGTAGGCGAGCGCGGCCACGATGACGAGGCCGCCCCCGATGAACTTGGCCTTGCGGTTCACGCGGCCCTCGTCTTCGCGACCGCCCGCGGCCGGGCGGCGAGGGCGCGGGCCCGGCGCGCGAGGCGGCGCCAGTAGCCGAAGAGCGCGACCGCGGCGATGCCGTAGGCCGCGATCACGTAGCCCCAGTTGGCCGGCATCACGTCTGCTCCTCGAGCCGGGCGATCTCGATCCGCCGCGACAGGAAGTAGGCGAACAGCAGCGTGAAGGCCAGCCAGTTCACGAAGAGCGCGAGGCCGATCGCGGGGTCGATCGGCGAGGGCTCGGGGCCGAGGATCGTCGAGGGCTGGTGCAGCGCCCGCCACCACTTCACCGAGAAGTGCACGATCGGGATGTTGACCGCGCCGAGGATGCCCACCACCGCCGCGTAGCGTCCGCGCGCCTCGGGGTCGTCGATCAGGCTCCGCAGGAGCAGGTAGCCCACGTAGACGCAGAAGAGCACCGCGGTCGAGGTGAGCCGCGCGTCCCACGTCCACCAGGTGCCCCAGGTGGGCTTGCCCCAGATGGAGCCGGAGACGATCGTGAGCCCGGTGAAGAGCACGCCGATCTCCGCGGCGGAGCCGGCGAGCCGATCCCAGCCGGGGCGCCGCGTCGCCAGGTAGGCGATGGAGCCGAGCAGCACGAGGCCGAAGGCCAGGTAGGCGGTGAGCACCGAGGGCACGTGCAGGTACATGATGCGCTGCACGTTGCCCTGGACGGCCTCGCGGGGCGCGTAGCCGAAGCCGGCCACGAGTCCCGCCAGCAGCCCCAGTGCCGCCAGCCAGCCGAGCGCGCGCGTCATGTCCTCTCCCGGCTCAGCCCTCGAGCACGAACTCGAAGGTGAGCAGCCCGATCGTCACGTAGACCGCGTCCGCCCCGGCCAGCAGCTTGAGCCAGTGCGCCACGTCGGCGAGGGGCTGGCCCAGCAGCAGGGCCTGCGTCGCGCTCACGGTGGCCAGCAGCAGCGGCACCTGCACCGGCAGCAGCAGCACCGGGAAGAGCAGCTCGCGCGCGCGCACCTGCGTGGTCATGGCGGCGAAGAGCGTGCCCACCGCGGCGAGCCCGATGGTGCCCAGGGCCAGCACCAGGGCCAGGGGGGCCGCCGGCGTCCAGAGATCGACGTTGTAGAACACGCCGAAGAGTACCACCAGGACGATCTCGACGGCGGTCATCAGCACGCAGTTGCCCGCGAGCTTGCCGAGGTAGATGGCCGACTTGTCGCCCGGGGTGAGCCGCAGGCCCTCCCAGCAGTCGTTCTCGCGCTCGGCCAGGAAGCTCCGCCCCAGGCCGAGCAGGCCGGCCAGGATGAAGCCCAGCCAGAGGAGGCCGGGGAGCGCGGCGGCCAGGCGATCGCGGTCCGGGCCCAGCGCGAACTGGAAGAGGAACAGCAGGAGCAGGCAGAAGAAGAGCAGCGCGTTGGTCTGCTCCTTCGAGCGCCGCTCGACGAGCAGGTCCTTGTAGAAGATGATCCAGGCCCGGCGGGCGTAGGTCACGCGCCGGCCTCCGCGCCCTCGGTGAGGCTCTCGTACACGCGATGCAGCTCCTCCGACGACAGATCGGCCGCCGGACGGTCCAGCAGGAGGCGGCCCTGGCCCAGGATGGCGATGCGATCGGCCACGCCGAGGCCGCCGCCGAAGCTGTGGGTCGCCAGCACCGCGCTTCCGCCGCCCGCCTTGAAGGCCAGCAGGAACTCGTTCACCCACTTCCGCCCGCGCCGGTCGAGCCCGGAGAAGGGCTCGTCGAGCAGCAGCAGCCGGGCCTGGGCCAGCAGCACGCTCCACCTGGGCCAGAGCGGCGCTGAGACGGGTCGGGGAGGCGTCACCGCCCCGCATGGTCTCCCAGAAGCGCAGGTTCTCGCGGGCGGTCAGATCCTCGTAGACGTACGAGCCGTGCGCGACGACGCCCAGCAGCGGGCGCACCCGGTCGGGCTCCCGGAGGGCGTCGATCCCTCCTATCAGGAGCGCGCCCGACGTCGGGCGCAGGAGGGTGGCGAGCAGGCGGAGTAGCGTCGTCTTGCCGGCGCCGTTGGGGCCGAGGAGAGCCAGGCACTGACCCGCGGCGAGCGCGAAGGACACGCCGTCGAGCACGAGCGTGGGCCCGTATACCTTGCGGAGCTCCTGCGCGACGATCATGTGCGCGAAAAAGGGGAGACGGTCGCCCGTCTCCCCGGAGTCGCGATCGTGGGTGCGACCGACTCGACGATCGAGCTACCTGGCCTGGGACGAGGCCATGGCGCGCAGGCGCGCCACCCGCTCGGCAATGGGCGGATGCGTGGAGAAGAGCGTGGCGAACCCGCCGCCGCTCAGCGGATTGACGATGAAGAGATGCGCGGTGGCCGGGGTGGCATCCATCGGCGCCACCTTGGAGGCCATCTCGAGCTTCTCGAGCGCCTTGGCGAGCCCCCACGGCTGGCCGGCCATGCGCGCGCCGCTGGCGTCGGCCTGGAACTCGCGCGAGCGGGAGACCGCGAGCTGGATGAGGGTGGCCGCCAGCGGGGCGAGCACGATCATCAAGATGCCCCCGAAGATCCCGCCGCCGCTCCCTTCCTCGTCGCTGTCGCGCCGGCTGCCGCCGAAGATCATCGCCCACTGGGCCATGTGCGCCATGTAGGTGATGGCGCCGGCCAGGGTGGCCGCGATGGCCATGATCAGGGTGTCGCGGTTCTGCACGTGCGAGAGCTCGTGGGCCAGCACGCCCTCTAGCTCCTCCTCGCTCATCACCCGCAGGATGCCCTCGGTCACCGCCACCGCCGCGTGCTGTGGGTTGCGCCCGGTGGCGAAGGCGTTCGGGGTCTCCTGCGGGAGGATGTAGACGCGCGGCATGGGGATGCCGGCACGGGTGGCCAGGGTGCGAACGATGCGGTAGAGCCCGGGGGCCTGCGCTTCCTCGACCGGCTTGGCCCCGTACATGGACAGGACGATCTTGTCCGAGAACCAGTAGCTGCCCAGGTTCATGACCATCGCCATGACGAAGGCCAGGAGCATGCCGTGCTGCCCGCCGAGGGCCCCGCCGATGAGCACGAGCAGCACCGTCAAGGCTGCCAGCAAGACACCGGTTTTCACGAGGTTGCCCATGGGGTTGGTCCTCCCGACCGAAGGGTAGCAGTCGACCCCTGGAGCGTCAAGCAACCGCCCATGTGTGCGCCGTCATGGGGGCAATTAGGTTGACAAGGGGAAACCCCGCGCTTATACTGACGCGGCTTTAGCAAAACGCCTTAATTGACAGAAAGTTAGGGGTCCTTCACGTGCTCATCCAGGTCTCCGAGATCCCCGACGAGGGTCTGCGTATCGAGGGCGTCGCGGAGTTTCCGCGCCCCTTCCAGGACGCGACGTGGGCGCTCGACGAGCTGTCGCTGGTGGTGGAGAAAGATGGCGATGTCGTCTTCGTGCGTGGCGAGCTGGAGGCCCGGGTGCCGCTCCACTGCGGCCGGTGCCTCGAGTTCTACACCGTCACGGTGCACCCGACCGTCGATGCCCGGTTCGTGCCCGCCCCGGCCAGCCGCGGCGAAGAGCGGGAGCTGGCCCGGGACGACCTGGAGACGGACGTCTACCAGCACGGGCAGCTCGACGTGACGGCCCTGCTCGAGACCGAGACCACCCTGGCGCTGCCCATGAAGCCCCTCTGCCGTGAGGGCTGCCGGGGCCTGTGCCCCGTGTGCGGCGGCAACCGCAACATCACGGCCTGCGCGTGCGAGACGCCCGCGCTCGATTCGCGCTGGGCGGCCCTGAAGGACTGGGCCGAGCGGACGAGATAGATAGGAGATCCGATGCCTCTTCCCAAGCGACGCCATTCGAAGACGCGGGGCCGCAAGCGGCGTACGCACTACAAGATGGTCGCGCCGAGCCGCTCGCTCTGCCCGCAGTGTCGCGAGGTCAAGCCACCCCACCGCATCTGCCCCCACTGCGGCTTCTACAAGGGCCGCGAAGTCATCTCGGTCGAGGGAGAATAGTTCTTTCCGGCTGGACCGAGCCGTGCCATAAGATCGGCGCCATGAAGATCGCGGTCGACGCCATGGGAGGCGATTTCGGCCCTGCCGTCGTGGTCGAGGGAGCGGTGGCGGCGTGCCGCGAGTTCGGCCTGGACTCGGTGCTGGTCGGCGATCGCGCGGCCATCGAGCGCGAGATCGCCCGGCTCGGCGCCCAGGACCTGCCGGTCTCGGTGCGCCACGCCTCGCAGGTGGTGGGCATGGCGGAGGCGCCCTCGCAGGCCCTGCGCCGCAAGCGCGACTCGTCGCTGCGGGTGGCCGCCGAGCTGGTCAAGGAGGGTGAGTGCGGCGCGCTCATCTCGGCGGGGAACACCGGCGCGGCGATGGCGATCAGCATGTACGTCATGGGGGTGCTGCCCGGGGTGGATCGTCCCGCGATCGCGGCGCCGCTGCCGAGCCTCTCCGGCTACACGGTGCTGATCGACGCGGGGGCCAACGTGGACCCCAAGCCCCGGCAGCTCTTCCAGTTCGCGGTGATGGGTCACGTGTACTCGCGCCACATCGTGGGGAAGGACAATCCGCGGGTCGGGCTGCTCTCGGTGGGCGAGGAAGAGGGCAAGGGCACCGACCTCACCAAGGAAGCCTTCGAGGACCTGCGCGGGTCGTCGCTCAACTTCATCGGCAACATCGAGGGGCGCGACATCTACAACGGGCGCTGCGACGTGGTGGTGACCGACGGTTTCACCGGCAACGTCTGCCTCAAGGTCTCCGAGAGCCTGGCCGAGATGCTCACCGCGATGATCCGCGAGGAGCTGACCCGCGACATCCTGTCGGTCGCGGGCGCGGCCCTCTCCAAGCGCGCCTTCGCGCGGCTCAAGCGGCGGGTGGACTACACCGAGATGGGCGGGGCTCCGCTGCTCGGCATGAACGGCGCCGCGATCATCTGTCACGGTGCCTCCCCGGTGAAGGCGATCAAGAACGCGGTCCGGGTGGCGGCGGAGTGGGTTCGCACCGACGTGAACCAGCACATCAAGACCGCGCTCGAGGCCGAGGCAGTCCTCGCCGAGGGTCGGGAGGGAGGCCGCGAATGACCCGCGCCCGCATCGTCGGCATCGGCGCCTACGCGCCCAAGCGGATCCTCACCAACGCGGAGCTCGAGAAGATGGTGGACACCTCTGACGAGTGGATCGTCCAGCGGACCGGCATCCGCGAGCGCCACATCGTCGAGGAGGGGGAGGGGCCGGCGGACCTCGCCATCCGGGCCGCCCATCAGGCGATGGAGCGGGCCCAGGTCACCCCGGAGGAGATCGACTTCATCGTGGTGGGCACCACCGCGGGTGACATGCACTTCCCGACCACCGCCAACCTGGTGCAGCACCGTCTCGGCTGCCGCAACGCGGGCTCGGTCGACGTCTACGCGGCGTGCTCGGGCTCGGTCTACAGCCTCTCCATCGGCGCCCAGTACGTGCAGACCGGCAAGTACCGCACCGTGCTCTGCATCGGGGCCGAGTGCCTCTCGCGCATCACCGACTTCACCGATCGCGGCACGTGCATCCTGCTCGCCGACGCGGCGGGCGCGGCGGTGCTGCGGCCCGCCACCGACGACAACGGCATCATCGACACCGATCTCTACTCGGACGGCCGCTACGGCGAGCTCTTGATCCAGCCCGCGGGCGGCACGCTGCGCCCCGCGACCCACGAGACGGTGGACCAGCGGCAGCACTATGCGCGGATGAAGGGCAACGAGGTCTTCAAGGTCGCGGTGCGCATGTTCGGCGAGTGCGCCGAGCGCATCCTGAAGAACAACGGCTTCACCGCCGCGGACCTCGACCTCTTCGTGCCGCACCAGGCGAACCTCCGCATCATCGAGGCGGCGGTGAAGCGCCTGAAGGTGCCGATGGAGCGCGTGATGGTGAACGTGGAGCGCTATGGCAACACCGGCGCGGCCTCGGTCTACGTGGCCCTCGAGGAGGCGTGGACGAACGGCCGGGTGAAGCCCGGCGATCTCATCCTGCTCGCCGCCTTCGGGGGCGGGTTCACGTGGGGGGCGGCGCTGCTGCGATGGTAGCGGGCGCGCTCGCCTTCCTCTTCCCCGGCCAGGGCTCGCAGGAGGTCGGGATGGGCCGCGCCCTCGCGGAGGCCTCCACCGGCGCAGGCGCGGTGTGGGCCGAGGCCGACGCCGCGCTCGGGTTCCCGCTCTCGCGCCTCTGCTTCGAGGGGCCGGCCGAGGAGCTGGCTCTGACCGCCAACACCCAGCCCGCGGTGCTCACCGCCAGCGTGGCCGCGGCGGCCGCGCTCGCCGAGCGGGGCGTGACTCCCGACCTCGCCGCGGGCCACAGCCTGGGCGAGTACTCGGCCCTGGTGGTGGGCGGGGCGCTCTCCTTCCGGGACGCGGTGCGCCTGGTACGGCGGCGCGGCGAGTTCATGCAGGAGGCGGTGCCGGTGGGCACCGGGGCCATGGCCGCCCTGATGGGGGTGGACCTGCCCACCGTCGAGCAGGTGTGCGCGGAGGCCGCGCAGGGCGAGGTGGTGGGAGTGGCCAACATCAACTCGCCGGGCCAGATCGTGGTGGCCGGCCACCGCACCGCGGTGGAGCGCGCGGTGGCGGGCGCGGGCGCGCGCGGGGGCAAGAAGAGCGTGATGCTCCCGGTGAGCGCGCCCTTCCACTGCGCGCTCATGAAGCCGGCCGCGGATCGCCTCGCCGCCGAGCTCGACCGGGTCGCGGTCTCGGCGCCCCGCATCCGGATCGTGCGCAACGTGGACGGCGGGGTCACGATCTCCGCCGACGAGGTGAAGCCCTTCCTGGTCCAGCAGGTGGCGAGCCCGGTGCGCTGGACCGACTGCACGCAGCGTCTCTCGCGCGAGGGGGCCACCACGTTCCTCGAGGTGGGGCCGGGGCGGGTGCTGACCGGCCTGCTGAAGCGCATCCTCGACGGGGTGCGCGGCCACGCGGTCGAGGATCCCGCGTCGCTCGAGAAGGCGGTGGCCGCGCTGGCCGGAGGGGCTCCGTGAGCGAGGGGAAGACCCTGGCCGGCAAGGTCGCCATCGTCACCGGCGGCACTCGCGGAATCGGTCTCGCGATCGCCCGGTTGCTGGCAGAGGACGGCGCCTCCGTGGTAGTCTCTGGCCGCGACGCGGCGCGTCTGGAGGTGGCGGTCAAAGAGCTGGAATCGCTGGGCGCGCCCGCGATGGCGGTGGCGGCGGACGCGGCGAAGCGCGAGGACGCCGACCGCCTGGTGGAGGCGACCCGGGAGCGCTTCGGGCGCGTCGACGTGCTGGTGAACAACGCGGGGATCACGCGGGATCAGCTCCTGGTCCGCATGAAGGACGACGACTGGGACCAGGTGCTAGACACGAATCTGCGGGGCGTGTTCCTGATGACCCGCGCGGTCGGCAAGGTGATGATGAGGCAGAAGAGCGGGCGAATCATCAACATCGCGTCCACCGCGGGCGCGATGGGCAATCCGGGACAGGTGAACTACTCGGCGGCCAAGGCGGGCGTGATCGGGCTGACCAAGGCGGCGGGGCGCGAGCTGGCGCACTGGAACATCCTGGTGAACGCAGTGGCGCCCGGCCTCATCGAGACCGACATGGCGGCGTCGATTCCCGCGGAGGCGCGGGAGGCGATGCTCCAGCAGGTCCCGCTGAAGCGGATCGGCCAGGGGCGCGAGGTGGCGGAGGTGGTGCGGTTCCTGGCCGGAGACGGGGCGAGCTACATCACGGGCCAGACGATCCACGTCAACGGCGGGCTGTACGTCTGAGCGAATCTAGAATCACTCGCAGTCAGGAGGGAGGGCATGGCGAAGCCGGTTGAAGAGCGCGTGAAGGAGATCATCGTCGAGCAGCTCGGAGTGGAGGAGGACGAGGTGCTGCCCGCGGCCAAGTTCATCGAGGACCTGGGCGCGGACTCGCTCGATACCGTCGAGCTCGTGATGGCGTTCGAGGAGGAGTTCGATCTCGAGATCCCCGACGAGGACGCGGAGAAGATCGCCACCGTCGGGGACGCCATCAGCTACATCAAAGAGAATCAGTAGGCGCGGCGGGGCGGGATGAAGACGGTGGAGCTGCGTCGCGTCGTCATCACCGGGGTGGGGGCGGTCACTCCCGTGGGCAACTCGGCCGAGGAGTTCTGGGCCGCGCTGATCCAGGGGAAGTCGGGGATCGGCCCCATCACCCGCTTCGACGCCTCTCCGCTGCCCACCAAGATCGCGGGCGAGCTGAAGGGGTTCGACCCGCTCCGCTACATGGACAAGAAGGACGATCGCAAGTTCGATCCGTTCCTCAAGTACGCGCTCGCCTGCGCCGCGATGGCGGTGGAGGACGCGGGCCTGAACGTGGAGCGGGTGGATCGCACCCGCTTCGGGGTGCTGGTGGGCTCCGGCATCGGCGGCATCACCACGCTGCTCGAGAGCCACAAGATCCTGCTCGAGAAGGGGCCGGATCGCGTCTCCCCGTTCTTCATCCCGATGCTGATCGTGAACATGGCCTCGGGGCTGATCTCGATGCGCTTCGGGGCCAAGGGACCGAACTCGTCGATCGTGACCGCGTGCGCGACCGGGAACCACGCGATCGGCGACGCGATGAAGATCATCCAGCGCAACGACGCCGACGTCATGATCGCGGGCGGGTCGGAGGCGATCATCCTGCCGCTCACCTTCGCCGGCTTCTGCCAGATGAAGGCGATGTCGACCCGGAACGACGACCCCGCCCGCGCCTCGCGTCCCTTCGACGCCGCCCGCGACGGCTTCGTGTGCGGGGAGGGGGGCGGGCTCCTGGTGCTGGAGTCGCTCGACCACGCCCTCGGTCGTGACGCGCGCATCTACGCGGAGGTGGTGGGCTACGGCATGACCGGCGACGCCTACCACATGACCGCGCCGGATCCGGAGGCGGACGGGGCGGCCCGGGCGATGACGCTGGCCATGAAGGACGCGGAGGTCGAGCCGTCCGCGGTGGGCTACATCAACGCCCACGGGACGTCGACGCCCTACAACGACAAGTCGGAGACCATGGCCATCAAGCGGGTGTTCGGCGAGCACGCGCGCAAGCTCGCGGTGTCGTCCACCAAGTCGATGACCGGGCACCTGATCGGCGCGGCGGGGGGCATCGAGGCGATCGCGACCGCGCTCGCCATCCACCACGGGATCCTGCCCCCGACCATCAACTACGAGACGCCCGACCCGGACTGCGACCTCGACTACGTCCCGAACCAGGCGCGCAAGCAGGACGTGGAGGTCGCGCTCAGCAACGCGTTCGGCTTCGGCGGCACCAACGCCACCATCGTCCTCCGGAAGTATCGCCCCTAGTTGACGGCCGCGGCCGACCCGCGGGACGCGCTGGGCGGCCGTCTCGGTCACCCCTTCCGGGACCTGGATCTCCTGCGGGAGGCGCTCACCCACCGCTCCTTCGCCAACGAGATCACGGGCAGCCGCGACAACGAGCGGCTCGCCCTGCTCGGGGACGCGATGCTGTCCCTGGTGGTGGCCGAGCGCCTGCTCGCCACCGCGCCGGCGGACCCGGTGGGCGTGCTCACCCCGCGGCGGGCCGCCCTGGTGTCGGGCGAGAACCTCGCGCGCTGGGCGGCCGCGCTGGACCTGGGTGCGCACCTGCGGCTCGGCCGCGGCGAGGAGCAGATGGGCGGGCGCGGCAAGGAGTCGGTGCTCGCCACCGCGCTCGAGGCGGTGCTCGGGGTGATCTATCTCGAGGGTGGGCTCGACGCGGGCCGCCGCGCGATCGCCCTTCTGGCCCTGTGGTAACCTGCACTCATGCGCCGCTGGCCGTTTCAATCGTCCGAGCAGGCGCCGCTCGAGCACTTCCCGGTCATCGAGGACCTGCTGCGGCGTAACGTCGAGGACATCTTCCGCGTCGAGCGCCAGGAGGTCCGCGGGGTCACCTTCGGATGGGGCGGGACCCTGCTGGTCGAGCCGGCGCGCGCGCTCGCCCTGATCGAGCCGCGGTTCAAGTCCTTCGGCTACACCCCGTTCCTGGGGCGGCAGGGGGATCTGGTCTGGATCCGCGCGGTGCCGCTCGCCGAGGCGAGCGAGCGGACGAAGGCGGGCGTCAACCTGCTCCTGTTCGTGCTGACCGTGCTCTCCACCCTCGCCGCCGGAAGCCTGGTCAGCGGCTCGTTCCCGTTCGTGACCTTCAACCCCTGGATCGCGCCGCTCCGGCTGCTCGACGGGGTGCCGTTCGCGTTCACCCTGCTCGCGATTCTGGGCACCCACGAGTTCGGCCACTACTTCACCGCCCGCTACTACGGCGCCTCGGTGAGCCTGCCCTACTTCATCCCGGCGCCGCCGCCGATCTTCCTCTTCGGCACCATGGGGGCGGTGATCCGCATGCGCTCGCCCGCGCGGGACCGCAACTCGCTCTTCGACATCGCGGTCGCGGGGCCGCTGGCCGGACTGGTGGTCGCGGTGCCCGCGCTCCTGCTGGGGCTCTCGTGGTCCCGGGTGGGAATGGTGCTGCCGGACCACACCGGGCTCACCTTCGGGGACTCCCTGCTGATGCGCGCGCTCACCTGGCTCGTCTTCGGGTCGATCCCGTCCGGCATGGACGTGTTCGTCCATCCGGTGGCCCTGGCCGGCTGGGTCGGTCTCTTCGTGACCGCGCTCAACCTCTTCCCGGTGGGGCAGCTCGACGGCGGCCGCATCGCCTACGCGCTGCTCGGGCCCTGGCACCGTCAGGTCTCCATCGCCACCTTCGTCGGCCTCATGGTCCTGGGCGCGGTGTTCCACTCCGCGAACTGGATCGTCTTCGCGGGCCTGATCCTGCTCCTCATGGGCTTCCACCACCCGCCGCCGCTCGACGACCTCACCCCGCTCTCGCGCAACCGCTACGTCCTCGGCGTCGTCTGCCTCATCCTCCTGATCCTCCTGATCCCTCCCGTCCCCATCAGCTAGGCATTTTCGCCGGGCGTGGTGTGTCGTTTGCAAGACATGAAAATGTCGGAATGCAAGACCTGACCCCGTTGGGGTAAGATTGCCGCGCTTTGCGCCGCCTCGTCCTCGTCCGACCGCTCGTCGCCCACGGGAGACACTCGCGTGCCTGAAGATCGGGCAGACGGCAAGGCCCTCGAGTCGCTGATCAAGAAGGGCGACGTCGACACCGTGCTCACCGTCTTCGCGGACGGGCTCGGGCGCCTGATGGGCAAGCGGGTGGTCGGGCGGTACTTCCTCGACCACGTGCTGCACGACGGCGTCCACGCCTGCATCTACCTCTTCACGGTGGACATGGAGATGGAGCCGCTGCCGGGCTTCAAGCTCGCCTCGTGGGAGCGCGGCTACGGCGACATGAAGCTCGTGCCCGATCTCACCACCTGGCGGCTCTTGCCCTGGCTGCCCAAGACCGCGCTCGTCTTCTGCGACGTCTACACCGAGGAGGGCGAGCCCATCGAGGAGGCGCCCCGCTGGGTGCTGAGGCGCCAGCTCGAGCGCGCGTCCCGGATCGGCTACCGGGTGAAGACCGCCTCCGAGCTCGAGCTGTACCTCTTCCGCGAGTCCTTCGACGAGGCGCGGGCCAAGCGCTACCACGGCCTCACCCCGGTGTCGAATTACCTGGAGGACTACCACATCCTCCAGACCTCGAAGGAGGAGCCGCTGGTGCGGGCCATCCGCAACGGCATGGAGGCGGCGCGGGTGCCGGTGGAGTTCTCCAAGGGCGAATGGGGGCGGGGCCAGGAGGAGATCAATCTCCGCTACACCGACGCGCTCGAGATGGCCGACCGCCACGTGCTCTACAAGCACGGGGTGAAGGAGATCGCCTGGCAGCAGGGCTGCTCGGTGACCTTCATGGCGAAGTACGACATGGGCGCGGCGGGCTCCTCGTTTCATCTCCACTCCTCGCTGTGGGACCAGGCGGGCCGCCGCAACCTCTTCGCGGCCAAGGGCGCCTCGCGCCAGGGCACCCCGGTCTTCCAGCAGTGGCTCGGCGGCCAGATGGCGATGGCGCGGGAGCTGGCCTACTTCTACGCGCCCACCATCAACGCCTACAAGCGCTACCAGGCGGGCTCCTTCGCGCCGACGCGCATCGCGTGGGGCTGGGACAACCGTACCTGCGGTTTCCGCATCTGCGGCGAGGGCGGGGGCTTCCGGGTGGAGAACCGCATCCCGGGGGCGGACGCCAATCCGTACCTCGCCTTCGCGGCCACCATCGCGGCCGGGCTCCACGGCATCGAGAAGAAGCTGACGCCGCCGCCCATGTTCGCGGGCAACGCCTACGAGAGCGCGGCGCTGCCCCAGGTGCCGAAGACGCTGCGCGACGCGCTGGGGGAGCTCGAGCGCTCCGAGGTCGCGCGGGCGGCCTTCGGGCCCATGGTGGTGGATCACTACCTCCAGCACGGCCGCCTCGAGCAGCAGGCCTACGACCAGTCGGTCACCGACTGGGAGCTCATCCGCAACTTCGAACGAATCTAGATCACCCCTCACCCCGGCCCTCTCCCCACGGGGGAGAGGGGGAAGGACTGACGAGATGGCAGGACGGCTGGAGAAGAAAGTCGCCCTCATCACCGGCGCCGGCATGGGCATGGGCCGCGAGGCCGCGGTGCTCTTCGCCCGCGAGGGCGCGCGGGTCGTGGTCGGCGACCTGAACGGGCCGGCCGCCGCCGAGACCGTCGACCTGGTCAAGCGGGCGGGCGGTGACGCGCTCGCGGTGGTGGGCGACGTGGCGGTGGAGGCCGAGGTCAAGCGCATGGTCGAGGACGGGGTGCGCCGCTTCGGGGCGCTCCACGTGCTCTACAACAACGCGGGGGTGCTCTGGAAGGACCGGGACCGGTCGGTGCTCGAGACGGACGGCGAGCAGTGGGACCGGGTCATGGCCATCAATCTCAAGAGCGTCTTCTGGGTCACCAAGTACGGCATTCCGCACCTGCGGGCGGCCGGCGGCGGCTCCATCATCCTGGTGGGCTCGGTGTCGGCCCTGGCCGGCTTCACGCGCGCCCAGGATGCCTACACCGCGGCCAAGGGCGCGCTGATCTCGCTCAACAAGTCGCTCGCGATCCAGTTCGCCCGGGACAACATCCGGTCGAACGTGATCCACCCCGGGATCGTCGAGACCCCGCTCCAGGCCCCGTACCTCAACGACGCGCTGCGGGCCGAGTTCAAGACCGGGATCCCGCTGGGCCGGATCGGCCAGCCCCGCGACATCGCCAACGCCGCGCTCTTCCTCGCCTCCGACGAGTCGTCGTTCATGACCGGGGCGGAGATGATCATCGACGGCGGGTTCATGGCCCAGTGATGGCCCCCCACTCCCAGGCTCCCCACCCGCATCACAAGGAGACGTCCATGCTGACACGCGCACGCCGCGCCCTCATCCTCGCGGGGGCGACCGCGCTGCTGGCCCTGGGGGCGGTCACTCCCGCCGCGGCCCAGAAGCAGACGGTCGTCATCTACACCGCGATCGAGAACGAGCAGATCGCCGAGTACAAGAAGGCCTACGAGAAGGCGCTGCCGAACGTGGACGTGAAGATGCTCCGGCTCTCCACCGGGGACATCGCGGCCCGGTTCATGGCCGAGAAGGACAACATGCAGGCCGACGTCATCTGGGGCGTGGGAGCCACCAACATGCTCCAGTTCAAGAACGCGGGCCTGCTCGAGGCCTACGCCCCGAAGGGCCTGGAGCGGATCCAGCCCCTCTTCCGCGACAAGGCGAACCCGCCGTCCTGGGTGGGCCTCGACATCTACATGTCCGCGTTCTGCTTCAACACCGAGACCGGCAGGAAGCACAGCCTGCCGAAGCCCGAGTCCTGGGCGGACCTGACCAAGCCGGTCTACAAGGGCCACGTGGTGATGCCGAACCCGGCCTCGTCGGGCACCGGCTACCTCTCGGTGGTCTCGGTCCTGCAGCGCATGGGCGAGGCCGAGGGCTGGAAGTACCTCGACGCGCTCGACAAGAACATCGCGGAGTACACCAAGTCGGGCTCCAAGCCCTGCAAGGACTCGGCGGCGGGCGAGCGGGCCATCGGCGTGTCGTTCGAGTACGTGGCCCACGAGATGATCAAGAAGGGCTCGCCGGTCGAGATGGTGCTGCCCAAGGAGGGCTCGGGCTACGAGATCGAGGCCAACGGGCTCACCAAGAAGGGCGCCAAGAATCCGGCCGCCAAGCAGTTCCTCGACTGGGCCATCACCGACGAGTCGCTCAAGATCGCGTCGCAGTTCTTCGCCGCGGTGAGCGTGCCCGGCTTCCCGGTCCCGGAAGGCCTCCCGAAGGACATCAGCAAGGTAGTCTTCCCGAACGACTTCGACTGGTCCGCGAAGAACCGCGACCGCATCCTGGCCGAGTGGCAGAAGCGGTACGCCAAATAACTCCGGCCGCGTCTGATCTCGACGCGGGCCTCGCGCGGCTCGGCTACACCGCCTTCCGGCCGGGCCAGCGCGAGGCGGTGGAGACCCTGCTCGCCCAGGGGCGGCTCCTGCTGGTCGCGCCCACCGGCGGCGGCAAGAGCCTGAGCTACCAGCTCCCGGCCACGCTCCTGCCCGGCACCACGCTCGTCATCTCGCCGCTGGTGGCCCTGATGGCCGACCAGGTGCAGGCCCTCGAGGCCCGCGGCGTGGCCGCGACGTATCTGGCCGCCACCCTCGACGCGGGCGAGATGCGGCGGCGCATGGGGCGCCTGGCCGGCGGCGCCTTCTCGCTCGTCTACGTGGCGCCCGAGCGCCTCGCGTTCCCCGGCTTCCGGGCCATGCTCCGCGACCTGGACGTCCCCCTCGTGGCGATCGACGAGGCGCATTGCATCAGCGAGTGGGGCCACGACTTTCGGCCGGAGTACCTCGGGATCGGCGCGGTGATCGGTGACTTCCCGTCGGCCCGGGTGCTCGCGTGCACCGCCACCGCCACCCCTATCGTGCGCGACGAGATCCTCGCCCGCCTGGGCCTGTCCCCGGACACGCCCCAGATGGTGCGCGGCTTCGCGCGCCCGAACCTGGCCCTGCGCGCGGTGGAGGTGGACGGCCGCCGCGAGCGTGAGCGCTTGGTCGACGGCGCGCTGGCCGAGGCGCTCGGCGGGCCCGGCCGGGGCGGGGGCACCGCCATCGTCTACGCCCCCACCCGGAAGCGGGCGGAGGAGGAGACCGAGCGGCTGGCCGGGCACGGCTGGCAGACCGCCGCCTACCACGCCGGGCTCGACGGGCGCACGCGGGAGGTCGCCCAGCGCGGCTTCGCGGAGGGCCGGATCGAGGTGGTGGTCGCGACCAATGCCTTCGGCATGGGCATCGACCGCCCCGACGTCCGTGCGGTCATCCACCTGGCGCCCCCCGGCTCGATCGAGGCGTACTACCAGGAGGTCGGCCGCGCGGGCCGCGACGGGGAGCCCGCGCTCGGCCTGCTGCTGGTGGGCGCGGGGGATCTCGCGCTGCGCCGGGCGTTGCTCGAGCGCGGCTCCGAAGGCGGAGTGCCGGACCCGGCGGTGGTCGAGCACAAGTGGGGAATGTTCCTCGAGCTGATTCGCTGGGTCGAGGGGGGAAGCTGCCGTCACGACGCGATTCTTCGCTACTTCGGCGACGAGGCCGAGACCCTGGCCGGCTGCGGCCGTTGCGACGTCTGCCGCGGGCTCGAGGCGGAAGGGGAGGCCGGCGATCCGGAGCGGGTGACGCTCATCGTGCGCAAGGCGCTCTCGGGAGTCGCCCGCGTGCACGGCCGCTTCGGTCTCCAGACCGTGGTCAAGCTGATCCAGGGCGAGGCCGACGAGCGCATCGAGCGGGCCGGCCTCACCCGCGTGCCCACCTTCGGTAACCTGAAGGAGCACCCGGGTCCCTGGCTGCTGGCGCTGCTGCGCCGCTGCGTCTCCGCGGGCTGGGTGAGCTTCACCGGCCTCGAGCGTCCGGTCGTCGTCCTGACCGACGAGGGGCGCGCGGTCATGAAGGGGGAGCGCCCGGCCCGCCTTCTCCTGCCGCCCCTGACCCGGCGCGCCGCCGCGGGACCGGGCGCCGGCCGCGGCGGCGAGACCGGCCGTCGCCGGCCCGCGCGCGAGGCGGCCGAGCTGGACGCCGGCGCCCAGGGGCTCTTCGAAGCCCTGCGCCGTCACCGGCTCGCGGTGGCGCGCGCGGAGGGCATGGCGCCGTTCATCGTGGCGAGCGACCGCACCCTACGCGACATCGCGATGCTGCGGCCGCGCACGCTGGCCGAGCTGCAGGAGGCCCACGGCGTCGGGCCGAACAAGGCCGAGCGCTACGGCGCCGGGTTCCTCCGGGTCATCGCGGAAGAGACCGCGAAGGCGGGCCCCGGGTGAGCACGTCGCCCCCGTCGAAGCCGGCGGCGGTCGCGCTACACGGGATCGCCAAGAAGTTTGGCCAGTTCGTGGCGCTGCGCGAGGTGAGCCTGTCGATCCCGCCGGGCGAGTTCGTCTGCTTCCTGGGCCCGAGCGGCTGCGGCAAGACCACGCTGCTGCGGATCGTCGCGGGGCTCGAGCGGCAGAACGCGGGCCAGGTCATGATGGCGGGGCGCGACGTCTCCGGGCTGCCGCCCAGCCTTCGCAACTACGGCATCGTCTTCCAGTCCTACGCGCTCTTCCCGAATCTCACGGTGGCCCGCAACGTGGCCTATGGGCTCGAGACGCGCCGGACGCCCCGCGCCGAGATCAGCCTTCGAGTAGACGAGCTGCTGGCCCTGGTCGGCCTCGCCGCGCACAAGGCCAAGTACCCCGCGCAGCTCTCGGGCGGCGAGCAGCAGCGCATCGCGCTGGCCCGCGCCCTCGCCCCGTCGCCCGCGCTGCTCCTGCTGGACGAGCCACTCTCCGCGCTCGACGCGCGCGTGCGCCAGAGCCTGCGCCACGAGATCCGCGCTCTGCAGCGGCGGCTCGGCGTCACCACCATCATGGTGACCCACGACCAGGAGGAGGCCCTCGCCATGGCCGACCGCATCGTGGTCATGAACCACGGGGTGGTGGAGCAGGTGGGGACGCCGGTCGAGGTGTACGCGCGGCCCCGCTCGCCCTTCGTGGCGCGCTTCGTGGGCCAGATGAACTTCCTCGACGCGGTCGCGGGCGAGCGCGCGGGCTGGGCGCGGCTCGGCGCGGTGGAGATGCGCCACGGGCCCGCCGGGCCCATCGTGGCCGGCACCCGGCTGACCCTCGCCATCCGGCCCGAGGAGATCCTGGTGGGCCCCGCCGCCGACGGTACCGAGAACCGGCTGGTCACGCGCATCCGCACCGTCCAGTTCCTGGGGCCCTTCACCCGGCTGAGCCTGGCGCTCCCCGACGGGGCGCCCGCGCTCGAGTGCGACGTGGCCGCGAGCGCCTTCGCGGCCCTGGGCGCGGCGGAGGGCTCGGAGCTGGCGCTCTCGCTCCGGCCCGACGCGCTGCGGGTCTTCCCGGTCGCGGACTAGCCCATGGCCGCGGTGATCCCCGACCGGACGGTCCGCCACCGGCTCGGCGTCGAGGACCTGGTCCGCTACACGCTGGTCGTGCTCTTCGCGGCCATCCTGTACCTCTTCGTGCTCTACCCGCTGCTGCAGGTGATCTGGCGCAGCCTGCTCGCCAACGACGGCACCTTCGTGGGCTGGGCCAACTACCGGCGCTACTTCGGGACCCCCGCGATCGCCCAGTCGATCTCGAACAGCTTCTTCGTTTCGATCGTCTCGATGGCGATCACGGTGGTCCTGGCCTTCGTCTACGCCTACGGCCTGACCCGCACCCGGATGCGGGGGCGCGGACTCTTCCGCCTGGTGGCCATGCTCCCGCTCTTCGCGCCCTCCCTGGTGCAGGCGCTCGCCTTCATCTACGTCTTCGGCAACAACGGCATCCTCACCCGGACCACCGGGCTCAACGTGGGCATCTACGGCGCGAAGGGCATCGTGCTCGCCGAGGTGTTCTACTGCTTCCCCCACGCGGTGCTCATCCTGGTGGCCGCGCTCTCCGCCACCGACGCGCGCCTCTACGACGCGGCCCGCACCCTCGGGGCCGGGCCGCTCAAGACCTTCCTGACCGTGACCCTGCCGGGGGTGAAGTTCGGGCTGGTGAGCGCGTGCTTCGTGGTGTTCACGCTGGTGATCACCGACTTCGGAGCGCCCAAGGCCATCGGCGGCAAGTTCTCGGTGATGGCGACCGAGATCTACAACCAGGTCTCGGGCCAGCAGAACTTCACGATGGGGGCGACGGTCTCGGTGGTGCTGCTGATCCCGGCGGTGCTCGCCTTCCTGGTCGACCGCGTGGTGCAGCGCCGCCGCTACGCGCTCGTCACCTCCTCCTCGCAGCCGCTCACGCCCCGCCGGCGGCCCGCCGCGGACTGGGGCTCCTTCGCCTACTGCGCGCTGGTGGCGGGGGCCATCGCGGGGATGTACCTCGCGATCCTCGTCTACTCCCTGGTGGCGCGGTGGCCGTACAACTTCCCCCCGACCCTGCGCCACTACCGCTTCGACACCGTGGGCGGGTACGCGCCCCTCTGGAACAGCGTCTACGTGGCCGCGCTCACCGCGGTGGTCGGCACCGTGCTCACCTTCGTGGGGGCCTACGTGGTCGAGAAGTGCCGGGCGACCGGGAGCGGGCTGCTCTACCTGCTCTCGGTGCTGCCGGTGTCCATCCCGGGGATGGTGCTGGGCCTGGCCTACATCTTCACGTTCAACGCGGCGGGGAGCGTGCTGAACGCGCTCTACGGCACGCTCGCGATCCTGATCGTCTCCAACGTGATCCACTATTTCACGGTGGGCTTCCTCACCGCCACCACCGCGCTCCGGCAGATGGACGGCGAGTTCGAGAACGTGTCCGCCTCGCTCGGGGTGCCGTTCTACCGGACCTTCTGGCGGGTCACGGTGCCGATGGCGCTGCCGTCGATCGTGGCCATCAGCATGTACTTCTTCCTCAACGCGATGGTGACCCTCTCGGCGGTGGTCTTCCTGGTGGCTCCCGGCACGGAGCTGGCCGCGGTCGCGGTGCTCCTCATGGACGATGCGGGCGACGCCGCGCAGGCGGCCGCGATGTCGGTCTGCATCGTCGGCATCGGCCTCGCCGTCCGCCTCGGCTACTGGGCGCTCATGCGCGGCGTCGACCGTCGCACGCAGGCCTGGCGCGAATCCCGGGAAGTCCCCACCGGAGGCCCATGACCCAATCGGTGATCGACGTCCCCCGCCATCGCGGGCAGTTCTTCGAGGTCCTGCAGGAGACCGCGCGGAGTCAGACCGCGGTCATGACCATCGATCCCGGGCAGGACGGGGGACCGGCGGAGACCCACGCCGGCGACCAGGTCGTCTACGTGATCGAGGGGGAGGCAATCCTGACCATCGCGGGAGTCGAGCACCGCGCGCGGCCGGGGGCCTGCGCGCTGATCCCGGCGGGGACACTCCACCACGTGAAGAACGTGGGGGCGGGGCCGCTCTTCTTCCTCTCGGTGTACGCCCCGCCGGCCTACTAGCGATGGCGCTCCCGCAGAAGACCGCGCTCGTGACCGGCGCCGCCCGGGGCATCGGACTGGCGATCGCCACCCGGCTGGCCGCCGACGGCCTGCGGGTGGCCCTGCTCGATCAGGACGGCGCCGCGGTGGAGGCGGCGGCGCGCGTGATCGGCCGCGACGCGCTCGCCCTAACCGCCGACGTCACCCGCGCCCGCGAGGTGGACGACGCGGTGGCCCGCGTGGAGCAATTGTGGAGCCGTCTGGACATCCTGGTCAACAACGCGGGGATCACCGGTCGCTCCTTCCCGATCTGGGAGCTCACCGACGAGGACTGGCAGCGTGTGATCGACGTGGATCTCACCAGCGTCTTCCTCTGCTGCCGGGCCGCGGTCAAGGTCATGATGCGGCAGGGCAGCGGCCGCATCGTCAACATCGCCTCGATCGCGGGCAAGGAGGGCAACCCGACGCTCGTGCCCTACTCGACCGCGAAGGCCGGGGTCATCGGGCTCACCAAGGCGCTCGCCAAGGAGGTCGCGACCCGCGGCATCCTCGTCAACGCGGTGGCCCCCGCGGTGATCGGTACCGAGCTGCTCAAGCAGATGGAGCCGAGCACGGTGGAGCTGCTGGTTTCGAAGATCCCGATGGGGCGCGTGGGGACGCCGGAAGAGGTCGCGGCCCTGGTGGCGTGGCTCGCCTCCGACGAGTGCACGTTCAGCACCGGCGCGGTCTACGATCTGTCCGGCGGCCGCGCGACGTACTAGGGCCGGACGCCGAGGCGGAGGGCGGCGGCGAGCAGGGCGAGCTTCGAGACCGACTCGGTGATGCGGTCGTCGAGCGCCATCGCGAGGGCCTCGCGGAACGGCACCGCGCGGCGCTCGAAGAACTCGTCGTCGTCCGAGGCGAGCGGGTCGGCCACCAGGTCCTCCCCGAGGAAGCAGTGTGCGGTCTCGTCGAGATAGGCCGCCGACGGCAGGAAGCGGGTCAGGAAGGTGAGGCGTCCCGCGCGATAGCCGCCCTCCTCGCGTAGCTCGCGCTGGGCGGCCGCCTCCGGGCTCTCGCCGGGCAGCGCCCCGCCGCCGGGCAGCTCCCAGGAGTCGGCGCGGGCCAGGTGACGGAACTGCCGGACCAGCAGCACGCGCTCGCGGTCCACGAACGGCACGACTCCCACGGTCAGTCCCACGTGCAGGATCGGGTAGGTCTTCTCGACGCCGGTGGGCAGCCGCCAGACGTCCTCGCGCAGCGTGAGCTTGCCCATGCGCGCCCGCTCGTGGCTGCGGATGAAGCGCCACTCGCGGTCGCCGGGGTCGGGGGGCACGGGAAGTCTCGCCGCGTCAGTGTGCTATCGTAAGGCGCATGACGCAAGAGCGGCCCGCGGATCGGCTGATGGACAAGCTGCTCCGCGCCATCGAGGTGTCGATGAAGGCCACCGAGGCCTCCCGCGAAGCGGTGCAGGAGATCCTCCGGCGTGGGGCCGAGACCGGCATCTTCTTCGCGGGCGGCCGCGCCGGGGACGCCGGTGAGGGCTCTCCCGAAGGCTTCGACCTCACCGAGCAGGATCGCGACTTCCTCCGGTCCCTCTCGATCCGTCCCGATCCCCGCTGATCGCGCCATGCGCGCGCTGCTGATCCTGGCCTGCCTCCTCCTGGTCGTGATGGCGCTCTCGCGCCTGCCGTCCGCCCTCCGGGCGCGCCGGCCCTCCGCGCCGCCTCGCCGCGACGAGCTGGTCAAGGACCCGGTGTGCCAGACCTACGTGCTGATGTCGCGCGCGATCCGCGAGGAGGCGGGCGGCGCGCCCGCCTACTTCTGCAGCCGCGAGTGCGCGGCGCGCTTCCACCAGGGCGAGCGCCGGACGTGAGCCCGGCCGGCGGGGGCGAGGGCGCGGCGTCCGCTCGCGCTCGCTCCCGGTACGACCTGCTGGTCTGCGACCTCGACGGCACCCTGCTCGACGACTCCATGCAGCTCGACCGGGCGCTGGTGGAAGCCTTCCACCGGGCGGCCGCGCGCGGGCTCGCCATCTCGCTGGCCACCGGGCGCATGCCCGCCGCGGCCGATCCGTACCGTGACCAGCTCGGCATCACCGCGCCGGTCATCTACTACAACGGGGCGGTGGTGCGGGGCGGCGAAGGGGAGCCCGCCCTCGTGTCGCTCACGCTGCCGCGCGGCGTGCTCGGTCGCGCGTGGACGGTGGTCTCGCACGCGCCGGTGCACCCGGTGTTCTACCGCGACGACCGGCTGTTCTGCGCGGAGCGCACCCTCGCGGTCCGGCAGTACTGCGAGGAGGAAGGGCTCACGGTGGACGTGGTCCCGGATCTCGAGGAGTTCCTCGGGCTGGGCGCCTTCATCAAGAGCCTGCTCATCGGGCACCCGAGGGATCTCGACATCGTGCGGGGCGAGCTGACCCCGATCGTGGCCGAGCACGGCCGCCTGGTGCGCACGCGCCACGACTACCTCGAGATCATCCCGGTCGCCGCCTCGAAGGGCGCCGCGCTCGCCCGGCTCGCCGAACACGTGGGCGTGCCGCTCGATCGGGTCGTCGCGGTGGGCGACCAGGAGAACGACCTCGAGATGCTCCGCGAGGCCGGGCTCGGCGTCGCGATGCCGCACGCGCCGGAGGCGGTGCGGCGGGTGGCCGACCGCATAGCCCCGTCCGCCGCCGACGGTGGGCTGCTGCGCCTGCTCGGCGAGCTGTTCCCCGACCACTTCGCCTGAGGCGATTGTCATGGGCCCGCATCCCGACCCCTGGCGGGCGATCGACCGTCAGCCGGATCCCGCGCGCTACGTGCGGATGATGGAGTCGCGCGGCCGCACCCCCACCCAGGCGCGCGTTCGCCGGCGCTTCCTCCGGTTCTGCCGCATCGCCGCCGGGTGGAAGGTGGTGGAGGTGGGCGTGGGCAGCGGCGTGGTCGCCCGCGACGTGGCTGCGCTCGTGGGCCCGCGCGGGCACGTCACCGGCGTGGACAAGAGCCGGGTGCTCATGGCGGCGGCGCGGCGGCGAGCGCGCGAGGAAGGGCTCGCGCGCCGCATCGACTTCCGGCTGGGCGACGCGGCCGCGCTGCCGCTCCGGACCGGCCGCTTCGACTGCGTCCTCGCAGTGACGGTGCTGCTCCACGTGGCCCGGCCGCAGGCGATGCTCCGCGAGCTGGTGCGGGTGACGCGGCCTGGCGGAGTGGTGGGGCTGCAGGACCAGGACTTCGGTACCCAGGTGCTCGACCACCCCGATCGCGCGCTCACCCGGCTCATCTTCGAGGGCGTGGCCGATCGGATGTACCCGGAGCCCTACTCGGGCCGGACCCTGGTGCGGCGGCTGGTGGAGCTGGGTCTCGAGCGGGTGCGCCTCCTGGCCGACGTGTACCAGGTGCGGAGCCTCGACCCGTTCACCCACAGCCTGCTGAAGCGGCGGACGGAGATCGCCATGCAGTTCGGCCTGATCCGTCCTCGACAGGCGGGCGGCTGGCTTGACGCCATCGAGCGTGCCGACGCGGCGGGCCACTTCGTCTTCACTTTCAACTACTACGGGGCGGCCGGTATCAAGCCGGGCGAGGTCACGCCGAGCTGATCGGTGCGCGGCCGGCTTGGCCCGTCGGCCGGGTCTCTCGTTGGCGGTGTTCCCGAGCCTCCGGCATATACTGGAACTCACCCCATGAGCAGCCACAGGGCCGGCGGCGCGCGCCCGAGCCGCCCGGAAGATCAGGCGGGGTCCGGTCCCGTGTCCGGGGACGCCGCGCTCGAATCGCGACTCCGCGAGACCGCGGCCCTTCTCTCGGTCGCGCGCGTCGCCAGCGCGACCACCGATTTTCGGGAGGCCCTCCGCCTCATCTGCCGCGAGCTGGCCCAGCTGACCGGCGCGGAGACCGCCGCCGCGTACGTCCGGCAGACCGCCGGGGCCGAGCTGAGCCCGATGGCCGCGTACCACGTGCCGAAGCACGCGCTGGAGGCGCTGGCCGGCGCGAAGCTCACCGCCGGCGACCAGCACGGGTTCGACGCGGTGTTCCGGAGTGGCCAGGTCATCTGGAGCGACGACCTGCCGTCCGATCCACGGTTCGCCATCGACCTCTTCCGGCGCTTCCCGCACCAGTCGGGCCTGATCATCCCGCTCTACCTCGACGACCAGGTGGCGGGCGCGTTCTACCTGGTGTGGTGGCACACGCGGCGGCGCTTCGAGGACGCCGACCTGGCCCCGCTGCAGGCGATCGGCGCGCAGGCCGGGGTCCTCCTGCGCAATGCCCGGCTGCACGAAGCGCTGAACGCGCGCGCGGGCCGCCTGCGGACCCTGACGCGCCTCAACCAGCTGGTCTCCTCGTCGCTCGAGCCGGACGAGGTGCTGGCCGGGATCGCGGCCGCGGCGGCCGAGCTGATGCAGGTGCCGGTGGTCTCGGTGTGGGTGGTCGATGCCGTGCTCAAGCGCCTCGACGCGCGGGCCTTCGCGGGGCCGGCCGGCGTGCCCGACTTTCCGCGCCGCTCGTTCGAGGCGGGAGAGGGCGACGTGGGCTGGGTGGCGACCCAGCGCCGCGTGCTCGAGATCGACGACGTCGCGACCGACGAGCGCGTGACCAACCGGGAGTGGTGGGACGCCCACGGCTTCCGCAGCTTCCTCGGGGTGCCCATCATCTTCCAGGACCTGCTGCTGGGCGTGCTGGTGATGGGCGGCCGGGAGCCGTTCCGCTTCGCGGCCGACGATCACGAGACGCTGGACGTCTTCGTCACCCAGTCCGCCTCCGCGATCGCCAAGGCGCGCCTGTTCCAGGACATCCAGGATCGCCGGCGCCTCACCGAGGACCTCTACGCCCTGACCCAGGCCATGGACCGCTCGATGGACCTGCAGGAGCGCGTGGAGATCTTCGCGGCCTCCGCGCTCCGCGCCCTCAACTTCGAGCGGCTCAACGTCTGGCTCGCCGAGCCCGACGGCGCGACGCTCCGGCTGGTCGCGGGCAGCGACGCGCGACCGGAGGTGGCCCCGCTCCTTCCCCTGGGGCAGGTGGGCGGCTTCCGGGAGGTGTGGGACTCGGGCATCACCCTCATGGTGGCGGACAACGAGCAGCTCGCCCACGTGCCGCCGCTGCCGCCCGAGTGGCGCCACCACCCGATCCTGCGCACCCGGCGCTTCGCGGTGGTCCCTCTGCTCGTCCAGGGCCGCCCGGTCGGGGTGGTGAGCGTCGACAACAAGCCGAGCCGCCGGCCCATCACGCGGCGCGCCGTCGCTCACCTCGAGCTGTTCTGCCAGCAGCTCGCGACCTCGGTCAACAACGCCCGTCTCTACGGCGAGACCCGGCAGCGGGAGCGCGACGCCACGCTCCTGCTCGAGGTTACCCGGAAGCTCTCGTCGACCCTCGAGCTGGACGCGGTGCTCGACCTGGTGGCCGACGGCACGATCGAGGCGCTCGGCTGCGCGGCGGCCGGTTTCTACCGCTGGGACGCCTCCCGCGGCGGGCTCGTCTTCGTCCGCGGCCGGAACCATCCGGAGGGCTTCTCGCGCCCGCTCCTGATGAAGGCGGGGGAGGGGATCACCGGGCGCGCCTACGCGGAGCGCCGCCCGGCCTGGACCAACGACCGGCTCGCCGACCCGAGCCTCGCCTACGCGGCGGCCAACGCGGAGGCCATGCAGCGCGACGACGCGCCGCGCGCCTACCTCGCGGTGCCGATCATGATCCGGGACGAGGTCCTCGGCGTGCTGGGCGGCTCCTACTTCGAGCCGCACGCCTTCACCGAGCGCGAGGTCAACCTGCTCTCGAGCCTGGCCGCCCAGGGCGCGGTGGCCATCGAGAACGCGCGCCTGTACTCGGCCACCCAGCAGAACCTGGCCGGCGCGGCTCTGCTCAACGCGGCCGCCCGCACGCTGCACCGCACCCTCGACGTCAAGCGGCTGCTGCCCGAGGCGGCCGGGACGCTCGGGCAGACCTTCGGGGCGAGCCGGGTGGGCATCGTGCTGTTCGAGGAGCCGGGGAGCGGGAGCGGCGATGTCATCGCGTGGGGCGACTGGCCTCCCGAGGCGGTGCGCGCGCTCGCCGAGCCGCTCCGCCGCCGCGAGGCGCCGCTGCTGATTCCCGACACCGGGGCCCGCGCGGACCTGCTCCGGGCCGGGCTGCTGGAGCCGGGCGGGGCGCTCGCCGGCTTCCCGGTGCGGGGACGGAGCCGCGTGCTGGGCGGGCTGCTCCTCCAATTCGCGACCCCGCGCGCGCTCACCGAGGCCGAGACGCGGCTCCTCGCGGCCTACGCGGACCAGCTCGCGATGGCGCTCGACAACGCGACGCTCTTCGAGAACGCGGAGAACCAGAAGACCCAGCTCGAGCAGGTTTTCGCCTCGACCTCCGACGGCTTCTTGGTGCTCGGTCTCGACCGCGAGGTGGTGGCGCTCAACCAGCGCGGCGGCGACCTTCTCGGGATCGCCCCCCACGCGGTGATCGGTCGCCCGTTCGCCCGCCTCGCGGAGGCGGTCGGGCAAGCGGTCGAGTGGGACGCCGCGGGCGGGCCGGCGCTGGCCGCCGCGCTCGAGCGGACGGGCGAGAGCGCCGACGGCGATCTCGAGCTGGCGGGCCCGGAGCGGCGGACGCTCCGCTGGATGATCACGCCCACCCGCGACCTGCTGGGGGGCGAGGTCGGGGTCACGGTTACCCTGCGCGACGTCACCCGCGAGCGGGAGATCGACCGCATGAAGACCGAGTTCGTCTCCACCGTCTCGCACGAGCTGAGAACGCCGCTCGCGTCGATCAAGGGGTCGCTGCACCTCCTGCTGTCCGACGAGCAGCTCGTGCTCGACGAGACCCAGCGCCGGCTCGTCGACATCTCGCTCAAGAACACCGATCGGCTCATCCGGCTCATCAACAACATCCTCGACATCTCCAAGATGGAGGCCGGCCACATTCACCTCGACCTCGAGATGCACCAGCCCGTCGACTTCGTCGAGCTGGCGGTGGACGGCATCCGCGGGTTCGCGGAGTCGCGCCGGATCTCGATCGAGACCCAGCTCGAGACGGACCTGCCGTCGGTGCGCGTCGACTTCGACCGGATGGTGCAGGTGGTGACCAACCTGCTCTCCAACGCCATCAAATTCTCGCCCGAGCAGGAGCGGGTCACGGTGGGGGCCCGCCGGACCGGCGCGGATCTGGAGATCTGGGTGAGCGACCACGGGCGGGGCATCGCCCCGGAGGACGTGGGGCGGCTCTTCCGCAAGTTCCAGCAGCTCGACGGCAGCAACGTGCGGGCGGTCGGGGGGACCGGCCTCGGCCTCGCCATCTGCCGCGGGATCGTGGAGGAGCACGGCGGGCGCATCGAGGTGGACAGCCGGCCCGGCGCGGGCGCCACCTTCACGGTGCGCCTGCCGGTGGTGCTGGTGGTGGACGACGAGCCGGACGTCCGCGCGCTCATGCGCGACGTTCTCCAGCTCTCCGGCTTCCGGGTCATCGAGGCGGGTCGCGTGCTCGAGGGCGTCGAGCTGGCGCGACAGCAGCGTCCCGACGTGATCACGATGGACCTCATGCTGCCCGACCTCGACGGCTTCGAGGCCATCCGGCTCCTGCGGGAGCAGCCCGAGACGCGCGACACCCCGGTGGTGGTGCTGAGCGCGATCGAGGTCGAGCCGGGCGATCCGCGCGCGCTCGGGGCCACCGTCTGCCTCACCAAGCCGTTCAGCTCGGCCGACCTGCTCGGCGCGATCCGCTCGCGCCTGCCCGCTCCGAACGGCGGCGGCGCGTGACCGCGGCGCGCATCCTGGTCGTCGACGACGAGGCGGACATCAGCACCATCCTGACCGTGACCCTGCGGCGCGCCGGCTACGAGGTCGCGAGCGCGGCGGACGGGATCGAGGCGATCGAGGCCATCCACCGACAGGCGCCCGACCTGATCCTGCTCGACGTGATGATGCCGCGCTCCGACGGGCTCGAGACGCTCAAGCGCATCCGGCAGCACCCGCCCACCGCACAGGTGCCGGTGATCATGCTCACCGCGCGGGCCGGCCTCACCGACAAGATGAAGGGCTTCGAGCGGGGCGCCGACGACTACGTGGCCAAGCCCTTCGAGCCGGCCGAGATCGTGGTCCGGGTGGCAGCCCTGCTGAAGCGCTCCACGCACTCCCGCGTCGTCAGCCCGCTGCTCAGCGTGCTCGGCGACTGGTTCACCACCGAGCGCATGGCGCAGCTCGGCCGGGACCTGGAGGCCGCGCGCGACATCCAGGAGCGGCTGCTGCCCCCGGTGCCCGCGACGGTGGCCGGGCTCGAGGCGGGCGCGATGCTGCGCTCCTCCACCGTGGTGGGGGGCGACTTCTTCGACATGGTGCCGATGGGAGACCGGCTGGGGGTCGCGGTGGGGGACGTCTCGGGCAAGGGGATCCCGGCCGCGCTCCTCATGGTGATGGCGCGCACGCTCCTGCGCGAGATCGCCCGGAGCCTCGACGAGCCGGGAGCGGTGCTGGCCGCGCTCAACCGGTCCCTCTGCCGCGACATGCCGCCGTCCATGTTCGTGACCCTCATCCTGGCGGTGCTCGACGAGA
>WNFK01224929.1_pt1 | contig 30429 bp, 22 predicted proteins | sample 5400281 | NCBI WGS metagenome assembly WNFK01 (sample SAMN13153350, study PRJNA577476) | soil metagenome | isolation source: 20 cm soil on Douglas fir-dominated hillslope | place: USA:California | collected 2013-09-17
TTTTCCACCCAGCTCTCCGGCCACCCGGCGCTATACGCAGTCATGGCTTTCGGCATGAATGTAAAAGTCCTACAGAAGTTTTCTTCTGAAACCGATAAATTGTACAAAGCCTTCGACCGCATGGCGCGTGAGCCGAATGGAATGTCAACTCATACCTATGATGCGGTTGACGATGCCGTGCGCATGCTGGTGCGTCACGCACCTCGCACGCGCGAGCGGCGGCTGATGAAGCGTGCGGTGCTGGTGGTTACGGATGGTTTCCCGGTAGGTGACACCGTCTCACCGAAAACTGTCATAGAGCGTGCGAACGCCGCCGATGCCAGCATCTACGTGGTAACCCTGCCTTCCTACTCACGAGTGTTGGCTTCTGCGGCGCAAGCTCCACTGCCGACGCCGCTGGACGTTAGTGGTCTGGCAGAGTTGACAGGCGGACGAAGTGTTTACGCAGACGAGAATAACTACGAACCGTTATTTCGCGCTCTGGCTGAAGAGGTTACTTCCGCTTATGTGCTGGCATTTTATCCCCCCGAGCAGAAACGTCGGGATGGGGAGTTTCATAACATCAGGGTTGAGGGCCCAGGCGGTTTGATGCTGAGGCAGAGTCGTCCAGGTTTTCAGGCGGGAAAGAACAGAAGGCAGTAGGCAGAAAGCAGTAGGCAGAAAGCAAAACCCCTCAGGATTGGGATTTGCTTTCTGCCTATTGCTTTCTGCCTACTGTCTCCTGCCTACTGTTACTCAGAATTCATCGTCTTCATCGTCGTCGTCCAGGTCGTCTTCTTCCACAATATCCAGCTCTACCGGATCGAGTCCGACCACCTCGAGCTCGACACCGCATTCTTCACAGGAAACGCTTTCACCTTTATCCGTGTCCGTATCCACATGGACATCCGCATCACATTCGGGACATGTTCCAGTCGGCACTTCTTTACCTCCAACAAGATTTTGCTAAGCAGCGATACATCCGAAGCAATGCGATGATCCTGCCCCACGTTTTGAGTGTCTGGCAACAATCTACCCGTGCCTGTCAGTTTTTGCAATACTCTTTTTCCTTGCCGTTTTGGCCTCGTAGGACAGGCATTAGTGCCGATATATTTGACCCAAAAAACACAGACAAGAATCTGTGTCCCATAGGGCAAACTTTCGCACTAAGACCTTAGACAAAGTCAGAACCGGGAGTGCCGAAAGAGCGGGGGCAAGCCCGCCTTCCTTACCGCACGTAGTTAACGCTGAATCACGATCCCAACTCCAGGGTTCCAAAGTTCAACTCAAAACACTTGCAGTAAGGAAGGCGGGCTTGCCCCCGCTCTTGGCGCGCTCCCGGTTCCGACTTTGTCGACCCACAGTGGGTGCCGATCCCCAGGTTCTCCCATCTCCCTTTTCACTGTGGCCTTCCACAGTCGCTCCGTCAGTACCAAACGCTGAGCCTGTACGTGATAACATGGCCGCCGACTGATTAACGCCGCCTCGAAAACTTAATAGCCAAGGCTAATAATTCCCCCATGCTCGCGTTTATTAAACGACGACAGTTCGGCTTCGCATTACTGGCTTGCTTCGTTCTGGTGCTCCTGGGTTCCTACTTCTCGCTCGCTCGAAATCAGAGAAGCAGACTTCAATCCGCCGGCCCGGTCTCTCTTGAAAACCACCACGCAAGCAATCATGCCTCAGCGCCTTCCGCTTCTTTAGACTCAGATAACGACGGCATCCCTGATACGGCTGAATTACAAAGCTATATGGACCGCGAGAACTTTCGCCGCTGGTTCACGCTAATTGCTGAAGGTCAGTTTTACCAGCTGAGTGAACAGTGGAACGCAGAACAAAGAGACTGCGCCGGTCTGGTGCGATTTGCCTGGCGCGAGAGCCTGCGACATCACGATCGCGCCTGGCTGCAAAAGATGGGGCCGGCGTACAGCCCGGTCGCACCCGACGTTGCACGCTACTCGCTCGAGCAGGGCCCACTCGGAGAAAAACTCTTCCGCACTGGCTTTGGCTCCTACAAAGACGGCGAGCTGTCTAATGGGACGTTCTCGGAGTTTGCAGACGCACGCAGTCTCAAGAGTTTCAACGCCAAATTCATCAGCCGTGATCGCCGCGTGGCCCAACCTGGTGATTTGCTTTTTTTCTATCAACCCTGGGTACAGAAGTTTCCCTACCACGTGATGATTTTTCTGGGTGACGCACAAATGGGTGGCAACCAGGCCAGCGACTGGGTGGTTTATCACACCGGTTCCTCGCCATCGGACGCAGGCACTGTGAAGAAGGTTGAACTCTCGGTTCTGGATCAGCACCCCAACAAACGCTGGCGGCCGGTTGAAAGTAATTCCAACTTTCTCGGCTTCTATAGATTGAAAATACTCGAATGACACACTTGTCGACTGGCCCCAAGGAGGCTAAGCCGTGTTTGAAATGAACTCTCGTTCTTATCGCGTTCTAACTACTTCTTTGATTTACCTGGTGGCGATCGCGGCTGCCCTGACAGTCGCGACCTTGCGTTCGCGAGCAAAGCCGAAGTCCGCGCCGCCCGCCCCCGCTTATCTCGAAAAGCGATTGCCATCCGACAAGCCCTTCTTTTCACTCTCCACACATCGCACCTATGGCAGCAGTGATAACGCACGCTTGTGGGTCGACTACCAGGGAGTTGATCATCTGGACTTTCGCGTTTACCAGGTAAAGGATCCGCGAAAGTTTTTCACCGGACTCAAAGACCCTCATCAGATGGGAGAGCGTGAAGAAGCGGAAGTGGCCAGCACCTTGCCACACCGCGAATCATTTCTCGAGAAAGTGCGCAATCTGAAGCGTTGGGCCTACACCGGCATTCAGGGCTTCGTGCGCGGTCAATTGCGGCGCGATTCGCGCGAGGCCTTCAACCACAAGTTTCGTAAAGAGGCGGATATCATTCGCACGCCGTTGAATGTTTCCGACTATGCTCGCGTGCCCTTGCTGAATCCGGATCTGCTCGTTAGTAGTTGGCGCGAGCCTTTGCCGCCACTGGAAAACGCCTACGATCAACGCATGATCCCGCTGGGGAAAAAAACTCCCGGAGTTTATCTCGTGGAAGCGGTTGAAAACGATCTGCGCGCTTACACGGTGGTAGTGGTTACCGATTTGACAATGATCGATAAGACCACTCGCGATGGCGAGCTGCTGGTTTACACGGTCGATCGCAAAACCGGCGAGCCGCGTCCGGGAGCGCAAGTCGAAATCGTAAGAGAGCAAAAGACCGTTGCCAGCGGCGTCACTGACGGTCAGGGAATTCTTAGAACTAAGATCGAAAAGAAGAAGCCGGCAGCCAAAGCCGGTGACGGAGGCGGCGATGAAGAAGGCGCTGCCGAAGAAGCGGATGCCGAGCCTGATGAGACTGATTCCCAATCACTGCTGATCCTCGCCAAACAGAGTAGCAACTTTGCCATATCCGATCTGGGTTCAATGTTTTATGGTTACGAGGACTACGAGGAAGGCGGAGGCGGAGAAAACCTTAAGGCCTATATCTATACTGACCGCCCGGTCTACCGTCCCACTCACAAAGTTAATTTCAAAGGGATCATTCGGTCCATCGATGCAAACGGCGCCTACAAACCTGTCTCGGACAACACTGTGAATGTCACGGTGGAGGATCCGAATGGCGCCAACATTCTCACCAAAGAGCTTCCAATATCTCCGCGCGGCACGTTCAGCGGCGATGTAGACATCGCCGAAGAGGCGCCACTCGGCAGCTACCGCATCGCGGCTGAAGTCGAAAGCGGTTCGGCAAGCGGCAGCTTCGAAGTCGCGGAATATAAAAAACCTGAATACAAAGTGACCATCTCAGTTCCCGGAAAATTTGTGCAGACCGGCCAGAAAGCTAACTTTTCCATCGACGCCCGTTATTTCTTTGGCGCCCCGGTCGCAAATGCCGAAGTGAAGTATTACATCTACCGCTCGCGATACTACGCGTGGTTTGGCCAGGGAGATACTGACGAAACAACCGACGAGTCGGAAACCGAAGACGAGTACTCGCAGTTTTATCGCGGTGGCGACGACATGGTCCAGGAGAGCGAAGGAACGCTCGACGCGCGCGGCCACCTGAATGTTGACTTCCCCGTTCCCCAGGCCACGGACAATCGACGGCGCCGGCAGCTTTGTTGCTACTCGTGGCACCGTCGTCGCCAATGCTGATCCCGATCGTTATGTTTATAACAAAGGGGACCTGGCTAAGATTCGGGTTACGACCACTGACTACGATGGCCATCCAGTCGGAGCGCCGGTGCAGCTTCAGTTTGTCGAGCGCACCTGGACCAAAAAACCGAAACCGGAGGATGCCGATGAGTCTTACTATCCGGAGTATGAAATGCATGAGCGGCCGATACTCTACGCAGACGTGCAAACCGACTCACAAGGCCAGGCCAACTACAATTACACCACCACTGAAGCCGGCAACATCTCGATCAAGACCGTGACTTGGGAAAACGGTCGACCCGTGCCCACCATCGGCGGGTATCTCTGGGTAACTGATCGCCAGTATCCCTGGAATGAATCTTCCTTTTATAGTGAAGACTACACCGCTATCAAACTCGTGCCGGACAAGAAGTCGTACAAACCCGGCGAGACTGCCCACGTGTTGGCGATCCTGCCGACAGACAATGCGCACTTACTCGTAAGCACGGAACTGAACAAAGTGATGACTGTCCAGCATGTCAGTTCAGCCGGCAGATCAATTGTTCTCGATGTTCCCATTCAAGCCAGTTACGCTCCGAACATTTTTCTTAACGTCTCATACGTTAAGGGCGGCGATATGTACACGAGCGACCAGCGCCTGATCGTGCCAGCGCGCGATAAGATGCTCAACCTCGAAATCATTTCGAACAAGAAAGAGTACAAGCCGCGCGAGGCGGCGTCGTACACAATCCTGGCGCGCAATGCCGAAGGCGCACCAGTGTCAGGCGCCGAAGTGAGCCTCGGCGTGGTCGATGAAGCGATCTACAGCGTCTCGCCAGATTATTCCGGCAACATCAAGAGCGAGTTTTATGGCCTGCGTTACAGCAGCGTCGAGACGCATCTCTCGATTAACTATTCGTTCACGGGTTTCGCCGGCGACAAACCAATCGATCTCGCCAAAAACAAGTCGACCTACCAACTTGCCGACTTCAAGAATGAAGGTGATCTGGTTCAACCTACTATCAGGAAAAACTTCAAAGACACCGCCTTCTGGCAACCCGACGTGGTGACAGGCGCAGACGGCAAAGCCACGGTCAAAGTTAACTTGCCCGATAATCTGACCACCTGGCGTGCCACCGCACGTGGCGTAACGGCTGATACCAAAGTCGGCGCGACAAAGTACAAAGTGGTCGCTCGCAAGGACGTAATAATGCGACTGGAAACGCCGCGCTTCGTCACGCAAGGCGACACAGTCACGCTTTCAGGAATCGTCCACAACTATCTGAATGCGGACAAGGCAACGCAGATATCTCTGGAAGTTGACGGCGCGCAATTACAAAACTCCGGAAAACAAACCGTCACCATCACTAAGCAAGGCGAGCATCGCATCGACTGGCAGATCTCGGCTCCGAATGCCGGCGAAATAAAACTGCTGGCTAAGGCTTTAACTGATACCGAATCAGACGCGGTCGAATTGCCCTTGACGGTAGTGCCGCGCGGTTTGCACCAGGTAAAAAATGAGTCGACCTCGTTTTCCGACGAGAATGCCGAGAAGACTTTCTCGATGAACTTGCCGCCCAACGCTGATGCGCGCGCGCGTAGTTTTAAAATCGAAGTTGCGCCTTCTATCGCCGGCACGTTGTTTGGCGCTTTGGACTACCTGACCACCTATCCATATGGCTGCACCGAGCAGACCATGTCGAGTTTTCTTCCCAACGTGATCGTTACCCAGGCTTTGAAAAACGTGAAGACGTCGTCAATAAAAGACTCAAACGATCTGCCGAAGAAAGTTCAGAAAGGAATGGACCGCTTATACGCCTACCAGCACAACGACGGCGGTTGGGGCTGGTGGAAAGACGATCAGAGCGATCCCTTCATGACTGCTTATGTGGTAAGCGGTCTGACACTGGCAAAGCAGAACGGTTACGAACCGGACGACAATCGGATCGCCAGTGGTCGCGAGAAATTGAAACAAATGCTCGATTCGGGCACTACTGAAGCTGGCACGCAGATCGACCTGGAGACGCGCGCGTTCATGGTTTACGCGCTCGAGGAAAGCGGTGGCGGCGATGGCCATTACGTTGAAAAGATCGTCAGCGAACGCGGAAACCTGCAGCCGTATGGACGCGCGCTGCTCGCCTTAACCCTGAAGCAACGCAAGGACGACAAACGCGCGCGCGATGTCGCTGCCGAAATTGAAAGGACGGTCTCGGCCGATGATTTCTCCGCTTACTGGTCCTCAAGCCGCAAGCCCATGCTCGACTTTGCCGAAACAAACGACACGGAAGCAACCGCGTTGTCTCTTAAGGCGCTCGCTCGTATCAAGCCTGACAGTCCAGTTCTGGCCAAGGTCGCGCGCTGGCTGGTTTCGAACCGCCCCAGCGGTTACTACTGGAATTCAACCAAGGACACCGCGTTCGCAATCCTCGGACTCATCGACTATCTGAAGGTTAGCCGGGAACTTTCGCCGGATTACGACGTCGAAGTTTACCTGAACGGCGAAAACGTCCTGACCCAGCACGTATCGTCGGCAGCCGCTTCGCAAACGTTCTCCGTCTACCGCAAAGCAAACGATGTCGCCGGAACTAATGACATTCGCATCGTCAAGCGCGGCAAGGGCGTGGTTTATTTTTCGTCATCGCTTGACTACTACACTGGCGAAGACGAAGTCGCTGCGCGAGGCTCCGCCGATCTGAACCTCACCAGGGAATACCTGCGGCTCAGCGTTGTCGAAGACGGCTACAAACTGAAGTGGAAGACTGAACCATTGAGCGGTGAGGTTCATTCCGGGGATATGCTGGTCGTACGGCTGACCCTTAACGGTTCGAAGGCGCGCCATCTCATGATCGAGGATCCGATTCCTGCTGGAGCGGAACAGGTTGAAAGCGTAGGAAACCTCAACCTCGACTACACCTCCGGACATGACTGGACTGATTGGTACAGCTCGCGTGAGTTTCGCGATAACCGGACGGTGTTCTTCCTCGACTACTTTGATGGCAAGGCTACCTTCCAATATGCAATGCGAGTGCAGATACCGGGACAGTTTCGCGTGGCACCGGCGCGTGCGGAGTTGATGTACCGGTCGTCAACGCAATCAAACACGGCGTCAGGAAAACTGGCGTTTTTGGAAAGAAAGTAAGACTAACCGCCAGGACGCTGAGAACGCCATGGTAGGAAAAGATGTCTGAACAGGAATCGGCCTTGAATAGTGTTTCTAATTCTATTGCTTCCCTGGCGATCTTGGCGCCTTGGCGCCTTGGCGGTTACGCTCGGATTTCTATTGAGGATCACACAATATGTTGACTGAAACATTTCATTCGATCGTCACGGCCACTCGCAACGTTTTTCGAAATTGGCCATCGATGCTGTTAATGGCGGCCGTCTACGCGTCACTCCTCGCTTTGCTTTATCTCCTGGTCGCTATCAGGGAAGCAACCCTGCCCCAGGTGATCCTGACTTTCTTGTTTGCGGTCACCGCTCCCCTGCTCTTCTTCATACTCCAGACAATGATTGCCAGCGGCAGCGCGCGGCAGTTTGCAAAGGAAGATGCCGGCGAGACTGAGCAACTGACTGCAGGCTCTCTCCTAAAAAGATCGCTGACTAGTTTTTGGAAATTGATCTTGATCAGTCTGCCGCTGATCGTTCTTGCGATACTGATCGCCTATCTGCTCGGTCGGGCACAGAATCACTTTGGGCAAAATCTTAACGAGCCGGCGATCTCTACTACGCATCCAATGGCGCAAACGGCTTCGACGCCACCGGCCCGGCCGATCAACTGGAGAGTCGCGCTGTTCTCTACCATTCGTTATCTCGCGTTCGGTCTGGTATTGCCGCTGGCGGCGATCCATTTGTGGCTTGCTACGGTGCGTGATGGACTGATAGGCGCAGTTCGTAAAATTGCGACTCTTCTGTCGCGCGCCTTCGCGCCGCAGTCGGTCCTTATATACATCGCCGGATTTATCGTTTTCGCCGTCGTTCCCTATTTTTTGCTTTTCAGGACTACTCAGTCGCAGCACGCCTGGCTGGAGCTTTCGTTTCTGGTCGCGCGGCTGGTGGTGGTGTTTGCCCTCACGCTGCTTGGCTGGACCATCACCGTACGCGCCCTTGGGCGGTTTTCATCAAGCCCGCAGCCGGAACCGGTGAACGAGGCCGCTTAATGCAGTCGCCGCATTCATTGGCATCCATTACTCAGGGAACCGTGCAGGCAGATGCCGGTACGGCTGAAGTTTCTCTAGCCACTTCGGTACCCGCAGTTCGAAAAAACTGGTTGCCACGTTCGCGTTTGTCTCTCGTTGCCGGCCTCGCTATCTGCGTCGGGGCGTTTGGCGGAATGATCGCTCTAAAACTGGCGCGTCATTCCGGCCTTTCAGCATCCGGCGAGAGGGCAGCTAATGCCGAGTTACTCGATCAGCGCCTGCAACGCGCAGCCACACAAGCACTCGGCGATCGTCGCGGCACCATTATCGTGATGGATCCGCAAACCGGACGCATTCGTGCCATCGTCAATTCGGAAATCGCGTTCCGCGAAAATTTTCCGGTCGGCTCTGCAATAAAACCATTTACCGCTCTGGCTGCCTTGCGGTCCGGCTTAATTGACGAAGACTCGCGCACTCTCTGCCACGAAAAATATTCGCATCACGCCTTTCAGACGACGTGCTCGCATCCTCGCGATCTGCCGCCGCTGAATCCTACAGAGGCCATTGCTTATTCCTGCAACTATTACTTCAGCTCCCTGGGCGAACACCTCAAGGAGACGAGCTTTAGCAGCACGCTCAGCGAATTTGGTTTTGGCAGAAAGAGCGGGGTCAATGCCGGCGGAGAAATAACTGGAGAACTAAGGCGCAGCGATTGGCGTCCGCAAAATGCAATCGGTGAGGGCAACTATCTTCAGGCTAGTCCAATTCAGGTCATCAACGCCTATGTAGCGCTCGTCAATGGCGGCCGGCTCTTCACGCCACAACTCGAAAAGCCGGCAAACTTCGAAGCAGAACTGCGGGCGAACGTCGAAATCAAGGATCGAGACCGGGAACTTATTATCAGGGGCATGCGCGGAGCTGTTCGTTATGGCAGTGCTGAAAAAGCGAATCTCTATTCGCTGCCTGCTTACATCTTCGGCAAGACAGGCACCGCCACTGAAATCAATGGCTTTCGTACACATGGCTGGTTCGTGGGGATTGCTTCCGAAGGGACTGAGGCAGCGTCTGACTCTGAGGCGGCGCCTGACAAGGTCAAGTTGGCGGTACTCGTTCTCTTAACAAGGGGCCACGGATTTGAAGCAGCCCAGGTGGCGCGACCGATCTTCAACGAGTTTGCATCTTCAAATCTCACTTCTGAGATCTCAGATCTTAAATCTGAGACCCCAAATACTAAATTTGAGATCTCAAATCCAGGAACTCAGATCTCAGATTTGAGATCTCAGACAATCAAAGTTCACCTGATACGCGAAAACATCACACGCACGGTTGGCTTCGAAGACTATGTGCGCGGCGTCGTGGCGGCTGAGGGCAGCATGGAGACTGAACCTGACGCTTTGAAAGCCCTGGCCATAGCCGTCCGTACCTATGCGCTTAGGAACCTTGGGCGGCATACTCGGGACGGCTACGACTTCTGCAACTCCACCCACTGTGAAAGATATCGTCAGATAGACCCGGAGTCTGGCGTCTACGTGTCCCCGCTGATTCTAGAAGCCGTGGAAACGACTCAGGGAGAGATGCTCCGAGATCAAAATAATGAGCTCGTCGATTCCTACTTCAGCGCCTCGTGTGGAGGCGCCACCGCAAACATGACAACGCTATGGGGCGGCAGTTCCCCTCCCTATTTGCGAGGCGTGCACGACGAGTATTGTGCTAACGAGGCCCACGGTAGTTGGACCGATACCATTTCGCAAACTCAACTGCTCAAGGCGTTGCAAACAGATCCGCGTACGAATGTTGGAGAGCGTTTACTTAACGTCAGCGTCCTACGCACCGATGCCAGCGGTCGTGCAGAACTGATTGCTATCGAAGGTAATCGCCGCGTTACGATTAAGGGCTGGGACTTCAAGATCATCGTCGGGCGCGCGCTTGGTTGGTACCTACTTAAGAGTTCGCATTTTGAAATTGCGCGTTCCGGTTCGAATTTCATTTTTCGTGGCCGCGGGTTTGGTCACGGGCTCGGGCTTTGTCAGGAAGGGGCGCACGTAATGGCGGCGCGCGGCGCAAATTACCGGCAAATCCTGGAGAAGTATTTTCCAACGACTCATATCGCTGATAGCGGCACTGGTTTGATCTCGGCTTTCTCCGTGCCTCCTCAGTGTTCTCTGTGCCTCTGTGGTGAATGTTTGCTTAGCGTTTATTCAAAACAGTACTTACCACAGAGGCACAGAGAACACAGAGGAGGCGCTGAGAGTTTCAAAATAGCGGACCACCCAAATAGCGATAGCGTTCAATCGGCTGATCTTGCGTGGCCGCGTGGACTTGAGTCCTTCGTTGGTCACCCGACGACCCGTCCTCGCGACACGGTGCCTCGACTTAATCTTCGCAGCGAAGACTTTCGCATTAATTATCCAGCCACCGTTAATCAGCGCGACGCTGAAGGGTTGTTGACTTTGCTTCAGTCAAGCCGCAAGTCACTACTTGCGCGCGTCGCAGCCGCGGGAATCAAAGTTCAGTTTCCGGTCCTGGAAGTGGTTGTAAACGAGACGACCGGCGATTTTGTTGGCCGCACGGGCCTTCCAATCTGGGCTGCTGCCGCCACGCGCGGAAACAAGATTGAACTTCAGCCGCTCGAAACGCTGAAGCGCCGCGGAATTCTCGAAACAACCGTGCGCCACGAACTCGTACATACTGTGATTGATTTGGTAAGCCGCGGCCGTGCGCCACGCTGGCTGACAGAAGGGTTGGCGTTACACCTGGCGGGCGAGGGTCGATTGCTTGCGCGCTACGAACCGCGTAAACGAATGACGACAGCCGAAATTGACAAGCAGCTTGGCTACTCGACCTGGACGGTGTCAGCCAATGAAATGCGCACAGTATATGCTGCCGCGTACGGCGAGGTCAGGCGACTGGTAAAAAGTGAAGGCGAAGCGAATGTTTGGAAGCGATTGGCGAAGTGAGGCGGTTACCATCAAGGTTTGCGGATCACAGCTGTTGGTAATGTTGTAGTTTGACCTGTCAATTACTTTCATTAACACCTGGCTTTAGCCCGGTGGCCCGATAAGTGGAAAGAAAAGGTAACCGTTTAAACGGTTTCCCGTTTCGCATAACCCTGGATCACCGGGCTAAAGCCGCGGTGTTAATGAGACAACAAAGCGAAAATACAAGCACTAATCACCAGCCAACCATCGCCACCGGATCATCAATCCAAGGTATACTCGCGCCATGAGGCCCAACCTTGTATCAGTACTAAAAACTTCCTATTACTCACATGAATATCTTCAAACCAGCTAATCGTTTAATCGCCGGTGTGATTTCGCTTGTCATGCTCGCAACGCCACTGCTCGCGCAGCAGCGTCGCAATGCGCCGAGGAAGCCGCCGGTTCCGGAACCCGCGCCAACATTCGACTCACTACTCGCCGCCGAAAGCTACAAAATCTATTGCGAGATTAGAGGCGTTGGTGGATTGGTTCGTTCATCCGCGGTGAACGATCTGCTTGATCCGATAATGAAGTTAGGCGGTCCGCCAAAAGAATTCAAGACAGTTGTGAAGTGGCTTAATGCGCACGCTGACGTGCTCGCCGGCTCGCGCATGATGGTGGCTGGTTGGGGATCCAGACCGAATTTACCAAACGTCCTGATTGCCATCGAGTTTGCTTCCCCCGAGGAAGCTAAGAAGTTTTACCCCGAGTTGCGCGACTTCCTTCCGAAAATCTTGCCAACGCCGACGCCTTCACCCATACCAGCTCAAACGCCAACTACAATTCCAGCTGCTCAGCCTGCCGCCGCTGTTGCTGCTCGTCCTTCCGAAACACAAGTAGTGAGGACGGAGCTGGTGGGAGCAGCGGCGACGACGCAAAACATCGGTACGGCTGCGGAAAAGGAACCGGAACCAAGTTTGCCACCCTATCAAATGAAACAAGCCGGCTCGCTGGTCCTCATCAGCGACACTGCGTTCACGTTTAAGAGTCTTAGACCGCGAGGCAGTAAAGCACTTGAAGAAGATCAGAACTTTTTGCTGGCCCGGAATCGGTTTTCGTCTGAATCGCTATTTCTTTACGTCGATCTGAAGACGATTGAAAAGGAAGAGAAGGCGCAACGGCAAAAGTGGGAAGATGAGGCGCAGAAACACGCCGAGGCTGAACAGAAACGAGCTGAAGAGGCGGCAGCCAATCCGCCAACCGTTGAGGAGCCGGTGACTGAGACGACAGATCCCGAGCTCTCAGCAGTGCCGGTTGAGGAACAAGTGATGCCGCCGGAGCCGCCTCCCTCCGAGCCATCGACTGTAGTATCAGCGACGGTTGATCCGCAGGCGCCGGGCAACGCTCAGCTATCCAGCGGGCCTCAACCCAGTGTCGAAGAAGCCGTGGCGTTCTCCTCACTCTCCCGGATTTTTTTCGCCGGCGAGAGCAAATGGCCTGAAGCTGTCGGCGCGGCGCTGGTCTTTGAAGGCGATGCTTACGTTCTGCGCACCCTGATAATTAACAGTCCTGAGAACAAAGGCATCGCGATTCCTTTTGTACCGCAACTTGTTTCTGGACCAGCTATCGCGCCGGAGTCTCCCAACATATTTCCCGCTGACGTGGATCTGTTCGCAAGTGTGTCACTCGACTATCCGCAAATTTACGAGGGATTGTTGAAAGCGCTTGCAGACTCTGATGAACGGCAGAGAAAGTACGCCGGCCCCTATGAACGTCGATCTGCGACCAGTGGTCCACCGGAAACTCCCTTTGCTTTTTATGAAAAGAAGTTGGGCCTAAAAATCAAAGACGACCTGCTGCCACTGCTCGGCAATGAGCTCGCACTGGCGCTACCCAAAAAAGCAAAGAAGACGACGAACGATGCTGCGACGAGCTCTACGGTAAATCCACCTACCGGAGAATCCGTGCAACAAAACGCGGCTGCGGGCCCGAACCCGTTGATCGCCATCGCCGTAAAGGATCGTGAAGCAGTTGGCCGGCTGATACCAAAGATTATTGAGGGCCTCGGTCTAAAGGGAGCGAGCCTGCTGGCGCAAACTGAAAAGCGGGATGGCACCGAAATCGTTTCCTACGCCGGAGTTTTTTCTTACGCGTTTGTTGGCGATTTCCTCGTCTTATCGCCCGACCCCGCAGAGACCCGACACGTCGTCGATGCCTATCTGAATCACCAAACACTTTCGTCGGATAGTCATTTTAGAAACTACACTCGCTGGCAACCGCGGCAGGTGCTCGGGCAGCTTTACATGGCTCCGGGACTGGTAGCGGAATATACCGTTGGCAGCGGCAAATCCGGAGCGGCTCTCGACAAGATGAATGCTTTCTTTTCCGGCGTGAACCCGGTGATCGATCCGCTTACCTATTCACTCTCCAACGATGGTTTGGGCCCGCTCCACGAATTACACCTGCCAAAAAATCTGCTCCAGGTGCTGGTGGCTGAGATGTTAGTCGGAGCAAGCGAATCAGTGCCTTCGAGCAATGAGGCGATTGCGAGAGGCCTCATGCAAAGTTTGGCTAACGCCGAAGCGACCTTCAAATCAACTGAAGGAAACAGCGGTTACGGCACGCTTGAGCAGCTTGTCTCTGCCGGCTTATTCAATGCAGAAATGTTGGAGAAGTATGGTTACAGAATCGAGGTATCTGCTTCTCCGGATAAGTTTCAGATTACTGCTGTTCCCACTGAATATGGCACGACCGGAAAGCTTTCTTTTTTTATCGACGAGAGTCAGATACTCCGCGGCGGCGATCATGGTGGCGGCGCTGCCACAGCTGATGATCAACCGATGTAAGGATGATTTTCGTTGCCAGAGGAAAAACGCCCATCGCTCTCTGCGGTGACAGGTTGATTAGTATTGACAAACACAAAAGGCAACCGCTACAGTTCGCTTACGTTTTACGTTCCGCAACTAAGCGAAGAATCTTTAGGGAGTTTGCCGGCTATAACTAGCCGCGGCCCCCAGCCCCTCTCTGAGCTGCAGGCATTGAGCGATTAATCCGGCAAATTCCAGACCAACTTTTTGACTGTAAAAAATTCAAGAGTCGCTCATGCCCCTTGCCTCCATCGGCACGTGGTTGAAAGTATCATGAATCTGAACGGGGAATTGCTTTCTATCTCCGTTGGTTGGTAGTAATTTTCACAACCTAATACCCTGACCGCCACGGTAAATCCTACTGGTCGGAAGTCTTGACCAGCCACAATATTCGAATCGACCCAGGAGGACAGATGAGCAACATCGAGAAGAAACCCGGCACATTCAGACTTCAAAAGCACCAGCTACGAGCTTCACGACAACGAACCAGGATGTACCGAACATCCCTGGTTTTTTTGTTACTGATGGTTGCTGCTTCAGGAATGAGCTTGTCCAGAGGGCCACTGGTTAGAGTCTCTTCCGCGAGTCAAGGCTCGATTCCGTTGAGCGTGGACGTGATGCGACAGATCCAGGCGCTCAATGCAGAAAAGGAATCGCGGACGCCGGCGCAAAAGAAGCTTGACTCTCAACTTGTGTACGCAATCAAGCAGCGAAATGGTCAAGCCGTGGCGGCTGGGGCTCCAATGCTGGAGGTCAATGTAGGCGCTGATGCATCGGGCATGGTGACCGTTGATATCAGCGCCGATGTTACGGATGAATTGCTCTCTACTCTCAAGGCCATGGGCGTCCAGTATTCGAATGTATTTCCCCGCTATCATGCGCTGCGAGCGGTTGCTTCTTTGGATCAACTTGAAGCGATTGCCGGACTGGCTGAGGTTCGCTTCGTTCAGCCAAAGCAGGGATACACGACCAATCAGACCGTCGGCAGAATTGAGGATGAAGCCGCGAGCCCAAGCCCGCTTACGTTTCAGCGGGTTGAAAGTGTTCGGCGCCAACTAGCCGCCCAGGGTATCGGCGACCTTCAAACTAATGTGCTTCCAAACGGATACGACGGGGTCGGCGCCGCCAACGCAGAGGCAGTGATCTCGCACGGCGTTTATTCCGCACGCGGCACCTTTAACACGAACGGCCTGGGCGTGCGGATTGGAGTCCTTTCAAACGGCGTTACGTCCCTGGCTACGAGCCAGGGCAGGGGAGACTTGCCGCCGACTTGTTCGTCGCTGACACCGCCGGCGACGGAACAGTGCGTCAATGTGGTTCCCGGACAGGCAGGCAGCGCCGATGAAGGCACGGCGATGCTGGAGGTGATTCATGACATTGCGCCGGGAGCACAACTCTATTTCGCCACCGCACTTCCCACCATCACGCAATTTGCCACCAACATATTAGCGCTGCGCAATGTCTATAACTGCGACATCATTGTCGATGACGTCGGCTATTTCGTGGAATCACCTTTCCAGGATGGACAGGGACCGCTCGTCATTTCCCCAAACAATGCCGGTATCGTTACGCAGGCCGTGAATGATGTTGTCGGCTCCGGTGCACTTTATTTTTCGTCTGCCTCTAACTCAGGGAACTTGAACGACAATACCGCTGGTACCTGGGAAGGAGATTTTGTGGACGGTGGCACACTCGCGCTGGTCTCCGCCACGAACCACGTTCATGACTTCGACCCGACTGCCGCAGTCGCTCAGTCAGACTTGCTCACGGTCGGTACGGGCACCGCTCCGGCCAGTTTGGCCTGGTCGGATCCTTTGGGGGCGTCAGCTAATGATTATGATTTGTATATTCTGAATAGCACGCTCACTACAATTATTACCTCTTCGACGAACGTGCAAACCGGTACGCAGGACCCTTACGAGCAAACAACCGTCACAGTCGCTGCAAACCGGAGAGCCGTCATCCTGCAAAAGGCCGGTGCGGCGAATCGCTTCCTGCATCTCGATACAAATCGCGGCGTGTTGAGCATCGCCACGAACGGAAACACGCACGGACATAATGCTGCTTCCGGAGGTTACGGGGTGGCTGCATCGCCGGTCTTCATGCCGTTTGCCTTTCCGGTCGGCGCCACCTTTTTCAATGGCCCCTTTCCGAATTCTTATACTGCTACTGACAAGACTGAGACTTTCAGTTCTGATGGTCCGCGACGTAGCTTTTTCCAGGGTGACGGCACTGCGTTCACGCCGGGAAACTTCTCGTCAACGGGTGGCTCCGTTTTCCAACAACCTTTGATTGCCGCCTCTGACGGCAATTCGGTGACGGGCGTGGGCGGGTTCGGAAGCCCGTTCTTTGGTACCTCGTGTGCTGCCCCTGCTGCGGCTGCGATCGCCGGTCTTATTAAGTCGGCAAATCCGGCGTTGACTCCGGCCCAAATCAAGACTGCACTGACTAGTACCGCAATCGATATTGAAGCGGCCGGTGTCGATCGCGATACCGGCTACGGCGTCGTGATGCCTTATCCGGCGATGCAGTCTCTCGCACTTGCTGGCAAGGCATTTCTGGAATTCAACGGCGTGACGGCGACGGAAACTTGCTGCAACCTTAATACTCTAATAGAGCCGGGCGAAGGTGGCTCACTCCTCGTGAATTTGAAAAACACAGGACTGGCTAACGCTACCGGAATTACCACCACGCTAACGACATCGACGCCTAACGTCGGTATTTTTCAGACTTCGTCGGCATATTCGGATCTCGCATCCGGAGGCGGGTCGGCGAACAACGCCACCCTTTATCGGTTTAACATGGCTGTTGCCACGCCCGTCGATCAAATAATCAGTTTTACGTTAACCGTTAATTACGCTGGCGGCTGGGCCCCGTCACAGACGATCAAGTTTACTGTACAGAGCGGCCGCCAGCCGATTACTACCACGCTTGATGGCGTGGCTCCGCCGACGAGTGCCAGCTTCCCTGTCACTGCAACCGGCACGCAAACGGGACGTTTAAATCTAAGTGGATCAGGAACGCAGAGTACCTGCGGCGTGGCGAAAGCGAATCCCGGCGCCAGTGCGACGGGTGCTCGCAACTTCGATAGCTACACCCTAATAAACCCAACCGCCTCGACCGTATGTGTGACCGCAACCCTCACTGAGGATAAGACGGAAAATGATTTCCTGTTTCATGTAGCCTACGCGGGCAGTTTTGTTCCGGCCACTCCAAGCACCAATTACCTGGCCGATTGGGGTACCAGCAACAGAATCGTTCCGATGTCGATGTCCTTTAACGTGCTGGCGGGACAAACGCTTGTAATGGTAGTGCCAGGCAATACAGCTGGTTTGACCGGTACGCCTTACACGTTGCAAATCTCCGGCTTGCCGGCCTCAGCTACACTTCCAACGGCGGCGCCGGCCGGCATCAGCGGCACGGTCACTACTCCAGAGGGTGCTCCACTTGCCGGCGTCACCATGAACTTGAGCGGTGGGCGTTCAGGGAAGGCCATCACCGACAGCAACGGCAACTATGTTTTCAACAGCCTCGATACTGGCGACTTCTACACGGTGACCCCGGCAATACTGAACCACCACTTCAGTCCCGAGAGCCGATCGTTCTCGCTGCTTGGCAACAGGACTGATGCAGTGTTCACCGCGACAGCTGATGCGGTCGTAGCCGGCAATGTAATCGACACGGCGGAGTATTTTGTAAGACAACACTACGTTGATTTCCTCGGACGCGAGCCTGACGAAAGTGGGTTCAATTTCTGGAGTGATCAGATTCTGTCATGCGGCTCCGATGCCGCCTGTGTTGAGCGACGCAGGATTAATGTCTCGGCGGCCTACTTCCTGTCCATTGAGTTTCGACAGACAGGCGGACTGGTTGACGGGCTCTACCGCGCCAGCTATGGCCGACGCCCAATGTTTACGGAGTTCATGCCTGACACTGCGCTGGTGGCACGCAATGTCATAGTCGGACGATCAGATTGGGCGCAGATCCTGGAGGAGAACAAACGAGCGTTTCTCGATGCCTGGGTGCAGCGTGCGGCGTTCCAGACAGCCTATGGAGGTCTGACGAATGCCGGCTACGTTGAGGCGCTTATCAGCAACACCAGAGTTAGCTTCAGCCAGAGCGAGCGAGAGGCGCTGGTGAATGAGTTGAGCAGCGGGGCCGCAAGTCGTGCTGAGGTGTTAAGGCAAATCGTCGAGGACGAACGCTTCGTCGCCGCGAAACGCAACGAGTCGTTTGTGATGATGCAATACTTCGGCTACCTTCGCCGTGAACCGGACCCGGATGGTTATGCATTCTGGCTCAATAAGCTGAACCAGTTTAATGGCAACTTCGAACAAGCAGAGATGGTCAAGGCATTCATCGTCTCAGGTGAGTACCGCAGCCGCTTCTAGTGAGACGTGAGGATTTTCCACTTGGAAAATCTGAAACGACTTATCTATACAAAGTGAAATGAGAAAGGGCACGATCGAGGTCGTGCCCTTTCTCGTTATAGATTAAAAATTTCAACCGGCTCAACTGGCTCCGCAAGTTCAAACCCAAACACCCTCGAATAAAAGTGGAGTTCGCCATCCAATGCGCGCTTAATATTCTTCGCCTGGCGAAATCCGTGTTGCTCGCCCTCGAATGGCAGATATGCAACCGAAATCCCTTTTGCCCGCAACGCCTCGACCATTGTCTCTGCCTGATTCGGCGGCACTACCTTGTCTTCGAGCCCCTGAAAGAAGATCACCGGACAAGAGAGCCGTTCGGTGAAGTTGATGGGCGAGCGCGCTATATAAACGTCACGCTTTTCGGGATACGGTCCCATGAACCCATCGAGATACCGCGACTCAAATTTGTGCGTTTCTTTTGCCAACGCTTCCGCATCGCTGACGCCGTAGTGGCTGGCGCCGGCGCTGAACGTGTCACGGAAAGTCAGTGCGCAAAGCGTCGTGTAGCCGCCCGCGCTGCCGCCGGTAATCATCAGGCGTTTGCCATCGACTTCACCTTGCCCAACCAGATAGCGCGCGCCATTTGCACAATCGTCCACGTCCACGATTCCCCACTTGCCCTTCAGTCTCTCGCGATAGGCTCGCCCAAATCCTGTGCTGCCGCCATAGTTCACATCCAGCACGGCTATGCCACGGCTGGTCCAGTACTGAATTCCGAGAGTCATCGCTGTGGCCGCTGAGGACGTTGGCCCACCGTGACTTTCAACTAAAAGCGGTGGACGTTCACCTTCGGGCGCGCGATAGTCGGGGTTCTTTGGTGAGTAATAGAATCCGTAAGCAGTTAGCCCATCTTCAGTAGGAAATCCAATGGCGCGCGGAGTCGAAAGATAGGCCGCGTCAATTTCGAGACTACTGGAACAACGCACCGCCTCGAAGGTCCTTTTCTCCAAGTCAAACTTTACGATCGCGGCCGCTTCGGCAGGAGAGCCGGCGCGCATCACTGCCCTTCCCGGGGCGGCGCGCACAAACCGAATGTCGGTGTATGGGCAGTCTGTTGGTTCGAATTCTTTCGTGCGCGTGTCGATTAGCGCGAGCCGCGAGACGCCATTCTCAATGTAAGCGCAAATGATCCGTTCAGCGGATTCAAACGCATATGTCGACAAGCCAAACGCCCATTGCGGCACCGCAAACTCCGCTTCCCTTTCGCACATTAGCTCGACGAGTCCTGCGGAATTGACGCGATAAAGATTCCACCAGCCATTGCTATCGGAAACAAAATAAAGTTCGCCATTCGGCGACCACTCCGGCTGGAAGATCGACTCCGCAACACCGCCGGCCAGGCGCTCGCTGGCGACCAATACTCCGCCATCATCAAATGTTCCAACCCAAAGCTCGCTACCATCCCAGGGCATGTTGGGATGGTTCCACGTGAGCCATGCCAGTTTAGAACCATCCGGGCTTATTCGCGGTGATGAGTAAAAATCGTTTCCGGACGTCAATACTCGCCCGGTGGTTTCGTCACCAGCGAGATCGAGACTGACCAAAGTGTTCACCGCTTCCCGGCCGGCTACCGTGTGGTCTTCCCTAACGCAAAGCAAACGTCCGCGCGATTTATCGACTGCCGGATCGGCGTAACGCATATCGGCGCTGGGCGTGATTGGTTCCGGAGTGTTTCCCCTTATTGCCGCGTAAAGACGCTGATCGGCAAAATTTGAAAAGTAAACGGCGCCGTCCCTCACCGTATAATCCCCACCGCCATACTCGTGCACTCGTGTACGCGCGTTGAGGGGCGCCGGGTTAATGTCAGATGTCTCTCCCGATGCTTCCCGCCTCACGATCACGCTGCGGCCGCCTTCGGTGGGCCGCATTTCAACCCAATACAGGTCAGCGCCGTCCATCATTGGTTGGGAGAGGCCAATCGATCCGTTCACGATTAAGTCAGAGGTTATCGGCGACTTCCATGACCCGTACGGTGCCAGGCGAGGTTTGGACATAAAGGTTTCTCTCCGTTTTTCTGAGTGTTTTCAAACTTTCAGACTGAGCCTATTCGCAGCCAGTGGAATGAGACTACCTTAAACTCATCGAAATTAGACGGTTCCGAAAGGCTTTGCGAAGCTTTTGTTACAGTGTCGTGAAGTCTTTGCAAGGATACTGCAACCACCATGAATTGGCGCAAGCCTAATATGCCGCATCGTTAATTCTCCATGGGAGAACTGAGATAAAGGCAAGGGCGCCGGTCTTGGGGGAGGTCGGCGCCCATGGTCTTTTTTAGGCGTTGTTACTCCTCAATCACCTTTTTCTAACCTCATTTTCTTAGTTCCAATTCGTTCTGAACACTGGCCCTAGGCGATGGCACCCGTGTCCACGCCGCGCGTTCCATGTGTCGCCCACTTCCGTGGGCTCCGACGTTTGTGGTTTCGGTTCCCCGGGCTCGGCTTCACCATCGCCCGGGGCTAGCACTCTCTCCGCCAGCTTCGCAGGCTGGTTGAATGGTTTCTTCCAGCCGACGATATGTTCCGGCTCTGAGTTGTTAGACACATTATCTTTGCAGTCTGCGATCAAGTCCTCTGAATCTCGTTGACTAACTCTCGAAACGACATCACAATTCGGCACGGACTCGAACTCATTCCGAAAGGTCTCTCGCCATGCGCCGATTGCTCGTTAGCTTTATAGCCCTGGGCCTATTGCTGGTTTCAATTCCACAGCCCCGCTCTCAAACGCAGACATTCCACCCCGTGGTGCGCGGCCGGCGCGGCGTAGTTGCCGGTGGGCACCCGCTATCAGTTGAGGCCGGCTTAAGGATCCTCCAGCACGGCGGAAATGCGGTCGACGCCGGTGTGGCAACGATACTTGCTGCTTCAGTGATTGAGTTTTCTCATTTTTCCTTTGGCGGCGAGGTGCCGATTCTGATCAAACTTCGTGACGGTGGCTCGAGCCGAATAAGAGGTTCACAAACTAACGGCGTGGTCGTGATCGAAGGGATGGGCCAGGCGCCAATGAAAGCGACGCGCGAGTTTTTCGCCAACCGCGCCACTGGGAAAGATCAGGGCGCTGCTCCTGACTCCGCTCGAGCGCAACGAAATATAGAAATGGCGACGATGGCTGGGGCCAGGTCGGGTTTGATTCCCTCCACCGGGCCGCTGGCAGCGACAGTTCCAGCAGTACTCGACGCTTGTGTCACCTCGCTCGATCAGTTTGGCACTAAATCGCTGGCAGAAGTCATGCAACCCGCAATAGAGCTTGCGGATGGCTTTCCCATTGATGAGTTGCGCGTGCAATACATCAAGACGCGTGCGCCGATCTTTTCGCAGTGGCCGGACGCCAAGCGCATTTTTCTACCAAACGGAGCAGTGCCCAAGGTCGGTGACATTTTTGTGCAGGCAGATCTGGCGCGCACGCTGCGCGCAATTGTGGCGGCGGAGAAACGGGGCGCGGTCAAAAGTCGTCATGCCGGACTGGTGATGGCCCGTGATTATTTTTATCAGGGTCCAGTCGCACGCCGCATTGGCGAATACATGCAGCATAACGGCGGTTTGATTGCAGCCGAAGATTTCGCGCGCTTTCACGCTCGAGTTGGCTCGCCCGTAAAAGCTGATTATCACGGCTATGAAATCTACAAGGCCGGCTTTTGGACACAGGGACCAGCAATGGTCGAAACGCTCAATCTCTTGGACGGCTACGATCTCAAGGCGATGGGCCACAACTCGTCTGACTATATTCACACGCTGACCGAGTCGCTCAAGCTCGCGCTTGCCGATCGCGATCGTTATTACGGTGATCCTGATTTCACGAAGATCCCCGCGGCAGAATTGCTGTCGAAAGACTATGCCGCTTTACGGCGTCCATTGATCGAAAAAAATCGAGCTTCACTGGCACAACAACCCGGTGACCCGCAAAACATGAAGGCCATACTCGCGACGGTGAGTGAATCTCGCGGTCGAGTCTCCAGCGTTCCCGTTCTCGAACGCGCCAACGACACAACCTGCGTTAACGTAATTGACCGTGACGGAAACCTTTTCAGCGCGACTCCGAGCGGCGCCTGGCTGCCGGCTGTGGTTGCCGGCGACACAGGCGTGCTGATGGGCCAGCGCTTACAGTCCGCGCTCACCGATCCGAAAAGTCCAAACGTGGTCGCGCCCGGTAAGCGCCCACGCATCACGCTGACACCGACGCTGGTGCTGAGAGGCGGCGAACCGTTCATGGTCCTCAGTACGCCTGGAGGTGACAATCAGGATCAGGCTCTGCTTCAGGTTTTACTAAACATTATCGAGTTTGGCATGAACCCGCAGGAGGCTGTGGAAGCCGCACGCTTCGATACCCAACACTACGTCAGCTCGTTTGACGACCATGAATTCCTGCCCGGCTCGTTGAACGTGGAATCGCGGATTGATGAAAAGACAATCGCGGAACTGAAAGCGCGTGGCCATAAAGTAACTGTTCAATCCGCCTGGGGCACGCTCTCTTCACCGACTGTGATTATCTACAACCCACAAACGGGAGTCTCATCAGCCGGCGCCGACCCGCGGCGTGGGCGTTACGCCGTCGCCTGGTAAGACAGCTTCACCAGGCAGGAGATGATTTGAATGGCTGATAAACTTTTCCGCATAATTCTGCAAGTCGACGATTTGGATAAAGCCGCTGATTTTTATGCAAAGCTGCTTGACGATCCCGGCAGACGGATTCCGCGAGCTTCACGACACTACATCGATTGCGGCCCCGTAATTCTGGCGCTCGTCGACGTCACCGCTGGTGGCGAACAAGCGAAACCGCTCCCCGACTACATTTACTTCGCGGTAAGCAACCTCGAAAAAGTCTATGATCGCGCGACGGAGTTGAAATGTCTTTCTTCGGAGGACGTTCATGGCGCCAGCGCCGGCGAAATCGTCGTGCGACCGTGGGGCGAACGCTCCTTCTATGTCGCCGACCCCTGGGGCAACGGGCTTTGCTTCGTCGATGAGAATACGCTCTTCACCGGGCGCTGACCGCGTAAATCAAAAGAAGACACCGTGTCACGCCCAATAGCGATCTACAGAAGGAACAAAGCTGCGCAACCTCGCATGCGTTTCAAGCCATGGCTGATCCTCGCCGCTTTATTGTTTGGCGTGAACGGCGCACGGGCTGCTCCCTGCACGCAAGTGAAAGCGCAGCCCGACGCCTGGATAACCGGCAGGATCAATGCGCTTGTGCAAGCAGCGCGCAACGCGTTTGAGACTGACAATGCGTTGCCTGCTTATGAAAAGGTGCTGGATGGGATTGTCGGCACAATTCGCGAATGCCGTCTCTCCGAGGATCACAACTTCGTCAGACAATACGGAAACTTTCTCGACTTCGTTGAAGCTGCTGGTCTCGAACGGCGATCGGATCACGAACTCGGCTTCCTCGTCCCCGACAAACAATACTTCACGGAGACGCGCCAGTTCGTCGGTATTCCCGAGTTCCTGCTGGAGCCGACGTTCCTCAGAAACGTCAGCCGCTATGAAACATTAGGGCGGGCAAAGTCTTATCTGCGGCAGCTCAACTCATCCAGAGGCACGGACGAGCAACTTATTTTTTTCAGCTACAAGTCGCGGCATCTTGGTACGCCGGACAACGACAACAGTTACCGCAGGCTTTTAGTCGTGGTTCCTGGCAATGCGGAAGAGGGACTTCCCGACAAGTGGGTGCAATTCGGGGTTACCGATCCGGGTTTGCGTGCGCGGGTGCGTAACGTGTCGGTCGTGTCAGCGGTAGCAGCCGCAAACGGAACTTTTAACGCGTACTTCAAAGACTTTTACCGGACCTACCGCCGCGACGGCTCCATCGCGGTCGAGGGACGTTGGGAACTCGGCGAGGGTGATGACAACTGCGCAATGTGTCACAAGAGTGGCATCCTCCCAATTTTTCCGGTGAGGGGCACCGTAAGTGCGGCCGAGCAACAGGCGTTGCTCACCGTCAATGAACGTTTCAGAAGTTACGGTTCAGCACGGTTTGGCGGTTACCTCGATGAGCGGAAACTTGGACCCGGACTCAGTTCGGCCAGCCAGGAAGATCGGCGGCAACGTTTCGGCCCGGCTTTTGAAAAAACTCCGGCCGCCAAAGCCATGGTCTGTTCGTCGTGTCACAACTCTGAACGATTGGGCGCTCTCAACTGGCCGATGGATAAAGTTCTAATCAAGTCTTACGTTACGGGAGGCCGGATGCCTTTCGGCCAGTCCCTCAGTAGCCGCGATCGCCAACAGATTTACTCGAGCTTAATCGAGGAGTACTTCGCGACAGACAATCACAATCCAGGCGTGCTTAAGTCATGGCTGCTCGGGCGAGCGCAATGAACGTGGTGCATCAGCTGAGTCCGCGTTAAGCGGACGGTTGAAAGTAGCCCAGCGATTCATCGCTGGGATTGGCGGCAGCCCAAGATGAAGTCCGTGAAGCGGACGACTGAGGAGTAGAAGAACGAAGAGTTATCTTTCAGCCGTCCGCTTCCCGGACTTCCTAATCCTTCAACTATTTACTCCAGCAGTGAACTGCTGGGCTACTATCATTCGTCCGCGTTGCGGACTAATAACCTCCTTTCAAAAGACATGACCACGAATCGCATGGAAGCATTCAGTGATGGCGTGATTGCGATCATCATCACCATCATGGTGCTCGAGTTGCGAGTGCCGCACGAAGCAAGCCTGTCCGCTTTGCAACCATTGGTTCCCGTATTGGTTAGCTATGTCCTGAGCTTCATCTACCTGGGTATCTACTGGAGCAATCATCATCACCTGTTGCACGCCGTAAATCACGTTGACGGTCGTATTCTTTGGGCGAATCTTCACTTGCTGTTCTGGCTCTCGCTCGTGCCCTTCGTAACCGCGTGGATGGGTGAAAACCACTTTGCTCGCGTGCCCGTGGCCATCTACGGCGTAGTGCTGTTGGCAGCGTCCATCGCTTACTACATCTTGACGCGCGCGCTCATCGCGCTACATGGACGGACATCAACTCTGGCACTCGCGGTGGGAAAGGATTTCAAAGGACAGCTATCAACGGCCATCTATGCCTTGGGGATTCCGCTGGCCCTGTTAAAGTGGTGGCTTGGCTTCGGCCTGTATGTGCTGGTGGCGCTTCTGTGGTTGGTTCCGGATCGCCGAATCGAACGCAGTCTGGTCGACTGAAGGTTGACTGGCAGCCAATGAAGACTCTCAAACAATTCCTACAACGGCTGGCTCATTTCTTTGGCCTGGGCACTAACGATCCGCTTACCAGTCTGGCGCAAAAGATTGAAACTCGAGCCACTCTGGAAACTATTCCGTTGGCTGAATCTCAAAAGCAGATCCTTTGTGACATTTCGACAAACGCTCGCGACAGTCGCAGTCAACCCGGCGGTAAAGCCATCGTCCTTTTCGCAGGTGTCAACCGCACCGGAAAAACCAGCGCGGCTGAGGTGATAGCAGGAGATTTGAAACGAGACCTCTATCGCGTCGACTTGAACAAGATAGTTAGCAAATACATCGGCGAGACTGAGAAAAACTTGAATCGGCTCTTCAATGCCGCTGAGTCAGCCGGCGCAGTTCTCTTCTTTGACGAAGCCGAAGCTCTGTTTGGAAAGCGCAGCGAGGTCAAAGACGGTCACGATCGTTATGCCAACCTTGAAATTAGCTATTTGCTTCAGCTGCTTGAATCTTTTAGCGGCCTCGTAGTCCTTGCCACCAACAACGAGGAAGACACTCCTGAAAAGTTTCGGCGGCGGATCCGCTTCATTATGGATTTTCCGCCCTCGGACTGATTTGAGAGTTCAAAGAATTGCTTGAAAACGGTGGGCAATTAGTGGCATTCTCTCCACGCTAAGCCGAATCCGAACTCCAAAAACTACTAACAGCTTTACCCTTCACCTGAATGAAAGGTCCCCCTATGAGAACATCGAAAGCGTTCACCCTGCTCCTGGCAACTCTGCTGCTTACAATGATAGGCAGTAGCAAAACATCGCAGGCCAATCCGCCTGTGCTTCCCAATCCGGTGCTCTACCTGACCTCGACGGAACCCTTTTCAAAAAACGGCACGGACTACATCCGTTACAAATACGACGTGCTGAACAAGGATGCTTATCCGGATGCGATGTTCGCCGCTGCACCGGCTCTACCGCCGTGCGGCAAGAACGCTAATTCTTCTCGGACCTGGGTCGACATCTTTGATCAGCGCGGCAAACGCCTCTATGGGTTTTGCGCCCTCGGCAAGGCTGAGAATCTCGGCGGCATCTGGTTTGCAGTCCCGGAAAGTGAGGTTCCCCCGAGTTATATCTACATCGAGATGAACGATCGCGAGACCAACACGAAGTACAAATCAAATCTGGCTGATACGACTTTCTAAAGCATGACTGCTTCCACGTCTCAAGCATGATTTGGCTTGATTGGATTCAATGGCCCGCGATGGTGGTAACCGTAGTTGCGGCGTGGTTTGTAGCGTCTCAGAGGAAATTCAAACGAAACTGGGGATTCTGGCTGTTTCTCCTGAGCAACGTGTTATGGATTGTCTGGGGATTGCATGATCGTGCCTTTGCCCTGATCTTCCTGCAACTCTGCCTGGCTTTCCTTAATGTCAGAGGATCCATTAAGAATCGCGCGCAATAGATTGAGGTTATCTAATCTGGATGTCTGCGATCAGCGGAAGATGATCTGAAGCGAGAGTCGTGACGATCCTCGGTCGTTTAACTCGTAGAGGATCAGAGCTGCGTGTGAAGATGTAGTCGATTCGTTTGACGGGCTTGTCGGCGGGATAACTCAGTCCCGGTTCCTTTATCTTCGCAACGATCCAGGCGTCTTCAAATTGTTGCCGCATTAACTTATAGGCATCACCCTCAGGCTCATCATTGAAGTCGCCCACCACTATGAGCGGCCCTTTGACACCCTCAAGGAACTTCAGCATCTGCTCAGTTTCAAAAACTCGACCGTCTTCAAATTGATAATCGAGGTGGGTGGTCACGAAATTAATGGTTCTACCGGCAAACTCTATTTCAACCCGAATCATTCCACGCCGTTCAGCTTCTCGCCGGTTCTCATACTTGCGGTGATCGATTTGTTTGATTGGAAAGCGTGACAGAATCGCCACGCCGTATTGACCGCCCTGATAATCCAGGTTGTGCGCAAAGGCGTAGTTCATTGTTGTTAACTTCGCCAATTCCGCAATTTCATCCTTGCCCTCGGTGCGTTTAACTCCGCGATCGACCTCCTGCAGACCAACCAGGTCCGGATGTTCCGCATTTACCACGTCCGCAATCCGCTGAAGATCGAGTTTCTTGTCCATGCCCACGCCTACGTGAATGTTGTAGGTCATCACGCGCAGCGATTTGTTTCCTGAGGTGTGGACCGCAGGTAAACGCGCCGCCGGAACAGCAATTGTGAGCGTCGCGAGCAGCGCGACGAATGAGACGAAGAAGGCGAGGCGACGGCTGATCATCCAGCAGTTATTCCGCACTCTCGGGGTTAATCGCCTCCGCGGCTTGAAATCCAATCTGGCTGTGAGTGCCATCACAAAAAGGTTTGTTCGACGAAGCGCCGCACCGGCCCAACGCGATGCGCGGCTTGTCAACCGGAATCTTGTTTCCATCGGTATCAAAAATCTCGACGGGGCCTTCGACGATGAGTGGACCATTCTTAGTTGGACGAATTGTTACTTCTGCCATCTGTTCTCCTCGGGATCTGATTTGTGAAACTGATTGGCTCATTCTAACATGGAGACTTAGTTTCGAGTTTCAAGTTCAGACTTTCGAATTCTCTTTTTTCTTACAAGCAAGACCTCTGACCTGGCTGCATCCAAGCCCGCCGGGTGTTTTTTGAAAAATCTTGAAACTCGAAACTTGAAACTCGAAACTCGAAACTAATGGTGCTCCCGAAAATACTCATGATGATCGCAGCGGCGTTTGCCGCCGGTGTGATCAATTCCATCGCCGGCGGTGGAACGCTGGTTACTTTCCCGGTACTCATCTGGCTGGGACTCGATCCCAAAGTTGCAAACGCGACGAGCACCGTCGCTCTGTGGCCGGGACTCTTCGGCGGACTGTTTGGCTACCGGCGCGAGTTGGAGAATAGTTCGACCATTCTCCTGCGACTCGGGATTACCAGCGTTATCGGCGGCGCGCTGGGGGCCTGGTTGTTAATTTGGACACCATCGCTCACCTTCGCGCGCCTGGTTCCCTTCCTCATTCTTTTCGCAACCATCCTTTTCATGGCCGGTGGGTCGATCAATCGACGGCTGCGGTTGCAACCAATTGTTGCCGAACCAAAAATCTCCTGGTGGGTAGGCGCCATCGTCTTTCAATTTTTCTCGGCGATGTACGGGGGCTACTTTGGCGCGGGCAACGGCATCTGGATGCTCGCGGCCATGGGAATCCTTGGCCTGCATGACATTAACCGCGCCAATGGGATTAAGAATTTTCTGGGCATCTGCATTAACAGCATTGCGGTGCTGAGCTTTGGGCTGATGGGTCTGGTTGTCTGGTCTGACGCGCTGGTCATGGCCGGAGCTGCATTGCTTGGCGGGTATTTTGGCGCCCGGATGGCGGTCCGTGTGAATCAGGTAAACGTCAGACGCGCAATTGTCCTGATTGGCTTCGCCATCACCTTCGCGATGATTTGGAAACTGTGGCAGAAATAGGTTTCGAGTTTCGAGTTTCTAGTTCAAAGTCGGAAGTTCGACGGTAGAGTCTGTATTTGTTTGGGGGGCGTAGAGTTTGTAGGTTTGACTTGAAACTAGAAACTCGGAACTAGAAACTTATGTCCAGCAAGCTTCCTCGCGACTTCTACACGCGCCCAAACGTGCTGCATGTCGCACGAGACCTGCTGGGAAAGCTTCTTGTCGTCCCTGACCGGAATGGCAAACGAGTCTCGGGCAGAATCGTGGAAGTGGAGGCTTATCGAGGACCACAAGATCGCGCCGCGCATTCCTATGGTGGACGCCGAACCAGGCGTACTGAACCGATGTATGGAGTGGGTGGAACCGCCTACCAATGCTATAGACGCGCCTCACGCGGTCTTGATTCGCGCGGTTGAACCGGTCGAAGGAATCGAGTTAATGCGAAAGCGGCGCAGCGGCCAGCCGGATCACAATCTAACAAATGGCCCCGGCAAACTTTGCATCGCCCTGGACATTGATCGCCGGCTTGATGGCGACGATCTACTGGGCAACAAAGTATGGCTTGAAGAAAACGTAAAGGTTCCGCGCTCGCGAATCATGTCCGGGCCGCGCATTGGGATTGATTACGCCGCTGAGTGGAAAGATAAGCCCTGGCGGTTTTGGATCAAAGAGAATCCGTTCGTAAGCCGAAGGTAAGCAAACAGTGAACCGTTCTTAGTTTCGAGTTTCGCGTTTCGAGTTTCTAGTTTCTAGTTTTTAGGTCGGGGGGTTCGTATTTAGAGTTTTTGTTGGACTAGAAACTAGGAACTAGAAACTCGAAACTAACTCACTCGTTGCCGTAGCGAATTTCCATGCGGCGGATGCGGTAGCTGGCCACGATCAGCACCAGCGCCGTGACGATGATCAAGCTTGGCACTGCGATCCAGGCGGGAGTGGGCTCGGCGACGACCGCGAAGGGGCCCTCCGAAACCGGTACCGGGACCAGGGAGTTGAGATAGTGGATAACACTGATTTTTTTCAGCAGCGGCGGCATCAGGAAATTCAGCCACTCCCAGATATAAAGCACTATCGCCGGCACAATGGGGTTGCGGAAGAACAACCCCACCACCAGGAAGAAAGCGCCATAACCGATGCAGGCCAGAATTGTGACACTTGCATAGGTGAGTAATTGGCTCATTCCCGGTCCGTCAAAAAAGTACCGCGAACTCTCTGAAGGGAAATGCGGGAGATAGATCAGCAACATGCAGATGACGGTAGTGGCTGTGAAAAGAATGATCGCTGTGACCAACCCCGAAAAATATTTTCCTACCACCAGCACTTCACGGCGAACCGGACTCAAAAAGTAGAAGTGCAAACTGCG
>WNFK01250793.1_pt1 | contig 30400 bp, 28 predicted proteins | sample 5400281 | NCBI WGS metagenome assembly WNFK01 (sample SAMN13153350, study PRJNA577476) | soil metagenome | isolation source: 20 cm soil on Douglas fir-dominated hillslope | place: USA:California | collected 2013-09-17
CCTCCTTACTTCGTTACCTCGTTCCCGCATCGGACCCAAGGAGGCCGCTATAATGGACTCCCAATTCAAAAGGAGCCCGCTCTCATGCAATACCGCCGCTTCGGCCGCACCAGATGGAATGTCAGCGAAATTGGTTACGGCATGTGGGGACTCGCCGGATGGACCGGCTCTGACGACACCGAATCGCTCGACGCCCTCCAGCGCGCCGTCGATCTCGGCTGCAATTTCTTTGACACCGCATGGGCGTACGGCGAAGGCGGCAGCGAACAGATCCTCGGAAAAGTCCTGCGCGCCAACGCCGGAAAAAAACTCTACGTCGCCTCGAAAATTCCGCCCAAAAACGGCAAATGGCCCAGCCGCCGCGATTTCACGCTTGACGATTGTTATCCGCCGGATCACATCGAAGCCTACGTCAACAAAAGCCTCGCCAATCTGGGCGTCGAAAAACTCGACCTCATCCAGTTCCATACTTGGGAAGACCGCTGGCTCAACGACGAACGCCTCCCGCGCGCGGTGGAAAAGTTGCGCGCGACCGGCAAAGCGGAAGCCGTCGGCGTCAGCGTCAATCGCTGGGAGCCTTGCAACGGCATTCGCGCCGTGCTCGAAGGCGTCGCCGACGCCGTCCAGGTCATCTACAACATCTTCGACCAGAATCCCGAAGACGCGCTCTTCCCCATCTGCCGCATGAAGGACGTCGCCGTGATCGCCCGCGTACCGTTCGATGAAGGCACCCTCACCGGCACGCTCACCGTCGATAGCACGTGGCCAAAAGGCGATTGGCGCAACACTTATTTCGTCCCGGAAAATCTGAAAAACAGCGTCGCCCACGCCGAAGCGCTCCGGCCGCTTGTTCCCGTAGGCAACACCATGGCGCAGATGGCTCTGCGCTTCATCCTCAGCAATCCCGACGTCAGCACCGTCATTCCCGGCATGCGCAAGCGCCGCAACGTCGAAGCCAACATCGCCGCCAGCGCCCAGGGCCCCCTCCCCGCCGCCCTCCACAAACAACTCCGCGCCCACCGCTGGGACCGCAACCCTACTTCCTGGTCACAATGAATCGAGGTCCACGAGTGAATTGTTTTCAGCTTTTAGTTTTGAGGGCAGCCGAGCGGAAGTGAACTCTAGGACTAACCTCGGTTCTCTGGTTCTTACTGAGAACTTAAAACTAACAACTAAGAACTACTTCAAACGAAAAAAAGCGGAAGGAAGAAAAAAGAAAAACTCCCAAACTGTCTTTTTCCTATTTCCTACTGACGACTAAAAACTGATGACCAAGAACCTCTTCACGTGTAAAAGAAGCAAAAAAGGAAAAATACAAAATTGTTTTTTTCTATTTCCTGCTGACAACTGAACACTGATGACTGACAACTGCATCACGCGGTTTGCTTCAACGCCCGTTCGACAAGCGTCAGGCAACGCTCGGCCTGCTCGCGCAGCAGCTCATCGTGATCGCCGAGGTCCCGCTGCATGCTGTGGAGTTCGTCCGCAATCGCCAGCGCCGCCAGCACCGCGACTTTCTGTGTGTCTACCGTCTTCGTCACATCGGCGATCTCGTGCATCTTATCGTCCACGAACTTCGCGAGCTTCTGCACGTACTTCCCATCCAGTTCCCCTTGGATGGAGTACGTTTGCCCGAAAATCTGCACTTTTACCGGCCCGCTCATGGAGTCTCCGCGCGTCCTTATCGGCACAATACCACATCCGCTCCCTGAATAAATCCCGCCCGGCCGCGTGCGCTTCTTGCACAAAGTCCCATTTACATTTTTCGCGCCCTTCGGTACCGTTTGAGTTCCAGCCTGTTTGTCTCCCCAGCCCGCGTAATGAGAATTCATCTGCTCGCACAAGGAGCGCTTCATGGCCACCAAGCCTCGTCTCAAGAAATCCGCAGCAACACTGCCGCACCCGATCCGCGTCGTGCCACTCCATCGCCCGGAGCTGCAACGGGTTGCACCGGCAGTCGCGCCCCGGCTTACTTACCGCGGCGGGCCGCTGCTCAATGCCGTCGAGGTCTTCACCGTTTTTTGGGGCGCCGAATGGAAACAAGCGCCGCAGAGCGCGCTTGTGACGAACTTGAATTTGTTCTTCGATTACATTCTCACGAGCGCGCTGATGGATCAGCTCGGGGAGTACAGCGTCCCCGGGAAAAATATCGGCCATGGCAAACGCACCGGCACCGCGGTTCTCACTTCACCCGTTCCAAACACTTCCGTGCAAGACAGTGAGATTCAACAACTGTTGCAGCAGGAAATCGCCTCCAAGAATCTTCCGGCGCCGGGCCCCAACTCGCTCTATTTTTTCTTTCTTCCGCCCGGCGTGCAGGTTGTGCAGGGCGGCAGCGCTTCCTGCCGGGAGTTCTGCGGCTATCACGACGCCACCAGCGGCAACATTTTTTATGCGGTCATGCCTTATCCCGGATGTTCCGGGTGCACCGGCGGCCTTACCGTCGCCGACGCGCTCACTTCCACCACCTCGCACGAACTTTGCGAAGCAGTCACCGATCCGGTGCCCGGCCAGGGATGGTACGACGACAACAACGGCGAGATAGGGGACATTTGCGCGTGGAAAACACGCGTCCTCGGCGGCTACACGATTCAACTGGAATGGTCGAATAATTCTGGATCGTGCGTGTGAGTTGCAAATCGTTTTTATTGCGCGCGGAGTTGCGCGCGGAGTTGCGCGCCGAGCTGCTTTTCGAGAGCGGCAACAACCCTGCCGCTGAAATCGGCGATCTGCGCGTCCGTGAGCGTCGCTTCGCGGCTCTGAAACGTCACGCGCACGAGCAGCGAATATTTCCCCGCAGGAACATTTTTGCCTCGAAAAAGATCCGTCGCCTCGATCGAATGGATTTCGCCGATGCCCAGCGATTGAATCGTTTTCGTCACATCGGAAAACTTCGTACCGTCCGCGAGCAGCAGGGAAAAATCACGCTCGACACTCGGAAATCTTGGCAACGGCTCATACCGCCGCGCTTCTTTCGCCGAACGTATCGCCGTGTAAACCGGATCGAGGCGCAACTCCGCGAGGAAAACGTCTTGCCGCAATTTCAATTTTTCCGCGACCCGCCGCGCAAGCTGCCCCGCGACACCGACTGAAGAGAGACTCCTCGCTTCGCTCGAAATGAGGGTGTTCAGATTGACGGAGCCACGCCGCGTCGCGTGCAGCCAGTCCGCGCCGCCATCTTCCCAGCGAAAACCACCGCAGAGTTCGCCGATGGAATCGAGGTCGCCCTTGAGATCGGCAAAAGAAAAATCGCGCGCCGCGTCATACAGCCCTTTTTCGCGCGCTTCGCCGGTCGCGCCGATCGAAAGCACGCGCGTTTCGAATGACGCGCTTCCATTTAGACGATAGTGACGGCCGATCTCGAAGAGCCGCGCGTTGCGCTGGCCGTGGTTGAGGTTCCATTCGAATGCTCCCGCCATGGTCACGATGCCGGTCGAGCGCAGCACGTTCGCTTCTTCCGAAAGCGGATTCGAAAGACGCGCCGGCGAAACGCCCTCCGGACGGAACAGCGCGTCGCGTTCTTCCGCGACGTGTGGAATGGTCAGAATCTCGCGGTAACCGAGACCGATGAGCCGCTCGCGCAAACGCGTTTCGGCTTCGTAGTGCGGGAGGCGCGCCGCGCCCTGGCGTGCGGCAGGCAGGCGGGGCGGAAATTTATCGAGGCCGTAAATGCGCGCGATTTCTTCGATCAAATCAATTTCGCGTTCGACCTCGGCGCGCCAGGAGGGCTGGGTGCATTCCCATGCAGCGAGGAGCGTGCCTTCCGCGCCGCGGTTTTGATCGATTCGAACGGGGGCGAAGCCGAGCGCGCCGAGACTGGCTTCCACTTCCTTGTCGGGAACGTCCGCGCCCATGACGCGAAGGATTTCTGCGCGCGTGACGTGGATTTTTTTCGCGGCGCGCTTGCCGGGATAAATATCAACAACGCCAAAGAGCAATTCGCCGCCGGCAAGCTGCAGAATCAATTCAGCCGCACGGCGCGAGGCAAGCTCGGCCATTTCCGGATCGGCGCCGCGGCCGAAGCGCGTGGATGCTTCAGTGTGCAATTTCAGAAAACGCGCCGCGCGGCGAATGGCGACCGGTTCGAACCAGGCGCACTCGATCAAAACATTTTTCGTGGAAAACGAAATTTCCGTTTCGGCGCCGCCCATGATTCCGCCGATGCCCACGGCACGCGAGCCGTCGCCATCGCTGATCATGCAGATGTTCGAATCGAGCTGGCGCTCGATTCCGTCGAGGGTGCGGATCTTCTCCGGAGCCGCCTTACCGGCGGCGTCGCCGGGCTTGGCGCGGCGGACGACAATTTTGTGGTCGCGAACTTTGTCGTAATCGAAAGTGTGCAGCGGGTGGCCGAGCTCGAGCATCACGTAATTCGAAATATCGACGACGTTGCTGATGCTGGCGACGCCAGAAGCTTCGAGGCGGTCTTTCAGCCATTTTGGGGAAGGCTGAATCTTCACGTTTCGAATGACGCGGGCGGTGAAGCGGCCGCAAAGTTCCGGGGTTTGAATTTCGACTTTTACGGCGTCGCTGGCTTTCGCGGCACTCTCAGCCGGCTTGGGCGAGACATGCTTCAGAGACAGCTTGTAGATCGCGGCGACTTCGCGGGCGATTCCGTAGTGGCCGAGACAATCGGGGCGATTCGAACTGACTTCGGCTTCAATCACGGCGCCATGCGCGCCGTTTTCCACGCCACCGATATTCGTGCCGGAAAGCGCGAGGCGCGAGGCGAGTTCCTGCGGCGTCGGGGCAACGTCGACAAAATCCTTCAGCCAGTTGTAGACGACTTTCATCGGCTATTTCCGCTCCGTTGGCAGCCGCCCGGCATAGAGGTGCGTGGCGTACTCCACTCGCACGCGGCCATTTTCCTGATAGCTGCGAAAGAGTTCGCGCAGCGCGTCCGTCATCGGGGCAAAATTCGCATGGCCTTCCTGCGGAATGTAGGAGCTGCTGCGCAGCCGCCCGGCGAGCCCGTCCCAGTCCAGCAAGTGTACATTCGGCAGGGTGTGATGCAGGAATTCCCCGCCGAGGAAAAAACCTTGCACGTCGTGGGCCTGGGGGTAGGAATCACGCACGCGCGTATAATCCGTCCCATATTTCACGAGAATGTCTTCATACGCCCTGGCGAAAGGTGTCTCCATTTCACGGAAGTTCCAGATGGCGACGACCCAGCCTTGCGGCCGCAGAATCCGCCGAAACTCCGCCCGCGTTTTTTCCGGCTCGAACCAGTGGAAGGCCTGGCCCGCGGTGACGAAGTCGACGCTGGCATCCTCGAGCGTAGTGGATTCGGCCGAGCCTTCAATACTCGAGAAGCCGTCGTAGGCGGCGAGATATTCCTCGCCGGCCTGGCGCATTTCAGAGTTTGGCTCGACGCCGTAAACGCGATTTCCGTTCGTCAGAAAAAGCTCGCTCAGGAAGCCCGTGCCGGAGCCGATGTCGGCGATGACGTGGCCAGGGCGAAGGTCGCATTCCTTGCGCAGCACATCCAGCAGTTCCGAGGGGTAGCCCGGCCGGTAGCGGACATAGTCGGCCGCGCGATTGGAAAAGCGTTGTTTGGCGTCGGCGAAAGTCATTTAGTGACTCGTGACTGGTGACTGGTGACTCGTGAAACCATCGCGAATTGCGAGTTGAGCCGGGCGAGTAGTGTTTGGTTTCTCATGGGAATTGGCGGAGGAAGCGGACGTCGTTCTGGAAAAAGACCTGAATATCGTCGATGCCGTACTTGAGCATGGCGAGGCGGTCGATGCCGATGCCAAAGGCGAAGCCGCTGACTTTCTTGGCATCGTAGTTCACGAAGCCGTAGACGGCGGGATCGACCATGCCCGCGCCGAAGAGCTCGATCCAGGCGGCGCCTTTGCATTTCGAACAAGTTCCGCCTGCTGCCGCGGTGCCCGTTCCGCCGCAGAAAGGGCAGGAGACGTCGAACTCGACGCTCGGCTCGGTGAACGGGAAATAGCTTGGGCGGAAGCGGGTTTTCACACTGGGGCCGAAGAATTGTTTTACGAAATACTCGATGGTGCCGGTGAAATCGCAGAAGGTGATGTCGGTGTCGACGGCCAGGCCTTCGATCTGGTGGAAGGCGAAGGAATGCGTGGCGTCGGGATTGTCGCGGCGATAGACCTTGCCGGGAACGATGACCCGCACGGGCGGTTTCTGCTTTTCCATGGTGCGAATCTGCATGGGTGAAGTGTGGGTGCGGAGAAGGAGCGGCGTCGGCGCGCCTTTCGGCAAGTCCAGATAGAAAGTGTCCATGTCGTCGCGGACGGGATGGAATTCGGGAATGTTGAGGGCTTCGAAATTGTAGTAAGGCGTTTCGATTTCTGGGCCTTCGACGACGGAGAAGCCGATGGAAACGAAGATGTCTTCGATTTCCTGGAAGACCTGGCGGATCAAGTGATGGGAGCCGAGGGGGCGAATGACGCCGGGGAGAGAGAGGTCGATTCGCTCACTTGCCAGGGCGGTTTTTTCGGAACCGGACTCGATGGCTGCGCGGCGCGTTTCGATTTGTGACTCAACGTGCGCGCGCAGCTCGTTTAGAGAGGCGCCGACAGCGCGCTTCAATTCGAGCGTGGAGGGTTTCAGCCAATTGTCCGTGATTTGCGTGAGTACGCCGGATTTGCGGCCGAGCCAGGCATCGCGGAATTGTTTCCAGGAAGATTCGTCTTGCGCGGAAGCGCAATCGGCGTCGAAGCGTCCACGGAGGTCAGCGAAGAGCGCGGAGAGTTCCTCGGGCCGCGTGATGCCGAGATGGACGAGGGGCAGTGCCGTTTTGTTTTCGTGTGCCGTCATCGAGTTTTAAGGCGAACATCGCAGGGCACAATGCATCATGCCCTTTCGGAAGAACCTATCACGCGCCGTGAAAAGTCAAGACGCGATGATCATAGCTGGATTCATCGCGCTAAATTCGCGCGATGCCGAAGAGTTCCTCGGCTCCGGGCCGGCAAAATGCGCTGGCCATCCGCTCGAGACGACAGGGCAGAGACAGCCTACCCAGCCGGTTACATCCTGCCGAGATGGGGCGCAGCATGCTGCGCCCCTACAAAGAGCTGGCGCCGGGCGCCTAGGACTTTTTTGCCTTGGCTTGTGGCGGGGCAGCGGCTTTCGCTGTTGCCACTAGCGACGTGAATGCCGCGGCGTCCTTTACCGCGATATCCGCTAGCACTTTGCGGTCGAGCGTGACGCCTGCGGCCTTGAGGCCGTGAATCAACTGGCCGTAGGTCAAGCCGTTCAGGCGGGCGGCGGCGCCGACGCGCTGAATCCATAGGCGGCGGTACTGGCGCTTCTTGACGCGGCGGTCGCGCTTGGCGTAACGATCGGCGCGATTGGCGGCTTCCTGTGCGGATTGGTAGAGCTTGCTCTTGGTGAGGAAAAAGCCTTTTGTCCTCTTGAGGTACTTCTTGCGCCGTGCCCGGCGCTTGGTGCCGCGTTTTACGCGTGCCATGGGTTTCTCCTTCGGTTTTTGACTAAGCCGGTGTTTTAGAAGCGAGGAGTTTCTTTCGGACGGGTCTGAAGACCCACCACTACAAAGAAAGAACCTCAGCTTTCACAAAACCGCGGCCAAATGCTCTTGGGAGACAAACAGGGTGCGTGAACGCGCAAGAAAGCGTGCACCGCAACGGGTTTGTCTCCGGTATGAACCGCATTTCACGATCGCCTTGCGGCGATTGATTACTTCTGCGGCTCATCGGCCGGCAGGCACCCGTGAAGCGCTGCCTGGCACGATGTTGCGGGACTTGCGTCCCGCATTTTCCTTGGAGGGCGCACGCGAGAGTGGCCCTCTTAGAAATTCGAATTGACCAACGGCGAAATTCGAATTTGGTTAACGGCTGTTGGTCTCAAATGGGGCGCAGCATGCTGCGCCCCTACATGGAAACTCGACTAGCCGTAGGGAAGCATCTGCTTGACGCTGGCCACGTCGGCTTTGTTTACCAGCGTGAGCTTCTTCAGCTTGCGCATGCGGCCGGGCCTTTTTGTACCCATCAAGTGGCGCTTGCCGGAGTGGCCGCGCTTGATCTTGCCGTTGGCGGTGAACTTGAAGCGCTTTCTGGCGCCGCGGTGGGTTTTCAACTTTAATTTCGGTTTCGATGCGTTCCTTGGCATTGCTGGAAATCCTCTCGACAATTTTACTGTGCCGTTTGCTACGGCGGGTCGCGCGCCTGATAACGCCGGTCACAAACTACGTTCGCGCGTTGGATGGCGCTGCTTACTGCGACTGCTGGGCGCTGGATGACGTCTGTCCCGCGGGCTTGGCGACGCTGACGCCTTTTTTCGGCGCCAGTAACGCCACCAGGACGTTGCCTTCCATGCGCGGCATGGTTTCGATCTGGCCCTGGTCGCCAATCTCCATGAGCAAGCGGTTCATCTTGGCGCGCCCGACTTCCTGGTGGGCCATTTCGCGCCCGCGATGAAAAATCATGGCGCGCACTTTGTGGCCTTCGCCGAGGAAGCGGATGATCTGGTTCTTGCGAACCTGATAGTCGTGTTCCGCCGTGGCGGGCCGAAACTTGACTTCCTTCAACTGCGAGCCGCGGCTGCTCTTGCGCTGCTCGTGAGCTTTTTTGTTGGCTTGATAAAGATACTTGCCGTAGTCGGTGATCTTACAAACCGGCGGATCGGCCGTCGGCGAGATTTCCACCAGATCGAGCCCTTTTTCCTTCGCCAGCTTGATGGCTTCAAATGGCTGCATGACGCCGAGCTGGCCGCCCTCTTCATCAATCACCCGGATCTCGCGAGCCCGAATCCGCTCGTTGACGCGAACACGATCAGTCTGCTGCCGGAAATTCCGTTCTGCGATATATCCCCCTAATTCAAGAGGTTCATCCAGGGCTGGGCCCGTTCGAAACCCCACGTATCACCGCGAAGCGATGACCCACGCCACACAGTTGAAAAACGACTGGGGACGGGCTTCAAAGTATAGCATGCGCCAGCGGCTGCACGGCAAGAGGCAAAAGGGTATGGCAGCGGATTTAGCTGGAGACGACGGGTTGGAGGAGACCCCGCAAGAATCGAAGCGCGAGGTCAGGTGCTCAGCTTCAGGTCGCCCTTTGGCCCGCTGATGAGCGCGTGAAGGCGGGCTTTGTCGCTTCGCTGGACGGGGAGGTCGAGACCGATGCGTTTCAGAGTTAAGGAGAGTTCGTCAGGATCCGCGCTCATGATTTCAAAATACTCTAAGCGGGAACCTGCGGGAGCATCCTTGGAAGGATGGACGGAGTCAGCGCTCCATTCGATGAAGAAGGCGAGGAGACCGTGGCGGTCGTCGGCGAGATGGACGGGTTTCCAGTTGAGGACGGGGCCATCGGGGCGTTGGCGGGAGCCGTCGTCGGGACCCTTGAAGGCGATTTGATTTTCGCGGAGCAGCTTGGCGGTGGCAGCGATGTCCGGAGGATGGACGGCCCAGGCGATGAGGCGCGGCTCGGTCATCCCGAGGTTCCAGATAGCGGCGCTCGCCCAGAGAGAGGAGCGCGTTGCGAGTGCCGCGGCCGGGATGGACGCCTCCGAGTGTGGGACGCACGCCGGTATTTTCTTTAACGAGGTCGATGCCGCGATCGAGATCGTTGCAGCCGATAATGATGTGATCGAGCAAGGCGGGCACCTCGTCGTCATCTTCCGCGCCGTCGGCCTTTGCGACGGATGGCGCGGCAAGGACGCAACCGGTCAGCACGAGAAAAATGCGCCGTGAAAGTGGTCGTGACATTCGTGACCTCCCGCGAGCAACGCACGATCGCCGGGTTAGAGAGAAATGGACGAGCTGCGCTGGCCGCGCTTGCTCAAATAATGATGCCAGAACAGGCGGGCGGCAACGGCGCGCCATGGTTTCCAGGGCGCGCTCATGTTCTCGAGCTTTTCCGGCGACGGGCGCTGGCGAAGGCGTTTTACTTCCTGAACTGCGGTGGCCAAGGCCAGATCGCCCACCGGCCAGATGTCCGGGCGGCGCAGCGCGCTCAATAGATAGATGTCGGCGGTCCATTTACCGATGCCTTTGAAGGCCACCAGCATATTGCGGGCGGCTTCATCTTGCAGGTCGTGCAGATCGCGCAGATCGAAATAGCGGCGCGCCAGAGATTCGGCGAGCAGACGGGTGTACCGAGTTTTCTGGCGGGTGAAGCCGATGCGCAGCAACTCCGCGTCGGCGAGCTTCAGGAAGCGGCTGGGCGTGAGCGGGCGGACGGCGGCATTCAGCCGATCGAAGGCCGCTTTCGCGGACGCTAGAGAAACTTGTTGCTCGAGAATGATGTAGACGAGTGTCGGGAATCCCGGCTTACGTACCCAGAGGGGTGGTGAGCCGTATTTTTTTACGACCTCAGCCAGATGGGTGTCCCGGTTCGCGAGGTGACGCACACCCTGAGCGAAAGCGCTTTCGTTCAGGATGATTTGAGAGGTCTGCACGGCCGGGTCAATAAAGCATTGCGACGACTATTCAACTTGTCGCGCGGGAGTCGACTTCTTGCCGAAGCGATTCGACGACTTCGGCGAGGGGCTCGGGGCCGAGGTCGCCTTTGCTGCGATGGCGGACGGAGACGGTGCCGGCTTCGGCTTCCTTGGGGCCGACCACGAGCATGTAGGGGACTTTCTGGAGCTGCGCGTCGCGGATTTTTGCGGGCAGCTTTTCGTTGCGGTCGTCGAGGTGGACGCGGAGGTTGTGGCGCTTCAGAGTTTCGGTGACGTGCTTGGCGTAATCGGCGACTTTTTCGCTGACGGGGCAGACTTCCACCTGCACCGGCGCGAGCCACAGCGGGAAGGCGCCCGCGTAGTGCTCGATCAAGATGCCGAAGAAGCGCTCAACGGAGCCGAGCAGCGCGCGGTGGACCATCAAAGGCTGATGCTTGGCGCCGTCGTCGGCGACGTATTGCAGGCCGAAGCGCGCGGGCAGGTTGAAGTCGAACTGTACGGTGGTGAGCTGCCAGGAACGGCCGATGGCGTCGATGAGCTTCACGTCGATTTTCGGGCCGTAGAACGCCGCTTCGCCTGCCATCTTTTTGTACCGGATGTTCATGCGCTTCATGGTGTCGGCGAGAGCGGCCGTGGCGCGATGCCAGTCTTCGGGCTTGCCGGCGTAATTCTCCGGATGCGCGGGATCCCAATCGGAGAGCTCGACTTCGAATTTGTCGAAGCCGAAATTTTTCATGACGGCGAAGGCGAAGTCGACGCAAGCCTCGACTTCGGATTCAATTTGCGAGGGCATGCAGAAAATGTGCGCGTCGTCCTGAGTGAAGCCGCGGACGCGGAGCAAGCCGTGGAGCACCCCGCTTCGTTCGTAACGATAGACCGTGCCGAGTTCGGCAAGACGGACAGGCAGCTCGCGGTAGCTGTGCAGCCTTGCTTTGTAAATCAGGATGTGGCCCGGGCAATTCATGGGCTTGAGTTGGTAGTCGGTTTTTTCGACTTCCACCGGGCCAAACATACTGTCTTTGTAAAAACCCGTGTGGCCGCTGGTTTTCCAAAGATCGAGGCGCATGATGTGCGGCGTGTAGACGAGGTCGTAGCCGCGCTTGAGCAACTCGTCGCGCAGCCAGCTTTCCACGATGGTGCGAATCAAGCCGCCCTTGGGGTGCCAGAAAATGAGGCCTGCGCCGGCTTCTTCTTGAATGCTGAAGAGGTCGAGTTCCGTGCCGAGCTTGCGGTGATCGCGGCGCTTGGCTTCCTCGATGCGATGCAAATGCGCGTCCAGCTCTTTTTGCGTGAAGAAAGCCACCGCGTAAATTCGCTGGAGCTGGGGATTGCCTTCCTGGCCCTTCCAGTAGGCGCCGGCGACGTTCATCAGCTTGAACGCCTGAATGCGCTTGGTGGAAGGAATGTGCGGGCCGCGGCAGAAGTCGATGAACTTTCCAGTGGTGTAGAACGAGACCATCGGCTCGGTGGCTTTTTCCTCCACAAGCTCGCACTTGAAAATCTGGTTGCTCTTTTTGTAGAGGTCCAGCGCTTCGGGCTTGGGAATAAGCTTGCGCTCGTTCGGCAAGTCCTGGGCAGCGAGTTCGTGCATCTTTTTTTCGATCTTTGCGAGGTCTTCCTGAGTGAACGGCTCATCGCGCAGGAATTCGTAGAAAAAGCCGGTGTCGATCGGCGGACCGATGCCGAGCTTCACACTCGGATACAGCTCCATCACCGCGGCGGCGAGCAGATGCGCGGCCGAATGCCGGAATACAAAAAGCGAATCGGGATCTTTTTCCGTGAGGATTTGCAGCTTCACGTCGTGATCCAGAGGGCGGCGCAAGTCGATCAGCTCGCCTTCGCCGTCGTTGGGCGCGGCAACACGCGCGACAAGCGCGGCATCCGCGAGCCGCGGGGAAATACTTCTCGCGACGTCGGCCGGTGTCGTGCCCTTGGGCACCTCTTTGACGCTGCCGTCCGGCAACGTGATGTGAATCTGCTCCATGCGCGTGTTCACCCGGAAGGAGAAACACTAAGCTTATCGGCGGTGTTCCATGCGGTCAAGGCGCGGCAGACGAATTGCCCGCGAATCGAAACTGAACCCAGTCTGTGACTAAATCAGCGTGACGCCCGGAAGTCCGGAAAAATGCGCGTCCGATGTGATCAGCTCCGCCTGGTGCGCCTGAGCCGTCGCGTAGATCATTGCGTCCGCCATCGGCAGGTTTGCAGCCAAGCCCTTCTTCGCTGCCAAAGCGGCCAGGGAGACATCGAGAACGATTTCACGTGCCTGAAAGCTGAAAGCAGTCGACAGAAATTTTTCTGCTAGCGCCAGGTCTTGCTCGCGGAGCATTTTTTTGTAGACCTCGTAAACGACGATGGTGGGAAGCAGCAAGGTTTCTTGGTTTTCGAGATATTTTGCGAACGCATCGGCCTTGGGACCGTTGCCGAGAAACTCAACCCAACCTGAAGAATCCACAACGTATCGCTCAGAACCGCTCGGTGTGGTCACGGTCCTCATCCTTCCACTTCATGCCCTTGGCGATTCCGCGAAGATCTTTTATGGACCCCGGCCGATTTAGGCGTATCGTTCCGTCGAGGACGTAAATCTGCAATTCTTGCCCGGGGCGAAGCGCCAATTCTTCGCGAACTTTCTTGGGAATGACCACTTGAAACTTGGGTGAGACTTTTACCGTTTCCATGGATTTGCCCTACCCTCATTCTATCGATTCATGGCTACGTATGTCCATCTAAATATCGATACACAATAGTAGTGCATACCGTATATCGATATATTTAGGCATGTCGATATCTTTATCGATCGTTCGGTCAGATCATCAAAAAGGTCGCAAACTAGTTTGGGTCACAAACCAAATTCTTCACCTATTTCTCCAAGCTCGCGGCGGTCGTCAGGGCGAAGCGAGATCCCCGATTCAATGACAAGGCGTGTTGTACCGCTTCCCGTGCTTTGCTCGTATCCCCTTGTTTTTGAAAGGCCTTGGCCAGCCATACCCAGGTTTCGTCCGGCGAGGTATCGAAGGCCAAAGACTTCTGAAAGCTCTCTATGGCCTTGGGGACGTCGCCGCCAAACATCTTCGGGGTCATCAAGTATTGACGGCCAAGGCTGGCCCAGACGCGAGGATTTTTGTCATCGAGCGCCATAGCCTTGGCATTTTCCTCGCTGACCTTGGGGCCGAACTTCGGGCCTGCGAACATGGCGTTGCCCAATGAAATTTTTCTGCCGTAGAGATCGGCAAGCAGGCTATGCGCGTCACCGGATTTGTCGTTCAGCTGGATAGAGTGCTGCGCCGCGTCAATGGCTTTATCCACCGCTTCTCCGGCGGCCTTCTTGTCTTTGGGCATCTCATAGACGTCCAGGAAATACTCCTGAACTTTTGCTAAATCAAGATAGAGGCCCGCATCGTTGGGGTTCTGAGCGATCATCTGTTCGAGTTGCGCCTTCAGGGATTGCAGTTGTTTCTCATCGCGGGTTTTCCTGGCAGCTTCAACGGCTGGGCCGAGCGGATCATCCGCTGCCGAAACAGGCGCGGGCGCTCCTGGAGCAATGGAGAGCAGAGCGGCATACGCCACCGCGAGAAAGCGGAGATAAGCACTGTTCGGCGAACGCATAGTCAAGTCCCTGCTTTCTCCTACGCACGGAACACGGCAAAGTGTCAGTGTCGCGCCGGCGCTTCGAGGATGGTGCTCCACCCCAGCGATTTCGTATTCAGTGCGCGTTTCGTCCTGGCTATCCAACAGGGTAAACTCATTGCTCTTCCGTGACAGTCGGAAATCTCAGAGGCCAGTAAATGGAACGATTGGCGACACAACTACCTTTCGCACTTTTTCTATTTTTCTCAGTGCCGGCGCGCGGCGCGCAGGAGCCCAAAGCGCTTCCGCTGCCGGACGAGCGGTACAAAGTGGACATTCTGCTGGTCGTGGCGCATCCCGACGACGAGGGCGCGGCCACGCCGTATCTTGCGCGCGCACTCGACGAACATAAGCGAATTGCAGTTGTGTTTGGCACGCGCGGCAGCAGCGGCGCGAATGAAGCTGGAGCGGAACAAGCGGCGGCGCTCGGCGCGGTCCGCGAGATTGAAGCGCGGAATGCACTGGCGACGCTGGGCATCACCAACGTATGGTTTCTCGGTGGCAAGGACACGGCGTCGCAAAATGTATTGCAGTCGCTGGCGAACTGGGATCACGGCGAATCGCTGGAGCAATTGGTCAGGCTCGTGAGGCTCACGCGGCCGGAAGCGATTCTCACATTTCTTCCGGGAACTTTTATTGGCGAAGACCACGGCGACCACCAAGCTTCCGGCGTGCTGGCAACCGAAGCGTTCGATCTGGCGGGCGACCCAGTTGCGTTTGCGGAGCAGGTTGCCGGGCCGACGAAGCGACTGGAACCTTATCTGGAGAATTTGCGGCCCTGGGAGCCGAAAAAGATTTATTACTTTCCGGATGCGGACCGCGAAGACATTTTTCGCGGGAAAGGCCCGGAGTACTCCGTGAAGGAGATTTCCAAATCGAGCAAGCAGCCGTACTGGAGAATGGCGCTCGATTCGTTTCGCGCCCACCAGACGCAAGCCAAGTCCTTTCTTGACAAGATCGCCCAAATGGACGAAGCGCAAATCGAAAAGATGGCCACCTCCGATGGCGGCTGGACGGACGCATTGCATTTCGTGCTCGGCAAATCGCTTGTCGGCGGCAGCGTGACCGGAGATGTTTTCGATGGCATCACGCCGGGTGCGATTCCCTTCGCCCGACCCGATGTTTCTCCTGAACCTGCACGGCCTGAATTATCGGTGGAGCTGGGCGGCCCATACAGTTTCTACGCTGAGTTTCGGCGCGCTCATGGGCTCACGAGTCTGCCGCATCCCGAGCCGCCGGAGATCGCCCTTCAGGCTCCCGGAACACTGGTGATTCCATTGTGGGTTCGCAATCGAACCACGAAAACTCAGGAGATCACGCTCTCCGCCGTGCTGCCCGCGGGTTGCACGACGCAAAGCGGCACCGGGAAGTTTACGGTGGCGGCGAAGCAAGTCGCGGCCACGCGCATCGAAATCACTTTGCCCGCGCTTGCTGAAAATGGCGCCAAGAAGCAGGAGCCGCAGGAAATCAGCGTTCATGCGGAATGGAATGGGCAATCCATCGGAGAGATCAAGCTTCGCGTTGAACTTCGGAAACGCGCGCTGCCTCAGTAGGCCGCTTCAAGATTTTTTCGGACGCGCGGCTTCCATCGCTTCCCAGGCAGCTTCCGGCAGTAACAGCAGATCGTTGAATTCGCCGGCGCCGCGCAGCCATTGCGCGCCGTCGATCACCACGCATTCGCCGTTGATGTACTCCGCCATGTCGCTGATGAGAAATGCCGCGAGATTGGCCAGCTCCTCGTGCTTCCCGAAGCGCTTCATGGGATGCTTGTCCTTGACGTGCTCTTCGAACGGCTTCGAAGGCATCAGCCGCGACCACGCTCCCTCTGTTGGGAACGGCCCCGGCGCGATGGCGTTCAGGCGGATGTGATACTTCGCCCACTCCACGGCCAGCGAGGTGGTCATCGCCAAAACGCCCGCCTTCGCGCAAGCCGACGGAACGACAAACCCCGAGCCGCAATTGGCGGCCGCGTAGGTGGTTACGATGTTCAGCACACTGCCGCCGAGCTTTTGGGAAATCCAGCGCTTGCCAAATACCTGGGTGCAGTGAAATGTTCCGTTCAGTACGATGCCGACGATGGAGTTGAAGGCATTGGGAGTCAGTTTTTCCGTGCGCGCCATGAAATTTCCGGCCGCATTGTTGACGAGCGTGTCGATATCGCCAAATTGTTCCTCGGCTTTTGCTGCCGCGGCTTCGACGGCGGCATAGTCACGCACGTCACAAGTCGTGTACGCGGCTGCACCGCCCGAGCGGTGGATCTCGTCGCACGTTTCTCGCAGCGGCTCTTCCCGCCGGCCGACGACGAAGATGCGCGCGCCCAACTCCGCAAACCGCAACGCCATCGACCGGCCGAGTCCTGTCCCCCCGCCGGTAAGAAAAATCGCCCGGCCCTTCAGTAAGTCCTTTTGGAACACGTTTCACCGCCTCGTGCAGATGACTGAGCGCGCGCGTCACCTGCGGAACGCGATTCTAATGCATTAGAGAGATTGCGGATGACTTTTTCGAAAGACCTACGGCGGCCGGGCGGAAGGCATGTAAACAAGCTTAGGGATGCATCTGCGCAGGGATGGGCCGCCCCATCGCTTTTGCATATTCGGCGGCGTAGAGCGAGCTTTCCGGAAATTCCTCGCTCAATTCGAGGAACAGTTTCTGCGCCAAGGGATTTTGCTTTTCTCTGCGAGCCGCCAATGCCAGCAAGATCTTGGCAAACGGCTGCAGATACCGTCCGTTTTCAATTGTTTTTTCGAGTTGCTGCATGCCAAGTTTCTTGTCGCCGTGGATTCCACCGAACCACAGCATGAAGCGCGCGCCGCCCGAAAGGCTTCCGATGATGTAATTGGCCGAGCCAAGGGCGACATACGCATCGTTCGCGTCCGGCTGCTCCGCCAGCAACTGCTTGGCGTGTTCGTTGGCTTCCTTGAGCCGCTTCAAGCTCTCGAGATGCTGCTTCTTGAGCATCAAGTCGGCGTTCGATTCCATTCCCGCGGCCAGCGTCAGGGCAAAAAAAGCTTCCGGGTCCCTGGCGTTCCTTGCCAGCCGCTCTTTGGCTAGTTTTCGCGCCCGGTCCAGCGCGTCCTGAAAACTTTTCATCCGCGCGGGATCCGGTTTGCCTTCAATTCCGTGCAGGAATCTCTTCTCATTCAAGAAAAAATCGCTGGAGAGCACATTCTGACGGTAAAGCTCCTCGAAGAGATAACTGGCCGCGAGGGCGACTTGGCCAAAGGGTTCTTCGGGATGCTGGGATTCCCAATTGTCAAATTTTTCGCGCGCGTCTGAAAAGTTCTGCGCGTAGAGGGAATGAAATCCCGACGAGAGTTCCTCCACGGTTGTGAATGCCGGACTCTGGGCAACCTCGTCAGGACGGGCCGGGCAGGCGGCCGTTGTCAACAAAAGCAAAGAAATCGCGCCGTAATAACGCCAATTCATTCGAAGGCCGCTCTTCAGAAGAGTCCGGGCAAGAAACGCGGCTTGCCGGTCATCGCCGCGCGATAGGCAGGATTTGCGAAAAGCACGCGCTCTTCGGTGGACAGGCGTTGTGCCAGGACTCCGATGTGCGCAATGGCCCCCGCAAGCGCGGTGATCCACGCCGTGTGAATAAGCGGAAGAGCCAGCATCTCCGCAAATACGGCCGCATAGTTAGGATGCCGAACGTAGCGAAAAGGTCCCGAGGTCACCACGCCGAGGCGCGTGGAATCCACGACCTGAACGTTCCAGTGCTCCCCGAGAGAGCGAATGACCCACCAACGCACGGCATTCGCTGCGAGGAAGACGGCAAACATCGGCGCGGCCAGCCAGAGGATAAAGTGGCGCCGCAGGAGGATTACTTCCAGGGCGGCGCCAATCAGCACGGCGGTGTGAAGCAGCACCATCCAACGGAATTTCGGCTCATCGACTTTCGCCGCGCCGCGCGCAACCATCTCCCTTTGGTGCCGCTTGGAGATGCGCAACTCGGCCAGCCGCAAAAACGCCACGGCAAGGAGCAGACCGAGAAACGCGGTGACGCTCAGGCCCATTGCAATAGCAGAAACTCCGCGCTGAAGCCCGGGCCAAAAGCCGCTGCCAGGGCGTATTCACCGGGCTGGAGCGGTCTTTTTTCCATCCACTCCTGCAGAATGAAAAGGATCGTCGCGCTGGAGAGATTTCCCATGTTTCCGAGAATGTCCCAGGATGGCTGGGTGTCGCACTTGCACAAACCAAGCTCCGTCTCGATGTTTCCGAGCAGCCGCGCTCCACCCGGATGCAGAATCCAGCCTTTGATCTCCTCGCGCTTCCGGCCGTGGCGATCGAGGAAGCCTTGTACCAGCCCGCCGATCCTTGTCCCGATCATTTCCGGAACGTCTTTTGCCAGCAGGATGTGGAATCCGGAATCGCGTAGATCAAATCCCATGGCGCCCAGCGAATCGGGGAACGTGTAGGTCTCCGAGACGAGAATCTTCGGCCCCCGAGTTTGTTTTCCGCTGACTACCACGGCCGCGGCGCCGTCGCCGAATAGGATCGAAGAAATCAGGTTGGCTTGCGAAATGTCCTTGCGCTGAAAGGTAAGCGTGGGCAGTTCCACGGCGATGATCAGAACGTTCCCGCCGGGCTCGGCCTTCAAGTAATCCGCCGCACGTCCCAGCGCCATGGCTCCCGCGGCGCAGCCCAATTCCGTGAACGGCATCCGCCGGACATTCGAGCGGAATCCCATCAGATTGATGAGGTGGGCGTCCAGCGACGGAATCATGAAGCCCGTGCAGGACACCGTGATGATCATATCGATTTCATCGGGTTTCAAGCCGGCGCGCTCCAGGCACTTTTCCGCCGCTTCCCGGCCGAGCTTCACCGCGTGCTCGATGTATTCGTTATTCGTTTGCAAGAGCGGGCGTGGCTGGATGGTGTACTCGAGGGGGAAGATGGCGTAGCGCTTGTGAACCTGGGCGTTATCGACGATGCTCATCATCGCTTCGAGGCGGCGCTCGGGGATGTCAAAGACGCGTCCCAGGCAAACCTTTACGTCATCGCGCGTGATGGTGTGGGGCGGCAGCGCGGTAGCCGTCGCGGCGATGGAGGGATACGAGGCTGCGGCAGCTTCTGTGGATCGATTGCTCGCGGATTCCATCAGTCTCCTTGGGTGCGAAGCCGGCGCTAGCGGTTTTTCCGCCGCCTAAGCCATTTGGATGCAGCGTTTCCGAGGCAGGCTGCATTCGAGGCCATGACTTTATATCACTTTTTGCGGGGAACGCACCAGTTTGTGGGGGTAACGCCTACGAAATCAGCGGAACTAATGCGCAGTGGATACTGGAGAAACAATTTCCAAGCGCGCTGACTCTGCATTTCGCCGGGCTCGCCAGGTGTGTTAAATTTTTCGCCGACGAGGTGCTCCCTGATGGCGTCCGTAATCCGCAATTTCGTCTTGCTGTGCACGATCACTGTCCTGGCTTCTGCGCCTTCCGCAGGCCAGCAGGCGGCGCTTCCCCCAACAACCGAAGGCGATTTCGTGGTCAAGAATTTCAAATTCCGGTCGGGCGAAACGCTGCCGGAATTGCGATTGCACTACACGACGCTTGGTAAGCCGGTGCGCAACGCGGAGGGCCGCGTGATAAACGCCGTCGTGATTCTTCACGGCACCGGCGGCTCGGGACAGCAATTCCTCCAGCCGCAATTTGCCGGAGAGCTCTTCGGTCCGGGGCAGCTCTTGGACGCGAATCGCTACTACATCATTCTCCCCGACGGCCACCACCAGCTTCTCAGCGAGGGACTCGCCGTAAACCATCTGCGCTTGATCCTCGGCACCTCGATGGGTTGCATGCATTCCTTTGTGTGGGGAGAAACTTATCCTGATTTCATGGATGCTCTCATGCCGCTGGCTTGTCAGCCGGTGCAGATTGCCGGACGCAACCGCATTTGGCGCAAGATGGTGATGGACGCGATTCGAAACGATCCGGAATGGAAAGGAGGAGAATACTCGGCTGAGCCGCAGCAAGGTTTGCGCACGGCTGTCGATTTGCTGCTGATCGCCGGCAGCGCCCCCCGCTACATGCAGAAAACTCTGCCGACACGTGACGGCGCGGATAAAGATCTGGACGACTCTTTCAAATGGCGTTCTTCCGGGCTGGACGCCAACAATCTCATGTATGCGGTAAATGCTTCGCGTAATTACGATCCCTCGCCGCAACTCGAAAAAATCACCGCACCTGTCATGTTCATCAATTCCGCGGACGATTTCATCAACCCGCCAGAGCTTGGCATTGCAGAACGCGAAATCAAGAGAGTGAAAAACGCGCGCTTCGTTTTAATTCCCATCAGCGACGAAACGCGCGGACACGGCACGCATACGAAGGCTGTCGTTTGGAAGCAGTATCTGACAGAGTTGCTCGAGAAATCAGCGCACTGAGAAGACCGCCCTGTTAGTTGGTGGTGGCTTGGCTGGCGCGAATTTCCTGCCAGCGGCGCGGCCGCTTGTTGGCCTGCAAAACTTTCTTGCGCAGGCGGATGGATTTCGGCGTGATTTCCACGTACTCGTCGTCGGCAATAAATTCGATGGCCTGCTCGAGACTCAGCTCGCGGTGCGGAATCAGGCGGATCGCTTCGTCCGCGCTGGAGGAGCGCATGTTCGTCTGCTTCTTTTCTTTTGTCACGTTAACGTCCATGTCCTGTTCGCGCGAATTCTCGCCCACGATCATGCCTTCATAGACATCGATCGCCGGCCCGATGAACAATTCGCCGCGTTCCTGGATGTTCCACAGCGCAAATGCGGTGGATGGGCCGCTGCGGTCCGCTACCAGCGCACCGGTTGGACGCAGTGCCATCTCTCCGCCGTATTCCATCCAGCCTTCGAAAATCGAATGAATCAGCGCCGTGCCGCGCGTGTCCGTGAGCAACTGGCTGCGCAGCCCAATCAGTCCGCGTGAGGGAATCTTGAAGTCCATGCGCACGCGGCCCGAGCCGTGATTGCTCATCTTGATCATCTCGCCGCGCCGGCTGCCGGTCGTTTCCATGATGATTCCGATGAAATTCTCGGGCACGTCAATCACCAGCCGCTCCAGCGGCTCGAGTTTCTTGCCGTTTTCCGTGCGGGTGACGATCTCGGGCTTGCCCACCATCAGCTCAAAACCTTCCCGCCGCATCGTTTCGATCAGAATCGCGAGCTGCAATTCGCCGCGTCCCAGCACGCGGAAGGATTCCGGCGTGTCGGTGTCTTCCACGCGAATGGATACGTTGGTCAGAAGTTCTTTTTGCAGGCGGTCGCGGAGGTCGCGCGAAGTCAGATAGGTTCCGTCTTTGCCCGAAAGCGGACTGCTGTTGACGGTGAAAATCATGGCCAGCGTGGGCTCGTCGATCAGCAGGGGTTCCAGCGGTATCGGGTTTGCCAAATCCGTAATGCTTTCCCCGATGTTGATGCCCTCAACGCCGGCAATCGCCACGAGGTCGCCTGCCGGGACGGCTTGCGCTTCATCCCGTTCCAGGCCCCGGAATGTATACAGTTTGGTGATTCGCGTCGGCGTCAACCGGCCGTCCAGCTTGACGATGCCCACGTCCGCGCCGCGCTTCAGCGTGCCGTTGAACACGCGCCCGATCGCGATGCGTCCCAGAAATTCGCTGTAATCCAGGTTCATCACCTGAATCTGCAGAACTCCTTCCGGGTCTCCAGGAGGAGCAGGAATGTGTTTTACGATGGTCTCGAAGAGCGGCAGAAGATCTTTCGAACCGTCACCCGGCGTGCGGTGCGCCACTCCGTCGCGCGCATTCGTGTACACCACGGGAAAGTCGAGCTGGTCTTCGGTGGCGTCGAGATCGATGAAAAGGTCGTAGATTTCGTCGAGAACTTCTTTCGGCCGCGCATCGGTGCGGTCGATCTTGTTCAGGACGATCACCGGAGGCAGCTTCGCGGCCAGGGCCTTCTGCAGGACGTAACGCGTCTGCGGCAGCGGTCCTTCGCTGGCGTCAACCAGCACCACAACGCCGTCCACCATGCGCAGCGCGCGCTCCACTTCGCCGCCAAAGTCGCTGTGCCCCGGCGTGTCCACGATGTTGATCTTCGTGTCGTGGAAGAAAAGCGCGGTATTCTTTGCCAAAATGGTGATGCCGCGCTCGCGTTCCAGGTCGTTCGAATCCATCACGCGCTCAACGAGGGCCTCGTTGGCGCGGAAAATCCCGCTTTGCCTCAGCATGGCGTCAACCAGCGTGGTCTTGCCGTGGTCTACGTGTGCAATAATGGCGATGTTTCGAATATTTTGACTCATAGTTCCTGCTTGTCATGGCCCCGACCGAGTCGGGCCCAAGTCCTCTAAAGACAAAAATAGCTGCTGAAACAACCAGCAGCCCGGACGAAAGTCCTTTTATGTAGGTTGACCGCTTGACGGTCACACAACCTTAGGTGCGGCCCAGCTAGCTATAGTTTAACAGACTCGCTCCCCTGCAGCCAACAAACTAGGGGAGGCATCCTTGACGACTATACTTGAAGATGAGCATTCGGGGGAAAGCAGGGAATCCGGAATGGAGAGTAGAGCTCACTTAAATTGAGAATCGAAACACCCGCGCCCGACTCTAGGTAGGATTGGTTCAGAGGGCGCGAACGCGGGTATTTCGATGGTTTCTGGGACTACGGGCATTCAAAAATTAACTCTCCCAAGTCCTCCCATTAACTTCAAGAATCCCGAAGCAGGCAGCTGACGGAATGATCTGATCTGCTACGGGGAGTTCATTCAACTTGAATTGCGTGAGAGCGTCAAACGAACTAACTCTGAAAATAATATGACCTCATAAAGCCATTATATTCAATATGTTAAGCCAGTGAATGAACTACCCTCTTCCCTGGACGCACTTCGAGTGGTATAGTCCGCCCACTGATTCCAGGGGACTTAACTCTTCGTGGAGCACCGTGTCGATCCCAGACTTGCCCTGCGGTTCGGCCTCTATGAGGTCGATCTTCTGCAGGGAATTCTTTCTCGGCAGGGCGTGCGCCTCAAGATTCAAGAACAGCCCTTCCGCATCCTGGCTTTGCTTCTGCAGCGACCCGGTGAGATCGTCACCCGCGAGGAGCTTCGGCAGTTACTCTGGCCGCACGGGACTCATGTTAATTTTGACGGCAGCCTCAACGCCGCCCTAAAGAAACTCCGCGCCGCCATTCAGGATGATGCGGAGAACCCGCGCTTTATCGAAACCGTTCCCCGGCAGGGTTATCGTTTCCTCGCGCCGGTCCATTCCGTCAGCGGTACCGCAAGCCCCGCTTCTCCCTCGACAAATGTTTCTCCGGAGACTTCCGAAGAATCCTTCGAAGTCCGCATGCGCCTCCATCCGGAGTTCACTCCCGAGCGAGCTGCCGAGCTTTACAGAGAAAGGAAAAAGGCGGAGCGCGCGGCGCGGTGGATCGATTTCAGTCTTCTTTCCTGCGCGATTGTTTTTGGTTCCTGGCTGCTCTTTTTCATCGTGTACCCGGTCCCTCGTCCTAGCGTGCAGCGCATGACGCGCATTACCAACGCCGGAGGAATTGATGAATGGGGCGGGATCGTGTCGGATGGCACGAGGATCTTTTTTCTCGAGCGTGACGGCGGCCACTGGAATCTGATGCAAACCTCGGTGGAAGGCGGCAACGCGGAAAAAATGCCCGCTCCTTTCGAAAACACCCGCCTCTTCGCCCTCTCGCCCGACCATTCACAGTTTCTGATCGGACAGTTCACCCGGCGTGATGACGAGATGCCGCTCTGGCTGTGGCCCGTGCAGGGCGGTGAGCCGCGCCGCATGGGCGAAGCCATTGGCCACGAGCCCGCGTGGTCGCCGGATGGAACCCAGATCATTTATGTTCGCGGCCGCAGTCTCTATACCATCCATCCCGATGGGACGCAGCTCCGCGAGCTCGCGCATGGCCCCGGACTTCCGCATTTTCCGGCCTGGTCGTCCGACGGCGAAACCATTCGCTTCAGTATGGACAAGCGCGAGGATGGCACCCAAGCCGTCTGGGAAATGGCCGCCGATGGTTCCCGTTTGCATCCGATTCTCGCCAGCGGGAGGCAGCCGGCCTCTCAGTCCGCCGGGCAGTGGACCGCGGACGGCAGGTATTTTCTTTTCTCCGGCTGCGAAAACTACGATTGCAACCTCTGGGGAATCCGCGAAGCCTGGAATTGGCTCCGCCGATCGCATCTTGATCCTGTGCAATTGACGCACGGCCCTGATTCTTTGCACGTGGCCATCCCCTCGCAAACGGGTTCCCGCGTATTTGCTTTCAGTTTCCGCTCGAATCGCGAACTTCAGAAAATCGAACCGCAATCTCATCGTGCTGAATCGTTAATCCTCAATGCCAACGCGGAAATAGCCAGCGTCTCTCCCGACGGCCATCTGGCTCTGTATACCGATCGTCCGGACGGCTCGCTGTGGCGGAGCAGCGTTGATGGCTCTCAGCGCCTGCGTCTAACCAAACCTCCGCTGGTCGCTTCTGCCCCTCATTGGTCGCGGGACGGAAAGCAGATTCTCTTCACTGGCGTGCGCCCCGGCTACTTGCGCCAGATCTATTTCCTCTCCGCGGACGGCGGCGGCTTGCGCGCGGTCCTTCCCGAGGGCCGCGAGGCCGCCGACGCCGATTGGTCGCCCGACGCAACGCAAATCGTCGTCAGCATGCGCGAAAAAAAGACGCAGCCCAAATTTGGTATCTACTTGTTCAAATCAAGCACTAGCGAGTGGACGGTCTTGCCGGAGTCCCGAGGATTGGTTGCACCTCGTTGGTCTCCCGATGGACGTTACATCGCGGCTCTCGACGAAACGAATCACCGGCTGCTTCTTTATGATTTCCTGACGGAAAAATGGAGTGACGTGGCCGAGGGCGGACTTCTCGGCGCTCCTTTCTGGACTTCCGGCTCCTCCTCCCTTTATTTTCAGGATCAACTCGGCAGCGAGCAGGCCATCTATCGCGTGAACATCGCGAATCGCCAGGTAGAGAAGGTGTTCAGTTGCGGCGAGATCCTTCGCGGCAGCCCCTCCCACTGCATCTTCAGCGGGCTTGGATTGGACGGTTCTCTCTATGTGATGGTGGAGCGCGGTTTGACGGACATCTACGCTCTCGACCTGGACTTACCCTGAGGATTCGCCCCTTTGCACCCGCTCCAGCGTTTCCGCTGCTCCGGACGGAAGAAGCAAAATTTACCGCATACAACGTCATGAAATGCCGCATTCTCTCCCCCTGCTGCGGTACGAAGTTCCTGATTTGCGGTCTTAGGGGCGCAATGCCGCAAAACGGCACTTCGCTGGCGGCATTGAATCCGCTAATTCATATAATTGACTTCTAAATTTAGCCGTTTTCCTTCTGTAACATCCCGCTTTTTACGTTCCTTCCTATTGCACCGCAATAGTGCGGTTCCGGGTCAATGGTTTCGTGGAACTTATCTATGAATTTTTTCGTATGAATACAAAACACTCGGCTGGTTTTTACGTCTATACACGATAAGGGTGGGCGTATATGTCACCGGAAGTGATCTCCATGCTAGAACCGGACGAACCGGCCACTTCGGACCGGACACTCCTGTCATCCGGCCGCTATGTCCTCTTTGGGCCCTTCCGGATTGATCAGCAGCGGCAGGAAGTTACGCGGGACGGGTCCCGGCTCAAGCTCCAGGGCAAGGTTTATCAGGTTCTTCTGACACTCCTCGAAAAACCGGGTGATGTCGTCACCCGCGAAGAGCTGCGCGCGCGGCTCTGGCCCGCTGATACGCACGTGAACTACGACGCCAACGTAAACACCACCGTCAACAAACTCCGCCAGGCGCTTGGCGATTCCACCGATAAGCCGCTCTATATCGAGACCATTCCCCGGAAAGGCTACTGCTTTCTGCTGCAGCCGGAGGTTTCCGACGAGTCCCCCCATTCTCATTTCGCCCCGGGCCAGCCATCCGCTGCTTCCGCTCAAGATTCTTCTCGAAGCTCGCGCGGCCTGGCTCTTTCAAGGTCGGATGTTTGGATTGTGCTCGGGGTGATCGGCCTGATTCTTGCCGGAATGCTCCTCGGCGCGGGAATTACGCGGCTCTGGATCTCTCACGCGGCCCCTATGGCCCCTTACCCCTCGGCGATAATCTTCTCCCGCGCGTCAGCGGCCGCATTTTTCTAAATCGCCGCCGCGTGCCTCATCGAAGCATTCATTGCACCCCCCTCCCGAACATCTGTTTGCAGACCTGAAATCTATTCTGCCTGCCCTTTTCCTTCAACGTTTCCTCACCTCGCACCGTTCTCGTGTAAACTTTCTCGGTCAGAATGCTTACAGCCATCACGCGTGCCGTCAGCCCAGCCATCGTCAATTGCGAACTTTCCTTCATCGATCGCAAGCCCATCGATTTGGCCACAGCCCAGGAGCAGCACCACGCCTACGAGAAGCTTCTCGGCAAATTGGGCGCCCGCGTCATTTCGCTCCCCGCCGAGGCCGGTCTTCCCGACTCCATGTTCGTCGAAGACCCCGCTATCGTTCTCGATGAATTGGCGGTGATCCTGCCGCTCGGAACGGAGACCCGCCGCCGCGAGGCGCCGTCGCTTGCTCAAGAGCTCGCCAAGTTTCGAAAGCTAGGATACGTTTCTCTTCCCGGCACTCTCGAAGGTGGCGACGTCCTTCGCATCGGCCGAAAACTCTTCGTCGGCCTCACCAGGCGCAGCAACGCGGAAGGCATCCGCCAGCTTGCCGCCATTCTTGCGCCGCACAAGTACGAAGTCATCGCCGTTCCCGCCACCGGCTGCCTTCATCTGAAATCCGCCGTTACGTATCTCGGCCGCAACACGCTCCTTGCCAACCGCGCATGGTTTGACACCACGCCGCTCGCCGGCCATGAATGGATCGACGTCGATCCAGCTGAGCCTCATGCCGCCAATGCCCTCGCTCTCGTCGATACCATCATCTTCCCCGTGTCGTTTCCGCGCACACGCGCCCGCATCGAAGCGCGTGGCTTCCACGTCACTTCCATCGACATTTCCGAACTCCAAAAAGCCGAATCCGGCCTCACCTGTTCCAGTCTTCTTTTCGCAAACACAAATTCCGCCGGCTTATGAGCCGACACCCATGAAATCCTGCTTGCCAGTGTTCGCACTCTTTCCACGGGACAGGCGTTTCTCCCGCGAAACTGCTCCCCCGGACTAACGGAAAACCTATAGAAGGGCCAGGGAGACCGCTTGCAGCGCCTCCGCCCCATCTCCAAAATTTTCCTTCACTTCCATCCTCGCCCGTGCTATTCTTTCTCTCGCAATGTTGTCTATCACCGCCAAGCGAATTACGTCCAAGTCGTCCATGTCGACTACGACTAAGACGACTATTTCCGCTTCCGGCGCGTGGAGAAACAGCTAGCGAACGAGCAAAGAGTTTCCAACCCACCGCCAGAAGCGAACCTGGCGGTGGGTTTCTTCTTTTAAGCCCCTTCCAGAGACGCTCCAACGGTTGGAATCGCAGAGGAAATCCAGGAGCGCAGGTCATGAGTCTCGAAAACGTACAGGAAGCATCAGCAGCGGAAGGAAGCCCCGCCGCCTTGCAGGAACGACTGCATCGCGCCGGCGGGGCAAGCAAGCAACGCAGGAACCTCGTCGCCTTCAAGTTCGGCGGCAGTTCTCTTCTCGGTGCGGACCGCATGCTCCATGCCGCAGGCCTCGTTCGCGCCGCCACGCGGGCATCCAACGTCATCGTGGTCGTCTCCGCCATGAAGGGCGTAACCGATCATCTCCTTTCCATTGCTCGCACTCTCGCCGATGGCGAGCTCGCGCATGCCCGCCGCGAAGCCGAACTCGTCATGGATCTTCACCTCGTGGTGCTTCGCGATCTGCAGCTCAGCGAGGACGATGGCCTTCGCGTGCGCCGGGAGTTGCAATTCTTGGGACGGGACCTTCTTCACGAAGTTCCGGCCCACGGCAGCGTCGCCGCCGGCCCCGAGCGCTTCGACCGCCTCGCTTCCTTTGGCGAACGCTTCAGCGCAAGGCTCTTCGCCGCCGCGCTCGAAAAGTCAGGAGTCCCTGCGGTGCCCGTCACGTCCTCGGATTTCGTCCTGACCTGCGACACCTTCCGCGACGCGCAGCCGCATCTCGAACAAACGAAACAGCGCGGCCGGGACGTTCTTCTTCCGCTCCTTGAGGCCGGCGTCGTCTCTGTCGTTACCGGCTTTATCGGCGCAACGCCCGACGGCCGCATCACCACGCTCGGCCGCAACAGCTCGGATTTTTCCGGGGCCATCATCGCGCACGTCGTGGACGCCGACGAACTCGTCATTTGGACCGACGTCGACGGCATCTACACCGCGAATCCCAATGAGTCCGGCGAAGCGCGCCTCTTGCATGAGCTCAGCTACGATGAAGCCCACGCTCTCGCCGCGAGCGGCGCGAAAGTTCTCCACGCGAAAGTGCTTCCTCTCGCTGCCGAAACCGAAATGGTCGTCTGGGTTCGCAATACTTTCAATCCGCAGGCGCGGGGCACACGGATTGGTTCGCCGCGAGTACCGGAGCATCCTGCTACTGCGCGGATAGAAAAATCTCAGCACGGCGGTGCCGCATGAGGGCACAATCTCAAAATGGGGGTGACGGCAACATGCAGTCGAAACAGTCAGCGAATTCGACCGAGGTGAGTGTAGAAAACGCGGGCGCGCCGGTAAGGCGTCCTGAGAAAAAGTTGCGGGCCGGCGTCTTGGGCGCGACGGGAATCGTTGGTCAGCGTCTCGTAAGCCTGCTCGCCGGTCATCCCTGGTTCGAGCTCACCGAAGTCGCCGCCTCCGAGCGTTCCTCCGGCAAAACCTATGCTGAGGCCGTTCGCTGGCACCTCGGCGCGCCGATTCCCGAAGTGGCTCGCAATCTCGTCGTCAAGGGTCTGGATCCCTCTCTCGACTGCGACTTCGTTTTCTCCGCGCTCGATTCTTCGGTCGCTGGCCCCGCCGAAGAGGATTTCGCTCGCGCCGGCTATCCCGTCGTTAGCAATTGCAGAAATCACCGCATGGACCCTGATGTTCCACTGCTCATTCCGGAAGTGAACGCCGCCCATCTCGACGTCATCCCCTTGCAGCAGAAGAATCGCGGCTATGACACGGGCTTCATCGTCACCAATCCCAATTGCTCGACCGCCGGCCTGGTCCTGGTGTTAAAACCGCTCGCCGACGCCTTTGGCTTGGAAAAAATCTTCGTCGTCACGCTCCAGGCCATCTCCGGCGCGGGCTATCCCGGAGTCGCCTCGATGGATATCCAGGGCAACGTCGTTCCTTTCATTAGCGGTGAAGAAGAAAAAATGGAGGCCGAGCCGCAGAAGCTGCTCGGCAAATGGGATGGCTCGCGGTTCATTGACGCCGGCATTGGCCTCAGCGCCCACTGTAATCGCGTGCCCGTGATCGACGGCCACCTCGAATGCGTCTCCGTCGGCCTGAAAAAAATCGCTTCGCTCGACGAAGTCCGCGAAGCCCTGCGCAATTTCGAAGTCGGCGCCGAGCTGGCTGCGCTCCCGACCGCCCTGCGAAATCCCGTTGTCGTCCTCGACGACGAGAATCGTCCCCAGCCCCGCCGCGACGTTGACGCCGGCAACGGCATGGCCGCCGTCGTCGGCCGCGTCCGCGAGTGTCCCTTGCTCGATGTAAAACTCACGCTGCTTTCGCACAACCTTGTCCGCGGCGCCGCCGGAGCCGCCTTGCTCAACGCCGAACTCCTCGCCGCCCGCGGCTTCCTCAAGCGCCGCGTCACCCCGAGCGAGTCTCAACTCGCCGAACCCGTCTCTCGTTGACCGGCGCGTTTTCTTGATCGTGGGGCCGAGGCCCCCATGATTGCTTCGATATTTCGCAGCGCCTCAGTTTCCGTTCAGCGCGCCTCACAGGCAAGCGCATGACTTCCGAGCAAGTGGCAGCAGGCGCGGTGAGTGGTGACAGAAAACACATGGCTTGTGCGTTTGTTTTCTGGAGAGGGCGCGGTGACCCAGGCGCTCTCCCGAGTAGCGCCGCTAATCTAGTGGGGAAGTACTTGCAATTGAGCAGTTCTCAATGCTATTAGAGTGACGTATGTTTCGGCCTTCGCACGGCTTCACTTGAACAGCCCGCTAACCGCGGGTCCCGCTGGCAGGTTTCCTTTCAAAGTTTGAGTTTCCTATCCCCATTGCCTGATTAGCGCCAAGCCGGATTGTCGATTTTACGAAGGAGGTTTTCGCCAATGATTTCTCGCAAGACCATTGCTTTGGGCTTTGCTTTTACTTTTGCGCTCGCTGTTCTCGGGGCGGCATTTTCTGCTCCGTCGCAGACGAATGCTCCCGTACGCAACTTCGAATTTACTTATCTCACCAAAATTCCCGCCTCGCCTCTAGGCGCCAGAACTTTGAGGATTTGGATTCCGCTGCCGCAATCGGATCCATACCAGGCGATCGGCGGCTTGAAAATCGAATCTCCTTTCCCCTATGCGAAGCGCCGAGATCCGGAATACGGCAACGAGT
>WNFK01194757.1_pt1 | contig 30112 bp, 28 predicted proteins | sample 5400281 | NCBI WGS metagenome assembly WNFK01 (sample SAMN13153350, study PRJNA577476) | soil metagenome | isolation source: 20 cm soil on Douglas fir-dominated hillslope | place: USA:California | collected 2013-09-17
CCGTCTTGGGCGGGCTGTAGCCATCGTCGTAGCTGATGAAGTTGATCTTGCGGCCGTTGACGCCGCCCTCGTCGTTGACCTTCTTGAAGTAGGCGGCGATGGTCTTGCCGATGGTCCCGTAGGCGGACGCGTTGCCGCTGTAGGGGTTGGTGTGGCCGATCTTGATCTCGGTGGGGGTGACCCCCACCACGGTCTGGGCGGTGGCCGCGCCCGCGGGCGCCAGCGCCGCCAGCCCCGCCAGCAGAATTCCTGCGGTGAACCGCTTCAATAGACTCATGCATTCCTCCCGTTCAGGTTGAGTTGTGAAGCACTCGGGCCGGGCGAAGGCGGGCGGCTCACCGAGCTTCTCCTCTAGGAACTGCCCGCCTGGTCAACCGGATCCACACCAGGTGCAGAAATCCGGCGATGCCGCGCGGCATCACGTACATGAAGCCGATCAGGAACAGCCCGAAGATGGCCCAGGGAGCGGCCTTGGAGATGTCCTGGGCCCAGTTTGGCACGAACTGGATGAACAGGGCCCCGTAGATGGGGCCGGAGATGGTCCCGAAGCCGCCGATGACGATCCCGGTCAGGAGGGTGATCGACAGGAAGACGTCGAAGGAGTCGGGGGCGACGAAGGCCACCACGATGGCGCTCAGCGCGCCCGCGATCCCGGTATAGGCCGCGCTCACCCCGAAGGTCGCGGATGGCGACGATGGCGCGTCCGGTTCGCCCCCCGAGCAGGTTCGCGGCCAGGACGAAGAGCACGACGGTGACCGCCAGGGTCAGGAAGTAAAGCCACTGGTCCTCGGACAGGGGCAGGTGAAGCGGGGCCTTGGGCTTGCTCAGGACGATGCCCTGGGAGCCGCCGGTCCAGTGCTCGAAGTACTTGAGGATCTGCGGGACAGCGAGCGCCAGGGAGAAGGTGGCCAGGGCCAGGTAGAGTCCCTCGAGCCGCAGGGCCGGCCGGCCGAAGAGAAAGCCGACGACCAGGCACACGATCCCCGCGGCCGGAATCGTCCATCCGTAGCCGATGTCCCACCGGTCGACCATGATCGCGCTGGTGTAGGCCCCGATCCCGTAGAAGGCTCCGTGGCCGAGCGAGAACTGCCCGTTGTAGCCGGTCAGCAGGTTCAGCCCGAGGAGCGCGATCGCGTAGATCAGGACCTGGGTGAACTGGAAGAGGCGGAAGCCGCTCACGAAGAGGGGCAGGGCGGCGGCGATCACGACCACCGTCAGCACCGCGGTCAGGCGGAGGGATCGCCCGGGCGCGGTCGCCGGCTGAGCGGCGAGCGCGTCGGCGCGGCTCTCCGCCGCCTTCGCCGTCGCCCCCGGGTCCGCCGCCACGGCTAGACGCGCCGGATGGTGGTGCGGCCGAAGAGGCCGGCGGGCCGCACCAGCAGCACGATGATGATCATGGCGAGGGCGACGGTGAGCTTCAGCTCGGTGCCGATGAAGGAGACGTAGGTGCCGACCAGGTTCTCGGTGACCCCGACCAGGAGCCCGCCCACGACCGCGCCGAGCGGGCTCGTGAAGCCGCCCACCGTCGCCGCCGCGAACGCGTAGAGCTGGATGCCGCCCATCATGTTCGGATCGAGGAAGACCACCGGCGCCACCATCATGCCCGCCACCGCGCCGAAGGCGGCGGCCAGGCCCCACCCGAGGCCGAGCATCCAGCTCACCCGGATGCCGCAGAGCCGGCTCGAGACCGGGTTCTGGGCCGCGGCGCGCATCGCCAGGCCGAGGGTCGTGTAGCGGAAGAAGAGGAAGAGCACCACGAGCATGACCAGGGTCACGATCACGATGGTGAGGATGGGCGCGCCCTCCACCGGACGGATCACGACCCGCTCGATCACGAGCCCGCCCACGAAGGCGATGATCACGGTGATGGCGAAGGTCACCCAGTAGGGCAGGCCCGCCTGCAGCAGGGACCAGGCGATGTAGGTACTGAACATCGCCATGTTGCCCTGGGCGAAGTTCACCACGTCGGTGGCCTGGTAGATCATCACGAGGGCCAGGGCCAGGCTCGCGTAGATGCCTCCGGTGGCGAGCCCGGAGACGATTTGCTGGATGAGGATGTCCATTTTAAGTGGGGGGGAGCGAGCGCCGCTCCTCCCCCACGCCCCCCCACCGCTTCGAAGCTTGCGCCGAGACTCGCGCTGGTTGGTTCATCGGTCGGTGTTCGGTGCGCTCATCAATTGGTTCATCGAACCCTCAGTATCCGAGATAGGAGCGGCGGATGGCGTCGTTCTTTTTGAGCTCGGCGGCGGGGCCCGACATCACGACCCGGCCGGTCTCGAGGAGGGAGGCGTGGTCGGCGAGGTCGAGGGCCATCGCCGCGTTCTGCTCCACCAGGAGGACGCTCACCCGCTCCTGCTGGTTGATCGTTCTCACGATGCGGAAGATCTCGCGCACCACCAGGGGGGCCAGGCCGAGCGAAGGCTCGTCGAGCAAGAGCAAGCGGGGGCGCGACATGAGCGCCCGCGCGACCGCCAGCATCTGCTGCTCGCCCCCCGAGAGCGTGCCCGCCTGCTGCCGGCGGCGCTGGGCGAGGACCGGGAAATACCCGTAGACCTTCTCGTAGTCCTGGCCGAGGCCCGACTTCTCCCGCCTCGCGTAGGCTCCGAGGCGGAGGTTCTCCTCGACGCTCAGGTCCACGAACGTGCCGCGACCCTCCGGGGTGTGGGCGATGCCGAGGCGCACGATGTCCTCGGTGGCCTTGCCGTCGATCCGCTGGCCGTCGAAGCGCACCTGGCCGCTGGTCTTTACCATTCGGCACACCGCCCGGAGCGTCGTGGTCTTGCCGGCTCCGTTGGCGCCGAGGATCGTGGTGATGCCGCCGCTCTCCACCGCGAACGAGAGCCCGTGGAGCACCTTGGTCCACCCGTACTGGGCGGCCAGGTCTGCCGCTTCCAGCAGCGCCGGCATCAGTTCTCGCTTCCGAGATACGCGCGGATGACGTCGGGATCGCGCTGGATCATCGCGGGCGGTCCCTCGGCGATCCGGCGGCCGAAGTCGAGCACGACCACCCGGTCGGACACCTGCATGACCAGGCTCATGTGGTGCTCGACGAGGAGGACGGTCACCCCGCGCCGATCCCGGATCGAGCGGAGGACGTCGCCGAGCGCGGCCACCTCCTCGTGATTCAGGCCTCCGGCCGGCTCGTCCACGAGCAGCAGCTTGGGGCTGCCGGCCAGGGCCCGCGCCAGCTCCACCCGCTTGAGCGTGCCGAACGAAAGCCCGGCCGCGGGATGCTCGATCACCGCGTCGAGCTGGAGAAAGCCGATGGCTTCCATCGCGGCCTCGCGTATCATCCGCTCTTCCCGCTTGACCGAGGGCAGGCGCAGCGCGTTGCTGAGGAAATCGCTGCCGGTGCGCGCGTGCACGCCCACCATCACGTTCTGCAGCACGGTCATGCTGGGGAACAGCGCGAGATTCTGGAAGGTCCGGCCGATGCCGAGCGCGGCCACGTGGTGCGGCGTGTTCCTGATGATGGACTTTCCCTCGAAGAGCAGATCCCCGCTGCTGGGCGTGTAGAGACGGCTCACGCAGTTGAACAGCGTGGTCTTGCCCGCCCCATTCGGACCGATGAGCCCGACGATGTGGCCCGGGGCCATGTCGAAGGAGACGTCGTCGAGGGCGACGATACCCCCGAAGCGCATCGAGATGTTTCGAACGGACAGGATGTCGGCACCCACGGCCGGCGTCACGGTTCAGTACTTATAGGGGTGGGTGCCTCTTTTGTCAATCCTAAACGCCACTTCGCGAGTATAATTTCGCCTCTATGGCGCACCAATACATCTACGTGATGAAGGATCTGAAGAAGATCGTCCCGCCCAAGCGGGAGATCTTGAAGGGCATCTGGCTGTCGTTCTATCCCGGGGCCAAGATCGGGGTCATCGGCGGCAACGGCGCCGGCAAGAGCACCCTGCTTCGCATCATGGCCGGCGTGGACAAGGAGTTCCTCGGCGAGGCCTGGCCCGCCGACGGGGTGCGGGTGGGGTACCTGCCGCAGGAGCCGCAGCTCGACCCCACGAAGGATGCGCGCGGTAACGTCGAGGACGGGGTCGGGGAGGTTCGCTCGCTGCTGACCCGCTTCGACGAGATCAATGCCCGCCTCGGCGAGCCCCTCGGCGACGACGAGATGGAGAAGGTCTTGGCCGAGCAGTCCCGGGTCCAGGACGCGATCGAGGCGGCCAACGGCTGGGACCTCGACCGGACGGTCGAGATCGCGATGGACGCGCTGCGCTGCCCGCCGGGCGACGCGGAGGTGGGCACGCTCTCGGGCGGCGAGGTGCGGCGGGTGGCCCTCTGCCGGCTCCTGCTCCAGAAGCCCGACCTGCTGCTCCTCGACGAGCCCACCAACCACCTGGACGCCGAGAGCGTGGCCTGGCTCGAGCGGTTCCTGAAGGACTACCCGGGCACAGTGGTGGCCATCACCCACGACCGCTACTTCCTCGACAACGTCGCGGGCTGGATCCTCGAGCTGGATCGGGGCGCGGGCATCCCGTGGGAGGGCAACTACTCCTCCTGGCTCGACCAGAAGAAGCAGCGCCTGGCCATCGAGGAGAAGCAGGAGACCGCGCGGCAGCGCACCCTCGAGCGCGAGCTCGAGTGGGTGCGCATGTCGCCGCGCGCCCGGCAGGCCAAGTCCAAATCGCGCCTGCAGGCCTACGAGGAGCTGCTCGCCGAGGGCGGGCGCGACCGCGAGGGGCAGGCCGAGATCATCATCCCGACGCCCCCGCGCCTGGGCGACCTGGTGGTGCAGACCGATCACCTGGTCAAGGGCTACGGCGACAAGCTGCTGATCGAGGACCTCACGTTCAGCCTGCCCCGCGGCGGCATCGTGGGTGTCATCGGCCCCAACGGAGCGGGCAAGACCACGCTGTTCCGCATGATCACCGGCCAGGAGAAGCCGGACCGGGGCGCGCTGCAGGTGGGCGAGACCGTCCGCCTGGCCTACGTCGACCAGAGCCGCGACGCGCTCGACCCGGCCAAGAACGTGTGGGAGGAGATCTCGGGCGGGGCAGAGCAGCTCCAGCTCGGCACCCGTCAGATCGCCTCGCGCGCCTACGTGGCGTCGTTCAATTTCAAGGGCTCCGACCAGCAGAAGCGGGTGGGCGACCTCTCGGGCGGCGAGCGCAACCGCGTGCACCTCGCCACCATGCTCAAGAGCGGCGGCAACCTCCTCCTCCTCGACGAGCCCACCAACGACCTCGACGTGGACACCCTGCGGGCGCTGGAAGACGCGCTGATCTCGTTCGCGGGCTGCGCGGTGGTGATCAGCCACGACCGCTGGTTCCTCAACCGGGTGGCCACCCACATGCTCGCCTTCGAGGGCGACAGCCGGGTGGTGTGGTTCGAGGGCAACTACGAGGACTACGAGGCCGACCGGCACAAGCGCCTGGGCGCGGCCGCCGATACCCCGCACCGGATCCGGTACAAGCCGCTCACGCGCGGCTAGCGTCGATTCCCGTATCGAGGAGGAAGATCCCATGTTCAAGGACATCGTGACGTCCCGCGAGGAGCTGCGGGCGCTCTTCGGCGCCCCCAGCGAGCGCGCGGTGCGGAAGGATCGGGGCCGGCTCGACGCGCACACCCGCGCGTTCATCGCCCGGTCCCCCTTCGTGCTGATCGCCACCGCGGGTACGGCGGGCCGCTGCGACGTCTCCCCCAAGGGCGACGCGCCCGGCTTCGTGATGGTCCTGGACGACACCCACCTCGCGATCCCGGACCGGGTCGGCAACAACCGCATCGACGGCCTCACTAATATCGTGGAGAATCCGCACCTCGGGCTGATCTTCCTGATCCCCGGCCGCGAGGACACCCTGCGCGTCAACGGCCGCGCCTGCATCGTCCGCGACGAGGAGATCCTGTCCCGGCTGGAGGTGCAGGGGAAGCGGCCCAAGGTGGCGATCGGCGTCGAGATCGAGGAGTGCTTCCTGCACTGCGCGAAGGCCTTCAAGCGCTCCGGACTCTGGGATCGGGAGCGCTGGCCCGACGTGGCCTCACTGCCCTCGATGGCGAAGATCCTGTGGGAGCAGATCGATCTGCAGGCGACGGCCCAGTGCAGCGTGGACGACTTCGAGCGCGACATGGAGGACCGCCTCCGCAAGGGCCTCTATTGATCGACCCGTCGCCCGCCCGGGCGCGGCCGTGAGCCCGGGCATTCCCCGCACCGCCGACATCGTCGTGATCGGGGCCGGCGCCATCGGCGCCAGCATCGCGTACCACCTGGGCCGGCGCGGGGCCCGCGACGTGGTGGTGCTCGAGCGCGACGCGGTGGGCGCGGGCTCCACCAGCAAGGCGGCCGGGGGCATCCGCGTGCAGTTCGCGACGCGGGTGGAGATCGAGTTCTCGCAGCGCGGCATCGCGTTCTTCCAGCGCTTCGAGGACGAGATGGGGGTGCCGTGCGACTTCCACCAGGAGGGCTACCTCTTCGTCGTCACCGACGAGCCCACGCTGGCCCGCTTCCGCACCAACGTCGCGCTCCAGCGGAGCCTCGGGGCGGACGTGCGGATCATCACCCCCGACGACGCGCGCGCGCTCGTGCCGTCGCTCGCGGTGGACGACGCGCTCGCCGCGGTGTGGGGGCCGGCCGACGGCCACGCGTCGCCCAACGACGTGGTGCAGGCCTACGCGGCCCGGGCCCGCGCGCACGGCGTGCGCATCCTCGAGGACACGCCGGTGACCGGGATCCGGCTGGAGGGCGGCCGGGTGGCCGCGGTCGAGACGCCGGCGGGGCCCATCGCCACGCGCCTGGTGGTCAACGCGGCGGGGCCGTGGGCTCCGCTGGTCGGCCGCATGGCCGGCCTCGATCTGCCGGTGGATCCACGCCGTCGCCACATCTTCGTGACCGACGCCTTCGACGGCATCCGTCATCCGATGCCGCTCGTGACCGACACCGGGAGCGGCTTCTACTGCCGGAGCGAGCAGGGGGCGGTGCTGATGAGCCCGGGTGACATCGGGGCGTCCACCGCCTACGAGGCCCAGGTCGACTGGAGCGTGCTCGAGGCCGCGGTGGAGAAGGCGGTCCGCCGCGTCCCGGCCCTCGAGCGGGCGCAGGTGCGTCACGCCTGGGCCGGGCTGCGCCCGCTCACCCCCGACGGGCGCGCGATCCTCGACTGGGCCCCCGGCGTCGACGGCCTCTACCTCGCAGTGGGATTCTGCGGCCACGGCTTCCAGCACTCGCCCGCGGTGGGCGAGACGGTGGCCGAGCTCTTGCTGGACGGCCGCACCGCGGTCGACCTGTCGGACCTGCGCCTCGGCCGATTCGTGGCGGCTTGACACCGCACAACCGGACCGCTAACGTCACGGTTCCGGCTTCCGGCATCCGCCCGGACCGGTGAAGTAGAGAATCGAAGGAGGTGCCGGCCTTGCCGGATGTCTCGCTCGCCCGCCTGCGCCAGGTGGCGAGCCTCGCCCGCTCCGTCGCCGGCACGCTCGACGCGGACGCGGTGCTGCGCCAGGTCGTGGAGGCGGTGCGTACCCTGCGTCCGGGCGCCTTCTGCGTGGTCCGACTCGTGGACGTGGAGCGCGGCGGCTACCGAGCCGCCGCGATGAGCGGGACCGATCCGAGCGCGGTGGTGTCGGTCATCCCGTTCGGCCACGGCATCACCCACGCGGTGGCCCAGAGCGGACGGCCGATGCTCCTGCCCGACGTGATCGGCGACCCGCGCCTGGTGTCGCCGATGTGGCGTGAGGATCTCGGGCTCAAGTCCTACTACGGGGTCCCGATCACCGCGGGGGGCGAGCTGATGGGCGTGCTGAACGTGGCGCTCTCCGACTGCGATGAGCCGACCGCAGAGGAGCGCGAGATCGTCGACCTGCTGGCGAGCCACGCCGCGGTCGCGATCGGCAACGCGCGGCTCTTCGCGGAGAGCGAGACGCGCCGGCGCGCCGCGGAGGCCCTGTCCGAGGTCTGGCGCTTCCTGTCCGAGACCTTCGACGTGGCCGCGCTCGGGCAGCGCATCGCCGACGTGGTGCTGCGCGCGCTCCAGGTCCGTGCCGCCGCGCTCTACCGCCTGGTGCCGGCCTCCGGCGATCTGGAGGTGATCGGGCGCTCCGGCGAGGCCGAGCGGTTCCTCGATCCGGGCTTCGTGATCCCGGCCGGGCACGGCTTGGTGGGCCTGGCCGTGAACCGTCGGCAACCGGTCGTCACCCCCGACATCCGCGTCGACGCCCGGGTGAAGCGCACCCCGGGCATGCAGGTCCACCACGCGATCTGCCCGTCGGTGCTGTCGCTGCCGCTGGTAGTGAAGGGGCAGGTGGTGGGCGGCTTCACGGTCGGGGACGCGCTCGGCCGGACCTACTCGGACGACGACCTGCGCCTGGCCCAGACCTTCGCGGATCAGGCCGCGGTGGCGCTCGAGAACGCCCGCCTCTTCGAGGAGGCCGAGCGCAGGCGGTGGCAGAGCCTCGCCCTGGGGGCGGTGAGCCAGACCCTCGCGGAGTCGCTCCATCCGGTCGGGGTGGCCCAGCGAGTGGTGGACGCGGCGCGCGACCTGCTCGGCGTGCCGGTGGCGATCCTCTTTCACCTCGACCCGACCACCGGAGCGCTCGAGGAGACCGCGTGCGCCGGCCGCTCGCCCGCCCGCGAGTGGCCGATGCGGCACCCCCGCGGCACCGGGGCGGTCGGGCTCGCCGCCGCGGAGCGCCGGGCCGTCGTGTCCAACGATGTGCTGCTCGACCCGCGGCTCTCCTTCGCGCCGGACGTGCGTGCCCACATCGAGCAGACCACGCTCCGCGCGGCGATGGCGGTGCCGCTGACCGTGAAGGAGCAGGTGGTGGGCGCGCTCGGCCTGATCGACGCGGCGGGGCGGATCTTCAACGTGGAGGACGTGCAGCTGGCCCGGGCCCTGGCCGATCAGGCGTCGGTGGCGCTCGAGAACGCCCGGCTCTACGCCGACGCCGAGCAGCGGCGGCTGGAGGGCGAGACCCTCTCGGGCCTGGTCCGCACCATCAGCGCCACCCTCGATCTGGCCGCGGTCATGCGCCACGTGGCCGCGGCGGCCCGCGAGCTCTGCCGCAGCGACATCGCCCACATCCTGCTCCGGGACGCCGAGACCGACACGATGTCGACGCAGTTCGGGGTGGGGCACATGCGCGCCTACAGCACGCGCATCGAGCGCGGGCGGGGCGCGGGCGGGATCGCGTGGAGCACCGGTCGGCCGTTCCGCAGCGCGAACCGTGCGACGGATTCCCGGATCGTCGACCACTATCCGGAGCAGGTGGCGCGAGAGGGTGTCGTCACCACGCTGGTGGTGCCGATCTGGATCAGCGGCCAGGTCGAGGGGTTGCTCTACGCGGAGAACCGGACCGCGCGCGTCTTCACGGACCGCGACGAGGCGATCCTGCTGCGGCTGGCCGACCACGCCGCGGTGGCGATCCAGAACGCCACCCTCTACCAGCGGCTCCAGGGTCTCTCCGGACGCCTGATGGAGGTCCAGGAGACCGAGCGCCGGCACCTCGCGCGCGAGCTGCACGACGAGATCGGCCAGCTCCTCACCGGCCTGCGCTTGACGCTCGACCTGCCGGAGCCGCCGTCCCCCGCGCTGGGCGAGCGGCTCGAGCAGGCCCGTGGCCTGGTGGAGGAGCTGCTCGACCGGGTCCGCGCGCTGTCGGTCGACCTGCGCCCGAGCATCCTCGACGACCTGGGGCTGCTGCCGGCGCTCCTCGGGCACGCCGAGCGCTACACGAGCCAGACCAAGGTGCAGGTGCGCCTCGAGCACCACGGCCTCGACCGGCGCTTCGACCCGGAGACCGAGACCGGCGTCTACCGCATCGTGCAGGAGGCGCTCACCAACGTGGCCCGCCACAGCGGGGTGGACGAGGTGACGGTGCGCATCTGGGGCACCCGCGACGTCCTGGGGGTGCAGGTCGAGGACCACGGCCGCGGCTTCGATCTGGACGCGGTGCTGGGCAACGGCGGAGGCCTGGCCGGTCTGCGCGAGCGCGCGGTGCTGCTCAACGGGCACCTGACGGTGGAGACGAAGCCGGGTGCCGGCGTGCGCCTCACCGCGGAGGTGCCGGTCAACGGCTCCCTCAGGCGGGAGGGCGAATGAGCATCTCGATCGTCCTGGCCGAGGACCACCACGTGGTCCGGCAGGGGCTGCGGGCCCTGCTCGCCGCCGAGGCCGACTTCGTGGTGGTGGGGGAAGCGGCGAGCGGCCTCGAGGTGGCGCCCCTGGTCGAGCGCGTGAAGCCCGACGTGCTCGTCGTCGACTTCGTGATGCCGGGGCTCAACGCACCCGACATCGTGCGCCGGGCCACGCGCCTGTCGCCGCGCACCCGCGCCCTCGTGCTGTCGATGCACGCCAACCCGGCCTACGTGGTGGAGGCGATCCAGAGCGGGGCGGCCGGCTACGTGCTCAAGGGCTCGAGCGCGGCGGAGCTGGTGCGGGCCATCCGCGCGGTGGCGAGCGGGGCGCGGCACCTGAGCCCGCCGCTCTCCGAGGAGATGGTGGAGGCCTACGCGCAGCGCGCGGTGCCGACCGGCCTCGACCTCTATCGCACCCTGACCCAGCGCGAGCGCGAGGTCCTGCACCTGGCCGCGGAAGGCCAGACCAGCGCCCAGATCGGCGCGCGACTCAACATCAGCCCGCGCACGGTCGAGGTGCACCGGGCCAACCTGATGCGCAAGCTCGGGCTCCGCGGGCAGGGCGACCTGGTGCGCTACGCGCTCGGCCGCGGCATCCTCACCGTCGACGGCTGATCAAATTACGTATGCGTACGAATAGACGAGAGCGGGGCGCTGCGTGCATCGTCGCGGTCAGTGCTGACCGAGGCGTCGCGGCGGCATCTCCGTGGCTGACCCGTCCTCTCCCGCGACGATCCTGATCGTCGAGGACGAGGAGGACGTGCGAGAGCTCACGCGCGACGTCCTCGAGATGAACGGCTTCACGGTGCTGGAGTCGATGGACCCCGCCGACGCGATCCGGATCGCCGAGACCCATCCCGGATCGATCGATCTGCTGATCACCGACGTGGTCATGCCGCGCATGAGCGGCCCCGAGCTGGCGCGGCGCCTGCGGGAGACCCGGCCCGCGCTGCGCGTGCTCTGCATGTCGGGCTACCCGGAGAGCGCGGAGCGCGGGGCAGACGGCTCGGCGGCGTGGACCGGGTGGCTGCAGAAGCCATTCAATCCCGACGGCCTGATCGTGAAGGTGCGCGAGTGCCTCACCAGCTGAGGGCGCCGGTTCCGAAGTAGCCGACGAACTGCCAGAGCAGCCCGCCCAGCCAGCCCAGCGCCCCCAGGACCACGAGGGCCCGGAACGCGCCCGGCGGCGGCGTGCCACGCCGCCACTCGCCGGCGCAGGAGTACCACAGCCCGGCCAGCAGCAGGGCGCCGGCGCCGGCGAGGGTCAGCCCCCATCCCGCCATCACGCCGAAGGTGAACTGCGGGTCGAAGAAGATCGGGGGATGGTACATGGTCGCTCCTGTCCTCAGCGTGGCTGCATGCGGATGGCTCCGTCGAGCCGTATGGTCTCGCCGTTGAGCATCGGGTTCTCGATGATGTGCGCGGCGAGGGCCGCGTACTCGGTCGGACGGCCGAGCCGCGGCGGGAAGGGCACCTGCTTGCCGAGCGAGACGCGCGCGGGCTCCGGCAGGCCGGCCAGCATCGGCGTCTCGAAGAGTCCGGGCGCGATCGTGCAGACGCGGATGCCGAGCTCGGCCAGGTCGCGGGCGATCGGCAGAGTCATGCCCACGACGCCGCCCTTGGACGCGGAGTAGGCGGCCTGGCCGATCTGGCCGTCGAAGGCCGCCACCGAGGCGGTGTTGATGATCACGCCCCGCTCACCCTCTCCGTTGGGGGCGTTCTTGGCCATCTGGGCGGCGGCCAGCCGGATGCAGTTGAACGTGCCGATCAGGTTCACCTGGATGGTGCGGGAGAAGGCGGTCAGATCCGCCGAGCCGCGCTTGCCGAAGGTCTTCTCGGCGGTACCGATGCCCGCGCAGTTGATCAGGCCCTGCACGCCGCCGAACCGCGCCATCGCCGCCTCCAGGGCCGCGCCGACCTCGTCGGGGCTGGTCACGTCGGCGGGCGCGAAGAGCGCTCGATCGCCGAGGCCGGCCGCGACCTCCTTGCCGGACGACCGCGCGAGGTCCAGCAACACCACGGAGCCGCCCCCCGCGTGGAGCCGCTCCGCGGTGGCCCGGCCGAGCCCGGAGGCGCCACCCGTGATGACCGTCGTCGAGCCCGCGATCTGCATTGCCGTCCTCCTCCCGGGGGAGTGTCATCGACGGTGTAGTATAACCGAGCGCCCATGACCCTCCCCCTCTGGATCCGGACCGCCGACGACCTCGCCGCGCTGGCCGCGGAGCTCGCGGGCACGCCGGCGCTGGCGATCGACACCGAGGCCGACAGCCTGCACCACTACCCGGGCAAGCTCTGCCTCGTCCAGGTCGCGGATGCGCAGCGGCGCGGGCACCTCGTCGATCCCCTGGTGCTCCGCGACCTCTCGCCGCTCGGCCCGGTGCTCGCCGATCCCGGCACGATCAAGGTGCTGCACGCCGCCGACAACGATCTGGCCTATCTCAAGCGGCTGTACGGCGTCACGGTGACCTCCCTGTTCGACACCGCGGTGGCCGCGCGCTTCATCGGCGCGACCTCGCTCGGCCTCGAGGGGCTGCTGACCCAGTATCTCGGCGTGACCGCGGTCAAGTCGCGCCAGAAGGACGACTGGTCGCGGCGTCCGCTGACCGGGCCCCAGGAGGCCTACGCGCTCGACGACGTGCTCCACCTGATCCCGCTCCGGGCGCGGCTGCTGGAAGAGCTGCGCGCGATCGGCCGCGAGCAGTGGGTGGAGGAGGAGTGCGCGGCGCTGGCCGCGCTCGCGGTGCCGGAGAAGGCGGCGGATCCGGACGCCTACATGAAGCTCAAGGGGGCGCGCGAGCTGGACGCGCGCGGGCTCGCGGTCCTGCGCGAGCTGCACGCCGCGCGCGAGACCCTCGCGCTCCGCCTGGATCGCCCGCCGTTCATGATCGTGGGCAACGAGAGCCTGGTGGCCCTGGCCAAGCGCCTGCCGGCCGACAACGAGGCCATCCTGTCGGTGGCGGGCTGCACCCTGCCGGTGGTGCGCCGGGCGGGTCCGGCCATCCTGGAGGCGGTGGCCCGCGGGCTCGCGCTTCCCGCGGACGAGCTGCCCGCCTACCGGCCCATGCCGCGGCCCCATCTGCCCGCGGCGGTGCGCCGACGAGCCGAGGCCCTGCGGGCCTGGCGCACCCGGGCCTCCAAGGAGATCGGCCTCGAGCCCGGGGTCCTCTTTCCCCAGCGGCTCATCGACCGCCTCGCCGCCGCCCCGCCGACCGACCTGGCCGGGCTCCGCCAGGTCGAGGGCGTGCACGGCTGGCGGGTGGGTCTGCTCGGTCCCGCGGTCCTGGAAGCCCTCGCCGCGGCCTGACCCCGCCCGGCTCCGGCAGCCGGCCGTAGGGGCCCTGCGGCTTGCCGTGGGTGGCCGATGGTGGTACGCCTGAGCCTACGCCGTCTGACCGGACCGGTTGGGCAGAAGGAGGGTCCCCATGGCCTCCCATTCCCGGTATCTCCGCGAAGGCGTCATCGCCGGCCTCATCGGGGCCGCCCTGGTCGCCGTGTGGTTCCTCATCTACGACGCCGCCAGTGGGCGGCCGTTCCGCACCCCCGCGCTGCTGGGCGCGGCCACCTTCGAGGGGGTGACGAATCCCTCGGCGGTGCCCACCGCGGCGCACCTCGTGGTGCCGTACACCGTGCTGCACGGCGTGGTGTTCGCCATGATCGGGGTGCTCATCGCGTACCTGATCGTCTCGGCCCAGCGCGAGCCGAGCCGGGTGCTGATGCTCTTCATCGCGCTCATGTGCTTCGAGATCGCCTTCCTCGCGATGGTGACCTGGCTCGCGCACCCGGTGCTCGACGAGCTCGAGTGGTGGGCCATCCTGGTCGCCAACGCGCTCGCCGCGGCGGGGATGCTGATCTACCTCCTGGTCGGCCATCGCGCGGTCGGGCGCGCGCTGCTCGGTCCGCTCTGGAGCCGCACGGTGCGCGAGGGCATCTGGGCCGGCCTGCTGGGCGCCGCGGTGGTCGCGCTCTGGTTCCTGGCCTACGACGCGGTGGCGGGCGTGCCGCTGCGCACGCCGGCCCTGCTCGGCGCCGCGCTCTTCCACGGGCTCCGGGAGCCGGGCGCGCTCGTGATCACGACCCCGCTCGTCCTGCAGTACACGATCATTCACGGGGCCGCGTTCGTCGCTTTCGGGCTGATGACCGCGGGGCTGCTCACGCTGGCCGATCGCGACCCGCGGCTGCTCTTCGCGTTCTTGATGCTCTTCTGCTGCTTCGAGGTCTTCTTCGCTGCGATGGTGGCTATCCTCGCCGAGTGGCTGCTGGAGGCGGTGCCGTGGTGGACCATCCTCGCGGGCAACCTGCTGGCCGCGACGGTCATGATCGGCTTCTTCTTCCGCGAGCATCGTCCACGCGGGGCGGTAGGGCGCGCGCGAGGCGGTCGGGCCCGGACGGCGGGGCGGCCCGGCCGCCTCGGCCTCCGCCACCCGCTCGGCCCCACCCGCGGCTCTGCGAGCCGCGAGGAGCCGAGGGGGTCCCACTCCGGCCGAGGCGACCGGGCCACCCCACCGCCCGGGCCCGACCGATCACCCCTTCATCCATCGTTCTCTCCCCGAGCCTCTCGGCGTTCTCGAGCCACGCCTGAGCCGGCCGCCAGGCTTTCCTGGGTGGGCGGGACCGGGTAGACTTCTGCCACGATGCATCGAGAGCGCGCTGCGAGCGCGCGAGCCCACAGGAGGCGCGAGCGTGGCCGACGGAGAGCTGAAGGGGCGGGTGGCGGTGGTGACGGGCGGCAACGGCGGCATCGGGCTCGGCATGGCCCGCGGCCTCGCGGGTGCCGGGGCGTCGGTGGTGGTCTCGGGCCGCAACGCCGAGAAGAGCCGGCGCGCGGTGGCCGAGCTGGCCGCGCTCGGCGCCCAAGCGGTGGCCATCGAGGCCGACGTGGCCGACGAGGCGGCGGTCAACGCCTTGATCCGCGGGACGGTCGATCGCTTCGGGCGCCTCGACGTGCTCGTCAACAACGCGGGCATGAACATCCGCAAGCCGGTCCAGGACCTCACGCTCGCGGAGTGGCGCCAGGTGCTCGACACCAACCTCACCAGCGCGTTCCTCGCGAGCCGGGCCGCCTACCCGATCATGAAGCGCGGCGGCGGCGGCAAGATCATCAACATCGGCTCGATGATGTCGCTCTTCGGCACCTCGTTCGCCCCGGCCTACGCGGCGTCGAAGGGCGGGATCGTGCAGCTCACCCGGGCGATGGCGAGCGGGTGGGCGCGCGACAACATCCAGGTCAACGCGGTGCTGCCCGGGTGGATCGACACCGAGCTGACCCAGAACGCTCGGAAAGAAGTGCACGGTCTCCACGACCGCGTGCTCGCGCGCACGCCCGCGGACCGCTGGGGCGTGGCCGACGATCTCTCCGGAATCGCGGTATTTCTCGGCGGCCCCGCGTCCGATTTCGTCACCGGCACCGCGATCCCGGTGGACGGGGGCTATTCGATTCAGGGCTAGGTGCGGTACACTGACGCCGCGTGATGCGGCCGTCGTCGCGACTCTTCCTGCTGGCGGTGCTGCTGACCGCGGTCCCCGGCTGCGCGTCGGTCTCGCCCATGGACGTGGTGGTCCAGCGTCCCGAGGCGCCCGCCTCCCTCCGCTTCGGGGTGGACACCTTCGCGTTTCCCAACGAGAGCCGCAGCAACAATCCCGGCAAGCCCGACCTCTACGCCAACTACTGCTTCGTGATGGCCCGCGGCGTGACCCAGTTCCAGCGCTTCGCCCGCTTCGACGAGGCGGCGCCCCGGGTCGCGCCCGAAGAGTACGTCGCGCGCATCAAGCAGGTGGTGAGCCACTCTCCCTGGGAGGCGCCGCTGCCCGCCGACGACCGGGTGGTCATTCCGGGCTACCCGTCGCTCTACGAGTTCTCGCGGGCCCAGGAGGCGGTGGTGAAGGAGGGGATGGTCGGGCGCTTCTGGACCCTCGTGCACTGGACGAACTGGCGGGTGGTCTTCCCGTTCCCGCGGTGGCATCAGGAGCGCGTGGCGCGCGAGGCCATGACCGAGCTGCAGGGCGGCCGGCCGGTTCAGCTGCTGGTGACGAACTTTCCGACCTGGGAGTTGAACCACACCGTGGTCGCCTACGCCTACGGGCTCGATCCGGCCGGCAACGTGCTCTTCACGGTCTACGATCCCAACGATCCGCGCGAGCCGGGGCGGGTCACCTTCGATCGGGCCGAGCGGCGGTTCGAGGCGAGCCGGCTCTACGACACGCAGCCCGGACCCATCCGGGCCTTTCGCATGTACTACTGGGCGCTGCTCTAGGCCGATGCCCCGACCCGATCCCGGCCCGGACGCGTCGCACTCGGCCGCGCCGCCCGACTGGTACTCGCACGGTCTCAACCGGCTCTTCTACTACCGGATCGCCCAGACCGCCGCCTCCACGCTGCCGCGCCCGGCGCGTCTCCGGCTCGCTCGCGGCCTCGGCCGCCTGCTGTCGCGCGCGGTGCCCGCGGAGCGCCGCGCGGTCCGCTCGAATCTCGCGCGGGTGTTGCCCGGGGCCCCGCCGCGCGAGCTCGACCGGCGCGTGTCCGAGACCTTCGCCAACTTCGGGGCCTTCTTCGCGGACCTGCTCACGCTCAACCGGCAGCCCGCCGCCGCCCTCGGCGCGTACGTGGCGAGCGCCGAGGGCGAGCACCACCTCGACGCCGCGCTCGCGGCGGGCCGCGGCGTCGTCCTGCTCACCGCGCACCTCGGAAACTGGGAGTTCGCGGGGCGCCTGCTCTCCTCGCGCGGCCGGCGCACCGCCCACGTGGTGCTCTCCGCCGAGCAGGACCAGGCGCTCGAGCGCTATCTCCGGCTCGACAGCCCGCAGCTCCGCTTCGTGACGCGGCGCCACGCCACCTCCACCCTCGGGCTGCTGGCCGCGCTCCGCCGCGCCGAGCTGGTGGCGATGCAGGCCGACCGGCCCACCGGCGGGCGAGGGGACGCGATCGTGCCCTTCTTCGGCGAGCCCGCCGCGTTCCCGATCGGGCCGTTCGTGCTGGCGCGCGCGGCGGGCGCCGCGGTGGTGACCGCCTTCTGCGCGATGGCGCCGGGCGGCCGCTACCGGCTCGAGATCGACCCGCCGATCTGGGTGAAGCCGGGCGAGGAGACGAGCGCGCTCGCCACCACGGTGGCCGCGCTCGAGCGCGTCATCCGCGCGTACCCGACCCAGTGGTTCAATTTCTTCGACGCCTGGAGCCCGCCGCATGGCCACGCCTGAGCGGGTCGCGATCGCGGCGGCCGGCGTCGTCACCCCGATCGGGGCGGATCTCGAGGCGTTCTGGTCCGCGCTGATCACCGGCGCGTCCGGCATCTCGCAGATCGAGCGATTTCCGGTGGCCGATCTCCGGGTGCAGCGGGGGGGCGAGGTCAAGAAGCTCGGGCGCATCAAGGACTGGTGCGGGGTGCCGGACTGCCGGGCCACCCGGCTGCTGATCGCAGCCGCCGACGATCTCTGCGCGCAGGCCGCGTTCCGCCCGCTCCCGCTCGATCCCGCGCGCGTCGCGGTGGTGGTGGGCACCGCGCTCGGCGGCGTCGAGGAGGGGGAGAAGGCGCTCGCCGGCGACCGGCCCCGCCGCCGGTTGCCCGACGCCCTCTACGACGGGCCGGGCGGCCGGCTCGCGCGATGGCTCGGCGCCCGCGGGCCGGTGATCACGGTATCCACCGCGTGCGCGTCGGGGGCGACCGCGCTGGCGACCGCCGCCGACCTGCTCCGCCGCGACGAGGCCGACGCGGTGGTGGCGGGCGGCTACGACGCCCTCTGTCGCTTCGTGCTGCGCGGCTTCAACGCGCTCCGCTCGCTCACCCGGGACGAGGTGCGCCCCTTCGACCGCAGGCGCAGCGGCCTGCTCCTGGGCGAGGCGGGCGCGCTGGCCCTGCTGGTACGCGAGCGCGACCTGCACGGGCCCCGGCTCGGCACCGTGCTGGGCTACGGGAGCGCGAGCGACGGCTTCCACATCGCGGCGCCCGAGCCGGAGGGGCGCGGGCTCGAGCGGGCGATCCGGGCCGCGCTCGCGGACGCCCGCGTGTCGCCGCGCGACGTGGACTTCGTCAGCGCCCACGGGACCGCCACCCTGCTCAACGATCGCATCGAGACCGCCGCGCTCAAGCGCGCGCTCGGCCCGCGCGCGCACGAGGTGCCGGTGAACTCGATCAAGGGTGGCCTCGGGCACACCATGGGGGCCGCCGCCGCGCTGGAGGCCTTCATGTGCCTGCTGTCGGCCCAGCGCGGCCTCATTCCTCCCACGCTCCACCTGGAAGATCCCGATCCGGAGTGCGACCTCGACTACGTGCCGGGCCTGGCGCGCGCGGCGCGGCCCCGGATCATGCTGAGCACCTCCATGGGCTTCGGCGGCTGCAACGGGGCGCTCGTGCTCGAGGGGGCCTGATGCGCGCCCCCGCCATCCGCGCCCTGGGCCTCCTGAGCGGGGAGGGGCCGGGCTCGGGGTCGACCCCGATCTGGACGCTCTCGCGACCGGGGCGGGCGGGGGACCGCTTCCGGCGGGCTACCCGCGAATGCTTGCTGGCTCTTGCGGCCGTCGACGCGATGCTTGAAGATGGGAAGGCGCCGCGGGAGGCGATCGCGGGAGACCGGACCGCGCTCCTGTACGTGACCGCGGCCGCGTACGGGGCGTCGAACCGCGAGTTCATCGAGCGGCGGGGCGGCGTGACGCACTTCGCGTACACCGCCCCGGCGGTGGTGCCCGCGGAGGTGGCCATCGAGTTCGGGGTGACCGGGGAGTACGGCATCCTGATCGGAGGGGCCCCGTCGACGCTGCGCGCGATCGACCAGGCGGCGCGGCTCCTGGACGAGGGGCGCTGCGACCGGGCGCTGCTGCTGGTGGTGGAGATCTTCGAGGAGTGCGCGGATCTCTACACCCGTCACCGGCGTTTCACGAGGTGGCCGCTGGTGGAGACCGCCGCGTGCCTCTGGCTCGAGCCCGGCCGAGGCGAGCTGCGGTTCGAATCGGCGCGGGGCGGGAAGCCCGCCGCGGTGACCCGCGGCGGCGAGCGCTTCGCGGCGGGCCCGCTCGCGGACCTGCGCGAGCGGCTCGACCGCGCGCCGGCCGGACCGATCGAGCTGTCGGGACGCTGGCGCGACGAGCACGCGCGGCTTCAAAGTGCTGGACGAGCTGAAAGGGCTCGTCGTCGAGCGGCTGAAGTTCGATCCGCGCCGCGCGGCCGAGATGACCCTGGAGACGACGCTGCCCAAGGGTGTCGAGGGCTCGCTCGGCCTGGACTCGCTCGACTTCATCGAGCTGTCGGTGGCCCTCGAGGAGCGCTTCGGCATCGTGATCGACGAGGGCCACGACCTCACGGACGAGTTCCTCTCGCTGGACTCCCTGTCGCGGTTCATCCTGGCGAAGATCGGCCAGGCCTGAGCGCGGGAGCGCGCGGCCCCGACCGATGGACGCGCCATGAGCCGGCCGCGCGCTAGCCGCCGGCCCGAAGTCGTGGTGAGCGGGCTCGGCATCGTGAGCCCCTACGGCGCGGGGGTCAAGAGCTTCTGGACCGGCCTCGCGGCCGGCACCTGCGCGATCAAGCCCATCACCCTGATCGACACCGAGGGCTTCCGCTCGCGCATCGCGGCCGAGGTGCCCGCCGAGGTCATGGCCACTCTCGGGGTCTCGCGGCGGCGCTCGCGCGCGGACCGCCTCGCGCTCGCCGCCGCGCGCGAGGCGCTGGCCGACGCCGGGCTCGAGGGAGCGGCGCGGCGGCGCGCCGCGCTGCTCATCGGGGCGGTCGGCGGCGGCATGCTCGAGGGCGAGGACTGGTACTGGGGCGAGTCGCGCGGACGGCCCTCCGGCAGCATGCGGGCTCTGCGCTCCATCCTGCCGCTCTCCCACGCCGAGACCCTCGGTGGGCGGCTCGGGCTCACCGGACCGAAGGAGACGGTGGTCATGGCCTGCGCGTCGGGCGCGGCCTCCATCGCGCTCGGGGCCGACCTGGTGCGGGCGGGCGTCACGCCGACCGCGCTGGTCGGCGGGGTGGACGCGCTGACCCACATCTGCTTCATGGGCTTCAACGCGCTCAAGCTGCTCGATCCCACTCCGTGCCGTCCCTTCGACCGGGACCGCCGGGGCATGTCGATCGGCGAGGCCGCCGCCTTCCTCGTCATCGAGGACGCCGACCACTGCCGGGCCCGCGGCGGGCGCGTGCACGCGCGGCTCGCCGGGTACGGGATGACGACCGACGCCCATCACGTGACCGCGCCGCACCCGGAAGGCGAGGGCATGATCCACGCGATGGAGCAGGCCCTCGCCGACGCGGGCCTGGCGCCCTCCGCGGTGGGGTACGTGAACGCCCACGGCACCGGCACCCCGCAGAACGATCGCGCGGAGGCGCTGGCCCTGCGACGGGTCTTCGGCGAAGGCGGGGTGCTGCTCAGCTCCACCAAGTCGCTCGTGGGCCACACCATGGCCGCGGCGGGGAGCGTGGAGGCGGCGGCGACCATCCTGGCGCTCCAGCACGGCCTGCTGCCGCCCACCGCGGGCCTCGAGCACCCGGACCCCGAGGTGCCGTTCGACTGCCTGCCGATCACCGCGCGCCTCGCCGACGTGCGCGCGGCTCTCTCGAACTCGTTCGGGTTCGGCGGCCAGAACGTGAGCCTCGTCTTCGAGAAGGCCGGCCGTGAGTGACCACCGACCCCCGAGCGGCCATCGACCCGCGGCTGGCCATCGAGTCATGGTCACCGGGCTCGGCACCGTCAACGCCTCCACCGCGGGCGGGCGGGAGGCCCTGGCCGGGGCGCTCGCGCTCGGGCGCTCCGCGATCGGCCCGGTGCGGACCTTCGCGACGACGGGCTGCGCGAGCGGCCTCGCCGCCGAGGTCGACGAGGCCACGCTGGCCTCGCTGGTGGACCGCGACGCGGCCCGCCGGCTCTCGCGGATCTGCCGCATGGCCCTCGGGGCCTGCCTGCTCGCGGTGCGCGACGCGGGCATCGCGGGGGGGCCCGGGCTCGGCATCGTGGTGGGCACCGAATACGGCGACTTCACCTCGAGCCGCGACTTCGCCCACGGCTTCCTGCGCCGCGGCCCGGCCGGGCTCTCGCCGATGATCTTCCCCAACACCGTGATGAACACAATGGCCTCGATCGCGGCGATCGCGATCGGGGCCAAGGCCCCTTCGGTTACGGTCAACCAGGCCACGCTCGCAGGCGACCTGGCGGTGGCGCGCGGGGCGCGCCTGATCGCGGACGGCCGGGCGGTGGCCGTCGTCGCGGGCGGCGTCGACGAGCTGTTCGAGGACGTGTACCGGCGACTCTCCCAGATGGGCGCGCTCTCTCCGATGCGGAGCCGGGCGCCCGAGGGCTGCCGCCCGTTCGCGCCGGATCACAACGGCCCGGTGCTCGGCGAGGGCGCCACCTTCCTCGTGCTCGAGGAGCGGGAGGCCGCGCGAGCCCGGGGCGCCCGCAGCGTGGCCGAGATCACGGAGGCGGCCTGGGGCAACGTGCCGACCGCGCCGCACACCGGAGGCGCCCGTCGCGCCGACGTGGACTCGCCGGTGGCCCGGCTGCTCCGCGCCCGCGATCCGGGGGGCTTCGCGCGCTGCTACGGAGCCGGCAACGGCGACCCCGCGGTGGACGACTGGGAGCGCGCGCTCCTCGAGCGGGACCTGCCCGCTGGGTCCGCCCGCCTCGTCCCGCCGGTCTCGCTCGCGCCGCTCTTCGGCCAGCACGGCGGCCTCGGCGCGCTGCGGGTGGGCGCGGCCGCGCTCGACGCCGAGCGCGGGGCGGCCTCGGTGCTGGTGCACGGGATCGCGCGGGGCGGCTGCCGCACCGCCCTGGTGGTGGAGCCCCCCCGGTGAGCGACGGCACGAGCGACGTCCTGATCGTCGTGCCCGCCTTCAACGAGGCGGCCACCATCGCCGACATCGTGGAGCGCGCGCGCCTGCACGGGCCGGTGCTCGTGGTGGACGACGGCTCGACCGATGGAACCGGGGCGAGCGCGAGGGCGGCTGGCGCCGAGGTCGTCGCGCTCGGGGCCCGCCGGGGCAAGGGCGCGGCCCTGCGCCGCGGCTTCGCGGAGGCGGCGCGGCGCGGTGTGGCGCGCGTGGTCACCCTCGACGGCGACGGCCAGCACGAGCCGGACGAGATCCCGCGCCTGCTCAAGGTCGCGGTCGAGGAGCCGGACGCCCTCGTGATCGGCGGCCGACTCGCCGGCCTCGCCGAGACGCCGGCGCGCGTCATCCCGGTCGGACGGCTCGCCGCGCTGCGGGTGGCCGGCTTCTTCATCGACTGGCTGAGCGGCGTCGCGCTGGCCGACACCCAGTCCGGGTTCCGCGTCTACCCGGCGAGGCTGCTGGCCGCGGTGCGCCCGCGTCGCGGCGGCTTCGTGCTCGAGACCGAGATGCTGCTGCGCGCGGCCGACCGGGGCGTGAGCCTCCGCGAGGTCCCCATCACGCCGATCCACTTCGAGGATCGCCGCAGCCGCTTCCGTCCCGCCCGCGACGGGCTCGCGGTGGGGACCTACCTGGCCGGGTGCATCGTGCGGCGCTGGGCGCGCGAGGCCGCCGCCGGCGCCGCGTGGGTGCTCGGCATCTTCAGTCCCGGCCGGCTGCGGGCGCGGCACCGCGACATGTACCGGTTCGCGGCCCCGCACCGGTCGCACCCGCCGGGCTGGGCCCTCGCGGTGGGCGCCTTCGTGGCGGACCGGGCCCTGCGCACCGCGGAGCGCGGCTTCAACTCCGACCACGCCCGTGGCCTGCGCATGGCCGCGATCGCCACCGCGGCGACCCCGCTGCTGCTGGTGCTGGCCCTCGGCCGGAGCGCGCTGGCCGCCCTCGGCATCGACTGGCTCGGCCCGGCGGTGCGCCGGCTCTATCCGCAGGAGGCGCTGGCCGCGACGCTCGAGGCGCCCGCGCGGCGCGCGGCCGGGGCCGCGCGGCCGGCCGACTACGACGTGCTGGTGGTCGGGGGCGGCCCGGGCGGCTCGAGCGCGGCGACCTTCCTCTCGCGCGGCGGGCTGCGGGTGGCCCTGGCCGAGCGCGAGGCGTTCCCGCGCTTCCACGTGGGGGAATCCCTGCTGCCCGCGAACATGCCGGTGCTGGAGCGGCTGGGCGTGCTCGACGCGGTGAAGGCGCGCGGCTTCCTCGTGAAGTACGGGGCCTACTTCCACGACCAGGACATGGATCTCGGCTACCAGTTCTTCTTCCGCGAGGGCAAGCCGTGGCCCTCCTACACCTACGAGGTCCAGCGGGGCGAGTTCGACAAGATCCTGCTCGACCACGCGGCCCGGCAGCCGAACGTGACGCTGCTCCAGCCCGCCACCGTCGAGCGGGTGGCCTTCGACGACGCCGGCGTGACCGCCACCGTCGCCGAGGGCGCGGGCTCCCGGGAGATCCGCGCGCGTTTCCTGGTCGACGCGAGCGGGCGCGACGCCTTCATCGCGACCCGGCACGGGCGGCGCCGCCCCATCGAGGGGCTCGGCAAGGTCGCGCTGTTCGCCCACTTCCAGGGCGGCAAGCGCTGGCCCGGGAAGGAGGCGGGCAACATCCGGATCTTCAGCTTCGAGCCCGGCTGGTTCTGGTACATCCCGTTCCACAACGGCACCAGCAGCGTGGGCTGCGTGCTCCACGCGCGCACCGTCCGCGGACGCGAGGGCAACCTCGAGCAGCTCTACGAGTCAATGATCGCGCGCTGCCGCGGCCTGGTGGACGCGCTCGACGGCGCCCCGCGCATCACCCCGGTGCACAGCGCGGCCAACTTCTCCTATCAGACCGAGCCCGCCGTCGGCGACCGCTTCGTGTGCGTGGGCGACGCGATCGCGTTCCTGGACCCGATCTTCTCGTCGGGCGTCTACCTCGCCACCCAGTCCGCCGAGCTCTCCTCGGCCGAGATCCTCAAGGCCTTCCGCGAGAACCGCTTCGAGGCGCGGCGCTTCCGCGCCTATCAGAAGGCGATCCGGCGGGGCATGCAGCCCTTCCAGCGGTTCATCCGGAATTTCTACGACCCCTCGTTCACCGAGATGTTCCTCAAGCCGCGCGAGTACGCGGGCATGGTGGACGGGGTCACCGGGGTGCTCGCGGGCGGCGCGTTTCTCCGCATGTCGCTCCGGATGCGGCTGTCGCTCGAGGTCTTCTTCACCATCGTCCGCATCAATCGCTGGGTACGCCGTCGCCGGGGCCTCGCCACCGAGTCCCGCTTCAAATGGTAGGGATCGCCCGGCTCCTGCCCAAGAACTACCTCTTCACGATCCTCGGCATCGCGGTGGGGGTGTCCGGCCTGGTCGCGCTCGGCGCGATGGCGGAGCGCATCACCCGCTTCATCGACGGCGGCGACCGCTTCGTGCTGGGCCAGATCTCGGTGGCCGGTGAGGGCATGGGGATGGGCACCGGCTTCACCGCGGGCGGTCTGCTGCGGGCCTCCAAGATCGAGCAGATCGCGCAGGTGCCGGGGGTGGCCGCGGTGCAGGCGCAGGTGATGCTGCCGCTCAACCCCACCACCTCGCAGTTCCTGACCCTCACCCAGGAGCTGATCCTGGGGGTCGACCCGGCGGTGCCGATGTCGAACCGCCAATTCCGCGAGCTGCCGGTCAAGAGCGGCCGGTTCCTCCGGACGAACGACCGGGGCGTGGTCGTGGTGGGGGCGGACTTCGCGGCGGGCCGGAAGCTCGGGGTGGGCCGCCGGATCGAGCTGGCCGCCGGCCGGACCTTCGAGGTGGTCGGGGTCCTCGACAAGACGCTCACCGCGCCGGATCGCTTCGCGATCGTCCCGCTCGACGACGCGCGCGACCTCTGGCTGCGGCGCGACCCGCTGCTGGTGCAGGTGTTCGCGGGCGGCGCGGGCGGCATGGCCCGTCGCGACCTCAACACGGGGGCCGCGGTGGCGTGGGCCGACGGGGTGGACGCCGACGACCTCGCCCGGCGCATCCAGGCCGGCGTGCCGGGGGTGAACGTCACCATCCCGGGCGAGCTGAGCCGTCTGCTGCGGCAGTCCACCGCCTTCTTCTCCGCGCTGCTGTTCGGCATCGGGGTGCTGGGGCTCGTCATCGGCGGGCTGTCGCTCTCCAACACCGTGACCGCAGCGGTCTTCGAGCGGATCCGCGACTTCGGCATCAAGCGCGCGCTCGGCGCCACCGATCTCCAGCTCTTGCGCGAGATCCTGGGCGAGGCCCTCGGCGTCTCCATCTCCGGCGGCGCCCTCGGGGTGGGCCTGGCCCTGGCCATCGGGACCTTGGTGGACGCGCGCGTGCTGCGAGACGGCCAGCAGCTCTTCCTCTTCTCCCCGCGCCTCCTGGTCTTCGCGATCGCGTTCTCGGTGATCCTGGGCGGGCTGGCCGCCACCTACGCCACCCTGCGGATCGTGCGGCTGTCTCCCGCCGAGGCCATCCGGCGGGGGACCTGAGCGAGCCCCCGGTGCTCGTACGGGCGATCGTCCTCGGCAAGACCTTCCGCGGACCCGACGGTGGACCGATCCCGGTCCTGGACGGCGTGGACGTGGAGGTGAAGCCGGGCGAGTTCGTGGCGGTGGCAGGGCCCTCCGGCTCCGGCAAGTCGACCCTCCTCAACCTGCTGGGGCTGCTCGAGGCGGCGGACCGCGGCGAGATCTGGCTCGACGACGTGTGTGTGAGCCGGCTCTCGCGCCGGGCCCAGTGCCCGGTGCGCGGCCGCTCGATCGGCTACGTCTTCCAGTCGTTCCTGCTGATCGCGGGGCTCACCGCGCTCGAGAACGTGCTGCTGGCCGCTCGCTACGTCGGCCGGTCGCGGAGCGACGCGCAGCCGGCCGCGCTCGCGCTGATGGAGCGGCTCGGGGTCGCCCACCGGAGCGGCCACTATCCGTCCCAGCTCTCGGGCGGGGAGCAGCAGCGCGTGGCGTACTGCCGGGCGGTGCTCAACGGTCCGGCGCTGGTGCTGGCCGACGAGCCGACCGGGAACCTGGACGAGAGCCACGCCGCGGTGATCCTGTCCGAGCTCCGCGGTCTGTGCCGCGAGCGGGGGGCCTCGGTTATCCTTGTCACGCACCGGGCCGACGCGGCCGCCCTCGCGGACCGCACCCTGCGCCTGCGCGCGGGGCGGCTCGAATCCGGGGGAGGCGAGGGGACGACATGACGACGCGACGGGCGATCATGGCGCGGATCCTGGACGAGATCGGCCGCTCCCTCTAGTGGCGGCCCTTCGCGCCGCGGGTATCGCCGTCGTCTCCATGGTGGGCCTGGCCGCCGTGCTCCTCGCGCCCGGCCTGGGACGGGCCCCGCTCGACGATCCCGGGGAAGGGCAGCACGCCGAGATCGCGCGCGAGATGCTCGGCGGCAGCCGCATCACCCCGCGGCTGAACGGGGTGCGCTACTTCGACAAGCCGCCGCTGCTCTACTGGTTGACCGCCGCGTCGTTCCACCAGTGGGGGCTCACCGAGGGTGCCGCGCGACTGGCTCCGCTGTTGGGTGCCCTGCTGGCGGTGGCGGGCACGACTCTCCTGGGTGTCCGCCTCCTCGGGCTCGGCGGCGGGCTGCTCGCCGGGGCCGCCCTGCTCTCGTGTGCGCTCTTCGCCGCGTTCGCGCGCTACCTCCGACCGGAGACGCTGTTCGTGGCGGCGATCCAGTGGGGGTTGCTGCGGGGGCCCAGAAATGGCCCCCGCACTCCCCCAGTGGCGGACAACCGGATCCGGATTCGGTGGGTGGTTCCGGGCGTGCGTATCTCTTTGCGCTTGTGGGCTGTGCGGCGCTGGGCGTCGCGGCGCTTGCGAAGGATTTGCTGGGGCTGGTGGGGCCGCTCGCGGCGGTGGCCGTCGCACTGTGGCTCGTGGGGCGGGTGCGACCGATACGCGCATGGTTGCCCGGGCTGGGGATCGTGCTCATGGTCGGGCTGGGGGTGGGTTGGTACGTGGTGGTGACGGCCACCGAGCCCGGGTTTCTCTGGTACACCGTGGTCGACAATCACGTGCTGAACGTGGCGCGGATGCGGGCGTTCCCCGACGAGGACGTACCGCTGTCGGCGCTCGAGTTCCTGGCCGCGGCCGGCTTCGGCGCGTTCCCGTGGATCGTCGCGGCCGCGGTCACGGTGGGCGCGCTCGTCAGGCGACGCGCATGGCGCGATCCCGCCGAGGTGCCGTGGGTCGCCCTCGCGATCTGGGCGGTGGGCGTGCTCGCGGTCTTCACGCTCTCGCCGTTCAAGCTGCCGCACTACGGGCTGCCCGGCTATCCGGCGGTCGCGCTCCTGGCCGCGCGCGCCTGGCGCGACGCGGGCCCCCGGCCGCGCGGGCTGATCGTGGCGCACCTGGTGCTCTTCCTCCTCCTGGGCGCCGGGCTCGCGTGGTGGGGGTCGGGTGACGGGCGGGCGTTCACGACGGCGGTCTTCGGCATCACGGACGTCTACTCCCGGAAAGAAGCGGCCTGGGGCCAGCCCTCTCCGTATCCGCCGTGGTCGGCCATCCAGCCGCTCCTGATCCGCGGATCGATCCTCCTCCTCGCGGGAGCGGTCGCGCTCGCCCTCGCGGCGGCACGACGGTCCGCTCGCGCGGCCGCGGCGGTGGTCGGCGCGGTCATGCTGTTGCTGGTCCCGGTGGTGGGAGACGGCCTCGCCGCGACCTCGTCGGCGCGCGCGGTGATCGGGATGGCGCGGGAGATCCGGGCGCGCTTCACGCCGGGCGACGTGCTGGTGCTCGAGGGCCCGATCGAGAACGCGGGCGCGGTGGAGTTCTACTCCGGCCAGCGGCCCGCGCTGCTCGACGCGCGCCGCAGCGTGCTCGGCGTGGGCGCGACCTTCGCGGATTCGGCCGCCACGTTCTGGACCACCGCGCGCTTCGCCGAGGCGTGGGACTCGGCGCGGCCGCCGTATCTCCTGACGACCCGCGTCCCCGCCCAGAGCATCGCGGCCCAGCTGCCGCCCGAGAGCGTGCGCCTCCTCTCGGTCCAGAACGGGCGATGGCTCTACGGCCACGCGCGGGTCGCCCGCTGATGTTGACCCAGCTCATCATCCACTTCTCGTATCCGGGCGTGTTCCTGATCCTGCTCGCCACCGGGTTCGGCGTGCCGATCCCGGAGGAGCTGCCCATCGCCATCGCGGCCATGATGGCGCGGTGGGAGGTGATGCACTGGTGGGGCGCGCTGCTCTCCTGCCTGAGCGGCGTGCTGGCCGGCGACATGCTGCTCTACGGCCTCGGCCGGCACTTCGGCCGCCGCATCCTGAACTGGCCTCCCGCGCGCCGGATCCTTACCCCGGAGCGCGAGAAGCGGGTGATGGAGGCGTACTACCGCCACGGGCTCAAGTTCGTGGTGATGGCCCGCCTGATCATGGGGCTGCGCGCGGCCGCCTTCCTCACCGCGGGCCTCGTGCGGGTCCCGTTCCCCCGCTTCCTGCTGGTGGACCTGGCCGCGGTGCTGCTGAGCGTACCGATCTCCTTCGGGGTGGCCTACGCGCTGGCGGATTCGGTGGCGATGGCCCTGTCCCGCGTCCGGGAGCTGCAGCTCTGGATCGCGGGCGGCGCGCTGATCGTGGCGGCGGGGTGGGGGCTCGCGCTCTGGCGCCGTCGTCGCCGGACGCGGGGCTAGGTGGGCCACCCGCGGCGGCGGGGGCCGTGTGGTATCGTGAACGAACCGTGACCGAGAGCTACTTGCGCACGTTGTTCCTGCACCCGCCCGCGGCGGCGGGGTTCGACGGGGGCGCGGGCTCCCGCTACCAGGCCAAGCGAGAGATCCGCTCGTTCTGGTACCCGACCTGGCTGGCCCAGCCTGCCGCCCTGGTGCCCGGCTCCCGGCTCGTGGACGCCCCGCCCGACGGCCTCACGCTCGACGACGTGCTCCCGCTCGCCCGCGGCTACGACCTCTGCGTGATGCACACCAGCACGCCCTCCTTCCCCACCGACGTGCGGGTGGCCGAAACCCTCAAGGCCGAGAACCCCGACCTGATCATCGGGCTCGTGGGCGCGGCGGTGGCGGTCGCCCCCGAGGCCTCGCTCCGCGCGAGCCGGGCGCTCGCCTTCGTGGCGCGGAACGAGTTCGACTTCACGATCCAGGAGGTGGCGCTGGGACGGCCCCTGTCGCGGATCGCCGGACTCTCCTACCGGGTGGACGGTCACGTCGAGCACACCCCCGAGCGCCCGACGCTCGAGAACATGGACGCGCTGCCGTTCGTGACCCCGGTCTACAAGCGCGACCTCACCGTCGAGCACTACGCGATCGGCTACCTCCACCACCCGTACGTCTCGCTCTACACCGGGCGCGGCTGCCGCTCCAAGTGCACCTTCTGCCTGTGGCCGCAGACGGTGGGCGGGCAGCGGTACCGCACGCGCAGCCCCGAGCACGTGGCGGAGGAGATGGCGCTCGCGGCCTCCCTCTTCCCGCAGGTCCGCGAGTTCTTCTTCGACGACGACACGTTCACCGACGATCTGCCCCGGGCGGAGGAGATCGCGCGGCGCCTCGGCCGGCTCGGCATCACCTGGTCGGTGAACGCCAAGGCCAACGTGCCCTACGCGACCCTCAAGGTCCTCAAGGACAACGGGCTGCGCCTGCTGCTGGTGGGCTACGAGTCGGGCAACCAGGCGATCCTGAACAACGTGAAGAAGGGCGTGCGGCTCGACGTGGCCCGGCGGTTCACCCGGGACGCCAAGTCCCTCGGCATCGCCATCCACGGCACCTTCATCCTGGGGCTGCCCGGGGAGACCCGCGAGACCATCGCCCAGACCATTCGCTTTGCGGCCGAGATCGATCCGGACACCATCCAGGTCTCGCTCGCCGCGCCCTACCCGGGCACCGCGCTCTACGAGGAGGCCCAGCGCAACGGCTGGCTCGAGACCGAGGACCTGGTGGACGGCTCGGGCGTGCAGGTGAGCGCGATCGGCTACCCCCACCTCTCCCGCCCGGAGATCTTCCGCTCGGTGGATCAGTTCTACCGCCGCTTCTACTTCCGCCCGCGCAAGATGCTCTCGCTCGCCTCCGAGATGGTCCGCGACCGCCAGGTCATGAGGCGAAGGCTGGCCGAGGGGCGGGACTTCCTGCGCTTCCTGCGCAGCCACCGGGCGCCCTCGACCTGACCATGAAGGTGCTCGTCATCGACACGATCGCGGCCGAGGGCATCGCGTACCTGACCGAGCGCGGGTTCCAGGTGGACCAGGTCTCGAGCAAGCTCG
>WNFK01235916.1_pt2 | contig 30069 bp, 38 predicted proteins | sample 5400281 | NCBI WGS metagenome assembly WNFK01 (sample SAMN13153350, study PRJNA577476) | soil metagenome | isolation source: 20 cm soil on Douglas fir-dominated hillslope | place: USA:California | collected 2013-09-17
ACCATCACGTTGCGCCGCCGCAACTCCATGGCCGGCCGGGGCAAGCTCTTCGTCGCGTGCAGCGAGAAGGACTGTCAGTACATCGACGCCAACGAGCTGCCCTGTCCGCTCAATCTCGCGCTCTTCACCAGCGAGATCAACGAGCGAATGATCGTCGAGTAGGAGCCACCCATGGACGCCATCACGCCAACGAAGCCCATCCTCCCCGGCAAGCCCCTGCGCTGCCCTTCCCCGATCGAGGTCGATTCGACCGATCTCGAGATCCCGGCGGCCACCGTCAAGGCGTGGATCGCCCATCTGCGATCCCACGGCTGGACGGACCACGACCTGGATCTGCAGTGGATCAGTCGCGCGCGAAGCGGAGTGACCCGGTAGGTCGGACGATCAGCGGCCCGCGCCGCGGGGGCGCGGCGGAGCAGGATCCGGAGGCCGGGGGGCCGAGCGTCCCGGCCCACTCGGCCGGTTCCTGACCGGACGCGGGCGGGGCCGGCTCCACCGCGGTCCCGGCCCGGGAAACGCGGGCGGGCGCCAGGGCTGGGCCGCGGAGGTATGGCCGCAGGCCGCGCACGTCTCGCCGCCGCTCGCCGAGCAGGAATCGCGCTCGTGCTCGCAGGCGGCGTCTTCCCGGCAGTACACGCACATGAGCGATCCCGCGCGTCAGCGCGGGCCCGACCCGCCCAGACACGTGACCTTCTTCCTGGCGCACAGCGCGCAGAGGCTCGCGGGCGCGAGGATGAGCGCGCCCGGGTTGGCGAAGATGTCCTCCATCGCCCGCGCGACGTCCGGCTTCGCGTAGCTCCGGTCCAGGTTGTCCTTCGTCAGCTTCACGAGGCACCGCGCGCACAGGAACTGGCCCCGGCACTCGCCGTGGAGGAGGCTCTCAACCACGCGCCGGATGAAATCTCCGGCGGTGTAGACCGTGGACGGCAAGCTCATGCGGGCGCCTACCTCTTGCCCGGCCGCGCCTTGCGGCTCTGGAGCGCGAGCAGGCGATCGCGCCCGGTGGCGCACAGGGCCAGGAGGTGGGCGCCGAATCCGGTGAACGCGGTGACGATGAGCGAGAAGACTCCCGCGGGCTTCTTCTTCATTGGGCTCCCTTCGAGGACGGGGCGAGATACCGGTGTCAGAGGTCGAGGTCGAGCCAGATGCCGGTGAGCCTCGGCGCCCGAAGCGCCACCAACTGGGCCCAAAGGAAGGCCCTACAACACTAGCACGTCTTTCAGGCGTCCTTGAGCTCGATCTCGATGAAGGCGAACTCGAAGGAATTCGCGTTGCGCACGTCGTGCGCGACCCCGGCGTCGCGATAGTAGGGCTCGCCGACGCGGAGCGCGTTGGTGGCCTCGCCCGCCGGGCCGGTCGCGGTCAGGGAACCGGTGGTGAGCGGCACGACCACGTAAGCGTACTCGTGCCGATGATGGCCGGTGTGCGCGCCGGGCGCGAAGCGCCACTCGGTCACCCGCACGCGCGCATTGTCGACCTTGACGGTGGCCACCGCGTCCGTATCGCTCATCGTCCTTCTCCTTTGGCTGTGAGCTCCCCCCAGCGGGCGTAGAGCCGGTCCACCTCCGCGCGCGCGGCCTCGAGCGCCGCATAGCGCGCCTGCAGGGCGGCCGGATCCGACGCGATGGCCGGATCCTCCGCGGCCCGCCGGCACGCTTCCCACGCGGTCTCCGCCTCGAGAATCGTCGCCTCCATCGTATCCAGCTCCCGCTGCTCCAGATACCCCAACCGCTTCCCCCGCCCCTTTGCCTTCTCCCCCTCTCCCCTCTGGGGAGAGGGTTGCGTGAGGGGTCCCGCGCTCTGCCGCGAGCCCGTCTTGCGCTCGGCCTCCCACTGCGCGTAGTCCGCAAACTTCTCCGCGCCTCCGCGCCCATCCAGCGCCACGATGCCGGTCGCCACGCGATCCAGCATGAAGCGATCGTGCGTCACCAGCACCAGGCCGCCCTCGAACGTGGTCAGGCTCTCCTCGAGCACGTCGAGCGTCGGGATGTCCAGATCGTTGGTCGGCTCGTCGAGGATCAGCAAATCGGCGGGCTCCCGCATGAGCCGCGCGATGTGGATGCGGGCCTGCTCGCCACCCGAGAGCCGGCCGACCGACACCTCGAGCTGCTCGGGCGGGAACAGGAAGCGCTTGGCCCAGGCCGCCACGTGCAGGGTCCGTCCCTGGAAGGTCACCGTGTCGCCCTCGGGGGCGAGCGCCCGGCGCAGCGAGAGCGAAGGGTCGAGCCCCGGCCGCTGCTGCTCGAACCGCACGATGCGCAGCCCCTCCGCCTGCTCGATCGTGCCCGCCTCGGGGGCCAGCGCGCCCGCCAGCACGTTGAGCAGGGTGGTCTTGCCGCTGCCGTTCGGCCCCATGAGGCCGACGCGCGTGCCGGGCGTGATGATGAGGTCGAGACCCTGGATGAGCGCCCGGCCGCCGAGCGACTTCGCGACGCCCCGGGCGACGAGCAGCCGCCGCGAGCGACGGCCGGAGGCGGTGAAGTCGATGTCGGCGGTGCGGGTGGCCGTCCGCGCGCGCGCGTCACCGAGCTCCTCGATCAGGCGGTCTGCTTCCTTGATCCGGCCCTTGGCCTTGGTGGAGCGGGCCTTGGCGCCCCGGCGCAGCCACTCGATCTCGCGGCGCACCATATTGGCGAGGGACTCCTCGTAGGCGGCCTGGCCCCGCAGGAAGTCGTCGCGCCGGGTGAGGAACTCGCTGTAGCGGCCGTCGGTCTCGAAGAGGCCGCTCGGGTAGATGCGGTTGACCTCGAGCATGCGGGTGGCCACGTGCTCCAGGAAGTAGCGGTCGTGGCTGACCACGAGACAGGCCCGTGCGCGCGCCCCGAGCAGCCCCTCCAGCCAGAGGATGCCCTCCACGTCGAGGTGGTTCGTGGGCTCGTCCATCAGGAGCACGTCGGGCTCGCCGGCGAGCTCGCGCGCGATCGCGAGACGCTTCAGCCAGCCGCCGGAGAGCGCGGCCACCTCGGCGCGCCCGTCGGCGAAGCCGGCGCGGCCCAGGACCTGGGCGATGCGGCCCGCGCGCTCGTACTCGTCGAGGGCCGGCAGCACCGCGGTCAGGACGTCCTCGACGGTGCCCTCGGGCGGGAAGACCGGATCCTGCGGGACATAGCCCACTCGCAGCCCGCTGCGGAGCGAGCGCTGGCCGCGGTCGGGCGACTCGATCCCGGCGAGGATGCGGAGGAGGGTCGACTTGCCGGCGCCGTTGGGCCCCACCAGCCCCACCTGGTCCCCCTCGAAGAGCCCGAACGACAACCCCTCGAAGAGGGACCGGGGGCCGTGCGCCTTGCCCACCCCCTCACAGCTCAGAAGAAGCGAACGGGGCACGCGCGGCTACTTCTTCTCCTTCTTCGGCTTCTTCTTCTCCTTCTTCATGCTCCGGCCCTTGGCCATGTGCTCACCTCCCTTCCCTGATCGCGGCGATCTTGCGATCACGCTCGCCCGTCATCCGCTCGGTATCGCGGCGCAGTGCCTCGTTGAGCTGCTCGACTTCCTCGTGGCTGGCCGCCTTGCGCAGCGCGGCCTGGTGCAGGATCTCGTGCTCGGCGCCCTTGGCCTGGTACATCTGCCGCACCTCGGCGATCGCCGCCTTCTGCTCGTCGGAGAGCGGTCGATCGGGCGCGTTCGACGCCTTGTCCTTCTGCCGGAGGCGCTCCATCGCCAGCTCGAGCGCGCTCTTGGGAGTGTTGTCGGTCATATCGCTCCGTAGTGTAGCAGAGGCCTATCCGAGCATCAGCACGGTGCGTGAGACCTCGCCCGCCTTCATCGCGCGGAACGCCTCGTTGACGTCCTCGAGCTTCCCGCGCCGGGTGATCATCTCGTCGAGGCGCAGGCGCCCCTGGCGATACAGCTCGATGTAGTGCGGCATGTCCACCTTGAAGCGGTTGCTGCCCATGCTGCAGCCCTGGATCTTCTTCTCGCGGAGGAACATGGGGCCGTCCAGCTCGATCTTCTGCCCCACCGGGATCATCCCCACCACGGTGGCGGTACCGCCGGGCCGGATGCAGTCGAAGCACTGCTCGGCCGCGACCTTGAGGCCGATGCACTCGAAGGAGTAGTCGACCCCGCCGTTGGTCAGCGCCCGGATCTGCTTGACCGGGTCGTCGGCCTTGGCGTTCACCCCGTGCGTCGCCCCGAGCTCCTTGGCGGTGGTGAGCTTCGACTCGACGGTGTCCACCGCGATGATCATGCGCGCGCCCGCGATCCGCGCCCCCTGCACCGCGGCCAGACCGACCCCGCCCGCGCCGAAGACCGCCACCGTCGACCCCGCCTCGATGCGCGCGGTGTTCAGCACCGCCCCCACCCCGGTGGTCACCCCGCAGCCGATCAGGGCCGCGCGATCGAGCGGCATCGACTCGTCGATCTTCACGAGCGCGTTCTCGTGCACCAGCATCTGCTCCGCGTAGGCGGAGAGGTTGGCGAACTGGTTGACCGGCTGGCCCTTCCAGGAGAGCTTCGGCGGATCCGTCTTGGCCCGCACCGGCCGGCTCTGGCAGAGATGGGTCTTGCCGGTGAGGCAGTAGTCGCAGTGGCCGCAGAAGACGGACAGGCAGGCGATCACGTGGTCGCCCGGCTTGAACTCGCTCACCTGCAGCCCCACCGCCTCGACGATGCCGGCGGCCTCGTGGCCGAGGATGGCGGGCGTGGGGAACGGGTAGAACCCGTCCACGAAGTGGAGATCGCTGTGGCAGACACCGGAGGCCACCGTGCGCACCAGCACCTCGCGGCCGATGGGCTTGTCGATGTCGACGTTCTCGATCGTGAGCGGCTGGTGGGGCCCGTGGAACACGGCTGCTTTCATGATGGCCTCCTCTGGGGATTCGTCGCCGGTTGGCTCGCCCAGACAGGTAACGCCCCCCGGCTCGACGTGTCAAGCAGGCGTTCGGCTGGCCGCGAGACCGGCGCATTATAGCGGAGGGAGAGACGGCGGCGATGCCCCAAGCCCTGGACTGGTCACAGGAACAGCTCCTCGTCGATCTCGTGGACGCGTCTCGCACGCTTCCCGAGCACGAGCAGACCGATTTCGTCGTGATCGAACCACCGGGGACCTACGGCAACTGCATCGTGAGGCACGCCGGGCTCGAACCCGGCTATGCGACCCATCCCCTGCACCTCGTGATACTCGAGGAGTGGGGCTTCATCCAGTTCACCCAGGAAGGCGCGGGCTTCTGGTCCGTCGTCCTGCTCCCGGAAGGCGTTACGCACTCCGCGGAGATCAAGCGGCGTGGCGTGCGCCGACGGCCCGAGCCGCCCCGGCGGGACCCCAAGCGGCGACCGGACCCACGTGCGGTATCCCCCGAGGACGAGGACATCATGGCCCGATGCGTCGAGATACTGGACCGGCCCGGCCTGCACTTCGCCGACCGGGACAACGTCATGGCCGCGGTGACCGGATGTTTTCAGAAGAACTTCGACAGGTCGTGCCCGGATTCGGTCACGGTCTGGCAGCGGGCCCTCCCGCATCTCGTCACGGCTTCGTACGTGCTCGAGATCCTGGACACGGACGAGTTCGTCGACGGCAGCCTCGGCGCCTGGGTCAAGCAGGCGGTCACGGAGTGGCGAGAGGGCCCGGGCCGGGGCCCTTGACAGCCCGGCGGGCGCTGTCGCAGCATCGGCCACCATGCTGGCCTACGTCGGCGGCTACACGTCGAAGGACCGCGACGGGCGGAGCGACGGCATCAACATCTACCGCGTCGACGAGGGCTCCGGCGCCTGGAGCCACGTCCAGCGCCTCGGCGATCTGGTCAACCCGTCGTGGCTCACGCTCGATCGCCGGCGCCCGGTGCTCTACTCGGCGCACGGTCAGGAGCAGGAGGCCACCGCCTACTCGATCGATCCGGGCTCCGGCCGCCTCGCCGTCCTCAACCGGCAGCCGACCCAGGGCAAGAACGGGGTGCGGCTCGGGATCGAGGCCTCCGACCGCTACCTGGTCTGCGCCAACTACAGCTCGGGCACGGTGGCGGTGCTGCCGATCGAGGCGGACGGCTCGCTCGGCGCGCTCCGCGACCTGGTCCCGCTCACCGGCAAGACCGGGCCGCACCCGACCGAGCAGACCAGCGCGCATCCGCACGACGTGGCCTTCGACCCGCGCGGGCGCTTCTGCCTGATCCCGGACAAGGGCCTCGACGCGATCTTCGTCTTCCGGGTGGACGAAGGCGGCAAGCTGGTCCCCGGCGCACCGGCGTCGGTCGCCACCCGGCCGGGCGCGGGGCCGCGGCACGCCGGCTTCCACCCCACCGCGCCGTTCGCCTTCGTGCTCAACGAGCTCGACTCCACGCTGACCGCGTACCGCTTCGACGCCGAGACCGGCGCGCTGGAGCCGCACCGGACACTCACCACGCTGCCGCCGGGCTGGAATGGACGCAACACCACGTCCGAGATCGCGGTGGCTCCGTCGGGCCGATTCGTCTACGCGTCGAACCGCGGCCACGACAGCGTGGTGGTCTTCGCGGTGGAGCCGGGCACCGGCGCGCTCAGCCCAGTTGCGTGGGAGCCGACCCAGGGCAGGACGCCGCGCTTCATCGGCCTCGATCCGGCGGGCGCGACGCTCTACGTGGCCAACCAGGACAGCGACACCATCGTGGCCTTTCGCGTGGACCGGCAGTCCGGCACGCTCACTCCCACCGGGAACGTCGTCCCGGTGGGCAGCCCCAGCACCATCGTCTTCCGCTAGAAAGGACTCGCCATGGAAACCATCCAGATGACCCGCGACGAGATCGCGTCCCGCACCGGCCGCTTCGCGCAGCTCCAGCCGATGGAGTTCATGAAAAACGACACCACGGTCACCCAGGCCGCCAAGGACATCATCCTGGCCCGCAAGCTGATGCCGGTGGTGCTCGAGCGCACCCAGTCCGCCTTCGGCAGCGACGCGCCGATCTACAACGCGGCCGGCCTCACCATGTTCATCTCGATCATGCCGCCGGGCCAGGGGCCGTGCCTGCACGCGCACGTGAAGACCTTCGAGACCTTCACGGTGCTCGACGGCACCCTCGAGTTCTCGCTCAACGACGACGGGGGCGAGAAGATCGTGCTGAACCAGTGGGACACCTTCTCGTGCCCGCCGGGCGTGAACCGCGGTTTCCGCAACGTGGGCGCGCAGGACGCGGTGCTGCTGACCGTCATCACCGGCGGCATCAACGACCGCAACGACATCGGCCTGCCGCCCGCCATCGCGAGGCAGATCGAGGCGGTGGACCCGAACGCGCTCGAGGTGTTCAAGACCAAGATGGGCCTCCGCTTCGACGCGGGCCCCGAGGTTTGATCGAAGGGGGCCTCGACAGCAGATCGGGGTCAGGTCTTGAAATACGACATTTCGCTCGCCTGAGGGCTGCTCAGCTCCTCACGGAAATGTCGTATTTCAAGACCTGACCCCATCGGGACTAGGCGGGGGGGACGCCGTCGACCATGACGAGGTTGGCGTGGCCGGCGCGGAGGCGCATCGCGAGGGGCTCGCGGTACTCCGCCGAGGCGTACCAGCGCTTCGCGCGGTCCAGGCTGGGGAATTCGAGGATCACCAGGCGGTTCGGCTTCCAGTCGCCCTCCACCGTCTGGTGCGCGCCGCCGCGGACCAGGAAGCGCCCGCCGTAGGGCGTGAGCGTCGCGGGCACCAGCTTGCGATACTCCTCCATGGTGGGGAGGTCGGTCACGGTCAGGTCCACGATGACGTAGGCGGCCATGGCCGCCTATCCGCGCTTGCGGCGCGCCACGCCGGTGCGCACCGCCGCGTCGGCCACCGCGGAGGCCACCGCGGGCACCACGCGCGGGTCGAACATCGACGGCGTGATGTACTCCTCGGAGAGCTCGGCGTCGGAGACGATGTTGGCGAGCGCGTGGGCGGCGGCCAGCTTCATCTCGTCGTTGACCTTCCGCGCCCGCACGTCGAACAGCCCCTTGAAGAAGCCGGGGAACCCGCACGAGTTGTTGATCTGGTTCGGGTAGTCCGAGCGGCCGGTAGCCATCACCTTCACGTACTTGCCCGCCTCCTCCGGCATGATCTCGGGAGTCGGATTGGCCATCGCGAAGACGATCGCGTCGCGATGCATCGCGCCCAGATCGTCCACCTTCACCACTCCGGGGCCGCTCAGGCCGACGAAGACGTCGGCGCCCACCATCGCGTCGCGCACGGTGCCCCGGATCCCCTCCGCGTTGGTGTGATCGGCGAACCAGGCCTTCATCGGGTTCATGTTCTCGGTGCGCCCGCGATACAACGCGCCGGCGCGATCACATGCAATGATGTTGCGCGCGCCCTCCAGCATCATCAGCTTCGCGGTGGCGATCGCGCTGGCCCCCGCCCCGGTGAACACGATCTTCACGTCGTTGAGCTTCTTGTTCACGATCTTCAGCGCGTTGAGCAAGGCGGCCAGGGTGACCACCGCGGTGCCGTGCTGGTCGTCGTGGAAGACGGGAATGTCGAGCTCGGCCTGCAGGCGCTCCTCGATCTCGAAGCAGCGCGGGGCCGAGATGTCCTCCAGGTTGATGCCGCCGAAGATCGGGGAGATCGCCTTCACGGTGCGCACGATCTCGTCCACGTTCTTGGTGGCGAGCGCGATCGGGAACGCGTCCACCCCCGCGAAGGACTTGAAGATGAGGCACTTGCCCTCCATGACCGGCAGCGCCGCCTCCGGGCCGATGTCGCCCAGCCCCAGCACCGCGGAGCCGTCGGTGACGACGGCCACCGTGTGCTGCTTGATCGTGAGGTTGTAGACCTTCTCCGGGTCGTCGTGGATGGCCATGCACACGCGCGCGACGCCCGGGGTGTACGCCATCGAGAGGTCGTCGCGGGTCTTCACCGCGATCCGTCCGTTGACCTCGATCTTGCCGCCCAGGTGCATGAGGAACGTGCGGTCGGAGACGTTGACCACCGTGATGTCCGGCTCCTGCCGCAGCCGGTCCACGATCGCCTGGCCGTGGGCCTCGTCGGACGCCTTGAAGGTGATGTCCCGCGTCATCTCCTTCTGGCTCGCCTCCACCACGTCCACCGCCCCGATGTCGCCGCCGGCCTCGCCGATGGCGGAGGTGATGCGGCCGAGCATGCCCGGCTTGTTGGCGAGACGGACGCGGACGGTCAGGCTATTGCTGGCGACGGGCGTATTACGACTCATGGCGGCCTCCTTGCCGGTTGTCACTGGGGTGGCCAAGAATAGGTCAGTCCGTGCCGGGAAGGCAAGTCCGGGCTAGACTGCGGGGGGATGAAGACACGCCGGGCCCTCAAGGAGATGTCCCGTCTCGCCGAGCGCTACTGCGTGCGGAACGGCGCCAAGTTCCGGCTCGAGGACGTGGATCCGGACGACACCAGCGGGGTCCCGTCCCGGAGCCACGCCGAGAAGCTCCTCGAGAAGAACACCGCCATCCTCAGCGAGATGCAGGAGAAGCTCTACGCCCAGGATCGCTGGGCCCTGCTCCTGATCTTCCAGGGCATGGACGCGGCCGGCAAGGACAGCGCGATCAAGCACGTGATGTCGGGCGTCAATCCCCAGGGGTGCGACGTGCACTCCTTCAAGCAGCCGAGCCCGCAGGAGCTCGACCACGACTTCCTCTGGCGGACCCACACCGCGTGCCCGGAGCGCGGGCGGATCGGGATCTTCAACCGCTCGTACTACGAGGAGGTCGTGGTGATCCGGGTGCATCCGAAGCTCCTCGGCGCCGAGCGCCTCCCCGATCCCCTCGTGAGCAAGCACATCTGGGACGAGCGCTACGAGGACATCAACGCGCACGAGCGGTACCTCGCCCGCAACGGGACGGTGATCCGGAAGTTCTTCCTGCACCTCTCGAAGGCGGAGCAGCGGCAGCGCTTCCTCGCCCGGCTCGACGAGCCCGCGAAGAACTGGAAGTTTTCGCTCGGCGACGTGGCGGCGCGGGAGCTCTGGCCGGATTACCAGGAGGCCTACGAGGCGGCGATCCGGGGCACCGCCAGCAAGCGGGCCCCGTGGTACGTCGTGCCCGCGGACCACAAGTGGTACACCCACCTCATCGTGGCCTCCGCGATCGTCGAGGCGCTCGACGACCTGGACCTCAGCTTCCCCGAGACCGACAAGGAGAAGCGGAAGCAGCTCGAGAAGGTCCGCGCCGCGCTCCTGGACGCGAAGGACTGAGCCTCGCCGGAATCAGGCCTTGAGAAAGGCCTGGACCGCGCGCGCGGTGGCGTCGGGCTGCTCGAGATGCGGCGCGTGGCCGGCGCCCGCCACCACCTCGAGCCGCGTGTCCTTGAGCCGGCCCGCGAACGCCTTGGCGTAGGCGCGCGGGACGAGGCGGTCGTGCTCGCCCCAGAGCAGCAGGGTCGGCGCGGTGACGCGGTGGATGCGCTTCTTGAGTCCCTTGTCCGGGATCGGCCAGATGAACTTGCCGGTGGCTCCCATCGCCCACGTGAGACGCGTGCGCGCGAGGGCGCCGGCCTCGGCCTCCGCGGGCACCGCGAACATCGCCTGGGCCGCGGGGCCGGCCGGCTGGTGGAAAACGTGCGCGGGCATCTCCGCCGGTCCGAGCAGCATCCAGTTGACCACCGGCGCGTCGTCGAGCCAGAGCCCGATCGGATCGATGAGGGCGAGCCGCTTGACCCGGGCCGGCTCCAGCGCCGCCACCTCGCAGGCCACCATGCCCCCGAAGGAGTGGCCGGCCAGCACGAGGTCGCGCAGCTTGAGCTGCTCGAACAGCTCGTCGTAGCAGAGGACGAGGTCCCACAGGGTGTCCACGTGCCGGATCGCGTCCGGATCCTCCGGGCTCGTGCCCGGGTGCTCCGGCGCGTAGACCGTGAACTGCCGGGCGAGCGCGTCCAGGAACGGGCTCCACGTGAGGCCCCACGGGCCGTGGAAGAAGACCATCGCCGGCCCCGCGCCCGCGACGTGCACGCGGATCGGCACGCGCCCGTTCCAGACGGTGACGGTCCGGGTCCCTGGGGTGTCGGGCGCGCTCATCGCGCCGCGCCGGCGGGCTGGCGGCTGCCGCGCAGGCTCTTCGGCCACCAGTGGTTCTCCCAGCCCTTGTCGTCCCAGATCTCGCGCAGCCCGGGCAGCACCTCGCGCGCGAAGAGATCGATGTTCTTGAGCGTCAGCTCGCACGTTGAGGCGCTTGATGACCTCCTCGATCAGGCGCTCCTTCACGGTGGCCGGGCTGCCCGCGATCACGTAGCCCTTGTCCACGAAGTCCTTGTAGCGGAGCGTCTTGGGATCCTCGGCGCGGCGCACCGGGTTGCGGTTGGCCGCGAGCAGGCTGCGGTAGTCCTGGTTGCCCGGCGGGGCGAACCACTGCGGGGGCACGTGCAGGCACTTGTGATAGAAGTACTCGACGTGCTTGGCGTAGTCGGCTTCGGCCTGCGCGTCGGTCTCGGACACCGCGACGAGCTGCAGGAACCCCGCGCGGTACGGGTTGCGCTCGAGGCCCTTCTTCTCGACCACGTCCCAGTAGCCGTCCATCATGGTGGTGGCCGCGCGGGCGCCCGCGTAGGAGAGGAAGCAGTAGCAGACGTTGTGCTCGGTGGCGAAGTCGAACGTGCTGATGCTGCCCGAGCCCGGCACCCACACCGGGGGATGCGGCTCCTGCACCGGCCGCGGCCAGAGGTTGACCTGGCCGAGCTGGAAGTACTTCCCGTTCCACGCGAAGATCTCCTTGGCCTGCCACGCCTTCAGCACGAGCTCGAACGCCTCCCGGTAGCGCTCGCGGTGCTCCATCGGCGTGATCCCGTAGGCGAGGTTGACGTCCATTGGGCTGCCCAGGGGCAGGCCCGCGACGAGCCGCCCGCCGCTGATGCAGTCCAGCATGCCGTACTCCTCGGCCACCCGGACCGGCGGCGAGGTGGTCGGCAGCGTCATCCCCATCTGGACGATCGCCACGTCGAGGCCGTTGGTCTGCTTGGCGAGCACGCTGCCCATGAGATTGGGGCTCGGCATGAACCCGTACGCGTTCTGGTGGTGCTCGTTGGTGCACACCCCGTCGAAGCCGGCCCGGGCCGCGTACAGCAGCTCGTCGAGCGTCCAGTTGTAGTACTGGCCCACGCGCCGGGCGTCGGCCAGCTCCCACCAGGGCGGGGTGACCCACACGCTGTCGTAGCGGCGCTCGAAGTCCTGGGGCAGCTCGCGGTGGGGCATCAGGTGAAACGCGCTGACTTTCATGGGCTGGCTCTCCCTTCCCGACACTGGGATGGGGGAAGCATAAGCGACCCGGCAGGCCGGCTCAAGTTTGGCGGGGAAGCGGCCCGGGTCAGATAGACTCAAGCCAAACGTGGAGAAACCGGGTCCCCCGCCCACACTACCCGAGGTCGTGTCCGCGCTGGTGACGGCGTGGCGGAACCTGGCCGCCTATCCGCCAGGCCATCCCGCCCGCACCTCGGCCCTCGCCACCGCGCACGCCCGGGTGCGCGCGTCCCTAGCCGCCGGGAGTCCCCTGGTGCTGGGGATCAGCCGGGACGGGCTCGTCAGCGCGGGCAAGAAGATCGAGACGCCGCAAGTGCGAGCCTTCGCACGGGCGCTCTACCGGCGGAACGGCGGCCTGCTGCGGATCGAGGAAGACGTGCAGTCCACCGAGCTCGAGCGGTTCCTGGCCCTCCTGGGCGACACCGGGGCCGCCCGCGACCAACCCCTCACCGGCGACGAGCTGCCCGCCGCCGGCATCACCCACATCTCCGTCGCGGCCATCGACTACAGCGCGCTGGTGACGACCACGGACCTCACGGCGGGCGGGCCGGGGGCGACGTCTCGGGTTCTCGCGAGCACTCCTCGGCGGAGACCATCGCCTCGCTCTTCCGCGGCGGGCCGGGCACGGGCGGGCCGGGCGCCGGCGGACCGGGGGGCGGGGGGCCCGGCGGGGGGGGAACCGGCGGCCCGGGCGGCGGCGGCGCCAGCGGGGCCGGTTGGGGCGGCGGCGACCAGGGACGGGGAAGCGGCCGGGGCGGCAGTGGATTCGACTCGGCCGGAGGAGCGCCCGGAGCCGGCGGCCGGCTCGGCATGGCCGCCGCGTATACGCTGGCGGGACTCGTGGGCAATCGCCTGGAGAGCGCGGACAGCGACGAGCGCGAGAAGCTCGCCCCGCAGATCATCCAGCTCCTCCGCGCGCTGCCCGGCGAGGTCCGCGAGCCGGTGCTGGCCGCCGCGCTTCGCACCCTCGCCCGCGAGGAGGCGGCGAGTAGCCACCTGGCCAGCCTGGCCGCCGCGCTGCCCGCCGCCGATGTGCTCCGCGGCCTGCGCCGCCTGGCCCGCGAGCAGGGCCAGCTCTCGAGCCACGCCCTGCAGATGGCTCAGGCCCTGGCCGAGGCGCACGAGGAGATGGGCCCCGCGCCGGCGCTGCCCGAGCCTCCCGCGGACTTCGCGGAGATGGCCGCGCTGTTCCGCGAGGAGGACGTGGACCGCTACAACCCCGAGGACCATCGCGCCCTGCTGGCCCAGAAGCCCACGGTGGACCTCGACGCGATCGCGGTCGAGGTGGCCGCCGATCCCGACGCCTTCGGGCCCGACACCGAGAGCGACGACGCCATCGAGCGGCGGGTCGTCACGACGCTGCTCGACATGGCCGCGGTCGCCCCCGACGTCGTGCGCCCGCTCGTCCTGGGCCGCCTGCGGGAGGTCTTCGTGCGCGCGCTCCAGCAGAGCCGCTTCGCCCAGGCCATCGGCATCATCCGGGCGCTGCGCGATCTGGCCGCGGACCCGAGCCTGGCCGCGCGGCGCGAAGCGCTCGACGAGTTCCTGGCCAACCTCGCCGACGCAACCACCCTGGCCGCCCTCGTGGCCGCGAGCCGGCAGCCGGGCGGGCCGCCCTTCGTGCAGGTGCAGACGCTGATCCTGGCCCTGGGCGCCTCGGCCGCGCGTGGGCTCCTGGAGGCGCTGGCCGCCGAGCAGGATCGGGGACGCCGCCTGCGGCTGATCGAGCTCGCGGCCTCGCTGGGTCCCGCCATCGTCCCGGAGACGCGGCGCCTCCTCGCCGATCCGCGCTGGTACGTGGTGCGCAACATGGTCCTGCTCCTCCGCCGGGTGCAGGAGCGCTCGGCCATGAGCGAGATCCTGCGCTGCGCGGATCATCCCGATCTCCGCGTCCGGCTCGAAGCGATCCGCGCGCTCTTCGCCTTCGACTCCAAGGTCCCGCGCGACCTGCTCGCGCGGACCATCAACCATCCCGACCCGAGGCTGGCCGAGGCGGCGGTGCTGCTCTCCGGCCAGCACGGCATCACCCAGGCGACCGACCTGCTGGTGGAGATCCTGCTCCGCTGGGACTTCTTCGGGCGGCACCGCTCGATGCGCCTCAAAGCGCTCCGCGCGCTCGCCGATCTCGGAGACCCCGCGGTCCTGCCGCGGCTCGGCCGCTTCTTCCGCGAGCGGCCGTTCCCCATGGTGGTCATCGAGGAGCGTCGGTCCGCGTACCGGTACCTGAGCTCCTATCCGGTGGCCGCCCGCGCGCCCTGGGTGGCGAAGGGGGAGAGATCCCGCGATGCCATCATCCGCGACATCTGCCGCGGACTCGCGAAGGCGGGTCCTCCCCCGCCGTCCCCGCACGCAGTGGACGACGACGCGCCGGCGGGAGGGAGATCCGAATGAGCGTGCCGGCGATTCCGGGCGCGCTCTCCGCGGTGGACCGGCTGGTGGTCAGCCTCGTCGCGGGGATCAACATGCGCGCGCTCTACGGCTCCGAGCATCCCGCGCTCACCAGCCACGTGGATCGCATCCTGGAGGCGGTGAGCGCGGCCTGCCAGGAGCGGCAGCGGGACTCGCTCACGTTCCTGGTGGTCGGCCAGGACCTGGTGGTGGAGACCCAGCCGCTCCGGACCGGCAGCCTCTACCACCAGCAGTTCATCCGGGCGCTCACCCGGCGCGGCGTGGAGCGCCTGACGGTGGCGCACGGCCTCGAAGCCGAGGAGTGCGTGCGCTTCCTGACCCCGATGGCGCTCGGCGGCGTGCCGATCTCCACGCGCTACATCACGGTGGGCCGGGTCGAGCTGCAGGCCGCTCCCCTGATCGAGGAGGGCCCCGGGCCCGGGACCGGCGCGGGCGGGGGCCACGGCAAGGGGCCGGGGGGCGACTCGGCGATCGAATCCCTGACCACGCAGAGCGTGGACGGCGCGCGCGACGCGTTCACCGAGTTCCGCACCGACCGCCGGGGCGGCCTCGTGCGCCTCGAGCAGGTGGTGTGGAGCCTGATGGACGCGCTCCAGCGGGCCACGCGGGAGATCCTGCCGCTCGCGCCCCTCAAGACCCACGACGACTACACCTTCGTGCACTCGGTGAACGTCTCGCTGCTCACCCTGGCCCAGGCGCGCTCGTTCGGCATCGAGGGGGCGCGGCTGCACGCCATCGGAAGATCCCGCTCGACGTGCTGAACAAGCCGGGCAAGCTCGAAGGCGACGAGTGGCGGATCATGATGGGCCACGCCCAGGAGGGCGCCACCCACCTCTGCGGGATCGAGGGCAGCCATCCGCTCGCGATCCTGGTGGCCTACGAGCACCACATGCGCTACGACGGCCGGCCGAACTATCCGGTGCCGCGCATCGGCCGCCGACCCACCCTGGCGAGCCAGATGACCTCCATCTCGGACGTCTACGACGCGATCTGCACCACCCGGCCGTACGCGAAGGCGCGCTCGCGCCAGTTCGCGCTGAGCGTGCTCACCGAGCGGGTGGGCACTTTCCACAGCCCCGGCATGGTCGCGAACTTCGTCCGCATGGTCGGCGTCGAGCCCAGTCCCCCGGCCGCGCCATGACCGGCCGCCATTTCTCGATGATCCGCAACTTTCACCTGGCGGATTTCTTCACCATCGTCAATGGCTTCTGCGGCGTCGCCGCGCTCTTCCAGGCGATGTGGTTCCTCGCCCGGGCCGAGCGCTGGCGCCTGGACACGGCCGCCGCCCTCATCCTGCTCGCCCTGATCTTCGACGTGCTCGACGGGCGCATCGCGCGCTGGCGGCACCACGCCTCCCCGATGGGGCGCGAGCTGGATTCCCTCGCCGACGTGATCTCGTTCGGGGTGGCCCCCGCGGGCATCGCGTTTGCGGCGGGGCTGCGGAGCACGCTCGACCAGATCATCCTCATGTACTTCGTCGGCTGCGGGCTGAGCCGCCTCGCCCGCTACAACGTCACCGCGGAGTCGCTCGCGGCCGAGACCGGCAAGGTGCGCTACTTCGAGGGCACGCCGATCCCGACCAGCATCGTCCCGCTCGGCCTGCTGCTCTTCGCCTTCCACCGGCAGAGCCTGTTTCCGGTTATGGTGGGCGGCTTCGAGCTGCATCTGGTCAGCCTGCTCTTCCTCCTGTCCGGCAGCCTGATGATCAGCAAGACCCTGAAGGTCCCGAAGCCCTAGCGCCGTGAGCTCCCGCGCGCGCATCGGCGTGCTGGTCCCGCCGGGAAACCCGACGGTGGAGCCCGAGCTCTACCGCATGGCGCCGCCCGGGGTCAGCGTGCACTTCGCGCGGCTGCAGGCGCCCCCGTCGGACGGCCCGCCGGGTGGCGCCGGCGGCATGGAGGAGCGCACCCGCGCCTATCGCGAAGGGCTCGACGGCCCGGCGCAGGCCCTCGGCGAGGTGCGCCCCGCGATCGTGCTGCTGGCCCACACCGCGTCGAGCTACGCGCTCGGCTGGGGACGCGAGCAGCCGCTGGTGGACCGCATCGCGTCGCTCTGCCGCGCGCCCGCGCTGCTGGCCGCGCAGGCGGTGCGGGCCGCGCTTCACCACCTGGGCGTGACGCGGCTCGCCCTCGGCACGCCCTATCCGGAATTCATCAGTCGTCAGGGCCGCGCGTACTGGGAGGCGGCGGGCTTTCAGATCGTCGGCTATCACCGCCTCGCCGGCGTGACGGACATCTACACGGAGAGCGAAGAGCGCGCGGCCGAGCTCGCGCGCCAGGCCGACGCGCCCGAGGCGCAGGCGGTGCTGATCAGCGGCACCGGGCTGCCGACCGTCGGCGCGCTCGAGCGCCTCGAGCGGGAGCTGGGCAAGCCGGTGATCAGCAGCAACCAGGCCTGCCTCTGGGGGGCGCTGCGACTGGCGGGCGTGAGCGAGCCGGTGACGGGGTTCGGCCGGCTGCTGCGCGAGGCCTGATCAGAGACGCAGGCGCCGCAGCACGCCGACCACGCCCTGCTCGCCGCCGCGCTGCGCGGTCAGGGCTTCCACCCCGGCGGCCAGCGCGGGGCCCAGGTCGGGATCCCGCGGATTGAGCGGACCGTCGTGGAGCGCGTCGAGGCCTTCGGGGGTCAGCGGGATGCCGTGGGCGCGCGCGTAGATGAGGATGGCCAGCCGCGCGGTCTCGTTGTCGCGCCCGATGATCCGCCGCACCGTCTCCGCCACCGCGGTGGCCGCCGCGTTGCCGTAGAGCCATCGCAGCGTATTGGTCAGGGGGCTCGGCGGGCGATCGAGGTGGCCGTCCAGGAGATCGGCCGCGACCTGGCTGATGTGGCCGAGCCCGTCGACGCCGTCCCGCACCAGCGCCTCGCCGAGCTCGTCGAGTCGGCCGGGCGTCCTCGGCACGTCGCGCACGAGCGCGCTCGGGAGCTCCCGCGTGAGCTGGACCACCGCGCTGGTCGTGCCGGCCGCGTCGCTGAAGAACTCGCCGCTCCGGAGCAGCTCGAGGATCTTGACGGCCTCCTCCGGCGTGACGGGCAGGCCGGGGCGGGCGATGCCGCCGCCCACCTGGAGCGCGCGGATCAGGACGTCCCGGCTCCCCGCTTCCTTCGGCGGCTTGCGAGCGACGAAGAGCTGCTGCAGCGCGTGGCGGAGCCGCTCGCCGTCGGCGCCACCCGCCTGCTCGGCCGCCTGATCGAGCAGGTCGACCGGGCGACCCGGCGACGGCGCCTGCCCCACCCCGAGCACCGCGAGCGCGGCGGGGAAGTCGAGCACGCGGAGCTGCTCGACCAGGCGGTCTCCCTGGATCCGGTCGACCGCGGCGCTCCAGAGACCGTCGAACCCCTTCATCGGGACGGAGAATGACGGCGGGCCGGCGATCGCGTCAAACGATTTGTGCCCTTACTGGGTGCCTGGCGGCGGAAGGCTGTCCACGTAGCAGTTCCAGCAACGAAGCGTGTAGTACAGCGGCGCGTGGTCGTCGAAGGGCCCCCGGCCGATCCCCAGCAGCGCCGCCAGCCTCCCCTGCGACGGGAGGGTAAAGAGCGCGCGAACGGCCTCCCGCGTGAGGCCCTGGATGGACTCCGTGCCCCCCGCCCCGTCCCGGAGCCGCCCATCCCCATCGATGAACTTGAGCGCCCCCACGTGGACGTAGTCCCCCAGGCCCATCCCGGGCCGGTCGAACCCCCCGAAGACCGGGACCCGCGCGACGATGTCGCGGTGGTGAACGATCCGATGCGCGTCCACCTTGAACCCGGCGGCAAACCTGCGCTCACCGACCAAGGGAGATCCGAAGACGTAGAGGCCTTGCGCGGAGCCGAGCCGGTCGGCGGCCAGCGTGGCCAGCGCGGCGCCGAGGCTATGCCCCGTGATCCAGATGGGCCGCCGGGCGCGCGCGTGCTCCAGGAGCCGGGGCTCGAGCTGGCTCCAGATCGAGTCGAGCCCGCGTTTGAAGCCCTCATGGACGAATCGATCGGGCATCCATTCGCCGAGCCGGAAATCCGCGTCGGCGACGAAGTCCCGGACGCTCTCTTCGAGTCCCCGGATGCGATCGGTGGCCTGGCCCGGCTTCAGCACCTGCGTTCCGCGGAACACCGCGAGCACGAAGTCGCGGCTCTCGGCCAGATAGCACTGGCTCCCGGCCTCCGAGACGAACGTGACCTGGTCAAGTCCCGCTCGCCCGAACTGCTGGCGCGCGAACGCTTCGTCCGCGTAGGCCAGGAGGGCGGCCTCGGCCAGCCACCACGCGTTGACCGGCTCGAACCCGCGAGCCTGGGGTCGAAACGGGTTCTGGATCGCATCCGCGAAGTAGTCGCGATCCAGGTTCGGGGGGAAGACGGTCTGGGCCGTCGGCTCGGGAATCGGCTTCTTCGCGCGGACGGTCATCGCGGCGGGTGGGGAGGCCGCTCCTCGAGCGCGTCCACCCGGTCTCCGTAGAAGGCGAGGTATCCCGTGATGGGCGTCATGTCGTCGTACGGCGTCTCGTAGCTCCACACCGCGTTCTCCACGGTGCGCGCGCCGCTCTGGATGCTCCAGTAGGACGCGTCCCCCTTGTAGGGGCAGTGGGTGACGAGCGCGGTGCGGACCAGGCGCGCCATGTCCACGTCCTCCCTCGGGATGTACTGCTGGTCCGGCGTCCCCGGCGCGCGCATGACGAGCGCGCGGGTCGTGTCGGCGACGACCTCCCCGCCCACCCGGACGATGACCCGGTTCGGGTTGGCGGCGATCGTGATGCCCGCGTCGGCGGCCGGCCGGCGGGCCATCAGCCGAGCAGCCTCACCAGCTCATCGGGCTGGCTGAGCATCGGGTAGTGCCCGGTGTCCATCTCCGCGTAGCTGCCCTGGAGACGCTCGGCGGTCCGGCGCTGGTGCGGCTCGGGCGGGTTCTTGGCGCGCCGGCAGCGGATCACCGACGCGGGCCACTTGCGGTCCCAGAAGTCCGTCAGCTCCATGGGGGCCTCGAGCGCCGCGATCGGGTGGGGCGTGTACCGCGCCAGCGCCCATGCGCGGGTGGCCGGCTCGAGATCCGCGAACATGCGGCTCTCCGCGTCGGCCCGTGCCGGCGCGATCGTCACCGCGGTCACCTCACCGGCGGGCCGGCTGACGATGTCGCCTACTTTCTCGCCCGGCAGCAGGGCGAGGGCGTCCACGAAGACGAGGCGGGCGATCCGGTCGGCGGCCAGCTCGGCCGCTCGGCAGATGACCATGCCGCCCGCGCTCGTGCCGACCAGCACCACGTCGCGCAGATCCTCGTAGTGGAGCAGCCCGGCCACTTCACGCGCGTGACTCCCGACGGTGATGCCGGGGCGTACCTGATCGGCCCGCTCGGCGCAGCCGTCGAGCGTCGGCGCGTAGACCGCGTGGCCGCCCGCGCGCAGCCGTTGGGCCACCGTCTTCCAGATCCACCCGCCCTGGTAGGCTCCGTGAATCAGCACGTAGGTCGCCATGGGGCTAGGCCTTCCCGCCGACCTTCACGCCGGCGAGCTGCTCGTAGATCTTCACCACCGCGGAGCCGTCCTCCTTGTTGAGTCCGGCGGCCCGCGCCATCTGGTAGACCTGCTGGGTCACGTTGGCCAGGAGCACCGGCACGCCGAGCTGCTTGGCGAAGGCGGTCTCCAGCTCCTGGTCCTTGAACGCGATATCCACGGTGCCGCCCGGGGCGAAGTCGCGCTTGAGGATCCGGGGCACGCGTCCCTCGAACGCGAAGCTGTTGCCGGTGCTCACCCGCACCACGTCGTAGATGGCCTGCGGATCGAGCCCGGCCTTGACCCCGAGGACGAGCGCCTCGGCCACCGCGACCGTGTTGACCTGGATCAGCATGTTGTTCACGAGCTTCATGGCGAGCCCCTGGCCGAGCCCCCCCATGTGGAACACGTTCTTGCCCATCGCGCGGAAGAGATCCTGGCAGGCCGCCACCGTCTGCGCGTCGCCGCCCACGATGATCGAGAGCTCGCCGGAGGCGGCCCGCTCGGTGCCGCCGCTCACCGGCGCGTCCACCATCGCGATGCCGCGGCTCGCGAGCTGCTCGGCGAGCCGGCGCGCCACGAACGGATCGATCGTGCTCATGCAGGCCACGATGTGCCCGGCCCGCGCCAGGTGGATGATGCCGCGCTCGCCCGCGATGACCGACTCGGCCTGCCCGGTGGTCTCGACCATGCAGATCGTCCGGTCGGCCTTGGCCGCCACCTCCGCGGGCGAGGGCGCCAGGGTGGCGCCGCGCGTGCGCCACCGCTCGGCCTTCGCAGGATCGATGTCGTGGACCACCAGGGAGAAGCCGCGCTTGACGAGGTTGAGCGCCATCGGATCGCCCATGGCCCCGAGACCGATGAATCCGACCGTGCCGGGCATTGTGCGGGCCCCTCCTTGGGTGAGCGGGTCGTACGTCACCCGGGACTATACCGCGGAAGGCAGGAGGGCGCGCGAGGTCAGTCGGGGAGCTTGAGTCCCCAGGGGTTCCGATTCCACGGACTCCCGGGGTAGCTGATCAGCGTCTGGTACGCGGCGCGGTAGAGGTCGCCGCTCTGGCGGGTTTCGCTGCGGGACCAGAACTCCCGGCCGATCAGATAGGCGCGTGTCCTTACACCCAGCCGCCGTCCACCACGTAGCTCTGGTTGGTGCAGGCGCCGCTGTCGTCGGCGGCCAGGAAGAGCACCACGCGCGCGACGTCCTCGGGCAGGAGCTTGCGCTTGAGACACTGGCGGCGGAGCAGCTCCTCCTCACCCGCCGGGGTGAGCCACAGCGCGATCTGCCGCTCGGTCATGATCCAGCCGGGCACGACGGAATTGACCCGGATGCTCCGCGGCCCCAGGTCGCGGGCGAGCGCGCGCGTCAGTCCGACGACGGCCGACTTGGCGCTCAGGTAGGCCGGCATGCCGCCCTGCCCCACCATCCACGACGTCGAGCCGAGGTTGATGACCGAGCCGCCGCCCGCCTCGGCCATCCCCGGGACGACGGCCTGGGCCGAGAAGAACTGGTGGCGCAGGTTCACCGCGAAGCGATCGTCCCAGTATTCCGGCGTGACCGCCTCGATCGCATGCCGCTCGTCGTGGGCCGCGTTGTTGACCAGCACGCGGATCGCTCCGAGCCGCGTCTGCGCCTCCGCCACCGCCGCGCGGAGCGCCGCGACGTCGCGCAGGTCGCACGGGATGAACACGGGCGCGGGCAGGCCCCGGGCCCGGAGCGTCTCGACGAGCGCGGCCGAGGCCTCGCGCTGGATGTCCACGAACGCGACGCGGGCCCGCTGGGCGCAGAAGTGCTCCACGATGGACGCGCCGATGCCGCTGCCCCCGCCCGTCACGAACACCACGCGATCCTCGAGGCTCGGGTACGTCGCGGAGCGGATCATGGGCGCCCTCCCGCGCCCACGCTAGCACAGGTGCGCCGGCGTGCTAGGCTCCGGCACGGGAGCGATGCACGTGATCACCTTGCGCGCGGGCGACGCCGCGGTCGAGCTGGCGCCGGAAGCCGGCGGCGCGGTCACTCGCTACTGGCTCGCGCGCGGCGCGGCGACGCGGGAGTGGCTGCGCCCGACCCCGGCGGGGGCGCTGCGGGACGGCGGGCCGTACCTGGCCGCCGCCTTCCCACTCGTGCCCTATTCCAACCGGATCCGCGAGGGCCGCTTCTCGTTCCGCGGCCAGGCGGTCGTCGAGCCGCTCAATCGCCCGCCGGAGCGTCACGCGATCCACGGCCACGGCTGGCAGGCGCGCTGGGAGCCGACCGACGTCCGAGCCGCGGAGGCCCGGCTCGACTACCGGCACCCCGCCGGAGCCTGGCCGTGGGTCTACCACGCCATCCAGCACTTCACGCTCACCCCGTCGAGCCTGACCGTCGCCCTGAGCCTCGCGAACCTGGGCACGACCCCGATGCCGGCCGGCATCGGGTGGCACCCCTACTTCCCGCGGACCGCGCGCGCGACGATCACCGCGGAGGTCCGCGCGATCTGGCTCACCGACGCGGAGATGATGCCGACCGAGCTGGTGGCGCCGCCCGCGGCCCCCCTCGATCGCGGGATGGTGGCGGACGCGGTGACCCTGGACAACTGCTTCGTGGGCTGGAGCCGGCGAGCGACGATCGACTGGCCGGAGCTCGGCGCGCGGCTCGTCATGCGCACGGAGCCCCCGCTCGACTGCCTCGTGGTCTACACGCCGGCGGGCCGTCCGTTCTTCTGCGTCGAGCCGGTCAGCCACGTGACCGACGCCTTCAACCTGGCGGAGACCGGGCGGCCCGACAGCGGCATGCTTGTCCTCGATCCGGGGGAAACGCTAGCGACGGCGGTCGTCCTGACCCAGGAGCTCTGACTTGGGCGCCTTCGGCATGATGAGCCAGAGCACGAGGTAGGCCAGGATCCCGGGGAACGCGACCGACACGAAGGACACCACCACGTACAGGATGCGGACGACGGTGGGATCCCAGCCGAGCCACTCCGCGATCCCGCCGCAGACGCCCGCGATCATCTTGTGCGTGCGCGAGCGCCGGAGCGGCACGGGAGTCTCCCTACCTGACGTAGCTCGCCTCGTACGCGGTGATCTGGTCCGGCCTGACGCAACTGTGGAACGTGTTCAGCTTCGTGGCCGTCGCGGGTGACAGCGAGAGCGACATGCTGAACGGCGACGCGCTGACCTTGAGGGCGATGGGCTTGTCGCCGGTGTTCCGGGCCATGCAGTCATCGATGATGGCCACGTCACCACAGGCGTCGCCCGTGCAGCGTGAAGCCAGCGCGGGGCGAGCCGGGCCCGCATCGGCCGCCGCGCGGCCGGGATAGCGCGCGGCATAGCTCTGGACGTCCTCCACGCGCGCGACGCAGGCGCCACCCTCATCGAGCCGCGCCCGGTACACCGGCGTGCCCTTGGAGTTCGGGAACAGCGGATCGAACACGTACGCGTGGACGCCCGCCTGCTCCGACTCCTTCGACTGGGCGGCCGCAGCCCGGCGGCATTCCGCGGCGACACCTTCGATCTCGGGCTGGGCCGCGATGTACTGGCCCTGGCGGCGGAGCCGATTCCACGCGTCCTCCGCTGCGAGCGCGCGCTGGCAGCGCCGGCCCCGGTCACCCGAGGTCTCGGTGGCCGCCTTCCGGACCTCGCCGGCATCGGCCTTCTTCGGGTCGGCCGGCTCGAGGGTCAGGGCGACGGGTCCCTTGGCCAGCCGGGCCTCGACGTCCACCCGATCGCGGCTGCGGCTCCGCACCCACACGCAGGCGCCCATGGTTTCCATCTTGATCTCGTCGCACGCGGGGCCGGAGCAGGTGGCCGCCTCCGCCGACGAAGCCAGCAGCCACGCGAGCAGCAAGGCCATCACCTAGCTGCCGCTCCGATGCTCCCCGTCATCCCCGGTCGTGACGAGGTGCGCTCGTCGCTCCGCGGACAGCTGCGGGTGCCGACGCTCCAGGAGCGCGGCGAGCCGCCCGAGCACGGTCTGGAGCTCGTCCCGCTCGGCCCGGAGCCGCTCCACCTCCGCCTCCAGCTGCACGAGCTGACGCCCGGACCCCGGGTCCCCGATGATGCCGGGCAGGCGGACCTCGTCGGGCGGCACCCGCCGGGTCGACAGCACCACGCCCAGCACACCCGCGAGGAAGAGCCCGACCGCCAGTCCGAAGAGCCAGACCCCCGGATCGTAGAGCATGTCGGTCAGTGTACGGATTCTCGGCGAGAGGTCAAAGAACTGCGGGAGGCTTGACCCGACGGCAGCCTGGGCGCAGGATCGGGCCCAGCCGCGAACCCCTTCGAGGAGAACCGAGTGATGTGCCGGCTCACTGCTGCGTTGGTTGCGCTCGCCGTCGCACTCCTGGCTCCCGTGGTCGGGGAAGCGCAGGACGGCATGGTGAAGATCGGCGTGCTGGACGACATGTCCGGCCCTTACGCGGACAACACCGGCCCCGGCGACCTCCTGGCGGTGCGGATGGCGGTGGCGGACTTCGGGGGTTCCGTGCTCGGCAAGCCGATCGAGGTGATCTCCGCCGACATGCAGAACAAGGTGGACGTCGGCGTCGGGATCGCGCGGCGCTGGTACGAGCAGGACCAGGTGGACCTGATCATCGGGATCCCGCACTCGGCGATCGCCCTGGGCGTGGTGAAGCTGGCCGAGCAGACGAACCGGCTGGTGATGCCCACCGGCGCCGCGACCGCGGAGCTGACCGGCAAGGCGTGCTCGGCCCACAGCGTGCACTGGGTCTACGACACCTACGGCCAGAGCAAGACGCTCGCCAGCGCGATCGTGAAGCAGGGCGGCGATACCTGGTTCTTCATCACGGTGGACTATGCCTTCGGCCACGCGCTGGAGCAGAACGCGACCGAGTTCGTCCGGGCCGCGGGCGGCAAGGTGCTCGGCTCCGCCCGGCACCCGCTGAACAACGCGGACTTCTCCTCCTACCTCCTGCAGGCGCAGAGCTCGAAGGCCAAGGTGGTGGTGATGGCGAACGGGGGCGCCGACATCACCAACGCGATCAAGCAGGCCAACGAGTTCGGTCTCGAGCGGAGCGGGCAGCGGGTGGCCGCGCTCCTCATCCAGTACCCGGAGGTGCGCGCCATCGGCCTGCCGACCGCGCAGGGCCTGCTGATGGCGGCCTCGTTCTACTGGGACATGACGCCGGAGGCGCGGGCCTTCAGCGATCGCTTCACCGCCGCCAAGGGGATGCCGCCCACCATGATCCAGGCCGGGACCTACGGGGCGACGCTGCACTACCTGCGGGCGGTCAAGGCGGCCGGGACCGACGAGGCCAAGGCGGTCATGGCGAAGATGAAGGAGACGCCGATCAACGACTTCATGACGAAGAACGGCCGGATCCGCGAGGACGGCCGGGTGATCCGTGACATGTACCTCATGCAGGTGAAGACGCCGGACGAGTCGAAGGGCGAGTGGGACCTCGCCAAGATCGTCGGCACGATTCCCGGCGAGCAGGCCTTCCGGCCGCTCGCGGAAGGTGGCTGCCCCCTGGTCCGGAAGTAGGGCGGTGGACTCCATGCGATTCGACGGCAAGGTGGTGCTGATCTCGGGTGCCGGATCGGGCATCGGGCGGGCCACCGCGCTCGGCTTCGGGGAGCGGGGCGCCCGGGTGGCCGTCGCGGATATCGACGGCGGCAAGGCGGAGGCGGTCGCCACCGAGATCCTGAAGGCGGGCGGGGCCGCGACCGCGATCGTCGCGGACGCGGGGACCCCGGCCGGCATCGAGACGATGATCGGCGGCACCGTGAAGACCTACGGCGGCCTCGACATCCTCCACAACAATGCCTTCGGCCAGCCCGCGCTGCCCGCGGGCCGGAGCCGGCTCGCGTTCATCGGCGACATCGACGAGGCGGTGTGGACGCACACCATCGAGCTCGGCCTCACCGGCGTCTTCCGCGCGATGAAGCGGGCGATCCCGGAGCTGCTCGCGCGGGGCGGCGGGGTCATCGTGAATACCGCGTCGATCTCGGGCCTCTTCGCCGACTTCGCCATCGGCGCCTACAACACCGCCAAGGCCGGCGTGATCAACCTCACGCGGGTGGCCGCGATCGAGTACGCGGCGCGCGGGATCCGGGTCAACTGCGTCTGCCCCGGCGCGATCGACACCCCGCTCCTCCGGCCGTCGCTGGGTCTGCGCGGCTTCGGAGAGGCCACCACCGCGATGATCCCGATGCGCCGGCTCGGCCGGCCGGAGGAGATCGCGGGCTGCGTGATGTTCCTCGCCTCCGACCTGGCGTCCTACGTGACCGGCGCGGCGCTGGTGGCCGACGGCGGGCTCACCGTCCAGACCGGGATGCCGTCGCGGATCCCCCTGCCGTGAGGCGCGGGGCCCGCGGAGGCGCGGCGGCATGATCATCGGGGTGCCGCGCGAGATCAAGTCGGGCGAGCAGCGCGTGGCGCTGACCCCGCCGGGCGCCCGCGCCCTCGTCGAGGGCAAGCACCATGTGGTCGTCGAGCGCGGCGCCGGGCTCGGCAGCAGCATCCGCGACGAGGAGTACACGCGCGAGGGGGCAACCCTCGCGTCCGTCGAGGAGGTGTGGGGTCAGGCCGAGCTGATCCTGAAGGTGAAGGAGCCGCTGCCGGAGGAGTACCCGCGGATGCGCCCGGGCCAGAACCTCTTCACCTATCTGCACCTGGCCCCCGCGCCCGAGCTGGCGCGGGCGCTCCAGGCCGCGGGCGTGATCGCGATCGCCTACGAGACGGTGCAGCGTCCCGACGGGACGCTGCCCCTGCTCGCCCCGATGAGCGAGGTGGCCGGGCGCCTGTCGGTGCAAGAGGGCGCCTTCTTCCTCACCAAGGCGCGCGGCGGCCGCGGCATCCTGCTGGCCGGCGTGCCTGGGGTGCCGCCCGGCAACATCGTGGTGCTCGGCGCGGGCACCGTCGGGATCAACGCGGCGCGCATCGCGCTGGGCCTGGGCGCGGACGTCTCGATCCTCGACATCAACCTCGACCGCCTGCGCGCGGTGGACGATCTCTTCCACGGCCGCGTCATCACGCTGGTGTCCAACAGCTTCAACATCAGCCAGGTGCTGCGCCGGGCCGACCTCCTGGTCGGCGCGGTGCTCGTCACCGGCGCCCTGGCCCCGGTGCTGGTCACCAAGGAGATGGTGGCCTCGATGAAGGAGGGCTCGGTGATCGTGGACGTGGCGGTGGACCAGGGCGGAACGGTGGAGACGATCCACCCGACCACCCTGCAGGACCCCACCTATCTCGTCTCCGGCGTCGTCCACTACGGGGTCGCCAACATGCCGGCGCTGGTGCCGCGCACGTCCACCTTCGCGCTGACCAACGCGACGCTGCCCTACGTGCTCGAGCTGGCCGGCAAGGGCCTGGCCGCGGCCCTGCGGCTGAACGCGCCGCTCGCGAAGGGCGTCAACATCTGGCGCGGGCGCGTCGTGCACCCGGCGGTGGCGCAGGCGCTCGGGGAGCCGCCGACGCCCCTCGACGCGCTCCTCGGCTAAGAGTGGTCTCCCCGCTTCGCATCATCCGCGCGCGGCCCCGGCTGTTCTCCTCGACCGCGCTCGGGCTCGTGGTCGCCGGGGTCCTCGCCCTGACCACGTCCTGTACTCCGGCGACCTGGGCCCTCGCCGGCTGGGACGTGGGCGTCGGGGTCTACCTGGTGCTCGCCTTCCACATGATGGCCGATTCGGATGAGAGTCGCATGCGCCGGCGCGCCGCGATGCAGGACGAGGGGCAGCTCGCCATCCTGGGGATCACGATCGGGGCGGCGCTCGCCAGCCTCGGCGCCATCGTCAAGCTGGTCATGACCGACCAGAGCCAGGGCGGCCTCACGCTCGCGATCATCACGATCGTGCTCTCCTGGGCCTTCATCCACACCACCTTCTCGCTGCACTACGCCCACGAGTTCTACGGCGATTCCGACGACGGCGGGGGCGGGCTGGCCTTTCCGGGGGGCGACGAGGCCCCGGACTACTGGGACTTCGTGTACTTCTCCTTCGTCATCGGCATGACCTCGCAGGTCTCCGACGTGGGCGTCACCACCAAGGAGATCCGCCGCACCGTGGCCATCCACGGCGTGATAGCCTTCCTGTTCAATACCGCGCTGCTGGCCCTGACCGTGAACATCGCGGCGAGCGCGCTGACGCCGCCGAAGACATGAGCAAGGGGAGGACCTGACATGCGAGACGCGGCCCTGACCGTCGAGAAGCTCACCCCCCACATCGGCGCGGAGGTCCTGGGCGTCGACCTGTCGCGGCCGCTCGACGAGCCCACGTTCAAGCAGATCCACGACGCGCTCATCGAGAACCAGGTGATCTTCTTCCGCGACCAGCACATGACGCCCGATCAGCAGAAGGCCTTCGGCCGGCTCTTCGGCGAGCTGGCCGTGCATCCGGCCGCCCCCGGGCTGGTGGAGGGCCATCCCGAGATCCTGGTCATCCACGCCGACGAGAAGTCCAAGCACGTGGCGGGCGAGAACTGGCACTCCGACGTCTCCTGCGATCCCGAGCCGCCCTTGGGCAGCATCCTCTATATGCACGAGCTGCCCCGGGTCGGCGGCGACACCCTCTTCGCCAGCATGTACGCGGCCTACGAGGCCCTCTCCGAGCCGATGAAGCGGCTGCTGGAGGGCATGACCGCGATCCACCGCGGCGAGCACGTCTACCGCGGGCGCTACGGGGTGAAGGACGAGGGCAAGACCTTCCCGGAGGCGGAGCATCCGGTGATCCGCACCCACCCGGTCTCCGGCCGCCGGGCGCTCTTCGTCAACCGCACCTTTACCACGCGCATCCCGCAACTCAGCCGCAACGAGAGCGCCGCGGTGCTGCGCATGCTCTACGAGCACGTCGAGACGCCGGAGTTCCAGTGCCGCTTCCGGTGGCGGGTCGACTCGGTGGCGTTCTGGGACAACCGCTGCGCGCAGCACCACGCGATGTGGGACTACTTCCCGCAGCGGCGGCATGGGCACCGCGTGACCGTGAAGGGGGACCGGCCGTTCTACCGCGCGTGACCGGGCGCCGCCGCGTCGGACCCGCCCCCGCGCCGGATCACGGGATCAGCTCGTAACCCCCGGATACCTCCATCTCCGATTCGGCGAGCGGGAGCGGCCGCCCGTCGAAGTACATCGCCACCCCGTCCCCGATCGCCAGCTTCCGGTTGAAGAACGGCCGGACCTGGCGTCGCGCCCGCAGCCACGGTTCACTTCGCCGCGCAATGGCGTTCATGGAATCGCGATCCGGCCAGAGGTCGCCACGGAAACGGTGAGCGTGGAACCTGTCGTGGTGTTCGTCACGGTGTAGGTCGCTTGCGGGAGGGCACGCCCCAGATAGTCGAATACGGGGCTCGCCGAAGCGCTCACCGTGAAACCGGGCTGCAGCGTGATGTTGCCGGCCGCGTCGCTGATGGAGCCAAGCCAGGGGACGCCCATGCAGTCGGGGCTCGCATAGAAGGACATCTGGGTTGGTGCCATCACCTGAACGCAGACGAAGGTCCTTTGATCGATCGCAATCTGGCGGGCCTGGTTGAGAATGGTCCGGATCTGCTGCGCTCCGGTCGTGTTCTGGGCATTGTGGTAGTAAGAGAGAACCATCGGGACGGTCACCGAGATCAGGACGCCGGTGATCGCGAGGACGACCAGGAACTCGCTCAAGCCGAATCCGGCCCGGCCAATCTTCAGCGAGCCAGGCCCAGCTGGAGTGCGGCGTCGTCGCAGCTTGCGCACCGAGATGGGATCCGCGGGAGATTCTAACGGAGCCCAGTTCGAAGGCGGCTCGATTATGTGGGGTGGCTTATTTCTGAGCTTGCGCCTGCAGCTCCGGGAAGTCGTCCCGCATCGCGAGGCCGTTGGCGGGCGTGAGCTCTAGAACCCTCGCCTCACTCGCCTTGATCTCGACCCGGAGACGCCAGATCGGCTCGCCGGCCACGCGATCGATGAGCTTGTACGAACCCGGGACGACATCCGGGAACTTGAAGTTCCCTTCCTCGTCGGTCCGCAGGTGGTAGCGCTCCTTCAGATTCTGATTCTCCGGAACCAGGAAGAGCTGCAAGCGAGCCATCGGCTTCGGCGCCTGCCCCGCTTCCGCGAAGACGGCCCGACCCTCGAGGCTGGCGTTCCCGGCCTGCCGCTCCTCGCCGGATCGGCTCGGGG